>Ga0136633_1000229_pt1 | contig 42555 bp, 48 predicted proteins | sample AntDrymeUQ832206_2_FD_105494 | JGI IMG/M metagenome (GOLD analysis project Ga0136633, IMG submission 105494) | Polar desert sand microbial communities from Dry Valleys, Antarctica - metaG UQ83 (22.06) | ecosystem: Environmental > Terrestrial > Soil > Desert | place: Antarctica: Dry Valley... | reverse complement strand
TCGCTCTGATCAACCGCGCCCCGATCTCGGCGGTCTGGTGATCGAGAGCGCTTGTCCCTGCCCGTGATCGTGATGATCCTTCGGGCGTCATCATCCAGGAGCTTGCTGAAATGTCCGGGCTAGCCCCGGACTTTCAGCCGCCGACGTTCAGCCGCCGACGTTCAGCCGGAAGCGCCCTTCTGCTGGGCCAGGTGGGCCTCCCGCCCGACGCCGGCGGTGATGCCCCGCCGCCAGGCCGTGGTGCGGGCGTGGCGGGCGGCCTTGGCCGCCTCCCACTCGGCGAACGCAACGGCCACCTCGTCGTGCTGGACCGTTGCGTCTGGGCCCGGGGAGATGGTGCTCTCGTGACCGTCCTCCCAGCGGACCCGGTACCGCGGGGGCCCGGTCCCGCCGACCAACTCGAGGATCACGCCGGTGCGGGTCCCCTTCGATCCGTGCACGACCAAATGATCGTCGACCTGTGCCTGCATGCTCGTCCTCCCTCGGAGATCACTCGGGTTCTGTGTCGGCATCGCCGCCACCGAAGTTGAGCAGGGGTAGGCTGAACTCCCGTGGCGAAACACATCTTCGTGACGGGCGGGGTTGCCAGTTCGATCGGGAAGGGCCTGACGGCCGCGTCCCTGGGGCGCCTGCTGAAGAGCAGGGGTTTGCGGGTCACGCTCCAGAAGCTCGATCCCTACATCAACGTGGACCCCGGGACGATGAACCCGAGCCAGCACGGGGAGGTGTTCGTCACCGAGGACGGCGGCGAGACCGACCTTGACCTGGGTCACTACGAGCGTTTCATCGACGAGAACCTCCACCGCGACTCCAGCGTGACCACGGGCTCGATCTACTCCTCCGTGCTGGCGAAGGAGCGCCGGGGCGACTACCTGGGCGACACCGTCCAGGTCATCCCCCACATCACCAACGAGATCAAGGAACGCATCCGTCGCCTGGCCACCGACGACGTCGACATCGTCATCACCGAGGTCGGCGGCACGGTGGGCGACATCGAGATCCTCCCGTTCCTCGACGCCATCCGGCAGTTCCGCAACGACGTGGGCCGGGAGAACGTGGCCTACGTCCACGTCACGCTGGTCCCCTTCCTGGGCCCGTCGGGGGAGCAGAAGACCAAGCCCACCCAGCACTCGGTCACCGAGCTGCGGGCACGCGGCATCCAGCCCGACACCATCGTCTGCCGCAGCGACCGGCCCATCTCCCTGGGCGTGAAGCGCAAGATCAGCCTGCTGTGCGACGTCCCCGAGAAGGCCGTGGTCAGCGCGGTCGACGCTCACAACCTGTACGAGATCCCCCTGGTCCTGCACGACGAGGGCCTCGACGGCTACCTGTGCGATCTGCTCCACCTGAACGGGGCGGCCCACGCCCCCGAGCTCGACGCATGGAAGTCGTTGGTCCGACGGGTCGAGGCGTCGACCACGCCGGTCCGCATCGGCCTGGTCGGCAAGTACGCCCTGCCCGACGCCTACCTCTCGGTCGTGGAGGCGCTCCGCCACGGCGGGTTCGCCAACGGGGCCAAGGTGGAGATCGAGTACATCGACGCCGGCGAGGTCGAGGGCCTCATGGTCGAGAGCCGCCTGCGCGACCTCGACGGGATGGTGATCCCCGGCGGGTTCGGGCCTCGGGCCATCGAGGGCAAGATCGCCGCCGCCGGCTACGCCCGTGAGCACGAGATCCCCTGCCTCGGCCTGTGCCTGGGCATGCAGACCATGGTGATCGAGTTCGCGCGCACCGTCTGCGGTCTGGCCGGCGCCAACTCCTCCGAGTTCGACCCCGAATCGCCGCACCCGGTCATCGACCTCATGGACGAGCAGCGAGAGGTGGTCGACTTCGGGGGCACCCAGCGCCTCGGCCTCTACGCCGCCCGCCTCGAGGCCGGCTCCCAGGTCGCCGCCGCCTACGGCGAGCCCCTGGTCTACGAGCGCCACCGTCACCGGTACGAGTTCAACCCCCGGTACCGCCGGCGCCTGCAGGACGCCGGGCTGCTCCCGGTCGGCACCTCGCCCGACGACCGCCTGGTGGAGTTCGTGGAGCTGGCCGGCCACCCGTTCTGGATCGGCACCCAGGCCCATCCCGAGTTCAAGAGCCGTCCCGACCGGCCCCACCCGCTGTTCAAGGCGTTCGTGGCCGCCGCCCTCTCCCGGGCCGAGGGCCGCGCCCCCAGGCTCCTCCAGCTCGACACCTCCGACCTTTGAAGTCTGATCCGCTGTCTAGCTTCCGAAAGCTCGACGAGCGCATCGTCTGGCAGGGCACGCTCGTCTCCGCCGGCACCGGCACCTTCGTCGACCCCGAGGGGAACGAGTTCGAGCGCGACATCGTCCACCACCCTGGAGCGGTGGTCGTCGTCCCCGTGATCGACGGTGACGTGATCCTGGTCCGCCAGTACCGGGCCGCCATCGACGCCGAGCTGCTCGAGCTCCCCGCCGGCAAGCGCGACGTCGCCGGCGAGCCGCCGCTGGTCACCGCCCACCGCGAGCTGGAGGAGGAGGTCGGCATGAAGGGGGGCTCCATGGTGCAGATCGCCGAGTTCTACAACTCACCCGGCTTCTGCGACGAGCACTCGTTCCTCTTCCTCGCTACCGACCTCACGCCGTGCGCCACCTCGTTCCAGGGCCACGAGGAGCAGCACATGACCATCGAGCGGGTCGCCCTCGACCGGGTGCCCGGCCTCATCGCCTCGGGCGAGCTGGTCGACGGCAAGTCGATCATCGGCCTGTGCCTGGCCCGCGAGCACCTCAGCCGGCGGTAGCCGGCGCCGGCTCGTCGCTGAAGCCGGCGCTCAGCACGCCGACCCAGACCAGCAGGCCGGCAACCGCCGGCACGATGATCCAGAAGAAGGCGAACGCCGGGACCGTGGCCACCAAGATGAGCGAGTTGCCCGTCACCCGGTCGAAGGGGCGGCGCATCAGCCCGAGGAGCATCATGCCTCCGAAGGCGAGAAGAAAACTGCTGCCGACGATCCGGCCGCCCAGGTTGTGGGCCTCGAAGACCGTGCCGACCCCCATCACGATCATGGCCAGGCCGAGCAGGGCGGCGACGGGCGCCCACCACGCCTGGGTGACCGACGGCCACAGCGGGGCCCGCTCACCGAAGGGAGTGACGATGCGGTGTTGCCTCACCACGGCGACGACCGCCGCGACCGCAGCGACAAGCACGACGAGCGGAGCGGCGTCTCCTCCGAACCCCACCGACACCAGAACGGCGCCGAACACGATGACGGCGAGCGCAGCCACGCGCGCTCCTGGGCTCAGACGGGCCATGGCGGCCTCCATTCTTTGGACGGGAACTGTGCGGAGCAGGTCGGGTGCGGCCTCGAGCCATGCGCGCCGGCCCCGGTCGCGCCGGCGATCGGCGAACAACTGGGCCATCGGCTCGGCGTAGTCGTCACGGAACGACCGGGGGTAGAGGAACAGGAGAGCCCGGTAGACCGGTTCGTGGCGGTCGGCCATCTCAGGCCTCCCGGAGGCGGGGGACGCGCCGCCGGGCCCACTCGGCGGACCCGGCCCGGCGGACGAGCGCCTCGAGGCGGGCCAGCTCTGCGACCCGGATCCGTTCGCCGAGGCCGGTGAGGCGGTAGTAGCGCCGCCGCTGGTCGTCGAGCTCGGAGTCCGGTCGGGCCGGCGCCTCCTCGATGAGCCCGTCGGCCAGCATGCGCTTGACCGAGCCGTAGAGGGTGCCGGGGCCCATGCGGACGGCGCCGTCGCTCAGCGCCTCGACATCGCGCATGATGGCGTACCCATGCTTCTCGCCGGGGGCGAGGGCGACGAGGATGTGCAAGGTCGCCGACGGCAGCGGCAACAGCCCCTCCGGGCTCTCCCCGTCCGTCACCGCCCCTCCTCTCTATCGTCGCTCGATGTATCGACCGTCGATAGAGTGCACCCTCCGCCCTCGTGTGTCAAGGAGTGATGCAGAACCGTTACCTGACGGAGAACGGGCCGTGATCCCGAGGGCCGATCATCAGGAGCATGAGAACACGAACACGCATCATGGGAGTTATCGCCGCCGCAGCAGTGGCGGTCGGGTTGGTGCCGGCGGTGGCCGGAGCGGCGTCCGCCGGGCCCTACTGCGGCATCACCTGGGGCAGTGTCGCCAAGTCGGCGCCGGCCATGACCGGCGCCCCGATCACCGGGGCCCGGGTCGGCCGTCACGACTGCTTCGACCGCCTGGTCGTCGACGTCGCCGGCCGGCCGGCGGCGGGCTACAGCGTGCGCTACATCCAACCGCCCTACCGGGCCGATGGCTCCGGCGCCCCGCTCCTCGTGGCGGGCGGCGCCGTACTCCAGGTCATCGCCAAGGCCCCCGCCTACGACACGAACGGCAACTCGACGGTGCCCTGGAGCGGCACCGCGGTCGTCATCCGCCCCGACCAGTTCCAGGCCGGCGGGTTCCGCACGTTCAGGGACCTGGTGTGGGGCGGGTCATTCGAGGGGCAGTCGTCCTTCGGGCTCGGCGTCCGGGCCCGTCTGCCGTTCCGGGTCCTCCAGCTCGACGGCCCAGGCGCCGGCACCCGCCTGGTGATCGACGTCGCCCACCAGTGGTGAGCCGACGGCGGGTGCATATCTGGTCGTGAAATCGCCCTTTCGGGTCGGAATCACGACCAGAAATGCACCGAGCGGTGCGCCGTGCGCCGGCCTACGCTCCGGCCCATGGACGATGCTGTAACGCGCCGCCTCGACCACGGACTGTAGGGACGTGGCCGACGTCGGGAGTGCCGCCCCGGTCCGTGACGACCGGGTCCTGAAGACCACCCGTGCCGTGTCCGCCGTCATCGTCCCGGTGCTGACCGCGGCGTTCGTGATCCTCTTCCTGTTCCCCGGACAGACCCGGACCCTGTGGGGGTGGACGATCCGCTCCCGCATGAGCTGCATGTTCATGGGCGGCGGCTACCTCGCCGGCGCCCTCTTCTTCGCCCGGGCCACGCGTGCCCGTGAGTGGCACCGGCTCGGGCCCGGGATCGTGGCCACCACGGCCTTCGCCGGCCTGCTCGGCGTCGCCACCTTCCTCCACTGGCCGGAGTTCAACCACGACCACGTCTCGTTCTGGGCCTGGACCCTGCTCTACATCACCACCCCGTTGCTGCTGCCCGTGCTCTACGTGAAGAACCGTGCCTTCGACCCCGGGACGTCCGGGCCCGAGGACGTGCCGATCCCGACCTGGATCCGGCGCTCCCTCGCTACCCTTGGAGCCGGCCAGCTGCTCTTCGCCGCTGCCCTCTTCCTGCGGCCGTCGCTGTTCCTCGACGACTGGCCGTGGAAGCTCACCACTATCAGTGCCCGCTCACTGGCCGCCTTCGCCGCCTTCCCGGCCATCACCTACCTGGCCTTCGCCTTCGAGCGGCGCTGGACCGCCCTCCGCTGGCCGTTCGAAACGGCCATCGCCGGCCTCGCCCTCGTGGCAGTCGGGGCGGCCCGATCGTCGGGCGACTTCGACGACGGCGCGATGGCATGGGCGTGGAGGATCGGCATGCTCATCGGTCTCGCCTTCCTGATCGTGGTCTGGCTCACGATGCGCAGGGAGGTCGAGCGGGCCCAGCTACCGTCTGGCCCATGATCGTGGGGGTCCCGGGGGAGCGGAAGGAGGGCGAGCACCGCGTCGCCCTCACCCCCGACGGGGTGCGGGAGCTGGCCGCTCACGGCCACATGGTCCTGGTGGAGACAGGGGCGGGCGACGGGTCCTCGCTCCCCGACGCCGAGTACGTGGCGGCCGGAGCCACGATCGTGACCGCCGACGACGCCTGGGCCGCCGGGCTGGTGGTCAAGGTGAAGGAGCCCCAGCCCGAGGAGCTTGCGTACCTCCGGTCGGACCTCGTGCTTTTCACCTACCTGCACCTGGCCGCAGAGCCCGAGGTCGCCGAGGCCCTCCTGGCCCGGGGGACCACCGCCCTGGCGTACGAGACGGTGCAGGTCGACGGAGGTGGGCTGCCCCTGCTGGCGCCCATGAGCGAGGTCGCGGGGCGCATGGCTACCCAGATCGGCGCCCACTTCCTCGAGCGCGACGGCGGCGGCCGAGGCGTCCTCCTTGGCGGGGCGCCAGGTGTCCGGCCCGCCCGCGTGGTCGTCATCGGGGCGGGCAACGTCGGGTGGAACTCGGCGTGGATCGCACAGGGCATGGAGGCGGAGGTGCTGCTCCTCGACCGCAGCATCGACCGGCTGCGCTTCGTCGACCAGATCCACAAGGGCCGGATCATGACCCTGGCCTCCAACCGGGGCGCGGTGGAGCGGGCGGTGGCCGACGCCGACCTGGTGATCGGAGCGGTGCTGGTGGCCGGCGGTCGGGCGCCGACGGTCGTCACCGAGGACATGGTCCGGGGGATGAAGCCGGGGGCGGTCATCGTCGACATCGCCATCGACCAGGGCGGCTGTGTGGAGACGATCCGGGAGACGACCCACGCCGACCCGGTCTACGAGCTCCACGGGGTCCTGCACTACGGGGTGGGAAACGTGCCCGCCGCCGTGCCCCACACGTCGACGTACGCGCTGACGAACGCCACCCTCCCGTACGTCCTGGCGGTGGCCGAATGGGGCCCGCTGGGCGCCGCCACCCGGGATCCCGCACTGCGGGCGGGGGTGAACACGGCGGCCGGCCACGTGACCTACCCCGCGGTGGCTGAAGCCCTCGGGCTCGTCGCAGTGGAGCCGCTGACCGCGCTCGGGAGGTGACAGCTGCCCAGCTCCCGCTGGAAATCGAGGAGCTGCTGTCCTGGTTGGGGGTGGAGAAGGGACGGTCGGCCAACACCCTCGCCGCCTACCGGCGCGACCTGGCCGCCTACCAGGAGTTCCTGACCGGACGGGGGCTGACCCCGGCCACGGTGACCGAGCCCGTGGTCGAGGACTACCTGGCCTTCCTACGGGCCGCAGGCCGGGCGCCGTCGTCGGTGGCTCGCGCCCTGGTCTCGGTCCGCTCCCTTCACCGTTTCCTGGAGGACGAGGGTGTGGCCTCCTCCAACCCGGCGGGAGAGGTGCAGCGGCCCAAGGTGCCGTCCGGGCTCCCGAAGGCCCTCTCGGAGGCCGAGATCGGCAGCCTGCTGGCCGCAGCCACAGGCGACGACGCTGTCGCCCGCCGCGACCGGGCCATCCTCGAGGTGCTCTACGGCTGCGGGCTGCGGGTCTCGGAGCTGGTGGGGCTGAGCCTGGCCGACCTCGACCTGGGCTCCGGCATGCTGCGGGCCTTCGGCAAGGGGGCCAAGGAGCGGATCGTGCCCGTCGGCCGCCTCGCCTGCGAGGCGCTGGAGGCGTGGCTGGCGCCCGGAGGCCGGGCTGACCTGGCGCCGGAGCGTTGGGCCCGACGGGGCGACGCCGAGGCCGTCTTCCTCAACACCCGGGGCGGGCGGCTGTCCCGCCAGGGCGCCTGGGGGATCGTGCGCCACCACGGTGAGTCCGTGGGCTTGGGCGACCGCCTCTCCCCGCATGTGCTCCGCCACTCCTGCGCCACCCACATGCTCGACCACGGCGCCGACATCCGGGTCGTCCAGGAACTGCTCGGCCACGCTTCGATCTCGACCACCCAGGTGTACACCAAGGTGTCGGCGCCCCGGCTGCGCCAGATCTACGAGTCGGCCCATCCACGAGCCAAGCACGGGAGGCCCGAGTAGTGTGGCCTGGTGTTGAGCGAATCGTGCTGAGCGAATCCACCCTGTCGGACCTCCGGGCCTCCCTCGAGAAGGAGCGTTCCGATCTCCAGGCGCGCCTCGGCGAAATGGGCCTCCTGAGCGGTGGCGATCTGGCGTTCGACCAGAACTTCGCAGACTCGAGCCAGGTCACCGCCGAGCGGGGTGAAGTCGAAGCGCTCGCCGGTTCGCTGCGTGAGGCCTTGAACGACGTCGAGGACGCCCTGGTGAAGCTCGACAACGGCACCTTCGGCGTGTGCGAGGGCTGCGGCCAGCAGATCCCGCCGGCGCGGCTCGAAGCCAAGCCCGGCGCCAAACTCTGCATGGAGTGCGCCTCCAAGCGCTGAGCAAGAGCACCGAGCCGGCCCGGACCACCCTGACACCCTGGCCGCGGACCTCCTCGGCGACGGCGTCGACGAGGCGACTCTTGCCGATACCGGCCTCTCCGGCCACAACGGCCACCGCAGCGCGACCGGCCCAGGCCCGGACGAGCACGCGCCGGAGCGCGGCGAGCTCGACCGCGCGACCGACGAAGGGCTCGTCGTTCACGCCCCGGTCATCACGGAGCAGATTCACCACGCCCCGCCGCCCAGCCGGGCCTCAGGCCGCCAGCACTTCCAGCACGCCTCCCGCCAGGCGGCTCATCGCCGCACACCCGCCGGAGCTGTGGGGCACCGTCGCCGCCACCAGGAACCGCTTGCCCGCCTTCGACTCCACGAAGGCCACCTCCAGGCAGTCGAGGCCGTCGGCGTCGCCGGGCTTCGACCAGATGCGGGCGCCGGGCCCCAGCGCGCCCGCCACCGCGTCCGACAGGAACCCGTCCGCCTTCAGGAGGGCGCCGGACAGGGCCTGGACGTCGCCCGGGTCGAGATCGAACCGCTGCTCGGCAGGAAGCTGGTCGTTGAGCACGATGCGGCGGACGGACTCGGTCATCTCGAACAGGTTCGAGCAGTTGCCCTCCTTGCATTCGGGCTCGTCCTCGGCCTTGCGCACGGGCACGTAGGTCCTCCGGTCACCCTCCTCGATGATCATGGCCGGCGACTCGTCGAACTCGAGGCCCGAGTACGACCGCGAGACCGACGTCACCGGGAAGCCGTTGCGGGCGGTCAGGAACTCGTCGTTGAGCCGGTCCCGGCCGGCGATGCGGACCAGCAGGTCGTAGTCGTAGTTCGAACTGTCCCGGATGGCGGGCTCGTAGATCGACCGCAGCGTGCGGGAGGGGCCGCCGTCGTCGAAGGTGACCGTGGCCGCGCCGGTGTAGCCGAGGGAGCGGGCGAAGTCGAGGGCCCCGAGCGCGGCGAGGACCTTGATCGACGAGGCCGGCCAGAAGTCGTCGGCCAACGCGCCCCCGCCGGCCTGGTACTGCTCGTAGGTGCGCCCTTCGGGCCCCTCGACGACCCGGACGGCGTACACGTTCGCATCCTTTGGCAGGCCGTAGCCCTTCGCCTTCAGTTCCGACTCGAGCGATACCGGCGGCGACGGAGGTTGCGCCAAGGGCCCGAGACCACCCTCGGTCGACGTGGCGCCCCGGGTGCCGTCCGGGAGGACGACTGTGGCCGTCGAGTCCCGGTCACGGAGCGTCCGCACCGCCGCCGCCGCGGAGCCGACGGCCAGCAGTCCGACGATCAGACCGACGTGCAGGAAGAAGAGGCCGGGGGAGCGGCGGGGGTTACGGGCCATGCTGGGGCGCTACGGTGCCGGCCATCGAGTCGACGTTCCTGTCGCTGGACTTCATCTACATCCCCACCACCGACGTGGACAGTACCGTCCGCCACTACGTCGAGGTGCTCGGGGCCGCCCTCAGATGGAAGGTCCGCGGGATGGGCACGGTCGTGGCCTGCCTGACCATGGCCGGCGAGGGGCCGGCGCTCCTGCTGTCCGGACACCTGGAGGGCGACGTGCCCATCCTCGTCACCGGGTCGCCGACTACGCGGCCACGGTGTCCGGCCTTCGGGCCCGGGGATGGACCGCCCTCCACGAGATCGAGATCCCCCATGGCCCCCTGGCCAGCTTCGAGGCCGCCGGCGGCCAGCGCTTCGCCGTCTACGAGCTGACTCGCCCCGAGGCGGCCGGCAAGTTCGACGGCATCGTGGACGACTAGACCCGGGTCGTCGCCCCGTCCAGGGCGATGCCGTGGACCTCGGCAATTCGGGCAAGGTCGGCATCGTGGGCGAGGATCGTGGCCTCATGGCGACGGGCCACCGAGGCGATCAGGCAATCGACCATGCCACGAGGTGTGACCCCGACCGACCGGCAGCGGCGGTAGATCCGGGCCGCAGCCTCGAAGTCCGCTACTGCCTCGAACGGCAGCAGGTCGAAACCCAGCAGCAATTGACGCAGGTCGGCCTCCCGTTCGGCGTCACGGGCGCCGGCCATCACCTCCATCAGGACCGGCTCGGTCACCGCCAGCGGGCCTTCGGCACGGATGAGCTCGGTCATCCTCCGGTCGACTGCACTCCCGGTGGCCCGGTCGTACTCCACCCAGGCAGAGGTGTCGGCGAGGATCAACGGCCCGCAGAGGGCCCAGCGTCCTCCGGGACCTGACCGATTGCGTGTGCGCCCCGCATCGCCAGTGCTTCCGCACGCGTCAGCGGCTGGCCGGCCAGATGGCGCAGAGCGAGATCGACAGCGTCGGTCTTGGTGCGTACGCCGTAACGGCTCATGATGATCCGGACGTACGTGTCGTCGATCTCGATGTTCGTGCGGGCCTTCGCCATACACGTATTCTACACGTAGTGGCCGAGCCGTTCCTGAAGGGCAGAAGACAGCCACCGTTCACATGAGTTCACAGTGCGGCAACGGCATGCACACATGCGGTTGGAACACTGGATCCACATGGCAGCACATGAAGACCGGCGCACACTCGTCGTCGCCGGCAACGGGATGGTGGGGCACAAGCTCCTCGAGATCCTGGTGGAGCGCGGGGCCACTGCGGAGTGGGACATCGTCACGTTCTGCGAGGAGGGCCGACCCGCCTACGACCGGGTCGGGCTGAGCTCCTTCTTCAACGGGACCAGCGCCGAGGAGCTCTCCCTGGTGGAGCCCGGCTTCTTCGACCAGCCCGGCGTCACCGTGTATCTGGGCGACGCAGTGGGGTCCATCGACCGGGCCGCCGGCGAGGTCGTCTCCACGCAGGGCCGGCGCATCGCCTACGACGCCCTGGTCCTGGCGACCGGTTCCTACCCGTTCGTGCCCCCGGTGCCGGGCAAGGACCTGCCCGGGTGCTTCGTCTACCGCACGCTCGACGACCTGGAGGCGATCCGGGACTACGCCGCCGGCTGCCGGGTGGGCGCCGTGGTCGGCGGTGGGCTCCTGGGCCTGGAGGCGGCCAACGCCCTGCGCAGCCTGGGCCTGGATACCCACGTGGTCGAGTTCGCCGACCGGCTGATGCCCGTGCAGGTCGACGAGGGCGGTGGCTCGGTGCTGCGCCGGCGCATCGAGGACCTGGGCGTGTCGGTGCACACGGGCATGGCCACGACCGAGATCGCCGGCGACGACCGTGTGACCGCCATGCGGTTCAAGGAGGGCGACGACCTCTCGGTCGACCTTGTCGTCTTCTCCGCCGGCATCCGCCCCCGTGACCAGCTGGCCCGTGACGCCGGCCTGGCCATCGGGGAACGGGGAGGCGTGGTGGTCGACGAGGCCTGCCGCACGTCTGACCCGAAGGTCTTCGCCATCGGTGAGTGCGCCCTCTACGGCGGTCGCATCTTCGGCCTGGTGTCGCCCGGCTACCAGATGGCCCGGGTGGCGGCCGACCGGCTCCTCGGCGGCGAGGCCACCTTCACCGGGGCCGACATGTCCACCAAGCTCAAGTTGATGGGCATCGACGTCGCCAGCTTCGGCGACGCCTTCGCAACCGGCGATGGCTGTGAGGCCATCACCTACCGCGACCCGGTGGCCAACGTCTACAAGCGCCTCGTCATGGGGCCGCCGACGGGGAGGAAGGGCGAGCGCCAGGTCGCCGGCGGGATCCTCGTCGGCGACGCCACCGTCTACCAGACCCTTCTGCAGATGTGCCGGGGCGACATGCCGACCCCCCAGCACCCCGAGGAGCTGATCTTCCCGGCCCGCTCTGGCGCCGCCGGCCCACCCGTCGGCGTCGGCGCCCTTCCCGAGACGGCGATGATCTGCTCGTGCAACAACGTCGACAAGGGCACGATCTGCGCCGCCGTCGCCGCCGGGTGCGACAACGTCGGCGCCCTCAAGACCATCACCAAGGCGGGCACGGGCTGCGGTGGCTGCGTCCCCCTGGTGACCGACATCATGCGGGACGAGCAGCGCAAGGCGGGCGTGGTTGTCGTCAACACGCTGTGCGAGCACTTCGCCTACTCCCGCCAGGAGCTGTTCGACATCGTCCGGGTCCACCGGATCACCTCGTTCTCGGAGGTGCTGGCCGCCCACGGCACGGGCGAGGGATGTGAGATTTGCAAGCCGGCGGTGGCGTCGATGCTGGCGTCGCTGACCAACCGCTTCATCCTCGACGGCGAGCAGGCCGCCCTCCAGGACACCAACGACCACTTCCTCGCCAACCTCCAGCGCGACGGCACCTACTCGGTCGTGCCCCGGGTGCCCGGCGGGGAGATCACCCCCGACCAGCTCATCGCCTTGGGCGAGGTGGCCAAGGAGTTCAGCCTCTACACCAAGATCACCGGCGGTCAACGGATCGATCTCTTCGGCGCCCGCGTCGACCAGCTGCCCCACATCTGGCGCCGGCTGATCGATGCCGGCATGGAGTCGGGGCACGCCTACGGCAAGGCTCTGCGCACGGTGAAGTCGTGCGTCGGCCAGACGTGGTGCCGGTACGGCGTCCAGGATTCCACCACCCTGGCCATCGACCTCGAACTGCGGTACCGGGGCCTGCGGGCGCCCCACAAGATCAAGGGCGCAGTGTCCGGCTGCACCCGCGAGTGCGCCGAGGCCCAGAGCAAGGACTTCGGCGTCATCGCCACCGAGAAGGGCTGGAACGTCTATGTCGGCGGCAACGGGGGAGTGCGGCCCAAGCACGCCCAGCTGCTGGCATCTGACCTCGACACCGAGACCGTGTTCCGGTACATCGACCGGTTCCTCATGTTCTACGTGCGCACCGCCGATCGGCTCGAGCGCACCGCGGTCTGGCTCGACAAGCTCGACGGCGGCATCGACTACCTCCGCCGGGTCGTCATCGACGACGCCCTCGGCATCTGTGCCGAGCTCGAGGCCGACATGGCCCGCCACGTCGACACCTACGAGTGTGAGTGGAAGGCCGTGGTCGACGACCCCGACCGGATGGAGCGCTTTCGCACCTTCGTGAACTCCGACGAGGACGACCCCAACGTGGTCTTCGTCACCGAGCGGGGCCAGCCCCGGCCCGCCTACCGGCACGAGAAGGCTGATCCCGCACTCCTGGCGATAGGAGCCAAGCCATGACGATGCTCGTCTCCAAAGTCTGGGTCGACGTCTGCCCCCTGGAGAAGCTCATCCCCGGGCGGGGCGTGTGCGCCCTCGTCGGCGGGCTGCAGGTCGCCGTCTTCCGGGTCGCCGGCGAGGAGGTCTACGCCCTCTCGAACTTCGACCCTTTCAGCGGGGCGTTCGTGCTGTCGCGGGGCATCGTCGGCAGCCGGGCCGAGCGGCTCAAGGTGGCCTCGCCGATCTACAAGCAGAGCTTCGACCTCGAGACCGGCGTGTGCCTCGACGACGCCACCATCTCGGTGCGCACGTTCGAGGTCCGCGTCTTCGACGGCATCGTGCAGGTCGCGGCCCCTTGACCGCCACGCCTCTCGAGCGCTACCTCGCCGAGCAGGCCGATCTCGCTCCGGTTGAACGCTTCTCGTTGTGTGAGGTCCCCGACACCGGCACTGCCACTGGGAGAATCTGGCACGACCGCATCCCCCTCACCGCGCCCCTCCCGGGCCAGCAGTACGCCTTCGACGTCAACCTCGACACCTGCACCGGCTGCAAGGCCTGCGTCACCGCCTGCCACAACCTGAACGGCCTCGATGAGGGTGAGTCCTACCGCACCGTCGGCCTCCTCACCGGGGGCACGGCCGTCGGCGGAGAGCCGCCATCAAATTCAGCCCAGCCGTTCCAGCAGACGGTCACCACCGCATGCCACCACTGCGTCGACCCCGCCTGCCTCAACGGGTGCCCCACGAACGCCTACGAGAAGGACGTGTTCAGCGGCATCGTCGCCCACATCGAGGGTCGGTGCCTGGGCTGCGGGTACTGCACCTGGACCTGCCCGTACGAGGTGCCCCGCTTCAACAGCGCCCGGGGCGTCGTCCGCAAATGCGACATGTGCAAGGACCGCCTCGGCGCCGGCCAGGAGCCGGCGTGCGTCTCGGCCTGCCCCAACGGCGCCATCCAGATCACCCTGGTCGACACCGCAGCACTGAGGCAGGCGGTGCAGGGCCAGACGCTGGTGCCGACCGCCCCGCCGTCCGAGATCACCCTGCCCACCACGAGCTACCACAGCGACTGGGGCCTACCCGACGGCCTCCGGGCTGCCGGCGCCACCCTGGGCGGCGGTGGGCACTCCCACGACCCGCTGGTGGCCATGCTGGTCCTCACCCAGGCGTCGGCCGGAGCGCTGGCCGTTGACCTCGCCGTCGGCCACGACCGGGCCACGACGACCACGGCCCTGGTGCTGGCCCTCTTGGGCCTGGCCACCAGCATCTTCCACCTCGGTCGACCCGAGCGGGCATGGCGGGCCCTCGCCGGCTTCCGTCACTCGTGGCTCAGCCGGGAGGTCGGCACCCTTGGGCTGTTCGGCGCCCTGGCGTTCCTGGCCGTCGCCACCGACTCGGCGCTCGTTCAGGCGGTGGCGTCGACCGCCGGTCTGGCCGGTGTCGCCTGTTCGGGCATGCTCTATGTCGTGACCCGCCGGCCGTCGTGGCGGGCGACGGTCACGCTGCCCCGCTTCGCGCTCGGCTCGCTCGTGGGGGGCGCCGCCGTGTCCTTCGCCGCAGGCGGTGGGCGAGCCGCCGGACTCGTGCTGGCCTGCGGCCTGACGGCCAAGCTCGGCTGGGAGGCGTACCTGGTGTGGCGGCCCGGCCCGGTGGTCCACGCGCCGGCCCGCTTCGCCCTGGGCGTGTGTGCCGTCGTCCTGGCGCTGGCCGGCGCCGGCGCCGGTCTGGCCCTCGTGGCCGTCCTGGCCGGCGAGCTCATGGAGCGGTCGCGCTTCTTCACGACCGCCAGCTGGACGGGGATGCCCGGGCCCAAGCGCTGATGGCCGGTCCGAAGTCATGACAAGCATGGTCTGCGGCTTTTGTTCAGTGGGTTGCTCGCTCGACGTCAACGTGAAGGACGGGGTAGCCGTCTCCCTCACCCCCACGAAGGCCTACCCGGTCAACTTGGGCATGGCCTGCCCGAAGGGCTGGGAGGCCCTGACCCCCCTGCGCGCCCCTGATCGGGCCACCACCCCGCTCATCCGGGCCGCGAAGGATCTGCCGCTCGAGCCGGTCGACTGGCCGACCGCCCTCGACGCCATGGTGAGCCGGTTCAAGGCCGTCCAGGCCGAGCACGGCCCCGAGGCGGTGGCGTTCATCTCCACCGGCCAGATCGCCTCCGAGGAAATGGCCCTGCTCGGCGCGGTGGCCAAGTTCGGGATGGGGATGGTTCACGGCGATGGCAACACCCGCCAGTGCATGGCCACTGCGGTGGTCGCCTACAAGGAGTCGTTCGGCTTCGACGCCCCGCCGTACACCTACGCCGACCTCGAGGAGTCCGACGTCATCGTGCTGTGGGGGGCGAACCCCTGCATCGCCCACCCCATCCTCTGGGAGCGCATCTGCCGCAACCGCCACCATCCCGAGGTCATCGTGGTCGACCCCCGCGTCACCGAGACGGCGGCGGCGGCCACCCAGCACTACCCGCTGCTCCCGAAATCCGACCTCACGCTGCTGTACGGGCTGGCCCACCTTCTGATCGCGTGGGGGGCGGTCGACAAGGACTTCGTAGAAGCCTCGACCCAGGGCTTCGAGGGCTTCGCCGCCCATGTCGAGGACTTCACCCCGGAACGGGTGAGCGCCGCCACCGGGTTGCCCGTCGACGCCTTGGAACTGATGGCCGACACCATCGCCTCCGGGAAACGGGTGTCGTTCTGGTGGACGATGGGCGTGAACCAGAGCCACGAGGGCGTCCGGGTGGCCCAGGCCATCATCGACCTGGCCCTGCTCACCGGGAACATCGGCCGGCCCGGCACGGGCGCCAACTCGATCACCGGCCAGTGCAACGCCATGGGCTCCCGGCTGTGGTCGAACACCACCAACCTGCTCGGCGGCCGGGCGTTCACCGATGCCGGTGATCGAGCCGACGTCGCTGAACTCCTCAACATTGAGGAATCCTGCGTCCCCGACCGCCCCAGCTGGGCCTACGACCAGATCATGGACGGCATTCGCGAAGGCACGATCAAGGCACTGTGGATCGTCGCCACCAACACCGCCCACTCCTGGATCCACCAGAACGAGGCGCGCGAGCTGCTGGGCCGCCTCGACACCCTCGTCGTCCAGGACCTGTACCCGACGACGGAGACGGCCCGGCTGGCCGACATCGTGCTGCCCGCCGCCGGCTGGGGGGAGAAGGAGGGCACCTTCGTCAACTCCGAGCGCCGCTACGGGCGGATCAAGCGGGTTGTCCGGGCGCCCGGCCAGGCCCTTGCCGACTTCTCCATCTTCAAGCTGGTGGCCGACGCCTGGGGCTGCGGGGACATGTTCGAGGAGTGGTCGTCGCCCGAGGCGGTGTTCGCCATCCTCCAGCGCCTCTCCGCCGGCCGCCCCTGCGATATAAGTGGGATCGAGGGATATGAGGAGCTCGACTCGGCGGGTGGCGTCCAGTGGCCGGCGCCGGCCGGTGGGGCCCCGCACGGCCGGGAGCGGCGGCTCTTCGCTGACGGGCGGTTCTTCACCCCCGACGGGCGGGCGCGGTTCGTCTGGGAGGAGCCCCGCCCCGTCGCCGAGCCCACCTCAAAGGAGTTCCCCTTCATCCTCCTCACCGGCCGGGGGAGCTCCAGCCAGTGGCACACCCAGACCCGCACGTCGAAGTCGGCGATCCTGAGGACGCTGTACCCCGAGAAGCCGTACGTGGAGATCTCCCCGGCCGACGCCTCTGCCCTCGGCGTGGCGCCCGACGAGTGGGTGCTGGTCCGGTCGCCCCGGGGGGAGATGGAGGCCAGGGCCTACGTCACGCCTACCGTCGCGCCCGGTCAGGTGTTCGTTCCAATGCACTACGCAGGCGCCAACCGACTCACCATGCCCAGCTTCGATCCGTACTCCCGCCAACCCTCGTACAAGTCGGCCGCAGTCGGAGTCCGACGGTTAGCGGAGCGTCACCGGTACAGTTAGCGCTGTGGCCCAACGAGTCGCCGAGCACGTCGTGCGGGGACGGCTGTTCGGGCCCAAGCGGCTGTTGCGGGTGGACTTCCACGGCGTCTCCGAGTACACCGCCGGCGACGTGCACTCCCTCATCCGTTGGGAGTGGGTCGAGGGCATCGAGACCGAGAAGGCTGCGGTGACGGTGCGCAGTTCGGAAGGCACCATCGTGTTCCCTTCGGGTGCCTTCGGCCTCGAGGCCAGGGAGCTCGCCGACGAGCTGGAGCGGGCGCGGGGGATCACCGACCGGTCCGAGGTCATCCGGCGCCTCAGCGCAGGCGCCGGCGACGGTGTTGAGGACGACGAATCGTGAAGCGCCCGCGCCTGCCTCGGCCGACGCCCCGGCGGCTCAGCGCCATCGTCGCGGTGCTCGGCATGGTGGCCGGGCTGGCAATTCTGGTCCTCCCGGTGGAGGCTGACCTCAATGACGACCCTCTCTTCCGCCTGGCGCCCTTCTCGCCCGCCCTCACCCAGGGAGTCACGGTCGTCGAGTGCGGCGTGCCCGTGAGCAACTTCGGTCGTCGCTCCGACGGGCTCAGCCTGTACGACCTCGCTCTGGACAGCGCCTGCCGGACCGCAGCATCCCGCCGGGCAGCCACCGCGGTCGCTGCGCTGTCGATGATCGGAGTGCTCGGTCTGATCACCACTGCGGGGTCCCACCGCCTCCGGACTGCGACGGTCTGATGGCCGAGGATCCGCTCGTTGTCGTCGAGAAGGTCAACAAGCACTTCGGCGACCTGCACGTCCTCGTCGATGTCGACCTGACCGTCGGCCGGGGCGAGGTGGTCGTAGTCATCGGCCCCTCGGGCTCCGGGAAGTCGACGCTGTGCCGTTGCATCAACCGCCTCGAGCCCATCACCTCCGGAAAGATCACCATTGACGGGGTCTCCCTGCCGGAGGAGGGCAAGGCCCTGGCCAAGCTCCGGGCCGATGTGGGCATGGTCTTCCAGTCCTTCAACCTCTTCGCCCACAAGACCATCCTCCAGAACGTCACCCTTGGGCCGATCAAGGTGCGCAAGCTGTCCAAGGACGAGGCCCGCGAGCGGGGTATGAAGCTCCTGCAGCGGGTCGGAATCGCCGAGAAGGCCGACCGCCACCCGGCGGAGCTGTCCGGCGGCCAGCAGCAGCGGGCCGCCATCGCCCGGGCCCTGGCCATGGAGCCGAAGCTGATGCTCTTCGACGAGCCCACGTCCGCTCTCGACCCGGAGATGATCAAGGAGGTGCTCGACGTCATGATCGAGCTGGCCACCGAGGGCACCACCATGGTCGTCGTCACCCACGAGATGGGCTTCGCCCGCTCAGCCGCCCAGCGGGTTGCGTTCATGGACGGCGGCCGCATCGTGGAGTTGGCCACCCCCCAGCGCTTTTTCGACCATCCGGAAACCGACCGAGCGAAGGATTTTCTCTCGAAGATCCTGGCCCACTGATGTTGTTCAGTACCCAGCAACGCAAACTGAGGAGAGAAGCGATGCGTAGAACCCGATTGCTAGGAGCCCTTCTCGCAGTGACGGCGCTCACCGCCGCCGCCTGCGGGGACAGCGACGACGACGGCACCGTCAGCGGCGGCCAGACCAACACCACCTCGAACAAGCCCACGTTCGCGGCCGGCTCCACCATGGCCAGCCTGCAGAGCAAGGGCAAGATCGTGGTGGGCGTCAAGTTCGACCAGCCGGGCCTCGGTCAGAAGAACCCCCTCACCAACAAGGTTGAGGGTTTCGACGTCGAGATCGCCAAGCAGATCGCCCTCGGCATCTTCGGCGGCAACCCCAACGACATCGAGAGCAAGATCGAGTTCAAGGAGTCCATCACCGCCAACCGGGAGACGTTCATCGAGAACGCCACCGTCGACGTGGTCATCGCCACCTACACGATCAACGACGCCCGCAAGCAGCGGATCGACTTCGCCGGGCCTTACTACGTCGCCGGCCAGGACATCATGGTCAAGGCCAACGACACCAGCATCAAGGGCGTCGCCGACCTCAACGGCAAGAAGACCTGCAGCGTCCGCAACTCCACGCCGGCCCTGAACATCAAGGGTGGGCCCAACGGCGTTCCGCCCGCCAGGGCGCCCCAGGCCGACCTGACCGAGTTCGACACGTACTCGGACTGCGTCCAGGCCATGCGCGACGGCCGGGTCCAGTCGGTCACCACCGACAACTCGATCCTCCTTGGCTTCGTCAACTCGGCTCCGACCGAGTTCAAGATCGTCGGGAACAAGTTCACCGACGAGCCCTACGGCATCGGCCTCAAGCGGGGCGACGACGCCTTCCGGACCTTCATCAACGACCGGCTCGAGGTGATCTACGGCAACGGCGAGTGGGTCAAGCTGTTCGTCGCCACCCTGGGCAAGCTCGGCATCCCCACCCCGACGCCTCCTCCCGTGAACCGGTACGCCTCGGCCGGTGTCGTCACCCCCACCACCGCCGCCGACGGCGGGGCCACCACCACCACGGTGGCGGCATCGACCACGTCCACCAGCCGGCCGTAGTTCGGCGCAGGGCATGAGCACTGCGGCCCGTTCAGCGGGGTCGTCGCCCAAGGTGGCGACCCCCTGAACGTCGTCCTCGACAACCTCGACATCTTCCTGGCGGGCATGCGCAGGACGGTCGAGCTGAGCGTCCTGTCGTTCGCCTTCGCCTTCGTCATCGGGATCCTCGCCGCCGCCTGCCGGGTCAGCCCCGTCCCACCGTTGCGCTGGGCCAGCGCCACCTACATCGAGCTGGTGCGCAACACCCCGCTCCTTGTGCTGATGGCCCTCATGGTCTTCGGGTTGCCGAGCGCGGGCTTCACGTTCACCTACTACGTATCGGCCATCGTCGTCCTGTCCGTGTACACGGGCACGTTCGTCGCCGAGACGGTCCGTTCGGGGATCAACTCGGTGGCGAAGGGGCAGGCCGAGGCGGCCAGAGCGGTCGGGCTGACCTTCCCCCAGACGCTGCGGCAGGTGGTGATGCCACAGGCGCTGCGGACGGTCGTGGGCCCCTTGGGCGGCATCTTCATCGCCCTCCTCAAGAACTCGGGCCTGGCCGTGGTCATCAACGTCCCCGAGCTGACCGCCGCCGCCAACGAGGTGGGTACCAACACCGCCCGCTTCATCCCAGCTTTCCTGGGCGCCGCGGTCGCCTACCTCATGCTCACAGTCCCGTCCGGGTTCTTCGTCACCTGGATCGAGCACAAGGTGGCGATCAAGAGATGACCGGCCCGGCCGGCTGCGTGCCCGAACGCAATGGAGGCCGGTCCTGCGGATACTCATGGCCCGACCGGCAGGTCGGGCCATGACCGCGACCTTCCTCGGCGACGAGCTCGGGCCGCGGGGGCGGCGGACGACACGCATCGTGTCGGTGATCAGCGCCGTCCTGCTCATCATCTTCCTCTACGTCGTCGTGACCCGCCTGGGCGACAAGGGTCAGCTCGACGAGGCCAAGTGGCGACCATTCACCCAATGGCCGGTCATCAAGTTTTTCCTGGAAGGCCTTCGGTTCACGGTCCAGCTTGCGCTGGTGTCGATGATCGGCGCCATGGCCATCGGGACGGTCATGGCCCTGGCCCGCCTGTCCCGGACCCGACCGGTGCGCTGGCTGGCCACGCTGTACGTCGAGTTCTTCAGGGGCATCCCGCTCGTCCTGCTGATCTTCTTCTGTGCCCTGGGTCTTCCCGCCTACGGCGTGCGGCTGTCGCTCTTCTGGTACGTCGCCGTCGGTCTGATCATCTACAACAGCTCGGTGCTCGGCGAGATCTTCCGGGCCGGAATCCTGTCCCTCGACCGCGGCCAGACCGAAGCGGCCTACTCCCTTGGTATGGGCTACTGGCAGACGATGCTGCTCGTCGTCATCCCCCAGGCCGCCCGCCGCATGATCCCGGCGATCGTCAGCCAGCTCGTCACCCTCCTGAAGGACACGTCCCTGGGCTCGGCGATCGCGTTCGAGGAGCTGCTCCGTCGGGCTCAGATCAACGGCGAGTTCTTCAACAACCGACTGCAATCGCTGGTCGTGGCTGCGTTGATCTACATCATCGTGAACTTCGCCCTCAGCCGCCTCGCCCGCCGGCTCGAGGTGCGCCAGCGTCGCAAGTACAAGGCGGGCGCCATCGTCGTGCAGGGGGGCGGCATGGATCTCGCAGTGATGGGCGCCCAGGCCGACGCCGCTACCTGATCCGGAGGCTTCCGACGATCGCTGCGGAGACCTCGGCCGGTGCGCCGGCCACCGTGAGGATGTAGGCCGTCCCGTCGTCCAGGATGTAGTGCTGCACCTCGTCGGTGGGGACGTCGCCGGCGTCGGTGGTGACCGGGAGGCGGAACGTCAGCCTGATGGCCTTCTTGCCGGCGACGGTGGCGGGCTCCTGTGCGAAGTTCGTGGCCTGGAAGCTCTTCAGGCCCTCCATGGAGCTCGTGACGATCTCCTCGACCGTCTTCTCCTTGGCCTTGTCGGCCGTGAGGTTCACGCTCATGGTCGCCTCGGGCGCCACGGCCATGAACTTGCCCCCCGCCTGGCCGAGGACCCGTGCCTGGTTCAGGATCGAGGCGAGCTTGGGATTGGCGAGGCGAAGGGCGTTGGCGTTCTTGTCGAAGTTGGCCGGATTGATGCTGAGGGGGATCGTGGTCCAGCCCGACGGGAAGGCCAGGGCGAAGCCCGCCTTGTCGTCGCTGGCCACCGTGTAGCCGGCCGGGGCGGTCGTGGTGGGCGCCTTCTCGTCGCCACCACAGGCCGCCATCGTCAGGAACACGAGGCAGATGGCGACGGCCGCAGCCGCGCTAGAGGTCCGCGGCCTATACGGCTTAGTCACGGGAGACAGACTAAGTCATCGAACGGCGGCAATCCTCCTCACTCCCGGGGAAGCAGCCCGATCGCGTTCTTGGCCCGGCCGAGCGTGGTGGCAGCCACCGCTCCGGCCTTCTCGGCGCCCCGCCGCAACGTCGTACCCACCGCCCCGGGATCTGAGACCAGCTCGTTGTAGCGTTCCCGGACCGGTCGGAGCAGTTCGATGACGGCGGCGGCAGTGTCGGCCTTGAGAGGCCCGTACTGCGAGTAGCCCGCGGCTGCGGCCTCGGGCATCTGGCCGGTGGCGGCGCCAAGGATCTGCAGGAGGTTGGCGACGCCCGGCTTCTTGTCGGGGTCGAAGGCGACTTCAGCGTCGGTATCGGTGACGGCCCGCTTGAACTTGCGCTCGATGACTGCAGGCTCATCGAGGACGAGCACCGTCCCTTGGGGCGAGTCGGCCGACTTGGACATCTTGGCCGTCGGACGCTGGAGGTCCATGATCCGGGCGCCAACCTTGGGGAGGACGGCCTCGGGCACGACGAACGTGTCGCCGTAGCGGTGATTGAAGCGCAGGGCGATGTCGCGGCAGAGCTCGAGGTGCTGGCGCTGGTCCTCGCCGACCGGCACCCGCTCGGCGTCGTAGAGGAGGACGTCGGCCGCCATCAGAACCGGATAGGTGAACAGGCCCACTCGGGTCGACTCCTCGCCGTCCTTCGACTTGTCCTTGAACTGGGTCATGCGCCCCAGCTCGCCGATGCTGGCCACGCACTCCAGGATCCACGTCAGCTCGGGATGCTCGTGGACGTGGCTCTGGACGAAGAGCGTGCACACGTCGGGGTCGAGCCCGGCTGCGACCAGCAGGAGGGTGAGCTCCAACGTCCTGGCCCGCAGCTCGGCAGGGTCACGGGGCACGGTGAGGGCGTGGAGGTCGACCACGCAGAAGAAGGAGTCCTGGCTGTGCTGGTCGTCGACCCAGTTCCGGACCGCCCCCAGGTAGTTGCCGAGGTGTATGTCACCGGTGGGTTGGATGCCGGACAGGACTCTGGCCATGACTGGATGGTATGCGGGGTCGGCCGGGGCCCGACCGGTATTCTCCGTCCCGTGTCGTACGCGGTGCAGACCGATGTCTACGAGGGCCCTTTCGACCTCCTGCTCCACCTCATCCTCAAGGACGAGGTGGATCTCTACGAGATCTCCCTCAGCCGCATCGTGGACGGCTTCCTCGCCCATCTCGACAACCTGGTCGCCGCCCTCGACCTCGAGCTGACCACCGAGTTCCTGGTGATCGCGGCCACGCTGGTCGACCTCAAGGCTCGCCGCCTGCTGCCCGGACCCGTCGACGTCGAGGTTGACGAGGAGATGTTCCTGTTCGAGCAGCGTGACCTGCTGCTGGCCCGGCTCATCGAGGCCAAGACCTTCCGTGACGCCGGCAACGCCATCGAGGCGCTCGCCCAGGCCGCCGGCCGGTCCTTGCCCCGCACCGCCGGCCTGGAGGAGCGGTTCCTCGCCCTGGCGCCCGACCTGCTCGCGGGCGTGACCCCGGCCGATGTCCACGCCGCCTGGCTGCGGGTGTCGGCGCCCGCCCCGCCGCCCCCACGGGTCGTGCTCGACCACGTGGCCCCGATCCGGGTCAGCATGGAGGAGGCGGTCGACGACCTGATGTCACGCCTGCCCGGCGCCGGCCTGCTCACGTTCCGGGCTCTCACTGAGGGCATGAGCGACCGCATGGAGGTCATCATCCGCTTCCTGGCCGTGCTCGAGCTCTACAAGCAGGGCCTCATCGAGATCGGCCAGGCCGTCACCTTCGGCGACCTCGAGGTTTCCTGGGTGGGCGAGCCCGACTCGGTGTTCTCCGGATTCGATACCTACGATGGCTGACCATCTCACTCTGGGGTCATTTCACCTCGTCGTAGCGATGCGAAACGACCCCAGTTGATGGCCAGCGAGGCGGCGAGAGCTGCGGAAGCGATCTTGATGGTGGCCGACGAGCCGGTCGAGCCGCAGTTGCTGGCCCAGCTTCTCGAGGTCAGCCCGGCGCGGGTCGAGGAGCTGTGCGGGGAGCTGGCCGGCGCCTACGAGGCCGAGGACCGGGGGTTTGTCCTGGCTCGGGTGGCGGGCGGCTGGCGCTTCCAGAGCCACCCCGACCTGGCCCCCTACGTGGAGCGGTTCGTGCTCGACGGCCAGCCCGCCCGCCTGTCGCCGGCCGCGCTCGAGACGCTGGCCATCGTCGCCTACAAGCAGCCGGTGTCGCGTGCCCAGGTGGCGGCCATCCGGGGCGTCAACGCCGACGCCGTGATGCGCACCCTCTCCCAGCGGGGGTACGTCGAGGAGGTCGGACGGGATCCCGGCCCGGGGCAGGCGGTCCTGTACGGCACCAGCCGGATGTTCCTCGAGCGGCTGGGTGTGAACTCCCTCGCCGACCTGCCGCCCCTTGGCGACTTCGTGCCCGGGGCCGAGGTGGTGGAGGCCCTCGAGCGGGGACTGGGCGCCGACGGGAGTTGATGCACGAGGGGGAGCGGCTGCAGAAGGTGCTGGCCGCCGCCGGGCTCGGCAGCCGGCGCACGTGTGAGATCCTGATCGACGAGGAGCGGGTCACCGTCAACGGCGAGGTGGCGGTGCTGGGGCGGCGGGTCGACCCCGAGACCGATCGCATCGAGGTCGACGGGCTGCGGGTGCCGGTGCGGCCCGGCCTCGTCACCTACGTCCTCAACAAGCCTCGCGGGGTGGTGAGCACCGCATCGGACCCCCAGGGCCGGCCGACGGTCGTCGAGCTCGTGCCCACCGAACCCCGGGTGTTCCCGGTCGGCCGCCTCGACACCGACACCGAGGGGCTGCTGCTCCTGACCAACGACGGTGACCTGGCCCACCGGCTCACCCACCCGTCTTTCGGGGTCGACAAGGAGTACCTGGCCGAGGTCGAAGGGAGCCCGACGCCGGCGGAGATCCGCCGCCTGCGGGAGGGGATCGAGCTCGAGGACGGAAGGACGGCGCCGGCCAAGGCGTCGCTGGTGGCGCCGGGCGCCGTCCGCCTGGTGATCCACGAGGGCAAGAACCGCCAGGTCCGGCGCATGTGCGAGGCCATCGGCCACCCCGTCCGCCGCCTGGTCCGGACCCGGATCGGACCCCTGGCCGACCGCCGCCTGAAGCCGGGGGAGTGGCGCATCCTCGAGATGGAGGAGGTCCGGGCCCTGGAGGCGGCGGCCCTGCCCCGCACTACATTCGAGCCGTGACCCCCGCAGTACGGGCCCTCCGAGGGGCGACGACCATCGACGCCGACACGCCCGAGCAGATCCACGAACGCGTGGGCGCGCTAGTAAACGAGATGCTCGCCCGCAACGACGTCGACAAGGATGACCTGATCAGCGTCATCTTCACCGCCACCGACGACGTCACCAGCATGTTCCCCGCCGCCGCGGCCCGGGCCGTCGGCCTGGGCGACGTGCCGCTTCTTTGCGCCCGCGAGCTGGCCATCGTCGGCGGCACGCCCCGCTGCATCCGGGTGCTGATGCACCTGACCACCGAGCGGTCCCGGGCCGACCTGCGCCACGTGTACCTGGCCGGCGCCGAGGGCCTCCGTGATGACCTCCCTGTCTGACCGACAAGCAAGCCAGTCTGAGCGCCGGCGGGCCGTCGTGATCGGCACCGGCCTGATCGGCGGCTCCATCGGCTTGGCGCTGCGGAAGCAGGGCTGGCACGTGACCGGTCGCGACCTCGACGCCGAGCGGGCGGCCCAGGCGCTGGAGCAGGGCGCCCTGGACGCGGTGGGCGACGATGCCGGCGCCGAGATCACCTTCGTGTGCACCCCAGTGTCGTCCATCGCCGAGGAGGCCCGGGCCGCACTGGCCGCCGGCGGCGTGGTCACCGACGTCGGCGGGGTGAAGGGGCCGGTCGTGGCCGCCGTCGACCACCCAAGGTTCGTCGGCGGCCACCCCATGGCCGGCTCCGAGCAGGAGGGGATGGACGGCGCCGACCCCTCGCTCTTCGAAGGGGCGACGTGGGTCCTCACCCCTGTCGAGTCGACCGAGGCCGAGGCCTACACGCTGGTGCGCTCGATCGTGACCTCACTGGGGGCCGACATCGTCGCCCTTGCGCCCGAGCGCCACGACGAGCTGGTGGCCACTGTCTCCCACGTGCCCCACCTGGCCGCGGCCACCCTCATGGCCCTCGCCGCCGACGGCGCCACCGAACAGGGGCCCATGCTGCGACTGGCCGCCGGCGGCTTCCGGGACATGACCCGCATCGCCGCCGGGCACCCGGGCATCTGGCCCGACATCTGCACCGAGAACCGTGACGCCATCGTCGAGGCCCTCGACCGGCTGGTCGCCGCCCTCTCGGCAATGCGCGACCTCGTGGTGCTGGGCGACCGACCCGGCCTGCTCACGGCCCTCGAGCGGGCCCGCTCGGCCCGGGTCAACCTCCCGGCACGTGTGGCCCACGACACTGCTCTCGTCGAGATGCGCATCCCCGTTCCCGACCGGCCGGGCGTGCTGGCCGAGATCACCACCCTCCTGGGCGAGCTCGACGTCAACATCGAGGACCTCGAGATCGCCCACTCCGTGGAGGGCGAGCGGGGCGTGCTCGTCCTCGTCGTCCAGGAGGCGGCGGCCGACCGCACTCGCTCCGCCCTGCTCTCACGCGGTTTCCACCCCGCGCTGCGGACGCTTTCGTGACGTCCTTCGCCGTCACGGGCGGTCGTCCCCTCCGGGGCCGCGTCACCGTTCCGGGTGACAAGTCGATCTCCCACCGGGCTCTGATCCTCGCCGCCCTGGCCGAGGGCACGTCGGTGGTGCGCGGCCTCTCCGACGGCGACGACGTGGCCCGCACCCGGGCGGCCGTCGAGGCCATGGGGGCCACCGTCGACGGCGAGAAGATCACAGGAGGGCGCAGCCGGCTGCACGAGCCCGCCGACGTCCTCGACATGGGCAACTCCGGTACCGGCATCCGCCTCCTCGCCGGCTTCTGCGCCGGCTTCCCGTGGCTGACCGTGCTCACCGGCGACGACTCGATCCGCCGGCGCCCCATGTCGCGGGTGGCCGAGCCGCTGCGGATGATGGGCGCCACGGTCGACGGCCGCGACGGTGGGCGCCTGCCCCCGTTGACGATCAGGGGCGGCGCCCTCACAGGCATCGACTACGACCTGCCGGTGCCCAGCGCCCAGGTGAAGTCCGCAGTGCTGCTCGCCGGCCTTTCAGCCGGCGGCGAGACGGTGGTCCGCCAGCCCGTCGTGACCCGGGCCCACACGGAGGAGATGCTGGCGGCGTGCGGCGCCGACGTCGACGTGAGCGCCGACGGCCTGGTCGTCACCCTCCGGCCGACGCCGCTGCAGCCGTTCGAGCTCGACGTCCCCGGTGACCCGTCGCAGGCTGCGTTCTGGATCGTGGCCGCGTGCATCGTGCCGGGGAGCGAGGTCGTCGTCGACGACGTCTACATCGGACCGGCCCGCACCGGTTTCCTCGACATGCTCGGCGACATGGGCGCCGACGTGGAACGGGTGGGGGAGCGGACGGTCCGGGCCCGGTACTCGCCCGACCTCCACGGAGCCGTTACTGGCCCGGACGGGATCGCCGGCCTGATCGACGAGATTCCCGTCCTGGCCGTGGCCGGGGCAGTGGCGTCCGGCCACACCGGCTTCATCGATGTCGGCGAGCTACGGGTGAAGGAGAGCGACCGGGTGGCCACCACCATCGAAGAGCTCGGCTCCCTCGGCGCCAAGGTGACCTACGCGGACGACGGCCTGCACGTCCAGGGGGGAGCCGCCCTGCGCGGCGGTACGGTGCACTCCCACTGGGACCACCGCATCGCCATGGCCATGGCGGTGGCCGGTCTGGCGGCGGAGGGGAGCACGGTCATCGAGGGTTGGGAGGCGGTGGCCACGAGCTACCCCGGCTTCGAGCGCGATCTGGAGCAGCTGTGCGGGTCGTAGCCGTCGACGGGCCGGTGGGCTCCGGCAAGTCCACCGTGGCCAGGGCCGTGGCCGACCGGCTCGACCTTCCGTTCCTCGAGTCGGGGGCGATGTACCGGGTCGTGGCCCTCGTCGCAGTGCGGCGGGGCATCGACCCCATGGCTGAGGGCGCCGCCGACGAGCTCGCCGCCCTTGCCGCCGAGCTCGACATGGAGCTGGGGGAGAAGGTGCTGGTCGACGGCGTCGACGTGACCTCGGACCTGCGGAGCACCGAGGTGGGGCGGACCGTGAGCGCGGTGGCCGCCACCGCCGGCGTCCGCACGGAGCTGGTCCGACGCCAGCGCGAGTGGGTCGAGGAGCACGGTGGAGCCGTGGTCGAGGGTCGCGACATCGGCAGCGTGGTCTTCCCCGACGCCACGGTCAAGGTCTTCCTCACTGCCAGCGCGGCCGAGCGGGCCCGTCGTCGCGAGCTCGACGAGACGGCCGACGATCTGGCCCGGCGCGACCTCGTCGACTCCACGCGGGCGGTCTCGCCGTTGATCGTCCCCCAGGGTGCGGTCGTGATCGACACCACGGCGCGCCCCATCGATGAGGTGGTCGACGAGATCGTGGCCCTCCTAAGCACGTGATCGCCTACCAGATCGTCCGGTTCCTCATCTGGCTCGTGGCCAAGCTGCTATGGCGCATCAGCTTTGAGGGCCTCGACAAGGTGCCGAAGACCGGGCCCTTCGTGCTGGCCCCCGTCCACCGTTCCTTCATCGACTTCGGCCTCGTCTCGGCTGTGACCCGCCGGCAGTTCGGTTTCATGGGCAAGGAGTCCCTCTGGAGGAACAAGCTGCTCGGCGCCTTCATCACCCACCTCGGCGCCTACCCGGTGAATCGCGGCGCACCCGACCGTGAGTCCCTCCGTCGCACGCTCGGCCTACTCGAGAACGGGACGCCGCTCGTCCTGTTCCCTGAGGGAACTCGCCGCAGCGGGCCGGTCATCGAGCACCTTCACGAGGGGGCGGCATATGTGGCGTCCCGGGCAGGCGTGCCGATCGTCCCGGTGGGCATCGGTGGATCCGAGCGGGCGCTGCCGAAGGGGAAGGCGCTGCCCCGGCCGGTGAGGATTCACGTCGTCGTGGGCGAGCCGCTGGTGCCGGTGCCCGTCGCCGAGGGCGCCCGGCACCCGTCCCGGCGAGCGGTGAAGGAACTGACCGTCCGGCTTCAAGGCGTGCTGCAGGATCTGTTCGACAGCGCCCAGCGGACGGCCGGTGTGGAAGTGCCTGTCAACCAAACGCCGCGCTCAGACGTGTAAAGAGGGTGCGGGACGACAGTTTCGAGGCGGCGTTTGACGAGTTGTTCCCCCGTGCCGTCCGCCTGGCCAGCCGGCTCCTGGGTGACCGTGCCGCAGCCGAGGACGTGGCTGCCGAGGCCCTCGCCCGCGCCTACGCCCGTTGGTCCAAGATCGGCAGCCTCCCCTACCGGGACGGCTGGGTCCTCAAGGTGGCCACCAACCTGTCCATCGACCGCCTGCGCCGGCGGCCGCCGGAGGTGTGGCCCGAGATGGCGGGGGACTTCGAGGACGGCGTCGAGCTGCGGATCGCCCTGAATGCCGCCCTGCTGACGCTGGCGCCCCGCCAGCGCCAGGCCGTCGCCCTGCGGTACCTCGGCGGGCTTTCCGACCAGGAGGTGGCCCAAGCCCTGGGCATCTCCCTTGGCAGCGTCAAGACGCACATACATCGCGGCCTCAAAGGCCTGCGCGGCCGGCTTGGTGCCGGCTTGGAGGAGGTGACCTCAATTGCCGTTGACAGAATCCCGCTCGCGTGACGAGTGGCTGGCTGAGGTCCAACGGCGGGGGACCCGGATCCGACGCCGGAGGCGCGTCCGATTGGGCGTGGTTGGGGCGATGGCGATGGTCCTGCCGGTCAGCGTCATGACCACCGTCCTACGCGGTGGCCACGAGCGCGCCGTCGAGCTGTCGGTGGCAGGGCCGAAGCCGGCCGGCGACGTTCTCCCGACCACGTCCGTACCGATCCTGATCGGAAGCGGGGGCTCCGGCGGAGCCACGGCTGAGGAACCGCCGCCATCCCCGGGCGCACCGTCGACCATCACGACGACGACGGAGGTGCGCCGGGGGGCGGCGGCGGCCAACGACCCGGTGGTCGATCCAATGCCGCCGAGACCGGTTCTTTCGACGGACAACCCGGTCATCTCGGGCGCCGACCCATCCGGGCGGACCACCCCGGCAGCCGGGCGCGCTGCGGCGGTGGACTCGGGTGCGCCGACCGGCGCTGGCAGCCCGGTCGAGCGGCCTCCTTCCCCCGACGCGTCCTCGATCGCCACGCTGAGGCAGTGCGGGAAGTCCGACATCACGATCACTGTCAGCATCGACAAGCCGGTCTATGCCCGCGGCGAGAGGGTCAGCGGTTCCGGTACGTTGGCGAAGAACGCGGGGTCGGACTGCCGGCTCGAACGGGTGGCGGACGGCCGGGTCCAGACCCAGTACTACTCCCATGTCGTGGGCCCCGACGGCAAGAGCGTGGCGTTCCTGGAGCTCGGGAGCTCGAGCATTGAGTTGTCCTCCTTCAAGGGCGAGCCGGACACGAACCTGACCGGGAACTTCACGTGGGAGAACCCGGCTGTCGTTTGCAGCGGGTTGCTCCAACCGTGCGGTCCGGTGCCGGCGCCAGCGGGGACCTACGCCATCGTCTTCGAGTGGATGGGGGAGGAGAGCGGCAACGGCGACCCCCCGACCAAACCTCTCTACGTCGGCAAGGGGACGTTCGAGGTGCGCGCGTGAGTGCCACGGTCTGGTCGGTGGTGTTCCGATCGTGCTGACCACGGGGAGAGCTGGGGTGCTCGCCGTGGCCGCGTTGCTCCTGGCCGGTGGGGTGGGCGTGGCCCGAAGCCGGGACGGCCACGAGTCAGTGCCTGCTCCGGTCGAGGTGACGATTCCCACCGTGCTCGGGATGCCTTCGACCCCGGCCGCGGCCGGCGCACTTCCCGGCTGCCCCGCCGAGGCCCTCCAGATCGATGTCGTCCCGACCAAGGCCACGTTCGGCCGGGGCGAGACGGCCAGGGGCGTCGGGTTCGTCCAGACTCGCGCCGCACGCGGCTGCCTCGCACCCACGCCAGCGTTCTTCCGGATCGAGGACGTTGCGACGGGCAAGGTCCTGGCGACAGTCCCGGCCACGTCCGAATCCCCGAGCCCGATCGAAGCCGAACCAGGCAAGATGTACACCAGCAACTTCTCGTGGGACCAGAAGGACTGTTCGGGCACGGTGTGCGCCCAGGCTCCCGTCGGTCTCTACCAGGCTGTGATCGTGTGGACCTGGGACGGCCCATACAGGGGGTGGGGCGAGTTCCGGATCGCTGCGTGACAGCCACTTTCAGAGGTCGTAGACCGACCGATGGCGACACCGGGGCGGATCGTGTCAGCGCGGGTCGACCAGATCGCCCCTCGTCCCCGGCGCGGTGCCCACGGGAGCCACCTTCACGCTGACGTAGCTCAGCCGGCGGCGAGGGCGTCGAGCACGTCGCTGGCCGCCCGCTGGCGGTCCTCGGCGAAGACCGATCGGGCGGGCGCCGGCGCGCCCAGGGCGACGCTGGCCACCACGTCCAGCGCAGCCAGCAGCTCCCGGAGCTCCCGCGGTGGCGGGAAGTACTCGTCCTCGGTGGTGACGGCCACCTCCTTGATGCCGTGGGTGGGGTCGAGGCGGGCGATCACCTCCCGCACCAGTTCCTCGGGTGCGGAGGCCCCGGCGGTGACGCCGACCACGCCCGAGAGGTCGTCAGGCAGCTCGTCGGCCCGGTTGACCCGGTAGACCCGCGGGCACCCGGCGCTGCGGGCCTCCTTCTCGAGGGCCACGGTGTTCGAGGAGTTGGCCGAGCCGATCACCACGATGGCGTCCGCCTTGCCGGCGATCTCGGTGAGAGCGGACTGGCGGTTGGTGGTGGCGAAGCACAGGTCGCTCTTGCCGGGCATCCACAGGTCGGGGAATCTCCGGCGGGCGGCGTCGAGCACGCCGGCCCAGTCCTGGTGGCTGAGGGTGGTCTGGGCCAGCAGGGCCACCGGGCCCTCCATCTCGGGCAGAGCGGCAACGCCCTCCTCCGACTCGACCAGGTGGGTCGATTCCGGCGCCACGGCCATGGTGCCCACCGCCTCGTCGTGGCCCTCGTGGCCGACGTAGAGGATGGAGAAGCCTTTGCCGGCCCGCACCTTGACCTCGTGGTGGACCTTGGTGACCAGGGGGCAGACCGCGTCGACCACGAAGCCGCCTCCGGCCCGGGCTGCGGAGACCACCTCGGGGGCCGATCCGTGGGCGCTGAGCATGAGGGGCGCGCCGGGAGGCACGTCGGCCACGTCGTCGACGAAGATCACCCCGAGCCGCCGGAACCGGTCGACCACCAGACCGTTGTGGACGATCTCGTGGTAACAGTACACGGGCGGCTCGAAGACCCGGACCATCCAGCCGAGCGCCTTGATGGCCATCTCCACGCCGGCGCAGAACCCGCGTGGCGCGGCCAGCAGTACCCGGTCGACGTCCACCGATCCAGCCTACCGGTGGTGGTCCCGTATCCTGGTGGCGTGTCCCTTCCCCGGGTTGTCGCTGTCGCGCCCGGTTCTCCGGCGTCCCGGGCCGGGCTGCAGCCGGGTGACGAGGTCGTCTCCCTCGCCGGCCGGCGCCCTCGCGACGTCATCGAGTGGCGGCTCCTGGCCGACGAGGCCGACGTGGAGCTGGAGGTGCGCCGGGGCGGGCTCGACTTCGAGGTCACCGTCGCCAAGGCCGACGGGGAATCCCTGGGCGCCGAGGTGTCGTCCGCCCTCTTCGACAAGGTCCGCACCTGCGACAACCACTGCGAGTTCTGCTTTATCCACCAGTTGCCGCCGTCGCTGCGCCAGAGCCTCTACCTGAAGGACGACGACTACCGCCTCTCGTTCCTCTACGGGAACTTCACCACCCTGACCCGCTTCACCGAAATGGACCTGGAGCGGGTGGTCACCGAACGGCTCAGCCCCCTCAACGTCAGCATCCACGCCACCGACCCGGAGCTGCGGTCCCGCATGCTGCGCAACCGCCGGGGCGCCACCAGCCTGCGCTGGCTGCGGGCCCTGCTCGACCACGGCATCGAGGTTCACGGCCAGGTCGTGGTGTGCCCGGGGGTCAACGACGGCGCCGTCCTCGACGACACGCTCATCGGCATCCTCGACGAGTACCCCGAGCTGGCCACCGCTTGCATCGTTCCGCTGGGCGTCAGCCGCTACAACACCGAGGAGGCCATGCGGCCTCACACGGTGGAGGAGGCGCAGGCCGTCGTCGACACCGTCGAGGACTGGCAGGGCGTGTTCCGCTCCGTCCTCGGCCGGCGGGTGGTCTTCGCTGCGGACGAGTACTACCTCCTCGCCGGCCGTCCCTTCCCCGACGCCGGCGCCTACGAGGGCTTCCCCCAGCACGAGAACGGCATCGGCATGGCCCGGGCGTTCCAGATGGAGCTGGCCGGGCAGGTCGATGCTGAATCTGGGATCGGTGTGCAGCCTGGGTTCTTCGCCTGGGTCGACGGTGCGCCGGCCGAGGGCTACCGGGCGCCCCGGGCCGACGGTCTGATCTCGCTCAAGCCCCGCCGAACCGCGCCTGTCGCCGTCCTCACCGGCGAGTACGGGGCTGCGGTCCTGTCGCCCCTGATCGCCGGCCTCGGCCGGCCCGACGTGCGGGTCCTCCCCGTCCCGAACCGGTTCTTCGGCGGCAACATCGGCGTCACCGGCCTCATGGTGGGGGAGGACCTGGCTGCCGTCCTGGCTGACCAGCCCGAGGGCCACCGCTACCTGCTGCCCGACGTCTGCCTGTCGGGTGGGCTGTTCCTCGACGGCACCAAGCCCAAGGATCTGCCCCGCCCCGTCGAGATCATCCGGTCCGACGGCATCTCCCTACGTCAGGCTTTGTCACTGTGAGTGAGCGCAAGCGAACGAACCAAGAGGCACAGCGTCCCGGCTCGTCGGGGCGACCGCCGAAGGGGGTGTCCCGATGAGTCTCCCCGTCGTCGCCATCGTCGGCCGCCCCAACGTCGGCAAGTCGACCCTCGTCAACCGCATCGTCGGCAGGCGGGAGGCCATCGTCGAGGAGCAGCCCGGCGTCACCCGTGACCGCAAGGAACTGGAGACCGACTGGCGGGGCCGGCGCTTCACGATCGTCGACACCGGCGGCTGGATGGCCGGCGGCGACGGCCTCGACGCCAAGGTGAGCGAGCAGGCCGAACGGGCCATCAAGGGGGCCGACGTCGTGCTGTTCGTCGCCGACGCCACCGTGGGCATCACCGAGGAGGACGACCGGGTTGCCACCGTGCTCCGCCGGGCGAAGCGCCCGGTCGTCGTCGTCGTGAACAAGGTCGACAGCGAGCACCGCGAGACCGACGCCTGGGACTTCGCCCGCCTCGGACTGGGTGAGCCCATGGCCGTGAGCGCCCTCCACGGCCGCCAGGTGGGGGACCTGCTCGACGCCGTGTTCGAGCGCCTGCCGCCGCCCGGGCCCGACGAACTGCCGGTCGACGACACCTCGAAGGTCCCCTCGGTCGCGGTCGTGGGCCGGCCCAATGTGGGCAAGTCCACCCTCTTCAACCGGCTCATCGGCGACGACCGCTCCGTCGTCCACGACCTGCCGGGCACCACCCGGGACTCGATCGACACCGTCGTCGACACCCCCGACGGCCCCATCCGCTTCATCGATACGGCGGGCATGCGGCGCAAGAGCAAGATCGTGGAGGGCACCGAGTACTACTCGCTGGTCCGGGCGCTGCAGACCGTCGACCGGGCCGACCTGGCCATGCTGGTGATCGACGCCTCGGAGGGCGTCACCCATCAGGACCAGCGCCTGGCCGAGCGGATCGACGTCGCCGGCAGCCCGGTGCTCATCGTCCTCAACAAGTTCGACCTCCTTGGCGCCGCGACCCGGGCCGAGATCAGCGAGCAGGTGGACGACCGGCTGGCGTTCCTGGGCTATGCGCCGGTGCTCAAGATCAGCGCCCTGACCGGAAGCGGTGTCCACAAGCTGCTGCCGGCGATCCAGGAGGCGATCGAGGCCTATCACCGCCGGGTGCCGACCCGGGAGCTCAACGAGGTCATCCAGGCGGCACAGGCCCAGCAGCCCGCCCCGGGCGCCCGGGTGATGTACGCCACCCAGGGCGCCACCGACCCGCCCACCTTCACCCTCTTCAGCAACCGGGCGCTGCCGGCGCCCTACCTGCGGTTCCTGGAGCGCCGGATACGTGAGCACTTCGGGTTCGGCCCCACCCCGCTGAAGCTGCGGGTGCGGCGCCGAACCGACTGATCCCGGCCCTGACGGGCATCTGGCGACCGGAGCCCCCCCGGTGTGCCTAGCATCTTGATGCGCATGACCATCGACTACCCCCTTCTGCTGGTCGTCTCGTTCGCGTGTGTGGTCGCTGCGGTCATCTGGGCCCGATCCGCCCTGCGCCTGGAACGTTCCTGGCGGCGCCTCCTCGAGGGCAGCGGCCCCTCCGGGTCGATGGCGGCCAGCCTGGCCCGCTCGGCGTACCGCAAGGAAGTCCACACCACCGTGCTCTACACGGTCGTGGCCGTGATCTCCGTGGGCGCCGCCTTCGTGGGCAGCTGGCCCCGCCTGATCCAGGTGCTGCTGGCCATCCCGATCGTGATGACGATGGTGTGGGGCCGGCGCTTCCTCGCCGAGGCCGACCTCATCGAGGAGCGGGCGAGCCTGGAACGGCGGGCCGAGGAGGTGCTGTCACAGGAGAACCTGGCGCCCCGTCGTTGGGCGGCCCGGCTGGCGCCCCAGGAGCTGCCCGAGTTCGAGGGGTTCGAGATCGGGCGGGCCTACGAACCGGGCACCGGCCTGATGGCCGGCGACTTCTACGACGTCACGCCCACCGGCCCGAAGCGGGTGGCCGCCGTCATCGGCGACGTGTCGGGGCACGGCATCGAGCCGTCGATCACCGCCTTCCAGGTCAAGTACCTCCTCCGGGTGTTCCTGCGCCAGTACCGCGACCCCGCCCAGGCCCTCGAGGAGCTCAACGCGGTGATCTCGGCCCAGACCCGCAACGAGGAGTTCGTCTCGCTCTGTCTCGTGGTGTTCGACCAGGCCGCCGGCACGCTGCGGTACGCGTCGGCCGGTCACCCGCCGGCGTGGCTGTGGCACGACGGCGAGGTGCGACCGCTGCGGTCCACCGGGCCGCTGCTGACGCTGAACCCGAAGGCGTCCTACAGCAGCCGCGAGGTCGCTCTCGACCCGGGCGATCTGCTACTGCTCTACACCGACGGTTTGGCCGAGGCCCGCGCCGGGGGGCAGCTGTTCGGGGAGGAGCGCATCGCCTCCCACATCCGCCGGGACCCGGGTGTGGCCGCCGACGTCCTCTGCAAGTCACTGCTGGCCGCAGCGCGCGACTTCGCCACCGGGCCGATCAGGGACGACGTGGCCATCCTCGCCATCCGCCGCACCTGATCCGACCGTGCCGACGTGCGAAGACTGCGACCGCTACTGGCGGCCGGCGGAACTGGGGGAGGGTGGCGCCTGCCCGACATGCGGGCGGCTGCTCGACACCACTCCGCCCAAGACACCATGGCACTTCAAGCTGCTGATCCTGTCGATGACCATCTACCTCGGCTGGCGGGCGGTCCAGGGCATCGCCTGGGTGGTTCACCGGCTGTGACGGCACCGCATCTAGTCCACGATCACGACTTGCGTGCCCCTGCTCACGTGCGACGGGAACCACTCGGCCGAGTGCATGGAGATCCGGATGCAACCGTGCGACGCCGGCCGGTTCGGGATCGATAGCGACCCGTGGACGGCGTAGCCGCCGACGAAGTACTGGGCGTTGTAGAGGCGGCCAAGGCGACTGGTGTGCCAGCCCAGGTCCGACCGGTACATACGGAACCTGCCCGTGGGAGTGGGCGTGGCCGACGTGCCCGTCGACACGGCGAGGATCTTGTACAGGCTCCCACCCTCGTAGAGGAAGAGGACCTGGCGGGCCAGGCTCACCTCCACCCGGCTGGCATCGCCGTCGGCGACCATCGGTGGCGGAGTGCCTTGGGTGCCCATGATCTGGGCGGTGAGGGCGTCGGTGAGACCGCCCGTGCGCTCCAGGCCGTGGACCTTCTGGAAGGCGGTGATGGCGCTGATCGTCTGGTCGTCAGTCCTGCCGTCGATCGCGCCCACGTCGTAACGGAGGGAGTCCAGCTTCTGCTCGACCTCCAGCATGGTGGGCGGCGCCGGCGGGACCGTTGCGGCCGCCGTGACCGCTGCGGGGGGAGGCCGGGGCGGGGCGAGCAACCCCGTCCCGAGCAGGCCGCCCTGCGCTGTCGCTGCGGATGCCATGGTCACGTGGCCAACCGCAAGCGCAAGCACAAGTGCGGGGAGCTTGCGGGTCAGCGTCGTCGTCTTCATTGTCCCAGCCTTCCCAACCTGTCCTCGGGGGAAGCCTCCCGCCGCCGCGGCTAGAGTCGGATTCCGGTACGGGCTGTGGCGCAGCTTGGTTAGCGCGCTTGACTGGGGGTCAAGAGGTCGGGAGTTCAAATCTCCCCAGCCCGACCACAAAGGTGCAGGTCAGGGCGGTTTCGCTTCGGCGGAACCGCCGCTGGCCGGTGTCCGTTCTCCGGGACTGCGACTCGGATCGCCGGGATCAGCGATGTTCGGGATTGGCGAAGTCGAAGCGGCAGCCGGCGTCCCACGCCGAGCGCTGGTTTCCGTGCGCCGGGATGCCGCCGGCGTCCTTCAACATCCGCGCCATGTGGAGCAGGTTCCACGTCATGAACGTGGTGTTCCGGTTGGTGAAGTCGTTCTCGGGGCCGCCCGAGCCGGGATCGAGGTAGGAGGGACCGGGACCCGCCTCACCGATCCAGCCAGCGTCCGCCTGTGGCGGGATCACGTATCCCAGGTGTTGCAGTGAGTAGAGGACGTTCATGGCGCAGTGCTTCACGCCGTCCTCGTTGCCGGTCACAAGGCAGCCGCCGACCCGTCCGTAGTAGACGTACTGGCCGTCTGGGTTGAGGAGGTGTGAGTTGCCGTACAGGCGCTCGATCACCTTGGTGCACACCGACGTCTTCTCGCCCAGCCAGATGGCGGTGGACAGTACGAGGATGTCCGCCGCCGTCACTTGCTCGAAGATTGCCGGCCACTCGTCCCGATCCCAGCCGTGTTCGGTCATGTCCGGCCACACGCCGGTGGCGATGTCGTGGTCGATGGCGCGCAGGGAGTCAACGGTGACGCCTTGGCGGCGCATGATCTCCATCGACCGGTCGGCCAGGCCCTGGGTGTGCGACTGCTCCGGCGAGCGCTTCAACGTGCAGTTGATGAACATGGCCCGTAGATCGCTGAAGTCCCAGCGGGTCTGGCGGCACAGCTCCTCCTCTTGGGGGGTGAGCTCGGTCATCGCTGTGCTCCGCGGGACAACTCCTGCATCAGGCCTCCTCGACATTCCGACGGTCACACTGTGTCCCCGTACGCGACCGCAGCGTTACAGGAACCTGGGATTGGCGCTCATCCCTGTGACGGAGCGGTCGGCTCAGTCCTCTGAACGCCGGTACTGGGCGAAGGCGCGGGCAAGCGCGTCGACCACGTCGGCGGGCACGTCATCGGCCGGTAGCTCGCGCGACACGGCGATCGTCCTACGCATCTGCTCCAGGTACTCCCGGCAATGTGGGCAACCGGCAAGATGTTCGGCCACTGCCTTCTGCAGGCGGGGGTGTAGGGCGCCCTCCAGGTAGTCGGTGACCATCTCCACCCACTCCTGGCACACGAGAGCACGAATACCCGCCGCTGGTTCTCCGACAACCCCGAGGCGACGGCCGCCACCCGCTCGAAGGTGCTCTTTGTGAGCAGCCGCTCGTCGGGCAGGTCGCTCCAGCGGGCCGGCGGCTCCGCCCACACCCCATGGCCGGTCCGCCCTTGGAACCGCTCCGGTGCAACCGACGGGCCAGTGCCGGCCAGCTCCTGGGAGAGGCTCACGGTGTGCATCGTCCGTCGCTCCCGCTCACCCCGGGTGCGGGCGATGTTGGCCACGATGCGGAAGATCCACGTGCTGAGCGACGAGCGGCCTTCGAACCGGTCGATGCCCTTGATGACCCCCAGCCACGCTTCCTGGGCGACCTTCTCGGCGATGGCGCGGGACGGCACGAACGTCTCGGCGAAGCGGACCATGGCGTTGTTTTGTGCCGGCGCACGAGTTCACAGAACGCCGTCTCGTCACCGGCGCGGAGGAGCGTGACGAGCCGATCCTCCGGCCTGGGCCCTTCCATGATTGCGCTTGTCCTACCACGGAACCACCTCGACAGCGTTGGGTCGTTCGCAGAGCGACTCCTATCCAGATTTGGATCAGGTCCAATACCTGCGCTAGAACTGCGAACGAATGTCCGTGGAGTCCTCCGTCGACGCTGCACTTCTCCTCCGCCGGCACGGCTTGCATGTCACCGCCCAGCGCCTGGCTGTTCTCCGGGCGGTGTCGGACCGCTCGCACAGCACCGCCGACGACATCGACAAGATCGTCCGGGCCGAGATCGGCGCCATCTCGCACCAGGCTGTGTACGACGCCCTCGGCGCTCTCACCGAGAAGGGCCTGCTGCGGCGCATCCAGCCTTCCGGCTCGCCGGCCCGCTACGAGAGCCGGGTCGGAGACAATCACCACCACCTGATCTGCCGCACCTGCCGCCGGATGGTCGACATCGACTGTGCAGTCGGCGTTACGCCATGCCTCACGGCTGCCGACGACTCGGGCTACGAGATCGACGAAGCGGAAGTCATCTACTGGGGCCGATGTCCCGAGTGTGTCGCAGCAGCTTCATGAGCAACCTTCGAGCAACGACAACAGCCAACAGCGAGACAGGAAAAGGAGCGCCGTGACCGACAGCGTCAGCGAGAGCGAGAGCGAGAACCCAGCAATCCCGTCCCCGACGGTGAAGCACACCCGGCCCAGGTCGAACAGGGACTGGTGGCCGAACCAGTTGGACCTGCAGGTTCTCCACCAGCACTCACCCCAGTCCAACCCCATGGATGTCGACTTCGACTACGGGGAAGCGGTCAAGGCCCTCGACGTCGACGCGCTGAAGCAGGACGTCTTCACGGTGATGACGACGTCGCAAGAGTGGTGGCCGGCCGACTACGGACACTACGGGCCGCTCTTCATCCGGCTGTCGTGGCACGCCGCCGGCACCTACCGCATCGCCGACGGCCGGGGCGGCGCCGGAAGCGGCGATCAGCGCTTCGCCCCCCTCAACAGCTGGCCCGACAACGCCAACCTCGACAAGGCGCGCCGGCTGCTCTGGCCGGTGAAGCAGAAGTACGGCCGGACGGTCTCCTGGGGCGATCTTCTGGTCTTCGCCGGCAATTGCGCCCTGGAGTCGATGGGCTTCAAGACCTTCGGCTTCGGCTTCGGTCGAGAGGACATCTGGGAGCCCGAGGAGATCTTCTGGGGGCCCGAGGACACGTGGCTCGGAGACGAGCGTTACAGCGGCGACAGGGAGCTTTCCGGTCCGGTCGGCGCCGTACAGATGGGCCTGATCTACGTGAACCCGGAGGGTCCCAACGGCAACCCGGACCCGTTGGCCTCCGCCAGGGACATTCGGGACACGTTCGCTCGCATGGCGATGAACGACGAAGAGACGGTCGCGCTCATCGTCGGCGGCCACACGTTCGGCAAGTGCCATGGTGCGGTCGATCCGGAGTACATCGGCCCGGAGCCGGAGGCATGCCCGGTGGAGCACCAGGGCTTCGGCTGGAACAACTCCTTCGGCACCGGCAAGGGCGGCGACACGATCACCAGCGGGCTCGAGGGCGCGTGGACCAACGAGCCGACCACCTGGGACAACGGCTATCTGGACAATCTGTTCGGCTACGACTGGGAGCTGACGACGAGCCCCGCCGGGGCGAAGCAGTGGACTCCGAGGAACCCCGAGGCCCAGGGAACGGTGCCCGATGCGCACGACTCGTCGAAGCGGCTCGCCCCCATGATGCTGACGTCGGATATCGCGCTGAAGACGGATCCGATCTACGCAGACATCACGAAGCGCTTCCACGAGAACCCGGACCAGCTTGCGGACGCGTTCGCCAAGGCGTGGTTCAAGCTGTTGCACCGCGACATGGGCCCGCTCTCCCGCTACCTGGGCCCGTGGGTGCCGGAGCCGCAGCTGTGGCAGGACCCTGTCCCTGCGGTCGACCATGAGCTGATCGGCGACGAGGACATCGCCGAGCTGATGACCAGCATTCTCGAGTCCGGGCTGTCCGTCCCCCAGCTGGTGTCCACCGCGTGGGCGTCGGCGGCCACCTTCCGCTTCACCGACAAGCGGGGCGGGTCCAACGGGGCGAGGATCCGCCTCGCACCGCAGAAGGACTGGGACGTCAACGACCCGGCCGAGCTGGCGACGGTGCTGCAGACCCTCGAACGCATCCAGCAGGACTTCAACAACGCGCAGTCGGGGGGGAAGCGGGTCTCCCTCGCCGACCTGATCGTCCTGGGCGGGTGCGCTGCGGTTGCGCGAGCGGCCAAGGACGCCGGGCAGGACGTCACGGTGCCGTTCGTCCCGGGTCGGACGGACGCCTCGCAGGAGCAGACCGACGTGGAGACGTTCGCAGTGCTCGAGCCGACGGCCGACGGGTTCCGCAACTACCTCCGCGCCGGCGAGAAGCTGTCGCCGGAGACCCTGTTGCTCGATCGGGCCAATCTGTTGACCCTGACCGCCCCCGAGATGACGGTGCTCATCGGAGGCATGCGGGCCCTGAACGCCAACGTCGGGCACACCCCCCACGGCGTCTTCACCGACCGGCCCGGGGCCTTGACCAACGACTTCTTCGTGAACCTGCTCGACATGAGCACGGAGTGGAGGACATCGGTCTCGGCCGAGAACGTGTACGACGGGCGCCACCGCTCGTCAGGCGAGGTTACGCGGACCGCCACCGCAGTTGACCTCCTCTTCGGGTCGAACTCCCAGCTCCGCGCCATCGCCGAGGTCTATGCGTGTGACGACGCAAAGGAGAAGTTCGTGCGTGACTTTGTGGCCGCATGGGACAAGGTCATGAACCTCGACCGTTTCGACCTCGTCTGATCCGTCACGGCGGTCTGGTGACCGGTTTTCACCGAATCGGTCACCAGGCCGTCCCGCCTCAGACGCTGGGAGAACGGTTCGCCGTCACGCCAGAGCTTCCACTCGCCGTTGCCGATGCCCCGACCAGGGGCTCGAGCTGTTCGAGTGCGTGCTCTGCGGTCGGCTGGCCCATCGATCCGATCCTTGCTGTCGAGGTCGACGCTGTCAGCGGCTGGTGGCGATGGGGTCGACGCCGGCTTCGACGAGGGCGATGCGCAGTCGGGCGAGCCCCGAGCGGATGCGGCTCTTGATCGTTCCCTCGGGCACCCCCAGGAGCGCAGCCACGCCCACATAGCTGTGGCCTCCGAAGTACGCAAGGCTGATCGCCTCCCTTTCGGCGTCGCAGAGCGTCGCCACGGCTTCGCGCACCCTCCCGGCGACGACGAAGTCCAGAATCTCGTCCATCGGGGCCTCGGCGGCCGTCAGTTCGGGGGCGATGCGTTCCTCCCGGCGTCGCCGAGCAACCTCGGATCGCACGACGTCGACCGCTCGGCCGTGAGAGTGCGCCAAAAGGAACGAGCGCAGCGAGCCCCGATCGGGGTCGAACCGCTCAGGACTCCGCCAGAGCCGAAGGAACGCGTCCTGCACCACTTCTTCGGCCAAGGGGCGGATCGACAGGACCCGCAGCGCGGCGCAGTAGACGCTTCCCGCATGCCGCCGGTAGAGCTCGGCGAGGGCGGCCTGGTCGCGGCGCGAGACAGCCACCACCAGCATGGAGTCGCTCGCCATTCGCCCGCTCGGGAATTCGTCCGAGCCGCCCATCGTCACCCTCGCCCGACTTGGCCTGCGTCTCAAGCCCTCCGTCGTGTTCAGCCTCGTCGTACCCCATCTTCGCAGGAAATACACTTCACTCCCTCCCC
>Ga0136633_1000228_pt1 | contig 42560 bp, 38 predicted proteins | sample AntDrymeUQ832206_2_FD_105494 | JGI IMG/M metagenome (GOLD analysis project Ga0136633, IMG submission 105494) | Polar desert sand microbial communities from Dry Valleys, Antarctica - metaG UQ83 (22.06) | ecosystem: Environmental > Terrestrial > Soil > Desert | place: Antarctica: Dry Valley... | reverse complement strand
TTCGCCGCGGGCGGTGTTCCACGTTCGATGTCCCATCCAGCCGTCGCTCGTCATGACTCCATGGCCAGGACTGAAACACCTGATCGGCTACCCGATCACCCACGGATGGAGCAGAAGACCCACAAACAGTCGGGTGTGGGTGAGGGTAACGCCTGCCACGTGCCATTGGCCACGCAGCCAGGTCGGCGTCACGACGTCCTTGTTGTTAGCCGAGAACAGGTCCTTGGCCGCCTGTTGGAGCATGAGGCTCACCCCGAAGGTCACCAGCAGGGTGTCGAGTGGTCGCCCGTACATTCGCCGCAGCAACAGCCGTTCGAGCACCACGCCCATAAGGCCGGCCACCACGAAGGCGACCGGCAAGGCCACCAGCACGGCTGTCCCCCGGGCGTTCTCGAACAGCGTCGTCTGAAGGACGTAGGGCACGTAGGCCCCGGCCATGATGAACTCGCCGTGGGCCATGTTGATCACGCCCATCTGGCCGAAGGTGAACGTGAGCCCGAGGCCCACGAGCAGCAGGATCGACGCCAGCGTGACGCCGATGTAGAGGTTGCTCACGAACGTGTCCATGACGGCCCTTTCAGTACAGCGCCGTGCGGGGATGGGAAACGGGGCCGCCGCCCGGCGGCGGACCGGGCGGCGGCCTCGAACGTGCCGCTACTTGGCGGCGTCGCACTCCGCGCGGGCTTCGCCGGTGGCGAGGCCTGCGGCCCAGGTGTAGGTGTCGAGACAGGGGTCCGGCGAAACGGGCTTGCCGGAGTTCCACACCTCGTCGATGAGGCCCTGGGCGTTCACCATGCCGATGCGGGCCGTCTTGAACACGTGGTGGTTCGTCGGGTGCACCTTGAGCTTGCCCTCAGGGGTGTCGAGCTCCAATCCGCCCGCCGCTGCCGTGACCTTGCTCACATCGAACGACTTCGCCTTCTCCACCGCCGCCTTCCAGATGTACACCGAGTTGTACCCGGCCTCGATCGGGTCGGCCGTGTTCTTCTCGGCGCCGTACTCGGCCTTGTAGGCCGCGACGAAGGCGGCGTTCTTGGGCTCGTCGGTGGTCTGGTAGTAGTTCCACGCCACCAGGTGACCGAGCAGGTTGTCCACTCCCACGCCGGCGACCTCTTCCTCGGCGATCGACACCGAGATGGTCTGGATCTTGTCCGGCGTATTGCCCTTGGCCTTGAGCTCCTTGAAGAACGACACGTTGGAGTCGCCGTTCAGGGTGTTGAACACCACCTGCGGCTGGGCGTCGAGCACCTTCTGGACGATGCCCTGCACGTTGGTGTCACCCAGCTGCAGGTACTCCTCTCCCATGATCTCCAGGCCGTTGGCCTTGGCGTAGGCCTTGATCTCCTTGTTGGCCGTGCGCGGGAACACGTAGTCGGAGCCGACCAGGTACACCTTGGTGAGGCCCTTCTCCTTCATGTAGTCGAGGGCCGGGATGATCTGCTGGTTGGTGGTGGCGCCGGTGTAGAAGATGTTGGGCGACACCTCGAGGCCCTCGTACTGCACCGGGTAGAACAGCAGGCCGTTGTTGCCCTCTACCACCGGCTTCATGGCCTTGCGGCTCGACGAGGTCCAGCCACCGAACACCACGGCCACCTTGTCGTTGGTGAGTAGCTTCTCGACCTTCTGGGCGAACACCTCGGGCTTGGACTCACCGTCCTCCACGACGGGCTTGATCTGCTTGCCGAGCACGCCGCCGGCGGCGTTGATCTCCTTGATGGCGAGCAGCTGCGAGTTCTTCACCGCCACCTCGCTGATCGACATCGTGCCGCTCAGCGATTGCAGGACGCCGACCTTGACGGTTTCCCCGCCGGCCGACGTGGCATCGGTGCCACCGGTGGCGGTGGACTCCTTGCTGTCACTGCCGCAGGCGGCCAGGACCAACGAGGCCGCGGCGACGCCGCACAGGAGCGCCTTCGGCACCCCTCGTGATCCGACACGTCCCTGTCCCATGCGCTCCCCTTCTGTCGGACGGATGCTTCCCGTCTGCCGGTTGCTTCGGCTTGGAACGTAGAAAGGAGCGATTGCCCGCCGATGACAGGCGGACGTCACCTACATGACCATTTCCTGACGCCATTCTTCCGGCGGGATGTGCTGACTACCGAAGGAGTGGACCGGCAGTGGTGACCCGGCCGCGCAACGCAGCGACGAAGGCCCTCCGAGTTGGGTCCAAGGTGCGTTCCACACCGGCGCCGTCCGGCCCGGCGGTCCGGATGACAGATCCAGGGCCGGCCAGCCGGAGCACGCTTGTGGTTTCACCGGGGTCGAGCGCAGCCGCGCCGTCCTCGGTGCCGAGGAACGCCACCGTGCCGAGATGGCGGGCCCCGTCCGCAACCGCCGGCCCGTCCCAGCCCGGGGCGGACGGCCCGAGACGGAGGCCGTCGCGCAGCAGCGGCATCCCGTCGAGGTCGACGTCGAGGCGGAGCTCCACGTCGCCGGGCTCCTCGCCGGACCGGCCCAGCGCGACGCTCTCGGACCACACCGCCTGCGCGCCCCGGCCCAGCCGCAGCCTGGAGCGGCCTCGGTGCCGGCAGCCTGAGAACGCCACCAACGGCTCCGGCAGCCAGGCCAGGCGGGCGCCCGGGCCGAGGTCGGCCTCGACGTCGAAGGCGGTGCTGCCGCCGCCGGGACAGGGATGGGCGAGTGTGGCGGCCGCCGTGCGCACGGTGAGGCGGGCGCCCGCGCCGAGGCGCAAGCTCACCGCCAGGCGGTCGCCCTCCACCAGGCTGGCCGCCGCGCCCACCAGCAGCAGCTCGGGACCGTCCGGCCCGTCGAGCACCTTGGCCGCCAGCGGCGGCGCGGCCGACAGCCGCACCAGGCGCGTCCCATCGACCAGAACCTCCAAGCGAGCAATCACGGGTCGAGGGTTGGGCGTCCGGCCACCACCGCCGCCGCAGGCGGCCCCGATGGCTGGACGCCACCGCCGGCGAAGCCGGCGCAATGAGGGTTCAGAGCGGAGGTGGGCCGGCTCCGCCGGCTCACCGGAGCGCAATCAGCTCGCTGAGCAACCTCCGGTTGCGAAGCGAAGTTCACAGGCGCGCCTCGACGAAGGCGGCGATATCGGTGGCGGCGGGGTCCTCGACAAGGGACAGGAAAACGGTGGGACGGTCGCCGCGCTTGGCGGCGGCGTCGCGGGCCATGACGGCGAGGTCGGCGCCGACGTAGGGCGCCAGGTCGGTCTTGTTGACGACCAGCAGGTCGGACCAGGTGACGCCTGGGCCGCCCTTGCGGGGGACCTTGTCGCCGCCGGCCACGTCGATGACGAACAGCTGGACATCGGCTAGCGCCGGGCTGAAGGTCGCGGTGAGGTTGTCGCCGCCCGACTCCACCAGGACCAGATCCAGGCCGGGATGGCGGGCGGTGAGGAGCTCGACGGCGTCGAGGTTGGCGGCCACGTCGTCGCGGATGGCGGTGTGCGGGCAGCACCCGGTCTCCACCGCCGTGATGCGATCCGGCGCCAGCACACCGGCCCGCAGCAGGAACTCGGCGTCCTCGCGCGTGTAGATGTCGTTGGTGACGACGGCGACCTCGCGCCGGCCGGCCAGCGTGCGGCACAGGGCGGCGACCAGGGCCGTCTTGCCGGACCCGACCGGGCCCCCGATCCCGACCCGCAGCGGCCCGGTGCGGGACCGTTCGGAGGTGGCCATGGCACGGCCGTTCGCCGTCCATCCTCCGCCTCCTCCTCCACCACCGCCGCCGCCGTCGCCCTCCAGGCCGTCACGATGCAAAGAGACGCACCTCCCAGCCGGCGTGCTCCTCGGCCCGCCGCTCGAGGGCCGGCGCCGACCACGCCGGTCCGTCCTCCAGCGGCCCGTCCGCAAGGGCCGCCGCCCGGGCGGTGACGTCTGCCGCCAGCGGGCCCAGGCCGACCACCACCGCCATGGCGTCGGCCATGTCGACCGGCAGGAGGCGCACGCACGCCGAGGCCCCGCCCGCCAACAGGCCGTGCAGCGCAAGGGCGGCTGCATCCGGCGGCGCCAGGCCCGCCGCCCTGGCCACCAGCCCGAGCACCACCGCATGCTGCTCCACCGTCACCGCCGCCAGCTCGGGCCACGAGGCGGTCGCCGCCCGGCGCAACCCCCGGCCCAGCACCCGGCCGGCGTGGCGCAGCGCGGGCGAGGGGCACCGGGCCTCGCACTCGACCTCGACCCGTGCCGGGTCGGCGCCCGCGCACGCCGCCGCCGCGAGCCACGCATCGGTGAGGCCGGTGGTTGCGAGCCGGCCGGTGAGGAACGAGGCCAGTCCTTCCAGGCCGGTGACCCGGCCGGCGGCCACGGCCGCCTCCAGCCCGCCGGAGTGGGCATGGCCACCGCCGGGGAACCGGCCGTCGGCGAGGAGCAGGAGGGCGGCGAGGCTCATCACTCAGAACAGGGAGTAGCGCTGCGCCATGGGCAGCACGGCCGCCGGGTCGGGCACGATCGCCTCGCCGTCGATGCGGACGGTGAAGGTGGAGGGGTCCACTTCGATGGCCGGCATCGCCGTGTTCTCGGGCATGTCGACCTTGCCCAGTCCCCTGGTGCCACCGACGGTCAGGACCCGCCGGCGCAGCCCGAGGCGGTCGGGCAGGCCGTCGTCGATGGCGGCCGGGGCGACCCACGCCACCGACAGGGCGCCTGCCGTGGTGGCCCCGAACATGGGCCGTGAGATCACCGGCTGGGGGGTGGGGATGGAAGCGTTGGCGTCGCCCATGGGCGCCCAGGCGATCATTCCTCCCTTCACCACGGCGTGGGGCCGCACGCCGAACCACGCCGGGTCCCACAGCACCAGATCGGCCAGCTTGCCAGGCTCCACGGACCCCACCTCTGCATCGAGGCCGTGGGCCACGGCCGGGCAGATCGTGTACTTGGCCACGTAGCGGCGGGCCCGCAGGTTATCGGCGCCGGCCACCGGCTCGCCCGACAGGGCGCCCCGGCGGGCCTTCATCACGTGGGCCGTCTGCCACGTGCGGATGACGACCTCGCCCACCCGGCCCATGGCCTGCGAGTCGGAGCCGATCATGGAGATGGCGCCCATGTCGTGCAGCCAGTCCTCGGCTGCGATGGTGGAGGGCCGGATGCGGCTCTCGGCGAAGGCGATGTCCTCCGCCACCTTGGGGTTGAGGTGGTGGCACACCATGAGCATGTCGAGGTGCTCGTCGATCGTGTTGACCGTGTGCGGACGGGTGGGGTTGGTGGACGACGGCAGCACGTTCGGATGCGACGCCACCGTGATGATGTCGGGCGCGTGGCCGCCGCCGGCGCCCTCGGTGTGGTAGGCGTGGATGCCCCGACCGGCGATGGCGGCGAGGGTGTCGCCCACGAAGCCGGCCTCGTTGAGCGTGTCGGTGTGGATGGCGACCTGCAGGCCGAGCCGGTCGGCGGCGGTGAGGCAGGCGTCGATGGCGGCCGGCGTGGTGCCCCAGTCCTCGTGCAGCTTGAACCCCGCCGCCCCGGCCCGGGCCTGGGACGTCAGCGCGTCCTGCGACACCGTGTTCCCCTTGCCCAGCAGGGCCACGTTGACCGGATAGGGGTCGAGGGCCTCCAGCATCCGGGCCAGGTACCAGCCGCCCGGCGTGACGGTGGTGGCCTTGGTGCCCTCGGCCGGGCCGGTGCCACCGCCGACGATGGTGGTGGTGCCGGCGGCCAGGCCTGCCTCCACGACCTGGGGGCAGATGAGGTGGACGTGGCAGTCCACCGTGCCGGCGGTGAGGATGCGACCCTCCCCCGCCAGCACCTCGGTCTCCGGGCCCACCACCAGTTCGGGGGTCACGCCGTCCATCACCTCGGGGTTGCCGGCCTTGCCCAGGGCGACGATGCGCCCGTCCTTCACGCCCACGTCGGCCTTCACCACGCCCCAGTGGTCGAGCACCACCACGTTGGTGATCACCAGGTCGACGGCCGACGTGAGGGCCTGGCCCATGGACTCGCGGATCACCTTGCCGCCGCCGAACACGGCCTCGTCGCCCGGCCCGGCCGGCGCCGTGCGGTCCTCGGTGGGGCTGATCCACAGGTCGGTGTCGGCCAGGCGGAGGCGGTCGCCCACCGTGGGCCCGTACAGCTCCGAGTAGCGGGACCGTCCGATGCGCATCAGGTCGCCGTCCCGCCGGCCGGTTTGCGCTGGAGACCGGGCACCGTGCGGGTCCCGGCCAGGGCGACGAGGGCCACGTCGCGCGAAATGCCCGGCTCGAAGCGAACGCCGGTCCCGGCCGCGACGTCGAGCCGGAAACCCTCGGCCGCCGCCCGGTCGAACGACAGCGCCACGTTCACGTCGGCGAAGTGGAAGTGGGAACCGACCTGCACCGGCCGGTCGCCGGTGTTCTCCACCACGATCGTGCGCCGCTCGCGGTCGGGGCTGAGCTCGATGTCACCGGCCGCCGCCACCACCTCGCCAGGGCTCCAAGCCGGCGCCTCGGACGCGCCCGCGTGGATCGGCCGGTGGATCGTCACCAGCTTGGTGCCGTCGGGGAACGTGGCCTCCACCTGCACCTCGTGCAGCACCTCCGCCACCCCTTCCATCACGTCGTCCGGCCCGAGCACGTGGCGCCCGTCGGCCATCAGCTCGGCCACCGAGCGCCCGTCGCGGGCGCCTTCCAGCACGTACGACGAGAGCAGGGCGGTGGCCTCCGGCAGGTTGAGCTTCACACCACGAGCAAGCCTGTCCCGGGCGACCATGGCCGCCACCGAGACGAGCAGCTTGTCGACGTCAGCCGGCGTCAGCCGCACCTGCGGGCCCTCCTCCGGCCGGGGCAGCCCGGTGGGCTGCGGTGGGCGGAACGTAGGACCCCTGTGTTTCCGGCTTGTTTCCGGGCCCAAAAGCCGTTGTTACGGCCCGGCATCAGCTGTCGGACAGCGTCGGTGCCGGACCGCCACCTCGGCGTCACCGGCCCCTGCGCTTCGCCGGCGTCGGCCTGACCGCGTTCAGCCGCGGGGCTCGAGGATGACGACCGGGATGTCGCGGTCGGTCCTGCCCTGGTACCCGCCGTAGCCCCCGTAGGCGTCCACCACCTGTGGCCACAGGTCCTGCTTCTCCTCGTCGGTGGCGACCCGGGCGCGCATGGGACGTACGGCGCCTTCCATCTCGACGGTCACCTCCGGGTCGTCGCGCAGGTTGAGGAACCACGACGGGTGGCGGTCGTCACCGCCGTAGGACGCCACCAGCACGATGCGGCCGCTGTCGTGCACCGGCGTGGTCAGCACGGTGGTGCGGCTGCGGCCCGTCACCCGGCCGGTCGTCGTCAGGAGCAGGACGGGCATGCCAGCCAGGCGGCCCAGCAACCGGCCGCCGGTGGTTCGCAGCACCAACCGGTGCAGCCCGGTGCCCACACGGAACAGCGCGTCCTTGCACACAGCGGTGACCCTACCTACGCCGCTAGGTTAAGGCCCCCGCCGCACAGGAGGACACAGCCATCAGAGTCGGGGTCGCCGGCAAGACCGGATCGGGGAAGACCACGCTCACCGCCCTGGTGGCGATGGCGTGCGCGGCGCGCGGGCTCCGCACGCTCGCCGTCGACACCGACGCGAGCCCCAACCTGGGCCTCAGCCTCGGGCTCGGCCAGGCTGGGGTCGACGACGTCCGGCTGGTGCCTCGGGCCCTCGTCGCCGGCCGGGGGGGCGGGTCCATCACCACCGACCAGCTGATGAAGGGCTTCGGGACGGCCTCGCCGTCCGGGGCCACGCTCCTGCATGCCATGCGCAGCAGCGACGACCCCGGCGGGTGCTGGTGCCCGGCCCACGCATCGGCGCGCGGCCTGCTGGCCCAGGCCCTCGACGACGAGGCCGATGTGGCCGTGCTGGACCTGGAGGACGGCCTGGAGCACCTGGAGCGTCCGAGCGGCACGGTGGCCCACACCGACCTGCTCCTGGTCGTGATGGAGCCGAGCCGCAAGTCGTCCGTCACTGCCGAGCGCATGATCACGATGGCCACCAGGCACGGGATCGAGCGGGTCGCGCTCGTCGGCAACAAGGGCCGCTCCCTCGACGGCGTCACGTTCAGGGACGCCGCCCGCGGGTTCGACGTCCCCCTCGCCGGCATCGTCCCCGACGACCCCGCCATCGTGGAGGCCGACCGCGCCGGCGCCGGCCTGGTGCTTGGCGACGGCGAGGTGCTGGCCGGCGTCAACGAGGTCGTCGACTCCTTCGTCTGAGCCGGATGCGCCTCCGGGCGTCAGCGGGAGAAGCGCCGGCGGATGGCGCCGACCCGCTGACCGGCCACGATGAGCACCACCGACGCGGCGATGGCGACCACCGCGCCGATGAAGTTCAGTTCGAAGACGTCGCCCGTGCCGATGGCGTTGGCCACCACGCCCCCGATCACCGAGCCCACGACACCAAGGGCGAGGGTCATGCCGATCGACAGCTCCTGCTTGCCCGGCACGATGAGCCTGGCCAGGGCCCCGACCACCAGACCGAACACGATGAAGCCGAGCATGGTCTCCTCCGTTCCCATCAGTGCCGGCGGATAACCCATCCGCGAGAGCAACGGTGAGTACGCCTGTGGCCGGCGAGCCGGAACGCTACATTGCGCCGGGACGGCGCTGTGCGACCACCCGGGCGGCCGAGGGGGTATCGATGGCGAGCGCGTACGCGGTGGACTGGTCGGAGGCCCTGCACGCCCTGCGCATCGAGGTGGCCCGGGTCGTCGAGCTGCTGCGCTCGGTGGACGACACCCATGGCCACGCCGTCGGTGACTGGGACCTGGGCGGTGTCGCCATGCACCTTTCGCAGGCCTGGATCGCCGTCCCTGCCCTTGCCCGGCGCGACCTGTCCCAGGTCTTCGAGGTCCTCCCCGACCACAGGGGTCGGGCCGGGGAGTCGATGATCTCCGACGTGTGGAAGTTGGGTGCGGCGACCGCCGAGGCGGTGGGCAGGGATCCCGAGCGCAGCCCGAGGGTGCTGGGCGACCGGATCGAGGGTCGAGCGGCCGAGTTCTTCCGTGCATGTGAGGGGCGATCGGCCGGCGAGCGCCAGCCGTGGATGGTGGAGGGCACGACGGTCGACCTGTGCACGTTGACCTGCCACCTGCTCAACGAGACGGTCGTGCACGGCGCCGACATCGCCCGTGGTGCGGGACGGCCGTGGCCGGGGGACCGTCGTCACGCGGCGCTGGTGATCCAGGGCTTCTTCCTCCCCGTCATGGCGCAGCTCGACCCCCGCACCCTCGTCGACCAGGAGCGGGCGGCGGGTGTGCGGGCCACGTACGAGGTCCGCCTCCGCGGCGCCGGCCGGGCGCAGTTCGTGTTCGACGACGGCGCCGTCACCGTGGCCGAGCCCGGGGGCCGGCGGGTCGACTGCTACATCCTGGCCGACCCCGTCGCCATGCTCGACGTGATGTGGGGTCGTCAGAGCCAATGGCCGGCCATCGGCACCGGCAAGCTGGTGGCGTGGGGCCGCAAGCCGTGGCTGGGCCCGAAGCTCCGGCTCATGATGCGCAATCCCTGACCGGGATGGATCGGTGACGACCTCCCGCGTCGTGGCGGCGCTGGCCGCCGTCGCGCTCGCGAACGGGGCGTGCGGCGGCGGCGCTCCGGACCGGCCGGCGACCACCACCGAGCCGGCCGCCGCGTCGTCGACGGCGCCCGCGTCATCCACCACCGCGGTCACCGCCAAAGGCCTCCAGCTCGACCTCCACGGCCTCGGGCCCGTGCGCGTCGGCATGACGGTGGAAGCGGCGGCCAAGGCGCTCGGCCGTCCGCTGGAGCCGGTGACGGCGCCCACCGAGGAGTGCACGCTGTATGCACCGGCCAGCGGGTTCGACGGCCTGGCCTTCCTGGTGGCCGGGGGCACGGTGGCACGGACGGACGTGACCGCCGGCGCCACTGCCACCGCCGAGGGCGTAGCCATCGGGCAGACCGAAGCCGAGGCCCAGCGCCGCTACGGCGGCCGCCTCGTCGTCACCCCCCACGACTTCCTGCTGGGCGGCCACTACCTCACGCTGGTGCCCACCGCCCCCGCCGACGCCGGCTTCCTCCTGGTGGCAGAGACTGACGGCGCCAAGGTCACGGGCATGCGGGCCGGGCGTCTGCCCGAGGTGGAGTTCACCGAGGGTTGCTCCTGACCGCCGGTCGAGGCTCGCCCCCGACCGCCCCGAGGCAAGGCTTCGACGCCGCAACGTGTCGCCGCCGGGAACAGGCTTTTGGCCGCCCTTCGCCGTCCTGAACAGCGACGGCGCTGCCCACGTGGTCGTGGGACCGGCGCCGGAGGCAACATGAGGAGGTGGACGACGCCATGGCAGACGCTGTTGAAACCCTGCGCAGCGGGCACAGGCTGTCGATCGACATCGAGGGCCGCCGGATCCGTCTGGTGGACCCGGTGAAGGGTGACCCCGGCAGCGCCGTCCTCCGCACCCTCGGCCTGGTGGAGAAGGCGTCCCCCGTGAGCACGGCCGCGTTCGGCCCGACGGGCGTGGCGGCCGGTGTGTGGCGCAGCCCGGACCTCTACCTGGTGCGGTGGACGAAGGGCCGGCGGTGGGTGGTCGGCTACCGCCTCGGCGCCGGCTCCCGTCCCAATCACTACTTCCGCACCGAGGGCCGTATCCCGAGCCGCTTCGAGACGGGCAACTGGTACGACGACGTGCCGCAGGAAGTCGACGAGGCCTTCCTCGAGGGCGACCTCATGCTCGACGACCCGCCGTTCCCCCTCCCCGCCGCCCCGCCTCCTCCCGTCGTCTCCGTGCGACCGGCCGCGGCTAGGCCGAAGCGGACGGCCCCCGCCCGCACACCGCGTGCCGCCAAGCCGAAGGCGGTCACCGCCCCGAGGAGCAAGCCCGACCTCACCCGGGTCTGCCCGTCGTGCCGCATGCACAAGGCGCCCGGCCAGTTCATGGCCGGTTCCGACCTCTGCGTGGACTGCCGCTAGCCCTTCAGAGGCACGCGGGTGGGCCGGCGGCCGCAGGCGGCGGGGCTGACGCGCGACCCGACGGCCGTGGAGGTCGAGCCAGCTTCGCCGGCGCCGCCGGTCGTCACGACCGGTGGCGGCGCAGGCCGGCGTAGATCGCGGCCACGCCCGCCGCCGCAGCCACCGCCACCGAGCGGCGGTGGCTGGCGGCGGCGAACTGGAGGCTGCGCGGGTGGGCCACGTCGTCGAAGTCGCCGTGCGCGCCCCGGTCGCCCGGCACCGGCTCCCACAGGTAGGACGGCCGATCGGGGTCGATCGGCGTGTCGGCCTGCTGTGCCTCGTAGTTGGTGGCGGCCAGGTAACGGTCGACCAGTCCGGGCGCCAGGCGGCCGGCCCAGATGGTGAGCGGGGTCGGGCCGCCCACGTAGACCTCCCGCCGCCGGGGATGCTCCGCCGACCACACGATGGCGCGCGCCGCCATCTCGGGCTGATAGATCGGCGGCACCGGCCGGGGGTGGCGGGTGAGCGTGGTCTTCACCTGGTCGAACTGGGGGGTGTTCACCCCGGGCAGGTGCACCATCGTCACCTTGACGTGGCTGCGGTCGTGCAGCAGCTCGCAGCGCAGCGACTCGGTGAAGCCCTTGAGGGCGTGCTTGGCCCCGCAGTAGGAGGCCTGGAGCGGGATGGACCGGTAGGCCAGGGCCGAGCCCACCTGCACCACCACGCCGTGGTCACGCCCGAGCATCCTCGCCAGCGCAGCGAGGGTGCCGTTGACGCAGCCGAGATAGGTGACCTCCGTGACCCGGCGGAACTCCGCCGCCGACGTCTCCTTCACCGGCGCCAGCACCGCCGTCATGGCGTTGTTCACCCACACGTCGATGGGGCCAAGCTCGTCCTCGACCCGCTGGGCGGCGGCGTCCACGGCGTCCGCGTCCGAGACGTCGACGGGCACGACGAGGGCGCGCCCGCCGGCCGCCTCGACCTCCTTGGCCGCCGCCCCCAGCCCTTCCAGGTTGCGGGCCAGCAGCCCCACGCTCGCCCCCCGCGCGCCGAGCAGGCGGGCCGTCGCCCGGCCGATCCCGGAACTGGCGCCCGTCACCACCACCGTGGCGCCCGGACCGATGATCATGATGCTGCCTCCCTGTCGCCCACCCCGTTGTTCCCCGCCCGCAGCCGCAGGTACCGGCCGATCCTCCATGCCCACAACCCGGCCGCGCCCCATCGGGCCCGACGCTCGGCCGCGTCGACGATGTAGAGCGCCCTGGCCAGCTCGACGTGCGACCACACCAGCGGCATGTTGCCCAGCAGGGCGCCGGACGCCGGGTCGACCTCCTCGGACAGCAGTGGCGGGAGCCCGACGCACAGCTGCTCCAACCGGCAGCGGGCCTCGTCCACCCGGCCGACAGCGGCCAGCGCCGACACCGCCCACGCTCCCATCGGGATGAACGCCCCCTCCCGCCCCTCGAACCCGTCGGTGCCGTCCGGGGGGTAGCGGTAGACGTGGGGGCCGGCGCCGAGGTGGTGCAGGGTGGCGTCGATGAGTCGCCCGGCCCGCTCGTCGCCGCGCCGCAGCATGCCGAACAGCGGCACCATCAGAGCCGAGGCGTCGGGTGTGCGGTCGCCGTCGTCGTAGCTCTGCGGTAGCAGCCCGTCGTCGCTGATGGCGCCGAGCACCCGTGCGCGCGCCTCGGCCCGGGCCCGCTTCCATCCGGCCCGCCGGCTGCGCGGCCGCCAGCCCCGTGCGATCCACACGGCCCGGTCGAGGGCCAGCCAGCGCCCGATGTCGCCAGACACCAGATCGCGTTCCTCACGCAGCTCCCAGATGCCGCTGGTCGGCCGGCGCGGGTCGCCGGCGGCGGCGTCGGCGATGGCCCGCACCGTCGCCCACGTGGCGTCGTCGAGCGAGCCACCCGTCTGGAGGAAGACCGAGACCGCCTCCACCACCATCCCGAGGGCGTCGTACTGCACCTGGCCGGCGGCGGCGTTGCCGACGCGCACCGGCTGCGACCCGGCCCAGCCGGTCACACCGGCGACATCGCGCTCGTCGGGCACCGGGCCGCCGTGGATGGTGACGAGGGGCGAGGTGGGGACCTTGCCCCCGGCGACCTTGTTCACGAACGCCAGGTAGCCCTCGGCCGCCCGACGGTCGCCCAGCAGCGACGCCACGGAGACAGCGAGAGCGGCGTCGCGCAGCCAGCAGTAGCGGTAGTCGAACTGGCGCTCGCCGCCGGGGACCTCGGGCAACGACGTGGTGGGGGCGGCGACGACGGCGCCGGTGGGCTCGTAGGTGCAGGCCCGCAGGACGGCCAGCGCGTCCGCCGCCCGCTGGGGGTGCCGCCTCGGCAGCCGGGCGGAACGGCGACGCCGCGACGCCGTACGCTCCTCCTCCTCCAGCTGACCGACGAGGGGGGCGAGATCGGGCGGGTGCATCGCATTGACGGCGATGACAAGGCCCTCCCACACAGGGCCGGCCGTCACCAGCGTGGTGAGCACGCTGGCGTCGCCGGCCACGGCCACGCCGCCCGTCACGACCACGGTGGTCCCCGCCACGGAGGCGGCCGCGCCGTCCCACCGGGCGGACGGCGCGTCGAACCCGCCCACCGACAGTGTGTGCCGCAGCTCGACGGGGTGGTGCTCGAGCGAGCGGGCGGCGCGCACCAGCGCCACCGATCCCGGTCCGAGTGGCACCAACCCCTCCAGCATCTCGACCAGCCCGCCGGGGGCGCGGCGAATGCTTCGGAGCGACGCACCGGCCGGCGGGCCGGGCAGGTCGACCATGCCCATCCGCTCCCAGCGGGCCGACGCGCCGGCCGGGTCGAGGAGCGACCAAAGGAGCGGCCGGTCGTCGAAGCAGGGCGCGCACCACCAGTCCACCGTCCCGTCGGGAGTGACCAGCGCAGCCGATCCGGCGGCGCCTAGGAGCCGGTGGAACCCGATGGCCGGCGGGAGGGCCCCGCGGGCGCCGGCGGGACCGGGCTGCGGTCGCTGTTCGAGGTTCAGCGCGCCCGCAGCCCGCGCCACGCCGCCCGCATCTCGGGGACCACTTGGGGAACGGTCGCCACGCTGAAGGCGGTGGTGGCCAGGCACCACGAGCAGAACTTGCGGTGTTTGGTGGCCTGCTCGACGGTGAGCAGCAGCCCGCCGGCGGCGTCGGCCACCACCTTGACCCCTAGGGCGAGGGAGAGGAGCTTCCGCTGCGACGGATGGCGGTCAGCCCGGGCGCCGGCGAGCACGAGGGTGGCGGCGAAGCTGAGGAGCCCGAGGGCGGCGTCGGGCGTCTTCAGCCCGCTGTACGCCTCGCCCGACGCGTCGACGCTGTCGGCGTCGAACCACCGGCCCGGCGGCTCGGGGAGGTGGCGGAGAAGGCCGAACTGGTACGCGGCCACGACGCCGAGCGACCCCATGGCGCCGAGGGTCAACCCGGCAACCCGGCGCCGGCCGGTGAGGAACGGGCTCCCGCCCCGCCGGAGGGCGTCGCTCACCGCTTCGGCCCCGGGGGAGGATGCCCGGCCGATCCCACCGGCGCGGGTGTGGATCGACCCGGCGGGCGGGCCGGACGGGTGCTTCGGGCGCGCCGGACGGGTGCTCACCCGCCCCATCCTTGGCGACGGAATCCGGTCTCTGGTCGGCACCAATCACCTCTACCCGGATGGCAGTGCCGACGAAACGACCATCGGGACCGGCGTGTCGACCGGCCAGGAATACGGGTCAGTGACCAACTCGCCGGTGCGCCACGGGCCTGCGGCAGGAGATGTCGCTGTACGACACCTGCTGCCGCAGCCCCACCCGGATTGGGCGGGGGCGGAGGTGCTACCGCCATTGCGGCCGAGGAGCTGGCGTCTAGTGGCGGGACCGCTGGCCCCACCAACGTTGATCCCGGCGCGTCAGTCCACTGCGGCGACGGACTCCGAATGAACGGGTCCTGACGGTCGATCAACCTCGATCAACCGGTGTTGCCAGGCGCCGGGAAAGCGTGCAGACGCGGCTCTCTACCGGGCGCAAGACCCTATAGCTCAGGATGGCCAGCAGGTCTGCGAATGCGCCTGGCGTGCTCGCTGACACCCCCCTCCCTGGCCTGGCTGCAACCGGTAACCCCGACGAGAGGCCTTGAAGCGGAGACTCAGCCCAATTGGCGTTCGGCGGTCGTCGCGATGCGGACGGTCTCCTCGGCGACGTCGCGCAGCTTGCGGTTCTGTGACTGGGAGCTGTCCCGCAACGCCTCGAAGGCCAAGTCCTGGCTGTAGCCATTCTGGCCGATGAGGATCCCCATGGCCTGGTCGATCGCCGCCCGGGAGTCAAGTGCCTCGCGCAGCTCGCTGGCCAGCTTCACGCTGGCGGCGTAGGTGTCGGCGTTGGCCAGCGCCACTGCCGCCTGAGCGGCGAACATCGCCCCCGTCGTACGGTCAGCCGGGCCGAAGGCCCGAGCCGTATGGGCATAGAGGTTCACGGCCCCGAGGGCTCGGCCTCGAACGATGAGCGGGAACGACAGCGAGCTGTGCACGCCCCGCTCGGCCGCGTGCCGACAGAACCGGGGCCAGCGCGTCTCCTCGGACATGTCCTCGACCTCCATGACCTGGCCGTCGACCATGGTCGAAAGGCAGGGGCCCTCGCCGATGTCGTACTGGTAGTGGTCGACCTCGTAGACGAGCCCTCCGGTGGCCGCCCTGGTGGTGGCCTTTCCATCCACGAACAGCGTCACCCCGACGGCGTCGCAGCTGGCGATACTGCGCACCGCGAGGTCGCTCACACGCCGCAGCGTGGTCTCCTGATTCTCCTCGGACAGCAGGAGACCTGACAGATCGGCCACGCTGCGCCACAGTTCGTCGGGATAGTCGGCCATAGCGTCCTAGGTCAGTTTGCCAAGAAAGGAGTGTTTCGAGTGCAGTCGCCGTGGGCATTACACACCACACGGACGGGTTGGGCAAATCAGCCACGAGCCAAAGTTTGAGAGCCATCGCTCGGTTGGGACATCAGCCGATCAGGAGCGATGGGCTGGCTTTCGTGCGGCGACCTGATAGTCGCGCTGGTTTCGTCCTCCAAGGTTGACGCTACGTCGTCACACGCACCCAAGGACGCGCCATAAGTACTGGGAGTCGCGTCCATGGTCGCATGGTTTAGTACTTCGCATTCAGAATTTCGACAGTACGACGCTCATCGTGCTGGCCTGCTTGGACCCGCCAATTCCACAGCCGATGCGCTGCCGGCTGGCGTCGCCGTGCCCTCCCCGGCGGCCGAGACGTCGCTCGTCGCGTCACGCGGACGACGATCCGAACGCCTGGCAGCGACGCTCCGCCTGGTGCCGCCGGCAGACGGCGAGATCACAGTGGGTGCGACAGATGGGACGCGCCACGCGGTTCGGAGGTGGTGGGTCCGCCCCTCCGCCGTGGGCCGGTTGTGCGATGCCTCCGTCCTCGGGGCCATCGCCCTCGCCGTCGACGGCACGCCGGCGAAGGTCTACTGCCTGTTTACCTTCGTAACGCTGGCGATCACCGAGCGCCGTGGCGCCCTTACCGTCAGCCTCTCCCGGAACCTCGCCGCTTTGATGAGCGCCATGGCCCTGCCGCTCGTCCCCTTGGCACCATGGCTCGGGCAGCCGGCGGCACGCCCGCTTCTCGAACATCTTCCTCTCGTCGCCGTCTTGGTGGTGACAGGCCGGGCAGTCTCGTACTGCCTCCTTCGTCTGGCCCGGTCGGCTCGCCTGGTGTCCGAACCCGTTGTGATCGTCGGAGCCGGAAAGGTCGGCGTTCTGGTGACCCAGACGCTCCTCGCCCACCCCGAGTACGGCCTGGAGCCCGTCGGCTTCGTCGACTCCGTCGACGAAGCGGGGCTGCCCCGGCCGGTGCTCGGCGACATCGCCGACCTCGATCGGGTCCTGGATACCGAAAAGGCCCGACGAGTCATAGTGGCCTACGGGCACGGCCCCGAATCTGAGTTGGTGCCCGTCCTTCGAGCCTGCGACGAGGTCGGCGCCGACGTGCACGTCGTACCCCGGTTGTTCGAGTTCGGGTCGAACTACAGCAACCCGTGCGTCGAGGACCTGTGGGGAGTCCCATTGGTGCGACTCCAGCGGCCCGCATCGCGGCGCTGCGCCGTCAGGGTGAAGCGGGCTCTTGACGTTGTCAGCTCGACCGTGCTCCTTGTCGTCATGGCGCCCCTTCTCGCCGTCGTAACTGCGGCCGCACTGGTGAGCAGTGGCCGACCGGTGCTGTTCCATCAGGATCGGGTCGGTCGGCGCGGGACGAGATTCGACCTGTTGAAGTTCCGTACGCTCGAGGTGAACGGCGACGACGCCCGATGCTGGTCTGTGGCCGGCGACAGGCGCGTGACCGCCCTGGGGAAGGTACTCCGGGCCACCAGTCTGGACGAGCTGCCCCAGCTGTGGAACGTCCTGCGCGGCGAGATGTCGCTGATCGGCCCCCGCCCCGAGCGACCCCATTTCGTCGACGAGTTCACGTCGTCCATTCCGGGTTACTCGGCACGCCACCGGGTGCTGGGTGGGATCACCGGCTGGGCCCAGGTCAACGGACTGAAGGGCGACACCTCCATCGATGAGCGGGCCCGTTTCGACAATCGCTACATCGACGAATGGTCGCCGTGGCTGGATCTGACGATCCTGTTCCGGACCTTCACAGCCGTGGTGCGCTTCCGTGAGCGGGAGAGTTCACGACCGGCCGGCCCTCAGGCTTCTCCGTTGGTAGCCGATCTGGGTCATCCGGTCGTACCCGATCCTCCGGTCGAGCGCATGCCCGTCGGGCACGCCTGATCGCGCTCCGCACGAAGCGGTGGCAAGAGCCGGTTGGCGCTTCCCCGCTAGCACCGGCGGTGCCCCCCGGCTCGCCACCACAGCTGCTGTCTGTCAACCAGGAAGGCACCGATGACCCTCACCGCACTCGAGCGATCGACGCACGGCCTTGGCGACCTCGTACCACCAGCGGACACGATCCCGCTGGGAAAGACTCCCGCGAGGCAACCGGCGAGCGGGTCCCCCCGGGTGGCGATCGTCCACGAACGGCTCACCGAGTCGACAGGCTCGGAAAAGGTGGTCGTCGCCCTCCACGAGACGTGGCCGGAGGCCCCGATCTTCGTCCCGATCGTCGACCGGGACTCTCTGCCCGAGGAGCTCCAGAAGGCGGACATCCGCCACGGCCCGCTGCAGCGCTTGTACCGGGGTGGCGGCGTCTACCAGCACCTCCTGCCCCTTCTGCCCTCGGCCTTCGCCCACTTGGACCTGCGCGGCTACGACATCGTGGTGACGAGCCACCATGCCTTCGCCAACCGCGTCCGGCCACCCGCGGGCGTGCCGGTGCTCGCCTATGTCCATAGTCCGGCGCGGTGGATCTGGGACCCAGCGACCCGTGCCGGAGAGCCCGGCGGCGCTCTGGGACAGGCAGCGCTCGCGATGTTCGCGGCCACGCAGCGCAGGCCCGACGTCGGAGCAGCGGGCCGCCTTTCCCACGTCGTCGCCAACTCTCGGCACGTGGCCTCGCGTGTCCTACGGCACTGGGGGCGCTCAGCGGACGTGGTGCCGCCGCCCGTCGACGTCGACTTCTACTCGCACCAGCCGGCCGCACCGCGAGAAGATTTCTTCCTGCTGGCAGGCAGGTTGGTCCCCTACAAGAGACCCGAGGTCGCAGTGGCCGCGGCCGTCGCTGCAGGTGTGCGTCTGGTGGTGGCCGGCGATGGTCGGGCAAGTCGCCAGGTCGAGGCGGCGGCCGGCCCGGGCGTCGAACTGCTCGGCCGCGTCGACGACGAGACCTTGCGTGATCTCTACCAGCGGTGCCGCGCACTGGTCTTCCCGGGTGAGGAGGACTTCGGCATCGTCCCGGTGGAGGCGCAGGCGTGCGGTGCGCCTGTTGTCGGCCGGCGCGTCGGCGGTCTGCTTGACACGGTCGTGGATGGCGTGACAGGGAGGTTCTACGACTGTGCGGCCAACGGCGATCAGGTGACGCCGCTGGCCGAGGCGTTGAGGCAGTTCCGACCCGAGATGTACGACTCCTCGGCGATCCGTCAACACGCCGAGTCCTTCTCGACGGCCACCTTCAAGCTGCGGATGGCCGACTACGTGAGCCGGCTCACCCGCGGAGCGGACTCCCACGACCACCGCCGGGATGAGCAACCTTTGGCTCTCCTGGCGAAGTAGTCAAGTCAGGTCGAAGTAGCTAGCGCTTGCCAGGTCAGCCGAGCCTCGGATTCCACCGGAAAGAAGACCCCATGCGCACTTCCCGTCGCGCCGGCTTCGTCGCGGCAGCTATCTCCACCGCCATCCCCATCGCCTTTGCCCTCGCACCCGACGGCGCCGTCGCCGCCCCCTCGTTCGCCCATTGGAGCCAGCGGTCGTTGACCGTGAGCGATCGCACGGGTGATCCCGGGTGGCAGCAGGCGACCCGCCGGGCTGTGGCGACGTGGAACACGGCAGGGGCGAACGTGCGCCTGTCGTGGGTCGAGGGCGGCGTCGGCTGCCAGCCCGAGGGGACGACCATCCCCGTGTGCCGGGACACGCTGCCCGCCGGCTGGAAGGGAGCGGTAGCGATCTCCACCGCGCCCGACGGTCATCTGGGTGGCGCCCGCATCCGATTCGCCGCCGAGCGTTCGTTCACCCAGGCGGAGCGCCACACAGTCGCCTGTCACGAGCTCGGGCACGCGCTCGGGTTGGACCACTCCGGCTCGTCGGCGTCGTGCCTCACCCAGGAATCGCTGTCCACCGTCCCCGACGCCCAGGATGTCGGTAGCCTGAGGGCCAGCTATGCCCACCAGGGCTGATCCACCGCTAGCGCCGTTATTTTCGTCCCGGAAGTCGGTGTCACGATCCCCTACGGTGACGGCGTGAGGGTGCTGTTCGTGGACGAGAACCTCGGTGGCCACCGAACGGTCCACCTCCACCTGGAGCGGGCCCTCGAGGGCACCGGCGTTGAGGCTGCGTTCGTCCACATACCGCCACCTCGGATCGCCCGTCGCCTCGTCAGTGCCGCGCTCCCGGGGTTGGGGCGGCTCGACCTCGACCTGCAACCGCTACGGTCGCAGCTCGCGTTGAGCGCCCTGGCCCGGCTTGCCATCCGACGCCGAGAGGGGAGCTTCGACGTGCTCCACATGTACACCCAGAACTCGGCTCTGCTCGCCACCGACATGCTGCGCCGCCACCCTTCCGTGGTCTCCCTCGACACCACCAACTCGCTCAACGCGTACCGGCTCCCGTATCGATCGCCCACGCGCTGTACACCGCTTGCCCTTCTGGCGACGGTGCCGATCGAGCGGCGCGTCTACCGGGCGGCGACGCTGGTGGTGGCCCAGTCGGAGTACGCCGCGTCGTCCTTGCGCTCGGACTACCAGGTGCCGGACGGCAACCTCAGAGTGGTGCCGTTCGGGATCGGCGTCCCCGACGAGCCGGCCGCCCGGCCCGGCGAGGGAACGCCTCGAATCGTGTTCGTCGGCACCACGATGGAACGCAAGGGCGGCTCCCGGTTGTTGCAGGTGTTCGAGGAACATCTACGCGAGCGGGCAACCTTGACCCTCGTCACGCGCGATGCCGTAGCCGAGAGGCCAGGTGTCGAGGTCATCGGCGACATCGTGGCCGGGGACGGCCGCATCTGGGATGTCCTCCGGTCGGCCTCCGTGTTCGTCCTGCCCTCCTCCATCGACCAGGCGCCGAACGCAGTGTTCGAGGCCATGGCCGTCGGACTCCCGGTCGTCGCCGTACGCACGGGCGCGGTACCCGAGATGGTCGAGGACGGCGTGAGCGGCATCCTCATCGAGCCGGAAGATGACGGGAGCGGGCTCCTCCGAGCCCTGTCGACGCTGCTCGACGACCCGGCGCTGCGGGCGCGCATGGGCGCCGCCGCCCGGTCCCGGGTCCTGGATCGATTCGACGCCCAAAAGGCCGCCGCCGCCCTGGTGACGGTCCTCCGGGAGGCTCGGTCCAGATGCGCATCGCGCGATGGGTAGCGAGAGCAACGATCACCAGGACCATGGCAGACGGCGCCTGCGCCGTGCCGGCGGTCTTGTCGAGAGCACGTCGGTACTGACCGGGAGCAGCACGCTCGTCACAGGGCGCTACGTGGTGGCCATACTCGGGTGGGCAGGGACAGTTGTCATCGCCCGCACGCTGTCCCCTACCGCCTGGGGCGCGTTCTCCTTCATATTCGCAATGCTCGGCATCATCAGCCTGGTGTGTGACCTGCAGGTCGGGCGGGTCGTGCTCGGCGGCCTCATCAGGGCCGGCGACGATGCCGGCCCCATGCTCGGCTCGTACCTAATCATGCGCTCCGTTCTTGGTGCCGTCTCCTACGCCATCGCAATGGCCGTCGCCGTCCTCGGCGGCTATCCGTCGTCGGTCGTCGCCGGCACCGCGGTGGCCGGCTTCGGGTTGCTGCTGGCCTCTTGGGGCTACGGCCTCAATGCCCTGCTGGACGCCCGCCGGTGGTGGCGCACGGTGGCGGTCGCATCGGTGCTCGCCCAGGTGGTCCAACTCGGAGTCACGCTGGCCGTGGTCGCCTCCGGCCGTGCCTCGGTCGTGCTCTTCTGCGTGCCGGCGGTGGCGTTCGAGGTGGTCGCCCTGTGGTGGAAGCTGCGGGCGGTGCGGACGCGGGTCACCATCCGCCTACGGGTGGACTTCCGGCAGTGGTGGCTCTGGCTGAAAGAGGCAGCACTGCTGGCGTTGGGGGGAGCCCTTGGGGCTGTGTACTTCAAGGTCGACTCGGTCCTGCTCTCCCAGCTCGACACCCTGCGCTCGGTCGGGATCTACGGCATCGGCTACAAGTTCAGCGACCTCGTCGGCTTCGTTTCGATCGCCGTCGGCACGCCCATCCTGACCCTTATGGTCCAGGCCTGGCCGGACGACCTGCCCGCCTACCGCCGGGCCTTCTCCCAGGGCTTCGTGCTGCTCGCCGTGGCCGGCGTCGGTCTGGTCGTCGGCTTCACCGCCTTTGCGGGGCCGCTCGTCACCTTGCTCTACGGCACTCGCTACGGCGACGGTATCGACGCTTCTCGCGCGCTGGTGGTGGCCCAGGTGGTTCATTTCTTCGCGGTGCTGTGCTCGTTCAGCCTTATCGCCGCCGGCCGCACGAGGACCTACGCCGCCGTCATGGGATGTGGCCTGGTCGTCAACCTGGCACTGAACTTCGCGCTGATACCCCGCTGGTCCTACAACGGCGCGGCTGTGGCAACGGTGCTCACGGAGGTGGTGGTGGTGCTCATCCTGGTCCGTCCCGTCGCCCGGCTGCCCGGGGTGCGCCCCCTCCCGTGGTCAGTGGTAGGACGAGCGCTTGGCGCCGGCGCGTTCATGGGCGCAGCGATCTGGGGCGTTGAGAGGCTCGCACCGTGGCCGATCGCCGCAGTTGCCGGCGCGGCGGCGTACCTCGCAGCGCTGGAGCTGCTACGGGTCGGCGGGGGGATCCGAGCGTTGGCCCGAGGGACGGCCATGGCGGATACGGGCCCTGGCGAGCGAGCTGCACCGGAGTAGCCGCTCCCATCCTGTACCGCTGCGGCCGGCACGGGTCAGGGCACCCGTTCGATCTGCGTGTCGGGCCACGCGTCGGCGGCGCGGGAGAGGTGGTACGCCAGTCGGGCCATTCCGTGGTGGGGCCCCATGGTCAATCTCGGAAGGCGCAGGCGGTCGAGGCCGGGCACCACTCGGCCGTTGAGGAACGTGTAGGCGGCGTGGTATCCGGCGTCGGCCACGGCCGCCCGCGCCGGCGCGTCGTGGTCGCCGAAGGGGTACGCGAACAGCTCCACCGGCGCCTGGGCAACGTCCTCGAGGAGCTTACGGGGATCCTCGACCTCGGCACGTAACGTGGCTGGGCTCAGACCGGGAAGCGAGGGGTGGGTGCGGGAATGGGCCGCAATCCGGACGCCAGCGCCGCTGAGCTCCTCGAGTTCGGCGCGCGTCATCGTGCGCTCGGCGCCGGCCCACCACGGTGGCGTCTCGCCCACCACATCGGTGACGACGAAGACCGTGGCCGGGATGCCGAGGTCTTCCAACACGTGGAGCCCGTGACGGTGCACGCCGACCAGGCCGTCGTCGAAAGCCACGGCACCGAGACCGTCGATGTTGTGTCCGGCGAGGAACATCCGGGTCAGGGTGGCGAGATCGACAAAGTGCACGCCGGCGCGCTGGGCCGCTCCCAGTTGCCTGCGCAACTGTGCCGGGGAAACGGTGCAGCCGTCGGTGGCGCCTCCTTCGCGCACGTCGTGATAGGCGAGCACCACGGCGCCGGGGACCGCCCCCGGGCGACCAACCAGCACGCCTGCGCTCGCCGCGGCGGCACGCAACCTCGGGCGCAGCGGCGCTGATGCGCTGGTGGCCGCGGGGTCCTGAGGTCCGGCGGCCAGGGTGGCCAGGACCGAAAGCAGTTCGTCGAGCTTGGCATCCAGCCGGAAGTGCGCTGCCACCCGGGCACGCCCTTCGCGTCCCTTGCGTTGGCGCAGGGCGTCGTCGTCGAGGAGCGTGTCGATGGCACGGGCCAAGGCGCCGGCGTCGCCCGGCGGCACGAGGACGCCCGCCCCTCCCAGGACCTCCGGTGCGCCGCCATGCGCAGTCGCCACCACCGGAAGTCCGAAGCTCATCGCCTCCAGGGCCGACAGGGGCCCCGCTTCTGGCTCCACGCTCGCCGACACGGCGCAAATCCAGCGCCTCATCACGGCAAAGACGTCCGAGCTGCGGCCGACAAACCGCACGCGACCCGCGAGGTCAGGCTGGTCGGCGCGGACATGGAGGGAGGCGACGTAGCCGGAATCCTTGGGGAAGGCGCCGCCCAAGAGTTCCACCTCCACGTCGCGGTGCGAGGCGAGCCCCACCGCGTCGAGCAGCACGTTCTGGCCCTTCCACGGCGTAAGCAACGCGTTGCAGCCGATGACCGGCGGCCCAGGCGTGTCCGCCGTGGCCGGGTCGACCGGCCACGGCGTCCCGTTGTGAACTACTCGTGCGCGCACGCCAGCGGCCTCGACCGGTCCGGCGACGACGTTGGAGACCGGCACAGCCAGGGTGACCGCAGGGGCACAGAGCCGAAGAAGTGCCTTCGCGTCCCGGCGCCAGATCATGTCGTGGACCAGCCATGCGACAGGTAGGGGCAGCCGTGCCAGGCGGACAGCGGGAAGGGCCAGGAGCCCGTTGACCAGGACGAGGTCGGCATCCCGGGCCGCCCGACGAAGGACGCCGGCGGCGGCGGCGGCGCGACCGGCGGCAAGCGCGATCGCCAGCGCCCGCGGTCCGCCTGCCAATTTGAGGTCCGGCAACGTCGGGCCGGAGATCCCGGCGAGGCGGAGCTTCTCGGCGAAAGGGCCAAGTGGGACGCAGCAGCTCACTGACCACCCCGCGGCGCGAGCGCGAACCAGAACCCGCTCCAGGACGATCTCGGCTCCCGAGTACAGGCCCGTGTGGGAGAAGCCGACAAGGCAACGGCCCCGATCTCGCAGCGCCGGCGCCATGTTCAACTCGGCAAGACCGCGCCTGCGGGCGTCCCGGCGCCGAGGCGGTCGTAGGGCGAGGGCTTTGCGGCGCGCTCCGCTCGGTTGACGACGACGCCGATCGGCTTGGCGTTCACGAGCCGAAGGCTGTCGACCAGCCGGCGAACGGAACGGCGACGGGTGGATGTTCCGTCGATGACGACAATCGTGATGTCGCATTGAAATGCGACGGTCATTGCATCGGCGCACAGGGACTGCGCCGGCGTGTCCACGACCACGAACTCAGCAGGGAACGACCGGAGGAGTTGGTGTAGAGCGGCGCCGCCCAGCAATCCGACCGGGTCGTCCACGGGCGAACCCGAGGGCAGCACTCCCAGCGTCTGATTCGCCCGTGGATGCTTCACGGCGCTGAGCGGGTCGGCGCCGCGCAGCACCTCGGTGAGGCCCGGGGCCCGTGCGAGTCCCAGCCGCTCATGGAGGACCGGGCGGCGCATGTCGGCGTCGACCAGGACAACGGCCAGACCCATCTCAGCCGCGGACTCGGCCAGATTGACGGCGCAGAACGACCTGCCGGCCCCCGGTTCCACGCTCACCAGCGCAACGGTGCGCACGACGTCCGGGCTTTCCATGAACATCAAGTTGGCTCGCAACGTCCGGAACGCCTCGATCACGTCCACACCGGACCCGTTCGGCACCTCGGCCAGCACGGGCAGACCGGTGGCCCGGAGCACCTCCTCGCTCTGATTCTCCCGTGGGAACCTGTCGCTCAGTGCCTCGAGGAGCACCGCGGCCTCGGCGTTTACCACCAACGCGGCCAACAGCGCCAGCACCGCGGCTCGCAGCGGCTTGGGGGCGACGGGGCCGTCCTCGACGTCAGGCGGTGAGACGACGACGAGGCTGTCCGTCGGCAGGAGTTGCCTGGTGGTCAACGACTCGAGCAGCGCGGTGTGGCGCTCCTCGAGGATGGGGCGCAGTGGCGCGTCGGGGCCCACATTGGTGAGCTGCCCCTCAAGGTCGGCGATCTGGCCGCGCAGCGGGCCGACATCGGACGCCAGCTCGTCCGCCTGCCGCTTCGCGATAGCGGCCTCCAACGCTTCGCTGAGGCCCCGTGTCAGCGCCCGAGCGGCCTGCGGCGACGGCCCGGTGGCGCTCACCTCGACATAGCCGACACCGGCCTCAGCGGTGACGCCGACGCGCTCCATCGCGATTGCCGGTGAGATGGCGAGGCCGGACCTGCGAACGGCGTCGGCAACGAGAAGTCGGGTCTCGCCCAGCCTGGCGAAGCTGAGAGCGAGAAAGACGGTGTCCTCCTGTATGCGGCCGCCACCGGCTGCCGCCTGGCCCGAGCTGACGACCATGAGCGCTTTGGCCTGGTACACATCGGGTCGCGACGCGCTCATCGTGTAGACGGCGCCTGCGATGACGATCGACACCGCCATGATCCGCCATCGACAGCGCCACATCACCCTCAGGTGCGCTGTCAGATCCATTGCGCGCTCGACCTTAGGCGCACGGGCACAGACGTGCCCACTACCTGGACCCGGGCGGGGCAGTCACCGATGGCCATTGGCCCCGCGGGCCGGCTCGCTGTCAGCTCGGGGCCGAGCTTCACCGCCTCGCTGTAGGCTCGCCCGCAATGGCCCTGGCGTTGCCCGGCATTCGTGCGCGCCGGGAGCTCCCCGCAGTGATCGCGAACGTGGCTGTGTTCGCCGGTGCCGTGGTAGTCGGGCCCAAGGCGTCGGTCGGCTTTGTGCTGCTGGCATGCGTGCTTGCGCTGTCGGCTGCCCTCGTCCGCAGGCCTCAGCGTGGGCTTTTGGTGCTGGCCGCCCTGGTGCCCCTCAACGGGCTTCTTATCGTCATCCCGCATCCTTCCGCCCTCAACGGATGGAAGGAGGCACTTGTCGTGGCCACCCTCCTCGCCACCTTTGCCGCCCCTTCGGACGCCCGGGCGGCACCGGCGTCGCGCCTTCCCGGCTGGGCACCGGCTGTCATCGGCCTGGTGGCGTTGGCACTGGCTTCAGGGCTCGCTGTCGGGGGATTGCAGGCGCTCGTCGGGCTCAAGGTCGGGTACTTCTTCCTGCTTGCGGCCGTGGCCGCCTGGCGCTGCCCCCTCGACGCGCGTGAACGGGACCGGCTAGTCACCATCCTGATGGTCATGGGAGTACTCACCGCTGCCTACGGACTCGTCCAGCAGGTCCTCGGGGCGGAGCGTCTCAACGCGTTCGGGTACCCCTACAACACCACCATTCGCTTCGCCGGAGGCAGCCTTCGGTCCTTCTCCACGTTCAACCAGCCGTTCGGGTTCGGCTTTTTTCAGATGCTCGTCCTGCTGATCGGTATCCCTCAGGCCCTGGCCGAGCCGCAACGAAGGCGCAACCGCCTCTTCCTCCTCGCCCTGCCGTTGCTCGCCCTCGGGCTCCTTTCCAGCATCGTCCGCGGCGCATGGCTGGGAGCTGCGGTGGGCATGGCCTACCTCGCCTCCCACCGATACCGCGTCCTGCTCCTGCTCGTCCCCTTGGCCGTGCTGGCGGTGGCGTTCCTGCCTTCCGAGGCGCTGTCCTCGTCCAGCACAACCGAGCGCACGACGTCGTGGGAGCAGAACGTCGGCCGGGTCTTCTCCAATCCATTCGGCGTCGGGTTGGGCGCGAGCGGGGCCGCCGCCGAGAAGGCGGCCATAGGAACCGGGGTTCGCACCTACCAGCCTGACAACTTCTACTTCAAGACCGTCCTCGAACTCGGCGTCTTGGGGCTGTGGATGCTCGTCCTCCTCCTGGCCGGCGCCTTCTCCGCTTCGCGCGCTGCGGCCGGGCGCCTCGACGGGCGTGACGCGGCTCTCGCTGCGGGGGTGGCGGCTATGGTCGCCGCCGCCGCCGCCGCCTCGTTCGTGGCCACCTACTTCGAGATCTTCCCGATGGACCTGTTCTTCTGGCTTCTGCTCACGGTTGTTGCCCGGTGCGACCGAACATCGCGCTGAACGCCCTCGCCCTCGGGCCCGGGGGCAGTGGGGTGCAGACCTATATCCGGGAGTTGCTGCACCAACTGCCTTCCGCCGCCGACGCCCAGTTCGTGGCCGCCGTCCAGGCCAATGCGGCGGGCGACCTGCGCCCCGAGGTCAAGGCGATCCTCCGAACACCATCGAGGGGTGTCAGACGGGCACTGGCGGGGTTCCGGAGCCTCGGCCCGGCCGACCTGGTGCACGGCCTCGACGTGGACCTGCCGCTGTTTCCCCGCGCCCCGACGGTGGCGACGGTCCATGACTTGTCGGTGTTCGACGTGCCGTGGGCTTTCTCCCGGTGGAGGGCGCGGAACGAGCGGCTTCTGGTCCGCCAGGCCCTGCGGCGCGCTGACCTCCTTATCACCATGTCGGACTTCACAGCGGCGCGTGTGCACGCGCGCTTCGGCCGGGAGGCTGCCGTCATTCCGCTTGCCCCTGCACCGGACATGCGACCCGCTGCGGCCGGGAAAGTCGCGGCCGCCCGGGACCTGTACGGTCTGCCGAAGAGGTTCGTCCTCCAGGTCGGCACCATCGAACCACGGAAGGACGTGGCCGGCCTCGCCAGCGCCTGTCGCAGCGCCGGGGTTCCGTTGGTGCTGGCTGGGGGCACCGCTTGGGGAGGGGCCGTGCCGCCCGGTGCCCTGTCCCTGGGGTACGTGCCCCGCGATGTCCTGCCAGCTCTGTATGGCGCGGCCACCGTCGTGGCCTACTGCTCGAAGTACGAGGGGTTCGGGCTCCCCCCGCTCGACGCCATGGCCTGTGGGGCAGCGGTCGTCGCCTCCCGGGTGGCGTCCCTCCCCGAGGTGCTGGGTGATGCAGCATGCCTGGTCGAACCGGGCGATGGCGATGTTCTTGCCGGCACTCTCCGCCGCCTCTTCGCCGACGACGAGGAGCGGGTGGCGCTGGGCCTGGCTGCCAGCAAGCGGGCGGCCGGATTCAGTTGGCTGGCGACCGCCCTTGGGACGGTCGCTGTCTACCGCAAGATCCTGCCCGGTCTCTCGTCTCGCCAGTTGGCCTGAGTACTGCGACGCGCACCCGTGTCGTGCTCGCGTTCGGCCCTGGAACACCAGCCTGGATCCGGAGCGCCGTTCAGTCAGTGTCGAGATGTGCCAGGTGGTCGGCCGTTCCGGCACGCCATTCGACGAGGAACAGCGTGGCGTCGTCGTTGGTGACCTCGCCGCGCGCCCGCTTGAGCGCGTGCGAGAGGCGGCGAACCGTCTCCTGCACGGGTCCGCCGTCCTGCGCGACCTGCTCAAGAAGATCGATCAGGCGGGTCTCGCCGAACAGCTCGCCGCCACTCAGGTGCTCCTCGATGATCCCGTCGGTGAAGAACAGCACCCTGTCGCCCGGCTCCAGGGCCTCCTCACTCACCTGGGGGTCGGCGCCACCGAAGCCGAGCGGCAGGGTGGTGGGGCTGTCCAGGGCCCGAACGACCCGGCGCTGACGCAAGAGCAGGGGGTGAGGATGGCCGGCATTCACCCAACGCAGCCGACCGGAGCCGACGTCGAGGTGCGCCATCTGCACGGTGACGAAGTGCTCCTCGTCGAACTGGGAAGCGATGGCACGGTCCATGGCCGCGTAAAGGTCCGGCAACTCGACGTCGTCCCGGCGTGCGTGGCGGTAGGCCGCCACGGCGACGGTCGCCATCACCGCCGCGTCGAGACCGTGGCCCATGGCATCGATGATGGCCAGATGCAGGGAATCATCGTTGAGTGCATAGTCGAAGCTGTCCCCGGCCACGCCGTAGGCGGGCTCCAGGATGCCGGCCACCGCGACCTGGGGATTGGTCATCATCAGCGGAGGCAGCAGCGCCCACTGCATCTCCGCCGGCAGGCTCATCGCCTGGCGGCGGCGGGCCTGGAAGAACCTGTCGGTGTACATCCCCTTGGTGACCAGTACGTCTGCCAGCAGACCGGCGAAGCGCCTCGCGAGCCGCCGGTCGTGCTCGTCGCATCGCTCCGCCGTGAACGCCAGCACACCCACCCGATCAGTGCCATCCAGCAAGGGCACGAACAGCCGCACGCCCCCCACCACGGCCTGCTCGACCAGGTCGTCGCCGAGGAACGCCCGACCGGCCAACGATCCGTCGATCGAAATCGGTGCCTCCATCAGCAGACCCCGCCCCGGCAGCGGTACGAGGGTCAACTGGTCGTAGTCCTGGAGCAGGACGGTGACATCCCTGCCACCGATCACGGCGATCAGCTCTGCGACCAACGGGGCGATCAGCTGTGGCGGCATCTCGTGCGCACGGTCGATCAACGTTCCCAACAGCCGCTCGCCGAAGCCCTCGGACCGATCGACATCCGCTCGGGCTCGGGCTGGCTCCTCCGACATGGCAACATCATGCCCGCCATGCCCGAGAAGAGCACCAATCGTGGCCACCAGGGGCGGAGATCGCCCCATGCTCGCTCGGCTCCGTGGGGGGCCAACAGTCGCTCCGGGGGTCGATCCGTTTCGCCCCTTCACCCGGACTCGGCTCCGGCGGCTGGTTACCCGGGCCCGAGGTTCCGCAGCCGGGAGATACCGCTCCATGCGGGCCCCAAGATCACCCTCGCAATGTCAACGACGCCTGGGCGCAGGTCACGCCACTCGAGGATGTCGTAGCCATCGCTCGGTGACAACAGCCGCAGTGCGGCGCCGACCGCCGCCCGGCGGGGAGGACATGTGCCGGTCAAAGGGGGCCGACCGCGCAGCACGTCTCGGATCCAGACCCGCTCAAGCTCAAGGTCACGGGATCGAACGCCCGCAACGTAGTTCGTGTCGACCGGCGGCCCACCAGGAGGGGGACCTACCATGTACAGCTCTCCAAGCCGGGCGGGGAAATCCATCCCGCTGGCGACGGCCAAAGGGAGGGCGCCCCACACCCGGCCGTTGATCTCCATCAGCAGCGGCCCGTCAAGCCCGCTCTTGAACTCCACCATTGCGAGGCCGGTCCAGCGAAGCGTCGTGAGCAGCCGCAGTGCGGACTGGTAGAGCTCCGAATCGATCGCCTCGCTCTCGCGCAGCGAACTGGCGCCCCCGGTTGTCGGCACCTCGCGCAGGCGGCGGTGCTGGAATCCGGCGATCGGCATCCCCTCGTGGAGTAGCAGGGACACGGCCCGTCCGGTTCCGCCGTGGAACCGCTGGAGCAGCACGTCGGTGCCGGCGGCCGCCTCGACCGCTGTCCGCAACTCGGCCTCGCTGCGCGCGTAGGTAACCGACCGCCGCGTCGGCGGGCGACCGGGGCGCCAGTCGTAGGACCGACGAGGCTTCACCACGATCGGCCACCCGAGCTGGCCCGCCTCCGAGAGCGCCTGATCGACGGACCCGACGGCCACACCGTCGGGGACGGGAACGCCCAGAGATCGGGCCAACTCCAGCGTGGCCACCTTGTCGACAACTGCGTCGAGGGCGGCTGCGTCCGGCATCGCGACACGGCAGCCAGGTGGGAGCCGGTCACGCGCCACCGCCAGCGGAAGGATGATCTCGTCGGTGACAGGGATCAACAGATCGACAGCGTGGCGGCCGGCGGCGTCGATCAGCGCGTCGATCGCGCCGTCCGGATCGACGAGAGGGGCCGGGTAGCGAACGGTCGCACTCGCGTACCCGGAATAGAAGCCGGGAACGAGCCGGTCCGAAGCGGCGGCCACGACGTTCCATCCCCGACGGCCGAGGGAGCGGATGATGGCCACGGCGCTGCCCCGTTCGGCATCGGTGACAAGGACAGTGGGCACGGTCACCCCCCCGCCGATCCGTCAACCAACCGACCACGTATGGTGTCGAGGACCGCAGCCTCCACCTCGGCCAGGGGCCGAGCCACATCGACGACCACAGTGGCTGCGCAAAGGTGTTCGAGGTGCGCATACTCCGCTCGGCGGCGGGCCACGGCCGCAAGCGTGCCCTCGGGCTTGCGGGCGAACAACACCTCGGGCGGTGCGTCGAGCACGATGGTCAGATCGGCACGCGGCAGCACGTGTTCGAGCCAGAAGCCGTGCACCCGCTGCAGCGGCGACCGATCCACCGCCTCGATGTCATGGTGCCAATAATCGTGCAGGTAGCTGCGGTCGAGTACGACAAGATTCCCGGCGGCCGCCCAGCGGCTCGCCCGTCGCAGCCGGGCCCACTCCTCGGCGCACTGGTTGGCCAGCAGGAACACCGAGACGGGCGCGGTGAGACTCCGACGCGCCAGCGACCGCCGCGGCGGTCGCTCGATCGGCGGGGGGCCGTGCACCGGCGGCCCGTGTGTGCGCCGCCGGTGCCACCACAACAGTCGCGTCGTCGGCAGCATGCCGTCCCCGGCCTCGGGGTTGTCGCCGGCGTAGACGGTCTTGACCGATCCGCCGAGCAGGTCGGGAAGGCGCCGGACGATGGTGGACTTCCCGGTCCCGTCGGGCCCGACGACGGCCACTACCAGTCCGGTCATCCGATGGTCTGCTCCACCGCTGAGCGCAGGACATCGAACGGCGTCGGCTGACGGTGCCGAACGAGAAAGATCGGCCGGGAGGCAAGATGACGGGTGAGGAGCTGGCGGTGGGTGGCGTCGGCGGCCCCGAGACAGTCGTCGCCCGACCGGGACCAGCTGTAGCGCAGCGCCCGATGGGCGTCCCGGAACTCGCGAAGGTCGTGTTCGAGGCCTAGGGCGATCCGCTCCACCGCGCGCGCAGCCGAGACCGGTTCCACGGTCGGCGCCGCCACCTCCGCGTCTTCGAGCAGGACGAGCACGTCGAACGGGGCGGTGGGCAGCGCGGGCAGCGCACTGCCCTGCCCGCCGGCACCGCCTGCCGTCCTGGCCACCCGATGCAATGCGACGTCGACGTGAAGTTCCCGCTCCAGACGCCGCCCCGCCGACGGAGCGACCCGGGTCGCCAACGGGCGAACGGCCGAGAGCACTCTCCGACGGGCGCCGCCAGCCTCTACGGCCAGGCGCGCCAAGCGGGCAGACCGCTGAAGGTGCGACGGCTTGAGCCGAACCGGCTGCGGAACGCCCAGCAGCTGGCGACCGTCCTCGCTCACCAGCACCCACTCAGCTGCGACCGGCTGCGCTCCAACGGCGAGCATCGCCAGAAGCGCGGCCGTCTTGCCCGAGCCGGACCAGCCGGTGGCGGCGACACCGACACCTCGATGGCAGAACGCGACCGCGTGCAACGGCAGCAAGCCCTTGCGAACGGCGGCCAATCGGGTCAGCGTGCCGAGGAGAGGGACCTCGCGAACGTGGCGTTCGCACACCAGAGCGCCGTCGCCTTCCAGCTGCAAACGAATCCGGGCGACCCGGCCGTGGCCCGGGCGAACCAGCACCACCCCCTCGTCGTCGACCAGGTCCTCGCCGACCCTTCGTATGTCGCCGCTCATCTCCAAGGCATCGACGAAGCGCACGACGACATCGGGCGCACTGCTGCTGAGATGAATTGCTGGAGCGGAGAACTGGCGCTGCACCAGGCGAACGTCAGCCGGGCGAGCATCAAGCAATCGTAGCGTCACGCCATGAAGGTCCATGTCCACCTTGTCAGGATGGGGCCGCAGGTCGACGGGCCGCAAGCCGACACTTGCAGCCTGCTGCTCACCCTTCAGCTGAAGGGGACGAGAGCCGCCGTCGCCGCGCCCTGGCCAGGCGCAGCGCCAAGGTAGCGGGCGTCGCCAAAGGCGAAGACGCCACCGTCGGAGGCCACCAGCCAGTAGCCGGCACCCGACGGCGTGGAGGCCATCCCGACGATCGGTCGGCTCAGTGGGATTGCGCCTGTCGAACCGGAGAACCGGGCGTTGCCGAAGGCGAAAACCCCGCCGTCGGACGCCACGAGCCAGTACCCGTCCCCGGACGGTGTCGCAGCCATGCCGACGATTGGCCTGTTGAGCTTCAACGCGCCGGTGGAACCGGCGAAGCGGGCATCGCCGAAGGCGAAGATGCCGCCGTCGGAGGCCACGAGCCAGTAGCCATTCCCGGACGGTGTCGCACTCATGCCGACGATTGGCCTGTTGAGCTTCAACGCGCCGGTGGAACCGGCGAAGCGGGCATCGCCGAAGGCGAAGATGCCGCCGTCGGAGGCCACGAGCCAGTAGCCGTTTCCGGACGGTGTGGCGGCCATGCCGACGATCGGCCTGTTGAGCGGACGCCCGCTCAGCGAGCCGAAGAGAGGTGCGCCACCGATGGCGAGGACCCCTCCGTCGTCAGTCACCCCCCAGGTCCCTCCTGTAGACCGGGGGGCGGCGCCGACCACGGGAGGGAAGGGCTTCACAGTGAGCGGACCGGCCGATTTTAGTTGGCCAGTCCCATCGTAGGCCGCTGTGCTGCCGTCCCGCGAGACGATGCGATAGCTCTGGGCCGCTCCGGCGACTGGCCCCGGGTCGGCCGAGATTGGCGGCGGCGTTGTGGTCGTGACGGGTGCGGTCGTGGTTGTGGTCGTGACGGGTGCGGTCGTGGTTGTGGTCGTGACGGGTGCCGTACCGTCCGCTGCCGCCATCACGGCGGCGAAGGCTGCCGACGCTGCCTTCGGGCTGAAATCGTGACGGACGAGCCCGAAGTTGTCCTCGCGGTCGACGGGGTTGGTGCCTTGGTCCCGGTAGGAGTACCAGAGGAGGGGCCCGGTCCATGACCACCCGGCGAAGGCGGCATAGGCCTCGCCGATGATTTCGGCCTGTGTTGTCTCGCTCACCGCTCCTGCTCCGGACGTGGGTGCGCCGTACTCGGTACCCCAGACCTTCTTGGCGACATCGCCGTTGGCAACCATGAGGTCGTGCAGCAGTGGAAGCCGATAGAAGGTGTTCCAGTTGGCAGTGGCAGGGTCCAGCGGATGGGCCGGGAAGCTGTACGGGTGGATGGCAACTGCGTCGAAGGACGGGCCCCCGCCGGCGGCATAGACCTGGCCCAGGAAGGTGATCGGCGACACTGACGAACCATCCCCGGCGTCCACCGCGGGAGACAGGCCCCCGCTCAGAACCGTGGCGGCGGCATCGACGCCACGGACAGCGGCGGCGGCGGCCCTGAGAAGCGACGTATAAGCGACGGCGTCGGGCCGCGGCTGCCAGAACGGCGTGATGTTCGGCTCGTTCCAGATCTCCCACACCTGCACGCCGGACGGTGAGTAGCGCTGCACGGCCGCACGCACGAAGGCTGCGAACGTCGCCGGCGACGAGGGCGGGTACTTGCTGTTGGTTCCCGCCGGCCGGGCCCAGGCGGGCGTGTAGGCCGGCATGGCGATGATCCGCATCCCCCGAGCCTGCGCGGCCCGCACCACGCGATCAGTGTTGCCCCAGTTGAAGGTTCCCTGCGATGCCTCGACCGATGGCCAGTCGAAGTCGACGCGCAACCACCTGGCGCCTGTGCTCGCCATGGCGTCCAGATCACGGGCCAGGTCGGCGTCGCTGCCCCAGAGAAACGGCCCACCCGGCGAGAAGCCGGCCCGCTCTCCCACCGTGGGCGTCGCGGCGGCCGATGGGTGTGGCATCTCTACTGCCAAGCCCGCGGCAAGGGCAACGATAGTCAGCAGGGCAACCAGGCGGAGACGACTGAACGCGGGCTTGGTGATGTCGCACACTCGATTCCGAGGGCGAAGTCACACCCCCATTCGTGAGCCCGGCTGCCGTTGGCGATCATCTGTCGCCGGTAGGCCCGTGGCTTTGCGTCTCCCCGGTTTCCCGGGGGTTGCGTTTTCGTGGGTAGAACGAAGAAAGCATCGGACGAATGGCCTCAACTCTTGAGTTCGGGCCGGTGTTGACACCTGCGAGATCGGTTGAGGGGCGAGGGTGTAGATCCACTCCCCGTGGACTTCGTGGGTTGCTCATCGGCCCACTGCCGGCTGCGCAGCCGCCGGGCCCGGGCCGAGGCCAGCCGGAGGCGGCGGGCGGGATCATGGACGCCGAGCCCACCGACGCCGGCGACCTCGAAGCCGGCCAGGGCAATTCCCCGTCGTGTCACGACGCCGTCACGATGCCCTGCCCGGTCTGCCAACGCCCGTTCCGCCCCGTCGGGCGACGGGGTGCTGCTGCGACACCTGTCGGGCCGCCGCCTACCAGCGATGGCGCGACGCCACCACGCCGGCCGTTGTCGTCCCCCAAGGCGCAGAAAGTTTCGGCGCACCCTGGCCGTGCCCGCCGGCTGGCTCCTGACCACCCCGACCCGAATCGCTGATCGCCCGGTATCTCCAGGACCCCTACTTGCGCCAGACGGGCGTCAGCCCCGCTTCTTATGGCGAGCGGTCACCCGGCGGTCCGACCGAACGATCGACACCACGAGAGCCAACCCGCCGCCCGCCGCGGCCAGGAAGCACACGATGGCGACCGACGAGTAGCCGAGCAGGGTGGACGACGTCTCCACCCGCATGAGCATCGCGGCGCCGATGATCAAGGCCGCGAGCACCATGCCCATGGTGAGGCGGTTGGCGAGCTTCTGGAAGCCACGCATCAGCTCGCCTCGTCGAAGGCGTCCACCTTCAGAGCGAAGTTGCCGTCGGCCACGGTGTCCATGACCTTGTTGACCCGACCGGGCAGGTGCTCCACGAAGTCGCGTGCCTCAAGGAGCGCGGAGAACACGCTCCCCGGCGATGTCTGCATCTGGCCTTGCATCACTTCGTTGGTGTGCGCCTCGATGGCCTCGATCGGATTGAACCCAGGGTCGAGCGTATGCGCCACCTGGTCGAGGTTGAGCAGGGCCTTGCCCAGCATCGACAGCTCGGGCGGCAGCCGTAGACCGTTGTCGCCCGAGATCCTCATGAGCTCCATCACGACACCGCCGGCGTCGATCTGGTCGAGGCACAGGCCCTGGCTCTGCTCCACCAGTTCCGCAGCCCCGGCGCAGAAGCCCTCGGCGTCGAACCACTCGAGCGGGCGACCCATGTCCATGGCGGCGTCCGCCACACCCTTGCCGTTCCCGTCGCTCAAGGCGAGGAGCAGCTTGACCAGCAGCTGGCGCATCATCTTCGGCACTCGGGCGACCATGCCGACATCGATCAGCGCCAGCATGCCGTCGGGCGTGAGGAGGACGTTGCCGGGGTGGGGGTCGGCGTGGAAGAAACCCTCGACGAGGATCTGGTCGAGATAGGCCTGGAACAGCTGCTCGGCCAGCACCGTGCCGTCCAGCTCCAGCTTGGCCAGGGGGCCGAGGTCGGTGACCTTGCGCCCCTCGACGTACTGCATGGTGAGGACGCTGGAGGTGGTGTAGTCGGCGATCGGCTCCGGCACCAGCAACCGGTCGTAGGGGCGGAGGATGCGGCCGAGGGTGACGAGGTTGGCGGCCTCCCGCCGGTAGTCCAGCTCGCCGCCCAGCGACCGCCGGAACTGGCGCAGCAGCTCGGAGAAGCCGTAGCGCCGCCCTGCTTCGAAGTGGTTGTCGGCGAATTCGGCCAGCTCGGCCAGGCCCTCCATGTCCGCCGCAATGCACTCCCTGATGCCCGGGCGCTGCACCTTGACCACGACCTCGCGGCCGTCGCGCATCCTGGCCCGGTGGACCTGGCCGAGCGACGCCGAGGCCAGGGGTGTGGACTCGAACGATGCGAAGCCCTTGGCGATCCGGAAGCCGAGCTGCGCCGAGACGATGCGTTCGACCTCGTCGAAACCGAACGGCTCCACTGCGTCCTGCAGGCGGCTGAGCGCCTTGGCATACGCAGGCGGGATCAGGTCGGCCCGGGTGGACAGGAGCTGGCCCATCTTGATGTAGGTGGGCCCCAGCTTCTCCAGGTCCGCTGCCAGCTCTTCCGCCTTGGGGGGCACGGCTGGTTCCACCGCGTCCTCGGTCACGGCCAGGTCGTCCAGCTCGGCTTGGCGCACGAGGTCCGAACGTCCGTACTTCACCAGGAGGCGGGCGACGTCGCGGTACCGGCCGACGCTCTGGGGTCGCAGGGAGAGGGCCATCCGCCTGCCTGTACCCCCTCCATGTCTCTCCAATCACGGAGCCGGGGAAGTCGACCGACCGCCAGGCGGGGTCACGACACGGCCGGCAGATCGGCCTTCTCCCGACAGCTGCAGTCATCGAAACCGTGCAAAGCGTTCGATCGCCCGCGCCGTGCGGCCAGAAAGCTGCCCAGATCGCACTATCGGCGCGAATAGAGATCTATTATCCGCAATGCGGCGGGGGGTTCTGTCTCGCCGCGCGTCCACCAAACGACCAACTCGGAGAGAACAGACATCATGAACGGCAAGAGAATCACGTCCACGCTCGGCCTCCTGGCAGTCGGCGGCCTCACTTCGCCGAGCGGGCCCGGGCCGCCAACACCCGCCGGGCCTATCGGTCGGACCTGGCAGATTTCGCCGGGTGGTGCGCCGCCGAGGGGCGCGTCCCACTGCCATCCGACGCCGCCACGGTCAGCGGCTACCTCATCTACCTGGCCGGCCACGGGGCCAAGGTCCCCACCATGAGCCGGCGGTTGTCGTCCATCGCGTACGCCCATCGCTTCGCCGGCGCCACCAACCCGGTGGAGGCGCCCCGGGTGCACGCAGTGTGGGAAGGGATCCGCCGTGAGCGGGCCCAGCCCACCGACCAGGCGCCGCCGTTGATGCCACCGGTGCTGTGGGACGTGCTCTCTGCTCTCCCCAACGATGTCTCCGGCGTGCGCGATCGGGCCTTGCTGCTGGTCGGCTTCGTCGGGGCCTTCCGTCGCAGTGAGCTCGCCGCCATGGAACGAGCGCACGTCGCCCCTCACCCCAAAGGCCTGGTCATCACCATCCCGCGCTCCAAGACCGACCCGTACGGCGAGGGCCAACTGGTGGTGATGCCCTACTCAAGCCGGCCGGAGCGCTGCCCGGTGGTGTCGCTGCGGGCCTGGATGGACGCGGCGGGCATCGGAACGGACATCGACGATGGTGACGAACCACTCGACGCCAGGACCTTCGTCTTCCGCCCCGTGCATCACAACGGGACCAGCGTGGCGGCGCGGGGCATGAGCTTGGCGGCCATCAACAATGCGGTCCAGCGGGCATGCCGGCTGGCCCTCGGACCCGATGGGGCGGAGTATTCGGCCCACTCGCTGCGTGCCGGCTTCGCCACCTATGGCTCCCAGCGAGGCGCCTCCGATCGCGCCATCGCCCACCAGACCCGCCACCGCTCCCTGGCCTCGCTCGATCAGTACATCCGGCTGGAGAGCGCGTGGACCGACAACGCTGCGACCGCTCTCGATCTTTGAAAGCCGGCCCGAGCTCGGCTTCGGGCCATGCCGTCATCGTCACAGCAGGGCTGGAAGTCAATTCCTACCGGAGCACGATCACGCACTGCGGTTCGACAACGCGGCCACCGACGCCGAACTCGAGCAGGCGGTGGGAGACGTGACGAAGTGACGGCCTTGGAAGGCACCCGATCCGCGACCTCAGCGTCAGCTGCTGCACCGCCCTCGTCCCGGCCCGGGTGGTGATGGCCCGCCGTGTACCACCCTCGTCGTTGCCTTGGTGGCCGTCGTGGTCGCAGCGCGATACCGGCCCGGCGACTCGCCTCAGCCGCACTTGCCGTGATCGCCTGACTGGTATGGTCATCGGTATGGCGACAAAGAAGATCACCGTGACTCTCGACGAGGAACAGCTTGAGCGCATCCGGCGGGTCGTCGCAGCAGGCAAGGCCTCGAGCGTGTCGGGATTCGTTCAGCACGCGGTCTCGGTCTCGCTCGACGATGTCGCTGGGTGGGGGGCGTTGCTCGCTGAAGCCTTGACCCAGACGGGCGGCGACCTGACTGGCGAAGAGCGATCTTGGGCCGATCGCATCCTCGGAACAGGCAAGAAGTCGAAGCGCTCGGCCGCATGACCCCCGGGATCACGCTCGACGCCGGAGGCTTGATCGCTGTCGACCGGGACGATCGGTCCGTCATCGTGCTGCTGACCCGCGCCACCGAGGTCGGCGCTCGTATAACCGTGCCAGCGGGAGCACTGGCTCAGGCGATCCGCCGGCCGGACCGCCAAGTCCGGCTTGCCCGGTTGGTCCGCCAGCCAAACGCAGATGTCGTCGCCCTCGACCGGCTGGACGCCACGAACGTTGGACGGCTGCTTTCGGCCTCCGGAACAGCCGACGTGGTCGATGCTCATGTCGTCATTTGCGCGCGTCGCGCAAACCAACGAGTGCTGACCTCGGACGCCGGCGATCTTCGCCTCCTCGATCCCCAGCTCGAAGTCGTCGAGGTCTGACGGCGCACGCCGAACGCGCGCTCAATAACCCGGCACCCGCCACTGGCCCAGAGCTACAGATCGAATACCTCTTTGTTGTCAAGATCTTGTTTCATGAGTTCGCGGGCGCGTGGCAGCTACCCCGCGGAGCGCGGGCGCGCGGAGTTGTTCTACGGTCGTGTCGGGCTCGGGAGTGACTGATCCGAAGAGCCGGCCATCAGGGTGGAGGGCCGGCCGCGCCCTTCCGCGGCTCCACCGGCTCCATCCGGCTCAACTGGCCCATGGTCGCCATGGCCACGACCCGCTCCGGCAACGGCTACTGGCTGGTGGCCAGCGATGGCATTCGCATCATGGAACTCGAAGTCGTCATCCAAATCCCCAAGGGTTCACGGAACAAGTACGAAGGTGGACCACGACTCCGGCGAGCTCTGGCTCGACCGCATGCTGTTCACGGCGACCATGTACCCGGCAGACTACGGGTTCTTCCCGCACGCTGGGCGAGGACAGCGACCCGCTCGACGCGATGGTGTTGCTCGAGGAGCCAACCTTCCCGGGTTGCCACATCACGCCCGGCCGATCGGTGTGTTCTGGATGTCCGACGAGAAGGGGCCCGACGCCAAGGTGCTCACCGTCCCTCCACCGATCCGAGATGGGCGAAGATTGCTGACATCGCGACTTGCCGCCGTACCTGCTCGATGAGATCGCCCACTTCTTCGAGGTCTAAAAGGCGTTGGAGCCCGGGAAGGGAACCGAGGTCAGCCATTGGCAGGGGGCAGTCCGACGCCGAACGGGCGATCACCGAAGCCCAGGACCGCTACAGGCCCACCGACTGAGCTCTCCGGTGGCCAGGGGCCAGAGAGCCGGTGGGCGCTCCCAGGATCGGGTCAGACGACCGCCACCCGGAGGGGTTAGCCTCGGCCCCGCCCCCCGAGCATTGGACCACGACATGGGCGATCCTCTCGTCAGCGATCCCGACGGTCTCACTGCCGGGATCTCGCAGCTGATCAGCGGCGTGCACCACGATCCCCACGGGCTGCTCGGGCGCCACGAGGCCGACGGCGACACCGTGGTACGGGCCCTCCGACCGTCAGCCACGGCCATGCGGATCCTCGTCGCCGACGGCGGGCAGATCGACATGGAACAGGTCCACGAAGATGGCCTGTTCTCGGCCGTTGCGCCGCAGGCCGCGGCCGGGTACCGGCTGGAGGCTGATTACCCCACCGGCCTCACGGTCACCTTCGACGACCCCTATCGCTTCGAGCCCACGTTGAGCGAGGTCGACGTGCACCTGCTGGGCGAGGGCAAGCACCGCCGGCTCTGGCGGGTGCTGGGCGCCCACCCCCGTGAGATCGACGGCGTGGCGGGCACCTCCTTCGCCGTCTGGGCGCCCAACGCCCGCTCGGTCCGGGTGGTGGGCGAGTTCAACCTGTGGGACGGGCGGCTGCACCCCATGCGCTCGCTCGGCTCGTCCGGCATCTGGGAGCTGTTCCTCCCGGGGGCCGGCGCGGGGGCGCGCTACAAGTTCGAGGTCCTCACCGGCGCCGGCCACGTGACGCTCAAGGCCGACCCAGTCGCCTTCGCCGCCCAAAGGCCCCCGGCCACCGACAGCATCGTGACCGAGTCGGCCCACGAGTGGGGCGACGAGGAATGGCTGGCCCGGCGCGACACCGACGACTGGCTCGACCAGCCCGTGTCGATCTACGAGGTCCACCTGGCGTCGTGGAAGCGTGTGCCCGACGAGGACCAGCGGCCGCTCACCTACCGAGAGCTGGCCGAGCAGCTGCCCGCCTATGTCGCCGAGCTGGGCTTCACCCACGTCGAGCTGATGGCGATGGCCGAGCACCCCTTCTCCGGATCGTGGGGCTACCAGGTGACCTCCTACTTCGCCCCGACGGCCCGGTTCGGCTCCCCAGACGACTTCCGGGTCCTGGTCGATGCCCTCCATCGCAGGGGAATCGGCGTGATCCTCGACTGGGTGCCCGGGCATTTCCCGAAGGACGACTGGGCTCTGGCCCGGTTCGATGGCACCGCCCTCTACGAGCACGAGGACCCCCGCATCGGGGCTCACGAGGAGTGGGGGACGCTGGTGTTCAACTACGGGCGCCGCGAGGTCGCCAACTTCCTCACCGCCAACGCCGACTACTGGCTGGAGGAGTTCCACCTCGACGGCCTGCGGGTGGACGGCGTGGCGTCCATGCTCTATCTGGACTACGCCCGCAAGGAGGGCGAGTGGATCCCCAACTCGTCGGGCGGACGGGAGAACTGGGAGGCGGTGGCCGTGCTCCGCGAGCTCAACGAGGTGGTCCACGCCGCCCATCCGGGAGTGATGATGATCGCCGAGGAGTCGACCTCGTGGCCGGCGGTGTCCCGGCCGACAGATGTCGGAGGTCTCGGCTTCGAGTTCAAGTGGAACATGGGCTGGATGCACGACACCTTGGAGTACTTCTCCCAGGACCCGGTCCACCGCAGCCACCACCACGACGAGCTGACGTTCGGCTTGCTGTACGCCTTCACCGAGAACTTCATCCTGCCCTTGTCCCACGACGAGGTGGCCCACGGGAAGCGCTCGCTGCTGGGCAAGATGCCGGGCGACCGGTGGCAGAAGGTGGCCAACCTGCGGGCGCTGCTCGGGTGGATGTGGGCGCATCCCGGCAAGCAGATGCTCTTCATGGGCGGTGAGATCGCGCAGTCGGAGGAATGGGACTTCGACGCCAGCGTGGACTGGCACCTCCTCCAGTACCCCGAGCACTCCGGCGTGCAGAAGCTGGTCGGCGAGCTCAACCGCTGCTACCGGGCCGAGCCCGCGCTGTGGGAGCGCGACTTCAGCCCCGACGGCTTTCGGTGGGTGGACGCCAGCGATTCCGACTCCAACGTGCTCTCCTTCCTGCGGCTCTCAGCGGACGGGGCCCGGGTCGTCGTGTGCATCGCCAACCTCTCCCCGGTGCCCCGGCCCGGCTATGGCATCGGCCTGCCCAGGGGCGGCCCCTGGCGGGAGCTCCTCAACACCGACGACGAGCGGTACGGGGGCGCGGGCACGACCACGGACGGGACGATCCTGGCGGGCGATGTCGGCCGGCACGGCTTCGACCATTCAGCCGAGTTGACCCTCCCGCCGCTCGGTGTTGTCTGGTTGTGCCCCGAGGGGCAATAGCGCGGCGTAGCGAAATGAGGACGGGCCGGTATTCATTCGGGTGTGGCTACTTTGGTCCAACGTGCCACGGCGGGTCGTGGTGGAGCCGTTGCTGGTCTCGGGTGACGTGCCAGTCCCAGTACGCCTCGAAGTCGCCTGACAGGTAGGTGGCTCGGAG
>Ga0136633_1000227_pt1 | contig 42581 bp, 37 predicted proteins | sample AntDrymeUQ832206_2_FD_105494 | JGI IMG/M metagenome (GOLD analysis project Ga0136633, IMG submission 105494) | Polar desert sand microbial communities from Dry Valleys, Antarctica - metaG UQ83 (22.06) | ecosystem: Environmental > Terrestrial > Soil > Desert | place: Antarctica: Dry Valley... | reverse complement strand
ATCAGAGGAGTTCCCGAGCCCGCCCATGATCAACCAGCTGACCAACGACAACATCCTCGCCGCGCTCGGCGGCGTCAAGGATCCCGAGATCGGGCGCGACCTCGTCTCACTCGGGATGGTGAAGAACGTCACGATCGACGGCAGTGTCGTCGATCTCACCGTCGAGCTCACCACCCCGGCATGTCCGTTGAAGGCGACGATCGAGAACGACATCGGCGAGGCGCTGACCCCGCTCGGCGCCAGCCTCGTGCGGGTCGACTGGGCCAGCAACGTGAAGCGCACGTTCGGCGGGCCGGCGGCGAATCTCATCCCAGGGGTCCGGAACACGATCGCGGTCGCGTCCGGCAAGGGCGGTGTGGGCAAGTCGACCGTCGCGGTCAACCTCGCCGTCAGCCTCGCGCGCGACGGTGCCAGGGTCGGGCTGCTGGATGCCGATATCACCGGGCCGAACGTGCCGCTCATGATGGGCACGCAGGGCGCCCACGTGACGGGCAACGGCGGGCGGCCGAACCCCGTCGTCGCCCACGGCGTGCAGATGATGAGCATCCAGTACTTCCTGGATCCGAACGCGCCGGTGATCTGGCGCGGGCCGCTGATCCACTCCGCCATCGCCCAATTCCTGCGGGACGTCGAGTGGGGCGACCTCGACTACCTCGTCATCGACCTGCCGCCGGGGACCGGCGACGCGGCGCTCAGCCTCTCCCAGCTCATTCCGCTGACGGGTGCCGTGATCGTGACGACGCCGCAGGAGGTCAGCCTGCTCGACGCGCGCAAGGCGGTCGCCATGTTCAACAAGGTGAACGTGCGGACGCTCGGGGTCATCGAGAACATGAGCGCGTTCATCTGCCCCGACTGCGGCAGCGAGCACGACATCTTCGGCACCGGTGGCGGCGAGAAGATGGCCCGTGAGCTCGGTCTCGAGGTGCTCGGCCGCATCCCGATCGAGCCCGGCGTTCGCGCCGGCGGGGATGCCGGCGTGCCGATCACCTCCACGCAGTATCCCGGCTCCGAGACCTCCGCGGCCGCGACGGCGCTGCGCCAGGTGGCGCGGACCGTGGCCGGACGAGTCAGCGTGCTGGCAGCACCCGTGGCGGTCGCCACGGCCTGAAGGTCAGGGCGTACGAAGGTTCCGGCCGCATGGGGTATTGCCCGCATCGATGAGCGTCGCGACACTGCGCAGATGCGAGTTGCCGTCATCGCCGACATCCATGCCAACCTGCCCGCGCTGCAGGCTGTCATCGACGACATCGCGCGCATCGGCGCCGATATGATCTATTGCGTCGGCGACGTCGTTGGCCGTGGGCCGCATCCGAACGAGACCGCCGACCTCATCCGCCGCCTCGAGATCCCGACGGTGCAGGGCAACTGGGACGAGGCCGTGGGAATGGATCGCGAGCAGACCGGGGCCGCGTGGCCGTCACTCGAGCAGGAGGCCGCCGGCGAGGCATCGATGCGCTGGACCGCCGCGGAGCTGACGGACGAGAACAAGGGCTGGCTGCGCCAGCTGCCGACGACGATGCGCGTCGACCTGGCCGGCCGCTCGGCGTTGCTCTTCCACGGCTCACCCCTCCGCGAGAACGAATACCTCTGGTCCGAGCGCCCATCGCGCGTCCTGGCGCGGATCGCCAGCGACGAGGCCGACGATCTGTTCTGCTTCGGCCACACTCACGAGGCCTTCCACCGCGTCGTCGGCCAGGCGCACTTCGTGGCGTGCGGCTCGGTTGGCTGCGGCACCGAGGGGGATGCCCGCGCCCGGTACGCCGTCGTCTACATCGGCGATCCGGACATCGCCATCGGCTTCCGGTCGGTCGATTACGACCACCTGGCGGTCTTGCGCGACCTCACCGCCGCGGGACTGTCGATCGAGCTCCTGCGCGTGCCTCCCACGGCCCATCCGCACGTACCGAGCGAGGCACAGCGGCCGGCCTGACCGATCAGGCCGCCTTCGATTCCTTCTCGTAGGGCTGTCCCACGGCTGCCGGCGGGATGCTGCGGCCGACGACGCCGGCGAGCACGATGATCGTGATCACGTAGGGTAGCGCTGAGTAGAACTCGTTCGGGATCGCCTCGAGTATCCCGCCGAGCTGGGCGAGCTCGTCGGTCGGGGGTCGGATGCCAACGGCGCGCCCGATCGCCCCGGCCGAGGTGAAGAGCAGCGCTGCGCCGAGGGCGCCGATCGGGGTCCAGCGCCCAAAGATGACCGCCGCCAGCGCGATGAAGCCGCGGCCGGCGGTCATGCCGTTCTGGAACGACGAGGTCGCCTCCAGGGTCAGGAATGCCCCCGCCAGACCGGCGAAGATGCCGCCGATGACCACGTTTCGGTAGCGCAGGCGGATCACGTCGATGCCAACGGTGTCGGCGGCTTTGGGATGCTCGCCGACCGCCCGGGTGCGGAGGCCCCAGCGCGACCGGAAGAGGAGCACCTGGAGGACGATCACGAAGACCAGGACGCTCATGGCGATCGGACCCTGGTCGAGGAACATGTCGATCAGCCACCCGATGACGGGGATGTCCGTCAGCTCGGACGGCGGGTTGAACGACGAGAACGTGCCCGCGCTCACGCGGGGATTGGGCGTGACCACCAGCCGGTTGAGGTAGCCGGTCAGCCCGAGCGCCGCCACATTGATGATGACGCCGCTGATGATCTGGTCGGCGCGGATCGTGATGCACAACCATGCATGCAGCAGGGAGAGTGCCATCGCAGTCAGGACTGCGGCGAGTACGCCGACGAGCAGCGGGGCCGTCACGTTGAAGAGCTCGAGCTCGAACTGCGGCAGGTAGGGCTCGCTGAATCCGGCGGCCACGAAGCCGACGAACGCCGCGGACAGCATCATGCCCTCGATCCCGATGTTCACGACCCCGGATCGCTCGTTCATGATCCCGCACAGCGCCCCGAGGGCGATCGGGGTGGCAAGGGCCAGGATGATCGGCGCGATGTTCGGAATGGTCTGGATCAGGTAGGCGATCAGCTGAAACAGGATGCCGATAATGGGGATTCCGTACAGCCCCTCCATCAGCGTCCCGTCTGCTCGCCGTACGAGCGGGTGACCGTCTGGAGCTCATCCACGCCGGCGCGTGCGACGCGGATGCGCAGCAGGCGCCGCACGAGGATGTCGGCGGCCAGGAAGAGCAGGATGATTCCCTGCAGTACGTCGATGATCTCGACGGGAATTCCGGCGTCGAGCTGCATCTCGGGCGCACCTGCCCGCATGGCCCCGAACAGGATGGCCGAGAACAGGATGCCAACGGGGTGCGCGCGGCCGAGCAGCGCGACGCTGATCGCGTCGAATCCGACGCTCGTGCCGTAGGACGTGTTGATGAACCCGGTCACGCCGAGGATTTCGACGACCCCGGCCAGGCCAGCCAGCAGTCCCGAGGCAGCCATGGTGGTCATCGTCACGACGGCAGGTCGCATCCCGGCATAGCGGGCCGCGTTCGGGTTGGCGCCGACGGTCCGAATCTCGAACCCGAACGTGCTGCGCGCCAGGATCCACCATACGATCGGCACGGCGACGACGGCCAGGAGCACACCGAGGTGCAGGTTGCGCGTGCCCGGCACGTCCGGCAGGGCCGCGTTGCCGATCGGACCGGTTCGCGCGAAGGCGAAGCCCTCGGCGCCGAGCGGCCCAGCGACGAGGTAGGCGATGATCGCGGCCGCGATGAAGTTCAGCATGATCGTGGTGACGACTTCGTGGGCACCGGTGAACGCCTTGAGCATGCCGGGGATGAAGCCGTAAACCGCCCCGACCGCCGCACCGGCGAGGACCGCGGTGGCGATGGCGATGGGCGCCGGGAGGCCGGCCACCGACGCGCCGACGGCGGCGGCCCCGAGGGCGCCCATGAGGAACTGCCCCTGGGCGCCGATGTTGAACAGGCCTGCCTTGAAGCCGAGGCCGAGCGCCAACCCACCCAGGATGAGCGGTGCGGCCGCGACCATGGTGTCCACGATCGGGTTCACGCCTCCGAACGCTCCGAAGAAGAGCGATGAGTACGCGGTGAAGGGCAGGAGGAGGTCGAACTCGCGGCTGGTGAACAGCGTCGAGACGAGGATGAAAATCGAGCCGACCAGAAACGCGAGCAGAACCGCGGCGATCGGTACCGCGCTGACCTGGACGATCCGCGCCCACAGCGAGCGCGCCGGAGGCGGCGGGATGCTGGCCTGCGGCGCCGCCGCCACTGGTCCGGTCGGATCCAGCTCGAGCTCGCGCTGGATCCTGCCCTCGGCGTCGGTCACGACGCGACGTCCATCGTCTGCGGCGGCCGCTCGTCGCGTCCGCCCGTCGCCATGAGGAGGCCGACCTCCTCGCGATCCGCGGTGCGCCCGTCCCGCTCGGCCACGATCTGGCCGCGATACATCACGAGGATGCGATCCGAGAGCTCCATCACCTCGTCCAGCTCCGCCGAGACGAGGAGGACGGCCGCCCCCGCGTCACGCTTCGCGATGGTCTGGCGGTGGATGAACTCGATGCTGCCGACGTCGAGCCCGCGGGTCGGCTGATCGAGGACGAGGACGCGGGTGTCGCCGCTGAACTCGCGCGCCACGACGACCTTCTGCTGATTTCCGCCCGACAGCGTTCCTGCGGGGATCTCGCGGGACGGGGTTCGAATGTCGAACTCCGCGATTCGCTCATCCGCCCAGCGGTCGACCGCGTCCTCGTCACGCACGAAGCCGCGCGCGAACGGCGGGCGGTTGTACTCGTTGAGAACCAGGTTGTCGTCGATCGGGAAGCTCAGGATGATCCCGTAGCGGTGGCGATCGCCCGGCACGAACGCCAGGCCGTTGTCCATGAGCGACCGCACACCGGCGCGCGTCAGGTCGCGACCGGCGAACGAGAACCGGCCGCCGGCCGCCTTCCGCAGCCCGGTGAGCGAGCCAACGAGCTCATCCTGGCCGTTGCCGGCGACCCCGGCGATGCCAACGATCTCACCGGCCCGAACGTTGAACGAGACGGAGCGCACGGCCTCGTGCCCGCGGTCGTCGTTCACGCGGAGCGCATCGACCTCGAGGACGACGTCACCCGGCTTCGACTCGCCGCGATCGACCGTCAGGCTGACGTCACGCCCGACCATGAGGGTGGCGAGGTCGTCCTCGTCGGTCTCGCCGGGCAGGCGGGTGCCGACGACCTTGCCACGGCGAATCACCGTGATGCGATCGGCGATCTCGAGGACCTCGTACAGCTTGTGGCTGATGAAGATGATCGAGTGGCCCTCGGCCTTGAGACGGCGCAGGACCTCGAAGATCTCCTTCGTCTCCTGTGGCGTGAGGACCGCGGTCGGCTCGTCCAGGATGAGGACTCGGGCTGAGCGGTACAGCGCCTTGAGGATCTCGACCCGCTGCTGCCAGCCGACCGAGAGGCTGCCGACCTTCACCTGCGGATCGATCTCGAAGCCGAAGCGGCGACCCAGCTTCTCGATCTCGTCATTGGCGGTTTTGCGGTCGAGGAAGACGGGGTCGCGCATCGGCTCCTCGCCGAGGAGGATGTTCTCCGCGACCGAGAGCACCGGCACGAGCATGAAGTGCTGGTGAACCATGTTGATCCCGCGCCGGATCGCGTCCGACGGTCCGGCAATCGTGGCCGGCTCGCCGTTGATCAGGATCTCGCCCTCGTCGGGCACGGCGAGGCCGTAGAGGATGTTCATGAGCGTCGACTTGCCGGCGCCGTTCTCGCCGAGCAGGGCGTGGATCTCGCCGGGGCGCACGTCGAGGTCGATGCCATCGTTGGCGACGACGCCGGGATAGCGCTTCGTGATGCCTCGCATCTCCAGGACGGGCGCGAGGGCTGCCGCTGTCATCGGTCTGCGCGGCCTCGTGAGCGAGGTGGTGAGCGGAGCATAGCCGGAGTGAACAGACGAGGCGGGCCTGACCCGGTCGGACCCGCCATCGTGGAAACCGCTCGAAGGTCAGCTACCGAAGCACGGCTGGGGACCTTCGCATGGATCGATGGAGCCGTCCGCCAACGCGTCGAAGGCCTCGTCGACGGCCTCTTGGACCGCGGGATCGAGCACGTCCTCGAAGTCGTGGAACGGCGAGACGCCCACGCCCGGCGGATCCGCCGCCGCACCGTGGAAGACGTTGCCGGGCTCGGCCGACTCGTCGGCGACACGCTCGATGGCGGCCTGGACCGACTCCTTCAACTTCTTCTCGGCGCTCGTGACGATGCACTCACCGAGATCGGGAAGGCTGATGTACTGGTCGACATCGACGCCGATGCCGTACACACCGGCATCGCACGCCGCTTCCAGCGTCCCCTGGCCGGTGAGGCCGGCGACCTGGAACAGGACGTCGGCATCCGCGCCGATCATCTGCTCGCCGATCGACTTGCCCGTGGCCGGGTCGTTGAAGGCCGTCGTGATGTCGGTGCTGGCGTACTCGATCAGGACCTCGATGTCCGGATTGACGCTCGCCGCACCGTTCGCGTAGCCGGAGATGTAGTTCACCACCGGCGGTACGCTGTCGATGCCACCGACCGCGCCGATGACCCCGGTCTCGCTGATGTTGGCGGCCACGATGCCGGCGAGGTAGCCGGCCTGCGCCTCGTTGTAGAGGAGGCCCATGTAGTTGTCCGGGGGCGGATCGGCCGCGATGAACTGGTCGACGCCGATGAACCACGTCTCCGGGTTCTCCTCGGCGGCCGCCAGGGTGGCATCGCCGATCGCGAAGCCGACCGTGATGATCACGTCGAAGTCGCGGTCGACGAACGTCTGGATGTTCTGCGCGTAGTCGGCGGGTGCCTCCGTCACGATGACGTCGGCGGTGCCACCCACGGACGTGGCACCCGCGATCGCGCCGCACCACGAAGCCTCGTTGAATGACTTGTCCTCGAGCTGGCCGACATCGGTCACGACGCCGATCGTCAGCGCGTCGCCGCTCTCCGGCTCGCCACAGGCCGCCAGGCCGGTCGGCGCCTCACTTGCAGCCGCACTCTCGCTGGGCGCCGCTGACTCGGCCGGCTCACTCTCCGCCGGCTCGCTCTCGGCCGCCGCCGATGGGCTCTCGCCGCCGCCCGTACAGGCAGCGAGGATCAGCATCAGGATGGCCAACACGGCCATCATCGAGCTGGGGTGCTTCCGCATCAGTTTCCTCCACACCGTTTGAGTGGTGCGCTCTGCCGCGCGGTGCGCGGCGCCTCCGGTGCGCTCGGGGCCATGGGCACCGGGGCGCAGAATCTGCGGCATCATACTGCCTTGCCGCTCGCGTACTCAAGGTTTGAGCGCGTCGCGCGGCCCGTATCATCGGGCGCCATGAGCGGACTTCCGGATCGCGTGCGGCTCGTGATCTTCGACCTCGACGGCGTCGTCTACCGCGGCAACGAGCCGATCCCCGGCGCGCGCGAGCTGGTCGAGTTCCTTCACGACGCCGGCGTTGCGGTTCGCTTCGCCACGAACAACTCGATGGTCGCCCGGGCGGGATACGTCGACCGCCTGGGCTCGATGGGCATCCGGGCCGGTATCGATGAGATCGTGACCTCCACGTCGGCCACGGTCGAGCATCTCCGGCGCCACGCGCCAGACGTCCACGCCGTGCTCGCCATCGGTGCCGATGGCATGCGGGCCGAGCTCCTCGAGGCTGGGCTGGAGGTCACCATGGCGGGTGACGCGGCGTTCGCGGCGCACGACGGCGGTCCTCTCGACCAGCGCTACGACGCCGTCCTCGTTGGCCTGGATCCCGAGGTCGACTATCGGCGCCTGGCAGTGGCCATGAGCGCCGTGACCGGTGGCGCCAGCCTGATCGCGACGAACGCGGATGCACGCTACCCGACGCCGAGCGGCTTCCTCCCCGGCGCCGGATCGATCCTCGCCGCCCTAGCGACGGCCACCGGCGTCCTGCCCGAGGTGATCGGCAAGCCGTCCCCGGCGATGTTCGCCGCCGCCGTCGAGGCCAGCGGGATCGATCCCCGCGAGGCCGTGGTCGTCGGCGACAATCCCGACGCGGACGTGGCCGGGGCGCACCGGGCGGGGCTCACCGCGATCCTGGTGCTGACCGGCGTTGCCGATGTCGCGACCGCCGCGGCGCTCGAGGGCGAGCGGCGCCCCGAGGCGACGGCCGCCGGTCCCGCCGAGGTGCGTTTGCTCCTCGCCAAACGCCTCAGCTGATGGACGTCTCCGAACGCCAGGCGTCCCACGCCAGCGCGGCCGAGGCGATCAGCGGCTGCATGACCATCGGCGGGGCGAACGCGCGGCGGAAGCCGTTGAGCGCGATGGTGGCGAGCTCGTCGTCGGTGAGGCCGACGGCAAGCGCGGTCTGCACCAGCTCGTCGGTCAGGGTGGTGCGGGTCACGGTGCGGTCGTCGGTCGAGATGGTCACGCTCACCCCGGACCGATGGAGCGCCGCGAGCGGATGGCTGGCGAGGTCGGCCACGACCGCGGCCTGCACGTTCGAGGTCGGACACAGGTCAAGCGTGATGTCGCGGTCCCGAAGGAGCGCGACGAGGTCGGGATCCTCGGTCGCGGTCACGCCATGCGCGACCCGACGAACCCCGAAGTCGAGCACCTCCCGCACCCGTGCGACGCCGGGCGCCTCGCCGGCGTGCGCCGTCAGCGCGAGCCCGCCGTCACGAGCGGCATTGAACGCCGCAGCATGGGGCGGGGCCGGCCAGGTCGCCTCCGGACCGGCCAGGTCGAATCCGATGACCGGGGCACCGAACTGTGCCGACCGCTCCGCGAGATCCACGTTGGCCTGCGGCGGGTGCTGGCGCATGGCCGTCACGATGAGCCCGACGAGCGGCGCGGTCGGCCCGTGTGCCGCGGCACCCCGGGCGATGCCCGTCGCGACCGCCTCGATGACCGCGTCGATCGATAGTCCGCGCTCGAGGTGGAGCCGCGGCGCCCATCGCACCTCGGCATATCGAACGCCCTCGAGCGCCAGGTCCTCGACGAGCTCCGCCGTCGCCCGCTCGAGCGCCTCGGACGTCTGGAGCAGCGCGATCGGCAGGTCGAAGAAGGTGAGCAGCTCGGCCTGGTCCGTGCAGCGCTCGGGGCCGACCATGCGACGCTCAGCATCCTCGAGCGTGAGCGGCATGCCGATCGCGTCAGCCAGCTCGACCGCCGTCGCCGGGCGCAGCGAGCCGTCGAGGTGCAGGTGCAGCTCGGCCTTGGGGAGGCGGCGCACGACGTCGAGGGAGACCACGGGGCCATGATAGGCACTCGCGGCGCGATCTCGGCCGGAGCCACACTGGTCGGACTCGTCCTCCTGCTCGGCCCACGGGCGGCGGATCCGGGTATCGAGATCTCGGCGGAGGTGTTGGTGCGCGGGCGGGCGCAGGCCGCGACCGACGCGCTCGATGCTCTCCGCGACGCCATCCAGCCCGGCCTCGATGAGGCTCGCCTCGCCGCCGCCGCGGTCCTCAGCGCGGATGACCCCCCGGGTCCCCTGCTGCTCGCCGCCGGCGCCACGATCGCAGATGCCGAGGGAGCCGCCACCACGGCTCGTCGCGCCGTGGCTCGCCTCAACGGCGCCCGGGGCACCTGGCGCCCGGGTGCGACGCCGCTGGCGGACCCGGCTCGAGCGGGCGAGCTGGAGTCGATCGGGAGGCAGCTCGCCGCTGCCGCACCGGCCGGCGATTCGTTCGCCGACCTCCGTGAGCGTGGGACTCAGCTGCCGGCGACGCTCGAGCGGGCGCTGACGGCGCTCGAGGGCGGCGACCTCGACACCGCCGAGGAGATCGTCGCGCAGGCGCGCGCCGACCACGATCTCGTGGCGGCCTGGCAGGCGGAGCGAACGACGCTGGCGGTGTGGATCGCCACCACGGATGCGATGATCATCGCCATGGAGGAGATCGTGTCGGCCACCCGCGCCGGCGACGCCGCCGCGGCCGGCGCCGCGGCTGAGCGGTTTGCGAACCTCGGCGACGAAGCGGCACCCGCGGATCGCGCGCTCCGCATCGCCCTCGGCGAGGGTGGAACGGCGCTGATCGCGGCGCCGCTCGAGCGGCTCGCGGCCGCGCTCGGCGGGATCGAGGACGCCCGGAGCGCGACCGCGGCGATCGCCACGGCCATGGGGCGATGAACGACGGTCCACGCGCGGCGGACGCCACGGATCCGCTGATCGGGAGGACCCTGGCGGAGCGGTACCGGATAGCGGAGGGGATCGCGCGCGGCGGCATGGCGCGCGTGTATCGGGCCCGGGACGTTCGGCTCGAGCGTGACGTGGCGATCAAGGTCCTGTCCCAGCCGTATGCCGACGACCCGCGGTTCACCGAGCGCTTCCTGGCCGAGGCGCGCGCGGCGGCATCGCTCTCCCACCCGAGCCTGGTGCACGTCTACGACTCGGGCAGCGACGGCGCGGCGCACTTCATCGTCATGGAGCTGCTCGACCGCCACCGGTCCCTGCGCGAGGAGGTCGACGCCAGGGGCCCTCTCGATCGTGACGAGGTGCTTCGCATCGGCACGGAGCTGCTGGCCGGCCTCCGCGTCGTCCACGAGCGAGGATTGGTCCATTGCGACGTGAAGTCCGGCAACGTCATGCTCGGGCCCGGACCAGCCAAGCTGATCGACTTCGGGATCGCCCGCGCGCCGCACGCGCCGCGGTCCGGCGACACCAGCATCGGCTCGCTCCAATTCATGTCCCCGGAGCAGCTCCACGGCGAGGATCCCACCCCGTCGAGCGACCTGTTCGGCCTCGGGGTCGTCCTGTACGAGGCGCTCACCGGACGCCTGCCATTCCCCGGCTCGACGCCCGAGGAGGTGAGCGCGGCCCACGAGGCCGGCGCGGTCCGGCCGCCATCCGTGTTCGTCAGCGGCGTACCCGGTCGACTCGACGAGGTCATCCTCCAGGCGTTGCGGCGGGATCCCGCATCGCGCTTCCACAGTGCGGAGGCCATGTCCCACGCGCTCGGCGTTGCCGGCGCGGAGGCGGCCGGGCGCGGCCGGGACCACGACGAGACTCGGGTCATCCGCACCCCCGCGCCCCCAGCGCCAGCACCGTCGGAGGGCTACGTGCCGCCGCCGCTGTCGGCACCGGTCCGGACTCGTCCCCCGCGCAGGCATTCGCCCCCGGCGGCGGCCCGGCCAGCGAGGCGCCGCTCCGGCCTGTGGGGCGTGCTCGGCACCTTCCTCGTGCTCGGCGTCGCGGCGCTGGTCGTCGTGTTCGGGGTGCTTCCGCTGCTCGACCTGGGCGGCTCGGGCGGACCGGGCCAGGAGCCCCCGTCCGGGACGCCGGGAGCCTCCGCGGCGCCGGGGACCGTGCTGGTGCCGGAGACAGTGGGGCTGCCGACCGCCGACGCGATCGCGCTTGCCGGCGAGGCAAACCTGAACTGGACGGTTCGGTGCGACGAGGACGCGTCGCAGCCCGAGGGAATCGTCCACCAGGAGCCGTCTGCGGGCACGTCCGTCGAACCTGGAAGCACCTTCACGATGTTCTCCGCGCGCATCTCGGACTGTCGCTGAGCGCCCTATACTCTCGGCCCGATTCCAACTCCCATGAAGGAGCACCTGCAGCATGCGCGTGCGCGCCACCGCCGGGCCGCCGGCGACCGTCGAGGCCGATGTCCTGGCCGTGCCGATTTACCGCGAGGATGCCGAGATGGCGGCCGACCTGGCCGAGCTCGATGCGGCATCGGGCGGCGCAATTGGGCGCGCGATCAGCTGGGGTGATTACAACCCGATCGACCACGCCTCGGCGCTCGTCGATGCCGGGGCGCTCCCCGCCGGCCGTCTCCTACTGCTCAACGCCGGCGCGAGGGGCCGAGGCGCCTTCCGGGCGCGGCGCCTCGGCGCCGTGGCCACGCGCCAGCTGAACGGCCGCGGAGCCTCGACGCTCGCGCTCTGGCTGCGTGACGGTGAGGGCGACCCGGCCTGGGCCGCCGCGGTGGCCGGCGCCGTCGCCGGGACGTACCGTCCGACGGCGGTGTACGGCCGGGTTCGCGACACGGATGCCATGAAGCGCTCGGTCACCGAGCTCGTGTGTGTGGGACGGCCGTCGGAGAGCGCGCTGGCGCGCGGCCTGGAGATCGGTGAGGGGTCTGCGCTTGCACGCGACCTGGCCAATCGCTCGGCGAACGACCTGTCACCCGAACGGATGGCCGACGCCGCGCGCGAGCTCGAGGCGGACGGCTGTACGGTCGAGGTGCTCGACCCGGAGCAGATGGAGGAGCTGGGCATGGGGCTCCTCCTCGGCGTCGGGCAGGGAGCGGCGCACCCGCCACGGCTCATCGCGATCAAGCTGCCGGGGTGGGACGCGGCCGGGGGCGGCGACCGCCTGGCCATCGTCGGCAAGGGCGTCTGCTTTGACTCCGGCGGGATCAGCATCAAGCCGGCCGAGGGGATGGGCGACATGAAGCACGACAAGTCCGGCGCCGCGGCCGTGATCGCCGCGGCACGGACCGTGGCGCGCCTGGCACCCGACACGCCGCTGATGGCCGTGGCACCCATGGTCGAGAACATGCCCGGCGGCAACGCCCAGCGCCCGGGTGACGTGGTGAAGGCGATGAATGGCATGACCGTCGAGGTCACCAACACCGATGCCGAGGGTCGCCTCATTCTGGCCGATGCGATGACCTGGGCCGAGCGGCAGGGGGCGACCCACGTCGTGGACGTGGCCACCCTGACCGGAGTCCAGGCGATGGCCTTCGGTGAATCGATCAGCGCGTACTTCGCGCGTCCTCGCGAGTGGGGCGAACGGGTCGGCGCGGCCGCCGAGGCAGCGGGGGAGTGGTTCTGGGAGATGCCCCTGGCGGTCGAGTACCGGGCCAGCTACGACTCACCGCATGCCGACATCGTCAACTCCGGAACGCGGGAGGGCTCGCTCGTCAAGTCCGCCGTCTTCCTGTCGGAGTTCGTCACCGTGCCCTGGGTGCACGTCGATATCGCCGGCACCGCCATGCTCGGCACGGAGAAGCCCTACGCGCCGCGTGGCGCCACCGGTGCGGCGGTCGGGGCCCTCGTGGAGCTCGCGCTCGGGTTCGGTCGAGCGGACGGCTGATCGGGGAAGCAACGAGGGAGGCCCCGCCCTTCCGGACGGGACCTCCCGATCATGTCGAGCGAGCCTCAGCGGTCGTCGTCGACCGCGTCGCGGACGTCGTCCTTCGTCTCGCCCCACTTGTTCTGGACCTTGCCCTCGACCTGGTCCGCCTGGCCCTCGGCCTCGGTTTGGGCATTGTCGGTGGCGTCTCCCCACTCCTCCTTGACCTTGCCGCCGGCCTCTTTCAGCGGGCCTTCGATGCGATCACTGTCCACGTGAATGTCCTCCCTGTGTGACGGCCGGCTCTGTGCCGACCCTGCGTCACCCCTCGCAGGCGGCGTGCCAGCACCAGATACCGCCATACGGACCATCGGCCTATGGTGGCGGACCCCCGCGCACGTAGGATGCGTGGTGCCGCCGCGCACCGCGCGCCCGGCCCGTGGACCAGGAGGCCAGCCCCACCGTGAACCCCCTCGTGATCGCGATCGGCCTGATGTTTGCCGCGGTCGGCGCTGGAGCCGAGCGACTGGCCAGCGCGTGGCCGGCCGATGAGGCGCGGCACCGGCCACCCGGGCTGCGAACGGCCGCCCTCGCCGCGGCCAGTGCCGTGGTAGCTGGCGCGATCGTGGCCCGCTCGGAGCTGCCCTGGTGGGCCACCGCCGTCTACCTTGCCCTGCTCGCGCTCATGGTGGTCCTGACGGCCACCGACCTCGAGCAGCGGCGCCTGCCGCATATCGTGCTCGACCCGCTCATTCTCATCGGAGCGGCGTTCGTCCCGTTCAACCCTGGCGTTGAGCCGTTGATGGCGGTTGCGGGCGCTGCTGCCGCCGTCGGCTTCCTCGGCCTGCTGGCGCTCGTCGTGCGGGGCGGCCTGGCGGTGGGCGATCTGTATCTCGTGGCGCCCATCGGCCTCATGGTGGGCTGGCCGGCAGTCTTCACCGCGCTCTTCGCGGCCGCATTCCTGGCGGCCGCCACGAGTATCGTCCTGCTCCTGGCGAAGCGGGTCGGCATGCGGAGCTACATCCCGTTCGGCCCGTTCCTGGTGGGCGGCGCCGTGCTCGCCCTCCTCGTCGACCAGCGACTGCTCGTGATCGTCCGCTAGCGCGACGGCCGATTCGACCCGGTACGAGGGTGCTGCTACCCTGCGGGCGATGCATCCGGCCCTCCAGCGTCGGCGCCGTCACCTGATGATGACGCGCCGCACCACGCGCCGCGGCTCGCAGCGGCGCGGGCTCGCGACCTTCCTCCTCATCACGCTCGGCGTCTTCGGCCTCATGTTCGCGGGATCGCTCATGGGCACCGCGGGCGGAATGCTGGCTGCCTACAACTACTTCGCGACCGGGCTGCCCCCGCCGAACGTGCTGGACGGCATCGAGCCCGCCGAGTCGACCTACGTCTACGATCGCACCGGCCAGGTCCTGCTGGCGCGATTCGAGTGCCAGAACCGCGAGGCAGTCACGTTCGAGACGCTGCCGGACGTGATCTGGCAGGCGACGGTTGCCAGCGAGGACCGTACGTTCTGGGACAACAACGGCGTCGACTTCCAGGGCATTGTGCGCGCCGCGCTCGCAAACCTCGAGGCGGGCAGGATCGTCCAGGGCGCCTCGACCATCACGCAGCAGGTGATCGACTACGCGCGGGTCCTGCAGGTCGAGGGCGAGTCAACGCAGGTCGACCCGGGGGTATCGCCCGAACCGTCAGCGATCGTCGTGGATCCGGATGCGCCGGCGACCGAGGAGGAGCCGGCTGCGGAGGAGACGGATGTCTGCCAGCCGCCCGAGCCGAGCAACTCGACCGATATCGAGGACAAGATCCGGGAGAACATCCTGGCCATGCAGGTGACCGCGGAGTACCCGGGGCGGGCCGGCAAGGAGCGGATCCTGGAGACCTATCTCAACCTGATCTACTACGGCAACGGCTCGTACGGGATCAAGGCGGCAGCCGCCAACTACTTCGGCCTGACCAACCTGGAGGACATGACGATCTCGCAGGCGGCCTTCCTGGCCGCACTGCCGCAGGCTCCGTCGGACCTCGATCCGTACCAGAACCCGAAATCGACGATGGAGGATCCCGAGGCGGGCGCCGCGGACGCCCTGCGGGAGCGAAATCTCGTGCTGGGTGCCATGGTCGAAGAGGGCTACATCACCCCCGCCCAGGAGCGCGAGGCAAGGGACACGACCTGGATGGAGATGAACCCGAATCGGCTGACGAGCATCCTGCAGGAACCGCACTTCAGCTTCCGTGTCCGCGCCGAGGCGGAGCGCATCCTCGCCACGTTGCCCGGGGTCACCGATGGCGCGCTGGCCGTCCGAACCGGCGGCTATCGCATCACCACCTCCCTCGACTATCCGCTGCAGCAGGAGGCGAAGCGGCTCGTCACGAAGTGGGTGGAGACGCTGCGGGGCTTCAACGTCAACAACTCGGCCATGGTCGCCATCGACTCGGCGACCGGCGAGATCGTCGCCTACATCGGCAGCGTCGACTACTACAACCGCGAGGACCTGAAAGTGCAGGGCCAGTTCGACGTCGCCGGGCTCGGCCTCCGCCAGCCCGGATCGGCCTTCAAGCCGATCACCTACGCCTCCGCCTTCCAGTCGCGCGACGCCACGGTTTCGACCATGCTCGTCGACGCCATGACGGAGTTCAGCACGACGCCGGCGACCTCGTACCGCCCCACCAACGCCGACATCAGAGAGCGCGGGCCGGTACTTGCGATCGACGCGCTGCGCTACTCCCTCAATATCCCGTCGGTGGAGATGCAGGCGCTCGTCGGCTCTCAGACCACCGCCAACTTCGCCGAGTCACTCGGCATTGCCGGCGCGGACTACATCATGGGCCTCGACCCAGGCCTCTCGCTCGCCCTCGGATCGGTGCCCGTGAACCTCACGAACATGACGCAGGCGTACTCGACCTTCGCCATGCAGGGCGAGCTGAACCCCGCGACCACGATCGTCGAGATCCGCAACAACAACAACCGGGTCGTCTACACGCGCGAAGACAACGGACCGCCGGTCACGAACCCCATGACGGCGGCCGAGGCGTACCTGCCCCACTTCATCCTCGAGGGCAACACCGATCCTGCGCGCAACGTGCTGTGGGGTGAGCGGGCGCGGCTCACGACCGCCGACGGGCAGCGGCGGACGGCCGGATTCAAGACGGGCACCACCAACGACTTCCGCGATGTGTCCGGCTTCGGCTATGTTCCGGGCAGCCTGACGACCGGCGTCTGGATGGGGAACAACAACCAGGAGTCCCTCTCGAACGAGTTCTCCGGCGGCCTCTTCAGCGCGGACGGGCCCCTGTTCCTGTGGCAGGAGTTCATGCAGCTCGCGCTCAGCAACCCGTGGGACTGGAACGGGCAGGAACCGGTGCCGCAGACGAGCTTCGAGCAGCCGCCTGGCATCGTGATGGCCAACGTCTGTCGCTACAGTGGGCTGTCGGCAGGCAACTGCGGTGGCGAGCGGGTGATCGCGCTGCCCTTCCTCGAGGGCACCGCACCTCCGCTCGATAACGTGCACGCGCGCGGCTGCCTCGATCTCGAGGCCTACGTCGCCCAGTCGACGCCCACGCGGCCGAACAACTGGCTCATCGCGGCCGACACGTGGTCGGACCGGGTCGTGAATGGCCAGACCGGCTCGCGCGGCGACCCGAGCGCCGCGTCCGACGATCCACGAGTTCAGCTCGCGATCAGCCCGCTCTACGGTGAGCGTGGATTGCCGTCGGTGTGCGGCGAGCGCGTGGCGCGGCCCAGCGCGACGCCGGCACCCAGCGGGTCGCCCCAGCCCACGCCGCCGCCCGGCGACGATGGTGGCGGCGGTGGTGGCGGCGGAGGAGGCGGAGGCGGTGGTGGCGGCGGCGGCGACCCCCCGACCCCTCCACCCGCTCCATAGGGCGCGGCTGGGCATCGCGAGGCCATTCGCCCGCGGTAACGCTCCGACGCCTAGAATCGGCGCGTGTCGAGCACGGTTCTCACGCTCATCCTCGCCGGCGGCGAGGGCGAGCGGCTCAGCATCCTGTCGCAGGTGCGGGCGAAGCCCGGCGTGCCGTTCGGCGGCAAGTACCGGATCATCGATTTCGCGCTGAGCAATGCCGTGAACTCCGGCCTCACCGACGTGGGCATCCTGACCCAGTACGCGCCGCGCTCGCTGATCGACCACATCGGCGTCGGGCGTCCCTGGGACCTCGACCGCAGCCGAGGTGGCGTGGCCCTGCTGCAGCCGTTCATCGGACGTGGTCGGGCTCGTGATTGGTACCGCGGCACTGCCGACGCCGTCCTCCAGAACCTCGACTTCATCGCGGACCGCGACCCGGAGCTCGTGCTCGTCCTGGCCGGCGACCACGTCTACAAGATGGACTATCGACCGTTCATCGACATGCACCGGTCGATGCATGCCGACGTCACATGCGCGGTGCGCACGGTCCCGATCACGGAGGCGCATCGCTTCGGCATCCTCGACGTGGCGGGCGATGGCCGGGTGACCGCCTTCATCGAGAAGCCGGCAAACCCGCCGTCGAACCTCGTCAGCATGGGCGTCTACGTCTTCAGCTGGCCGTTGCTGTGCGATCTGCTCAGCGCGGAGCGCGTCGACTTCGGGCGCGACGTGCTGCCGTGGATGGTGGACCAGGGCCGTCGCGTGTTCGCCTACGAGTTCGGCGGCTACTGGCAGGACGTCGGGACGGTCGAGAGCTACTGGCAGACCAGCCTGGATCTGCTGCGCGAGGACCCGGGCATCGAGCTCAACGACCTCGGCTGGCTCGTCTACACCCGCAGCGAGGAGCGGCCGCCGGCTCGAATCGGACCAGAGGCGTCGGTCAGTCGCTCCATGATCAGTCATGGCTGCGTCATCGAAGGGACCGTGGAGCACAGCGTCCTGTCGCCCGGCGTGCGAGTCGCGCGCGGCGCGATCGTCCGCGACTCGATCGTCATGTTCGACGCGGTCATCGAGGCCGATGTCACCCTCGACCGCGCGATCCTGGACAAGGAGTGCCATATCGGAGTCGGTGCGACGGTGGGGAGCGGCGACGACCTGCGCCCGAACCGCGACGAGCCCGAGCGCCTGTACGCCGGCATCACGCTCGTCGGGAAGCGCGCCCGCGTCCCCCGTGGGGTGACGATCGGGCGGAACTGCCGGATCGACCCGGACGCGACCGAGCGCGACTTCGCGCGCCGCCGCCGGATCCGTTCGGGCGAGACGATCGTGGCCGGCAACTCGCCACGGTGAGCGCGGCTGAGTCGATCGATCGCTGGCTGGGCTCGCTCGGTCTCGAGGTCGTGGCAGCCGCAGGCGAGGCCGGCGATGCCGCCTTCAGTCGCGACGTCGTCGTCGACGGCGACCGCCGCTTCGACCTGCGCGTGACGGTCGCATGGGTCACCGGCGTCGGCTGCTCGCTGTGGGCTTACTATGGGCTCGAGGCCATGGAGATCCCCAAGAGGACGTATGCCCGGATGCTCCATGCCAATTTTGACTATCCCTTCGTGAAGTTCGCCATGACCGATGACGACCGACCGATGCTGATGACCGAGCTGCCGGCCGCCGCCGTCGATCGGGACGAGCTCGGCCGCAGCCTGGCGCGCCTGGCCGTCGTGGCCGATCGGCTGCTGGAGGAGACCGCCAACGCGATCGCCGACCGCGGGATGCTGCCCGATTGGAGCGACCGCACCCCGCGCAACCGGCCGTTGCTGGACGCCTACCGCGCAGAGGTCGAGGCCACGATGCCGGCATGGGAGCCGCCTCGGCCGAAGGCGCGGCGTCGAGGCCTGCTGGTGCGGCTGATGGACCGGCTGTGATGAGGCGCCGGCGAGCCCTCCTTCCGTTTCTGCTGCTCACGCTCCTGGCGACCTCGCTGCCCGGTGCGGCGGTGCGCCCCGTTGCCGCCGCCGAGTTCACGCTCGAGTCGGCGGCGACCTACGACGTGCGCCCGCCGGAGGGGATCATCGCCGTCGCGGTCGACATCAGCTTCACGAACACGGCGCCCGACACTGACACCGAGTTCAGCGTGTTCCCCGAGATCCTGCTCGCCGTGCACGACACCGCGTCCGACGTCACCGCCACCGACGGCGAGGGGAAACTCGAGGTGGAGGTCGGGGTCAATGCCGAGGGCGTGAACGTTGCGACCATCACCCTTCGCGAGGGCGTCCGGTTCGAGGAGACGGTCGAGCTCGAGGTCGCCTACACCCTTGCCGACGGGGACGATCCCCAGCTGCGCGTGCGCCCGTCGGTCATCGTCTTCCCGGCCTGGGGCTTCGGGACGGCCAGCGAAGTCAACGTCACCCTGCCCGGCGGCTACGAGGTCCGCGTCGACGGCGATCCGCTGACCGATGCCGGTGGCCGGCTCACCAGCGGGCCGATCGCCGACCCGGCGCAGTGGCTCGCGCTCGTCACCGCGACCCGGCCGGCGGAGTACACGGCCTTCAGCGCGACGGTCCCCCTCGCCGGCGGGACGGCCGACCTCCACGTGCGCTCGTTCGTGGACGACACGGCGTGGGGCGAGCGGACGCTGGACCTCGTGCAGCGTGCGCTGCCGATGTTGGAGGAGGCGATCGGCCTGCCATACCCGCAGGTCGGCGCCCTCGTGCTCACCGAATCCGTGGCCACCGATGCTTCCGGCTTCGCCGAGTCGGAGGCCGCGGGCACCGAGATCCTCGTTGCGTTCGACCAGCCGCCCTTCACTGCGCTGCACCAGGTGGCCCACGTATGGCTGTCATCGGAGCTCGTCGAGTCACGCTGGATCCGAGAGGGCATGGCGAGCGACGCGGCTGCCCGCGTCGCCGCCAGGCTCGAGGTTGAGCCCCCGTACGACCCGGCGACGGAGGCGGCGGCTCGCGAGGCGGCAGCCTTTCCGCTCGACGCCTGGCAGGCGTCGGCCGACCCCGCCGCGGAGGCCTTCGGCCACGCCGCCTCATGGGCGTTCGTCAGCGAGCTCCGCGCCGAGGCCGGCGACGACGCACTGCGCACCGTCCTGGGCCGCGTCGCTGCCTCGCTCGGACCGTACGCGGCCCCGGAGATCGACCCGCCAGATGCTGACGGGACCGCGCCCCAGGCTCCGCTCACGACCCGCGCACTCCTCGATCACCTGGAGTCGGTCAGCGGTGCGCAGCTTGCGGCACGCTTCGGGGAGCGGGTGCTCGTCCCGGCCGACGTCGCGATGCTCGAAGAGCAGGCTGCGGCGCGGACCGCGTTCGGCGAGCTCGTCGCCGTTGCCGCTGGCTGGGATTCGCCCGATCCGGCGCGCGCGGCGATGACGGACTGGCGTTTCGACGATGCGATCCCGATGATCGCCGACGCCCTCGGGTGGCTCGAGGCGCGCGACGCCCTCCTCGACGAGATGGAGGCGGCCGGCCTGTCCGCACCTGACCGGCTCCAGCAGGCCTACCGCTCCTTCGGCGGCGGCGTGGAGGCGTACGACGAGCTGGAGGCCCAGCGCGCGGTGGTCCGAGCCTACGGCGCCACGGCAGCCGAGATCAACGCCGAGCACTCGTTCCTGGAGCGGATCGGCCTGATCGGGGGGCCCGACCCGGCCCAGCGGCTGCAGATGGCGAACGGCCGGTTCACCGACGGCGACCTTCGCGGTGCCGTGGAGGCGATCTCGGAGGCGCAGCGCATCCTGGCGTCGGCTGAGACGGGCGGGCTGATCCGCCTCGCGAGCGCCATCCTGGTCGTGGTCATCCTCACGGCAATCGCGGCGCTCCTCGTTCGGCGACGCGCGTCGTACACTGCTGCGCCATGACCCCACAGCGCCGGCCACCGCGCTTTCCGACCGCCGCCGACGTGCTGTCCGGGGAGACAGCCGACGTGTACTTCGAGCGGGCTCGCGCCATCCTCGCCGCCGAACAGATCGACCCGGTCGTGACGATGGAGGTCTTCTCGCGCGGCGAGGGCGTGCTGTGCGGCGCCGAGGAGGCGCTTGCCTACCTGCGCGAGATCTTCGCCGAGGTCAACGGCAGCCACACGCCGGTGGTGGAGTCGCTGCACGACGGCGATCGGTTCGGCGTGAAGGAGGTGGTCATGCGCATCGAGGCGCACTACTCCGCCTTCGGCCTGTACGAGACCGCGATCCTGGGCATCCTCGCCTCCGGGTCCGGTTGGGCCAGCGCGGCGCGCCGCATCGTCGACGCGGCGGCGCCGGTCCCCGTCATCGGGTTCGGCGCCCGCCACGTGCACCCGAGTGTGGCCGACCAGATGGACTACGCGTCGGTGGTCGGGGGCTGCATCGGCGCATCGACGCCGGCCGGGGCGCGACTCGCCGGCCTCGCCCCGACCGGAACGATGCCGCATGCCCTCGTCCTGATCTTCGGCGACACCGTCCGCGCCGCCGAGGCCTTCGACCGACACATCGATCCCGACGTGCCGCGGATCATCCTGGTCGACACGTTCAAGGACGAGGCGGAGGAGGCGCTCCGCGTCGCCGAGGCGCTCGGCGAGCACCTGTGGGGCGTGCGGCTGGACACGCCCTCGGAGCGCGGTCGCGTGACGCCCGAGCTCGTCAAGGAGGTCCGAGCGCGGCTCGACCTCGCGGGCCACCCGAACGTGAGGATCGTCGTCTCGGGCGGGATGGACGTCGACCGCATCGGCGTCTTCAAGGATGCCGGCGCGCCGGTCGACTCGTTTGCCGTGGGCAGCTACATCAGCAAGGCAAGTCCGATCGACTTCACCGGCGACCTCAAGGAGATCGACGGCCGCCCGGTCGCCAAGCGCGGTCGGATTCCGGGACGCACCGAGAACCCGCGACTCGAACGGATCGACCTCCGGCGCTAGGCTGAATCGATGCATCACATGCAGTCGGGGGACGATCGCGAGTCCGCGTACGCGCTGTTCCAGCGCGGGTCGCGGATGCTGGCCGATCGCCACTTCGGAGCGGCCGCCGTCCTCCTGGAGCGGGCCCTGGCCCTCGAGCCCGGCAAGGCCTCGATCCTCGAGGCGCTCGGGCAGGCCTATTTCAACCAGGGCGATCATCTGCGGGCCGGGGAGCGCTTCGGCACCATCGTGGACGCCGATCCGCTGGCGCATTACGCCCACTTCGGGCTCGGTCTTTCGCGGGCCCGAATGGGGGACGCATCCGCCGCGCGGCGCCACCTGCGCATGGCCGTCCTCCTGAAGCCGGAGAACGAGGCGTATCAGCGGGCGCTGGCACGCCTGGGGGACGCCGCGTAGCGACGCGGCTCAGGCGGGATCCGGCTCGCGGCGCGCGCCCAGGCGGGCTCCACGGTGCGAGGCAGTGTGCCTAGGCAGCCCGCCGGCGCCGCCGCTGCTCCCGCGCCAGGCGGGCCTGGAGCAGGCCGAGGACGGCGGCCTCCTCCGGCCGAAGCGCATGCGCGCCACGGCCGACGCCGCGTGCCCGCTCCGACAGCGCCTCGACCATGGTTCCATCCAGGTATGCGTCGAGGACCTCGGGGTGGACGTAGCACGCTCGACACACCGCCGGCGTGTTGCCGAGCTGCTCGGCCACCGCCTCGATGGAGCCCACGATTGCCTTCTTGCGTCCCGCGTCGTCGTCGACCTCCAGGAACTCGGACAGGGCCAGGGAGGCGGCGACGGTTCCGGCCCAGGTCCGGAAGTCCTTGGCGGTGAACGGCTTGCCGGAGATCTCCCGGAGATAGTCGTTCACGTCGTCCGAGGTGACGTCCTGCCGCCGGCCATCGGCATCGAGGTACTGGAAGAGCTCCTGGCCCGGCAGCTCCTGGCACTGCCTGACGAGCCTCACGAGACGGCGGTCGCGGACGTCGATCTCGTGGTCCTTGCCGCCCTTGCCGCGGAAGGTGAAGCGGATCTTGGCCCCTTCGACCTCGACGTGGCGAGTTCGCATCGTCGAAAGGCCGTAGCTGCGGTTCTCGCGCACGTACTCGTCGTTTCCCACTCGGATGAGCGTGGCCTCCAGCAGCCGCACGACCAGCGCGAGGACCTTCTCGCGCCGCAGGCCACGACGGCGGAGGTCGCGGTCGGTCCGTCGCCGGATTCTGGGCAGGGCGCGGGCGAATTCGATCGTGCGCCCGTACTTCGCCTGGTCCCGAATCTCGCGCCAGCGCGGGTGGTAGCGGTACTGCTTGCGTCCGCGTGCGTCGCGGCCGGTGGCCTGGATGTGCCCGCGCTTCATCGGCGAGATCCACACCTCGGTCCATGCCGGCGGAATGGCCAGGCCGTTGAACCAGGCGATCCGCTCCGGATCGGTGATCCGCCCGCCATCGGTGCCGAGGTAGAAGAAGCCCTTCCCGGCGCGGCGCCGGCGCACGCCCGGACGGTCGTCCGTGATGTAGCGGAGCCCGGCCTCCTCCGCGTGGAGCTCGGGATCGTCAGTCTGAACGGTCATGTCGAGGCGCCGGAGGGAGGCAACCGGCGTGCCAGCCAGGTCACCCCGATGATGGTCTTGGCGTCGACGATACGTCCGCCGTCGATGGCCGCAAGGGCATCGGCCAGCGTCATCCATGATGCCTCGAGCACCTCGTCATCGTCGGCATCGGCGCTCGCATCGGCCAGGTCGGTGGCCAGGTAGAGGTGCATCAGCTCCGTGCAGAAACCAGGGGCAGTGTAGAAACGAGGGCCCTCCACCCAGGACGCGGCCGCCAGCCCGACCTCCTCCGCGAGCTCGCGGCGTGCGGTCTCCTGCGGTCGCTCGTCCGCCTCCAGTGTGCCTGCCGGGATCTCGAGCAGCTGCCGGCCGGTGGCGTGGCGCCACTGGCGCACCATCGCCAGGCGCGCGCCATCCCATGCCAGCACGGCGGCTGCGCCAGGGTGCTCCACGATCTCCCGGCGCGTACGGTGCCCGTCGGCTCGCTCCACCTCGTCGACGCGGACGCGGATGCGACCGCCGCTCCAGGGGTGCGTGGTCGTGAGCGTGCGCTCCTGCATCCGATCCTCCATGTGTCGGTCATCCGGCGGCTCATTCAACCACCCGCGCGAGCCGCCTGCGAGGGAGGGCCTTCGAAGGCGTCGACCCGGCAGCTGCGCCGAACGTACCGATGGGCGGCCATGGCGGAGTCCGGCTAGGATGCGATCCATCCCATGAGCGAAGCGATCAGCACCTTCGGGCGCCGTCCGTCGCGGGCGGCGCTCACCGTCCCAGCCGGCGGGCGCGGCCGATGATCGAGGCGATCGGGCTCGGCAAGCGCTTCCAGGCAGTGACCGCCGTCCACGACCTGTCGTTCACGGTCGGCGACGGCGAGATCTTCGGCATTCTCGGCCCGAACGGAGCTGGCAAGACCACCTCCATCCGCATGCTGGCCGGCTTGATCGCGCCATCCGAGGGGACTGCCCGCATCAACGGCCGCGCGCTCGGGCCGGACTCCCAGCGCATCCGGGCCATGACGGGGATCCTGACCGAGGCGCCCGGCCTGCACGACAAGCTCACGGCGCGCCACAATCTGGGCTATTACGGCCGCCTCTACGGCCTGCGCGGCGCCGAGCTGTGGCGGGCCGTCGATCGATACCTCGGCGTCGTGGGGCTGGCGGAGGTCGGCGACCGTCGGGTCGGGGGGTTCAGCAAGGGGATGCGGCAGAAGGTCGCCATTGCACGGGCGCTGCTGCACGAGCCCGACGTGCTCTACCTCGACGAGCCGACGAGCGCACTCGACCCGTCCGCGGCCAAGACGGTGCGTGACTTCGTCGCGACCCTGCGCGACGCCGGTCGCTCGATCGTGGTCTGCACCCACAACCTCGATGAGGCCGAGCGGCTCTGCGACCGGATCGGGATCATGCGCGGCACCCTGCTCCGGGTCGACACGCCGGCCGGGCTTCGCCGCCAGGGCCGTGCCGCCGTCGTGCGCGTCGAGCTGGTCGGGGCGCGACGCCCGCCATCCTTCCTGGACCTCCTGGCGAACCTGCCGTTCGTGGGCGCCGCACGGGCCCAGGACGGGGCCCTGCTGGTCGAGGTCGATGACCCGCGCGGCGACAACCCCGAGCTGGTGCGCACGCTCGTGGACGCTGGAGCGCGGATCGTCGGCGTGCGAGAGGAGGCGTTGACGCTCGAGCAGGTGTATCTCGACATGGTCGGCGAGGCCGCGGTGCGCGACACGGATGCCGCCGCGGACGGCGCGGGCAGCAGCGCGGCAGGGGCGGTGGCCTGAGTGCGGCCGGGGTTCGTCTGGGCGGTCATCTCCAAGGAGGCGCGCGACCTGTTCTCCAACCGGCTCCTGCTCGGCGCCGTGGTGTTTCCGGCCCTCATCTTCGCCGCGATTCCGACCGGCATCGTGGCGTTCATCGAGGCGAACGAGCTCGATCCCGCGCAGATGGGCCAGATCGAGCAGTACATCAGCCAGTTTCCCGACCTCGAGCCGAAGCTCGCCGCCCAGGGGTTCATCGTGCTCAACTTCATGGCCTACTTCCTCCTGATCCCGGCCATGGTGCCGATGGCCATCGCGACCCAGTCCATCGTCGGCGAGAAGACGGCACGGTCGCTCGAGCCGCAGCTGGCGACGCCGATGGAGGTGAGCGAGCTGCTCGCCGGCAAAGCGATCGCCTCGGCCGCCCCCGCCGTCGTGGCGACGTGGGCCGTCTTTGTCCTCTACGGCCTCGTCAACGGCGCCATCGCCGATCCGGTGCTCACCCGCCTCATCTTCAACGACGTATGGCAGGTCGCCATGCTCAGCCTCGTCCCCCTCATCTGCCTGCTCAGCGTCCTGCTCGGCATCATCGTCAGCAGCCGCGTCAACGACCCGCGCGCGGCGCAACAGATCGGTGGGTTCATCGTCATCCCTGTGATCGGCGTGGCGATTGCCGGCTTCTTCAGCGGCCAGGCGTCGTTCACGATGCAGCAGGTGCTTCTCGGAAACCTGGTGGTGGCGGCGCTGATCGGGGTGGCCCTGGTGGCCGGCAACTGGATCTTCGACCGCGAGGCGATCCTGACGCGCCTCGGCTGAGCCCAGCCCGCGATCGGTGGATCCGCCTCCCGCGACCCGTGGAGCGGGTCAACGCCGGGGCTCAGTCACCTGGCGGCGGGACCGGTCCTGGATCTCCCACGCGTGGTCCAGCACGTGCCATGCGGAGCGACGCACCGCGTAGCGCGGCGGCCAGGGCTTCTGCGTGTTCCTCGGATCCGCCACCGGATGACCCGTGGCGATGGCGGTCAGCGCGTCGGTGAAGGTGCGACGCAACAGCGCCATCGGTCGACCTGGGTCTTCGTCCGCGGCGGCGGGCGACCGCGAGCCCAGCTGCGCGAGGTACGCGACCTCGGCCTCACGCACGTGACCGATGATCTTCGGCAGGTCACGCCCGCCGCCGCGCGGGCCCTTCAACAGCTCCACGCCAACGGCGCCGGCCGCGACGCGGTCGAAGACGGCCCACGACGCGCGGAGCAGCGCGAGCATCCGCTTCAGGTCATGCGCGTCGAGGGGGTCGCGCTCGGACTTCGCCATCGAGCCCGGTACGCCGAACTCCGTGCCGCCGCCGCCAGTGAGGCGTTCCACGAACTTCACTCCGCGCACCGTGGCCGGCGGACGGAACGAGGTCTTTGCCCGGCGCGCCACGGGGGCATAGCGCGGCGCGTATGCAAGCAGCGCCTCGAGCGCCTCGTCGGGGGTCTTCGCGGCGCGCGACCAGCCCGGCCAGTCGATCGCAGAGGCGAACGCGCGCTTGGGTGCGACCTCGAGGACGACTTTCAGCGTCATCCGAGCCGCTCCGGGCTCAGGCCCCGTGATGCTCGCGTCGATGGAGGCGGCCGATCAGCGCGCGCATGATCGGGACGGCGATCTCGGGATGCTCCTCCAGCAGCGCGGTGAACTCCCAGACCGGGAAGAGCAGGCAGTCGACCTCCGTGGCCGCGATGACCGATGCCGATCGCGGATGCTCCTCGATGAGCGCCAGCTCGCCGAAGAAATCGCCCGCCGAGACCTCGCCGATCGACTCCCCGCCGCGCACGACGCGGGCCCGTCCGCTCAGGACGATGTAGAGCGCCGTGCCGGTCGAACCCTCCCGGACGATCTCCTCGTCGGCTGCGTAGGTGCGGCGCTTGCCGGTCTCGGCGAGGCGGCGCCGAATGCGCGCGTCGAGCCCCGCCAGGAGCGGGACCGATGCGAGTTGCTGCTCGAGCTCCACCGGCGTGATCCTCCGCTACTTGTCGTGCGATTCAGAGCCGATCGGGTGCGAGGGGCAATCCTATCAAACGCCCCGGCGTGGTCCGGCCGCGTCGAGCACGTCGGCCCGCCCGAGCGCGGTCTCGCGACGCCGGAGCTGGACCGTGCGAATCTCGGCGGCCCCGAGCCGAAGGACGAGCGACCCGTCGGGCTCGAGCGGCAGGGATGGGCCGGGCTCGCCGCGCAGGGACGCATCGCGGGCCGCGTCGATCTCGCCCGCGACGACCGCCCGCCGCACCTCCGGCGCGAGGTTCACGATCCGCGCCTCCAGCCACCCCTCGTCTCGCCGCCGCAGCGATGAGAGAGAGACCTGGTCGCCGCCCACGCGGAGCGCGTCGTCGCCGGCTCGCGGCGGTGGCCAGGTGGCCTCGCCACCCGCGCCGCCCTGTGACGTCAGAAAGGGGTGACGGTACCGCTCCGCGGCCCCCGTCACGCCGCCCTCGATCCAGCCTCGCGCATGCGGCAGCAGCGCGAAGGCGAGCCGCCACGGTCCGCGCATCTGCGCGTTCGGGATGCCGATCTCGGGGCCGGCCGGATCCTGGCGGTACGGATTGTCATTGCGGCTGATGAGGCCCGTCGAGCGCAGGACGGTGATCGCCAGCTCGCGCCCCTCATCGGTCAGCTCGTACTCGGCCAGGTGGTCCAGGAGGACAGCCAGGCCGCCCGCATCGACCCAGCCGTGGGCGGGATAGGTCGCCAGCGGCTCCTCTCGGTACCCGCCTTCGGGCGCCATGCCGCGCTCGACGACCGCGAACTGGCCCTCCGCGTGGGATCGCTCGGCTGCGCGCGGCAGGGAGGCGTGGAACCGAACGCGGTGGTCGTCGGAGCGGTTGTCGAAGGCGAGACCGATGCGCACGAAGGGCTCGTCCGCACGCAGCTCGACCTGCATGACGACCTCGGTAGCGACCGTGTCCGTGGTCCGCGCCGATCCGTCGGCAACGGCGCCGGCGGGCCAGGCGTAGTGGCGCGTCACCGCAAGCCGGCCGCGGATCGGTCCGCGCAGGTCTGCCTCGACGCTGATCGAGGCGGGTGCGTCCACCAGGGCGTCCGTCGACGGCGGGGCGTGGTTGTAGGAATCGCCGAAGTCGCCACCGTCGACGATGCGCCCGACACCGGCCACGGTCACGCCGTCCTGCGTCTCCAGCCGAAGGGTGCCGTCGTCCGCCACTTCGACCGAGAGCAAGGCATTGCTCATCGTGCGGCCGTCGGGTGCCACGCGGACCGGGCCGGCCAGGTCGCCGGTGCCATCTACGGCCCGTGCGGCGCTCCAGCCCAGGGCCGGCGCCTCGACCGAGGCCGCCAGGGTGCGCCGCGCGCGGGCAACGATGCGAACCTGCCAGGTCTCCTCCGGCGCGGAGCGCATCGCCGCGGCGACCTCGGCGCGCAGGCCGTCGACGTCGAGCCAGGCGGGATCAGGATCGTCGTCGACCTCGAGCGTCAACGTGCGTCCGTCGACCCGGTAGCCGTTCCAGGCGTGGTCGAACACCTCACGGCCGTGGAAGCGCCGAAACAGGTCGTCCACCTCGTCGCCGCGGAGTGAGGCCTCGAACAGGATCGGCTCCTTGCGCTCGAGCTCCTGGGTCATCACCTGCGAGCCGTCGGGCAGCTCGAGGGCGACGGCCTCCCAGTCCCCGGGGATTGGCAGCTCGACCTCCACCAGGCCGGTCCGTGCCGCCGGGGATGGGTTGACGATGGTGACAGCGCCACGTGGGACCCCGGCGGCCAGCGTCGCGACCGCGCGTCGTGCGAGCGAGGTGGCAACCTGCTCGGCCTCGGCGAAGCGGACGAGCACCTGGTCGACCACCGGGTCGATGCTGCAGCCGCAGATCGAGTCGTGCGCCGAGTTCTGGATCACCCTGCCCCAGGCCATGTCCAGGAATGCCGCCGGCCATGCATCGGTGGCGACGTGGAGGGCGGTGAGCGGCTCGGCGTATCGCTCCAGCAGCGTTTCGGCGCGGCCGGCCGCCTGCTTGATGTCGATACGGGCGCTCGCCACGCCCATGAGCACGTTGGCACGGGCGCCGGAGCGCATCTCTCCGCGCCAGCAGGGGTCGTCGTCGGTCAGCGCCGGTGCGGCGTCCAGGTACTGCTGCAGGGTGCTGATCCGGAGCTCGCTCGAGTTGTGCGCCTCGTTCAGGCGGCTGACGAGCGCCGCCAGCTCCGGCTCGGGCGCGGTGTGGTCGGTGCCGTACATGGCCAGGATGGGGTCCTCGCCGAACCACGGGCGGGCCCACTCGACGAGGCGCTGGGCCGAGGCGTCGAGCCGATCCGGCGCGGCGAACATGCCGGCCGCGTTTCCATAGCCGGCGGGCAGGTACTCGGCCCGCACCCAGGAGCCGTCGGGCGATTCCCAGCGGAAGGCGTGGTGGTCGATCGCCGCGGGGATGCCACGCCACACGACGGCATCGGACAGGCCGGCACGGCGCAGGATCTGCGGCATCTGGGCGACGTGACCGAACATGTCGGGCAGGTAGCCCACCCGCATCGGCTCGCCGAAATCGGCCGCACGATCCCAGCCGGCCTCCAGGTTGCGGACGAGCGTCTCGCCCGACACCAGGAACTCGTCCATGAGGATCTGCCACGGGCCGATCGCCAGCCGTCCGCTGCGGACGTGCCCGGCGATGCGCTCCGCCTGGTCCGGTCGGATCTCCAGGTAGTCGTCGACGGTGGCCAGCTGGCCGTCGAGCGTGAAGGCGAAGTCCGGCTCGGCCTCGAGCATCTCCAGCACGCGGTCGACGAGGTCGACCAGCTGCATCCGGAAGCTCTGGAAGGGCCGATACCACTCGCGGTCCCAATGGGTGTGCGGGACGAGGTGGATGGTTGTCCGGCGGCCGGATGGGTCGGTCGTCATTGCCTCTGAGCCTACCCGGTCGAACGGCCGGCGCGCCTACGACGAATGACGTAGGACCCGGGGTCAACAAAGACTAGTTCGCACGGTGTGCGTCTGGGCGAGCTCCACCTCGGCAACGACCGGGTAGTGATCGCTCAGGTCGCCCGACTCCCTGGCCACCCGGCAGCCATGGACCGACGCGCCCCTCGCCAGCACGTGGTCGATCCGCATGCCATCGTCGGTCGAGATCCGCGCCGCATCGCCGGCGGCTTCGGCGAAGCCATCGGTCCACGCCGCGAAGGCGGCAAGCTCGGATGCCTCGATCGGCGCGTTGAGGTCGGCCAGGAGGAGCGCCGGAGCGGCGGCGCCGTAGGCGACGATCGTCGCCTCCGCCTGGAGCGCGCGCTCGCCGGAGCCGATGTGGCTGAGGTGGGCGCTGCCGACGGTCAGTCCGGCGACATCCGCCAGGACAAGGCATCGCGGCTCGCGGATGTGGTCGGGCGCATCGGCGTAGCGAACGCCCGCCGCGGGGTGGTCCGTGCCTGGTGGCTCCACCCAGCCGTCCCTGTCCGCCATCGGGAGGGCGACCGCGTGCGATTCGCCGATCGGGAGGCGCGAGAGCAGCGCGGTCCCGAAACAGCCGACGCCCGTCACCGAATCGCCATCCGCCACCGAGAACGTGCGGACGGCCGCGTAGCGGACCGCCATCCCGAGCTGGCGCCCGAGGTCGCCGGCGTTGTCGACCAGGTCCCCGTTTCGGCTGAGGAGGGCGACCTCCTGCAGCGCGACCAGATCGACGTCCAGCTCGCCGATGAAGGAACCGATGGCCAGGAGGCGATCGGTATCGATGCGGCTCCACCACCGGTCCGGGAACGGCCCCGGCCCGATGGCCGCGCGGATGTTCCAGCTCGCGACACGGATGCGATAATGCAGGCGCTCATGATGAAGCCGATCGGGCTCGTCATCGAGCCCGTTCACGTACGCTTGCACCGATGAGGAAGGACTGGCGCGCCGCACCCGAGGTCGAGCGACGCGTCGAGGATCTCCTGGCGCAGATGACGCTGGAGGAGAAGGTCGACCTCGTCACCGGCGACCAGGACTTCACCTACGCGTTCTACAACGCGCCGATCGAGCGCCTCGGCATCCCGGCGCTGACGATGGCCGACGGGCCGGCCGGCGCACGAGTGAACGACCCATCGGTCAACGGCGGGCGGAACACTGCCCTGCCGGCGCCGATCGCGCTGGCAGCGACGTGGGATCCAGCGCTCGCGCGGCGATATGGCGACGTACTCGGCTCCGAGGCGTTCGGGACCGGCCACAACGTGATGCTGGCGCCGGCGGTCGACATCGCGCGTGCTCCCCGCGGCGGCCGCACCTTCGAGTCGTTCGGCGAGGACCCGCTGCTGCAGGCGCGGATGGTCGCCCCCGAGATCCATGGCATCCAGGCTCCTCCGGTGCAGGCCACGATCAAGCACGTCGTCGCCAACAACCAGGAGCACCGGCGCTTCACGATCGACGTCCAGGTGGACGAGCGGACGCTCCACGAGACCTACCTGCCGCCGTTCGAGGCCGCGATCCGCGAGGGCGGTGTCGCTGCGGCGATGGCGTCCTTCAACCGCGTGAACGGTACATATGCTTCCGAGCACGCTGGACTCCTGACCGGCGTGCTGCGCGACGAGCTCGGCTTCCGCGGGTGGGTGATGAGCGACTACGACGCCACGTGGAGCACGGCCGGCGCGGCGAACGCGGGGCTCGACCAGGAGCAACCTGCCGCGCGTTTCTGGGGTCCGCGTCTCGCGGGGGCCGTGACGGGCGGCGAGGTCCATCCCGCGACGCTCGACGAGATGGTCCGGCGCATGCTGCGGCCGATGATTGGCCTCGGCCTCGTCGAGCGCCCGGTCGAGATCGGTCCCGTCCGCGCCGAGGCTCACGCGCAGACGGCGCGAGAGATCGCCGAGCAGGGGATCGTGCTGCTCAAGAACACGGACGATCTGCTGCCGCTCGGCCCCGAGGTGAGGTCAATCGCCGTCATCGGCCCGGAGGCCGACAATGTCTCGGCCGCCGGCGGCGGCAGCGGCTTCGTGCGAGCGTTGCACGAGGTGAGCCCGCTCGACGGCATCCGCCGCCGCGCCGGTGCGGGTGTGCGCGTGGTCCACGCGCCCGGGACCGATCCGCTCTCGGCTGCGAGCCTCCTGCCGGGCCCGCCCGCGATCCCATCGGCCTACCTTTCCCCGCCCGCTGGGGAGGGGACCGGTCTCCGGGCCGAGTACTGGTCCAACCCGCGCTTCGAGGGCGAGCCCCTGCTGACCCGCACCGATCCGCAGGTGGCCGTCAACCTCGGCTTCTTCAACATCCCGGTGTTCAATGCCATCTCGCCCAGCCTGCCGGCCACGCCGACGGAGCTCAACGGCCGCATCTCCGTCCGCTGGAGCGGCACGCTCGCGGCCGATGCGACCGGGACCCATCGCCTGTCGCTCACCAGCCTCGGTTCGGCAAGCCTCTCGCTCGATGGTGTGTCGATCCTGCGCATCCCCGGCGACGGGCTCGATGGCCCACCCGTCGACCACGATGCGTTCCCACCCGTTCCGCCGCTGGTCCCCGCCGAAGGACCGCGGATCGAGACGGTCGAGGTTGAGCTCGTGGCCGGCGTGTCCCGCGCGATCGAGGTCGAGTACGCGGCGGACTCATCCGAGCAGAACGACCAGATCGGTGCCCAGCTGCGGCTGGGCTGGGACCCACCGTCGGGAAGCGTCCCACCCCTCGTCCGAGATGCCGCCGCGCTGGCCGCGGACTGCGACGTGGCGGTGGTGGTTGCTCCCACCTACGAGAGCGAGATGATGGATCGGCCCGGTCTCGACCTTCCGAACCAGCAGGATCTCCTCATCCGACAGGTGGCGGCGGCGAACCCACGTACGGTCGTCGTCCTGATGAGCGGTGGTCCGGTCGCGACGGCCCCGTGGGACGCGTCGGTCCCGGCTCTGCTGGAGGCGTGATACGCCGGCCAGGAGCAGGGCGACGCCATCGCCCGCGTCCTCTTCGGAGACGTGAATCCCTCCGCCCGGCTCCCGCTCACCTTCCCCGAGGATGAGCTCCACAGCCCCATTGACTCGCCGGAGCAGTATCCGGGCGTCGACGGCGTGGTCCGCTACGCGGAGGGCATCTTTGTCGGCTATCGCGGCTACGACGAGCGTGGCATCGAGCCGAGGTTCGCATTTGGCCATGGCCTGTCGTACAGCTCGTTCGCGTATGACGGGCTCGAGCTCCGGGCCCAGTCGATCGACGAGCGCCCTTCGTTCGATCCGAACGCGGCCGTCATCGAGGTCAGCTTCGAACTGACGAATACCGGGCAACGCGCCGGCACCGAGGTCGCGCAGGTCTACCTCGGGCCGCTGCCCGCCGAGGTGGCGACTCCGCGTCGCACGCTCGCCGGCTGGGCGCGCGTGGCGTTGGCACCCGGCGAGCGCCGTCGCGCCAGCGTGGCCGTTCCGCGCCGCAGCCTCGAATGGTGGGACGTCGCCGCCGGCGGCTGGAGTCTCGCACGCGGCCCCATCGAGGTCATGGTCGGAGCCTCGTCGCGCGACATCCGCCTCAGCGGGCGAACCACCGTCTGACTCCGAGGGAGATGCAGCGAGCGGCGGGGCTTGCCGCGCCGCCGCTCAACGGGTCAGGACCAGGTCCTACTTGACGGAGCCTGCCAGAAGACCCTGCACGAAGAAGCGCTGGAGGCTGAAGAAGACGGCCAGCGGCACGACCATGACCAGGAACGAGGCGGCTGCCAGGATGTGCCACTCCGCTCCGTAGGTGCCGAGCAGTGAGCCGATCTGGGTCGTCATCGGTTGCCCGCCCGGACGCGGCGCGAAGACGAGTGCGATGAGGAGATCGTTCCACACCCACAGGAACTGGAAGATCGCGTAGCTTGCCAGGGCCGGCACCGACAGCGGCAGGACGATCTGCCGGAAGATGCCCACGTTCGTCGCACCGTCGATGCGCGCGGCCTCGATCAGGTCCTTCGGCAGCGTGATGAAGAAATTCCGCAGCAGGAAGATCCCGAACGGCAGCGCAAACGTGGTGTGCGTGATCCAGATCGGCAGGAAGCTGCCGATCAGGCCCAGGTCCCTGTAGATCTCACCGAGGGGAAGCAGGACCATCTGGATCGGCACGAGCAGCAGTGCAATGACCGCCAGGAACAGTGTGTCCCGGAATGGAAACTTGATCCACGCGAAGGCGAACGCGGCCATCGAGGCGAGGAGCAGCGGCAGGATGGTGGATGGGATCGTGATCTGGATCGTGTTCAGGAATGCCTGGAGCATGGTCTGCGCGGCGAGATCGGCGCCGAGCACCAATTCATAGTTCTCGAGCGTCAGGTCGACGTTGCCGCCGAAGATCGTCCACCAGCCGCTGTTCTGGATGTCACTCCTGGGCCGGAACGATGTGACCAGCAGGCCGACCGTGGGAAGGAGCCAGATGAGGCCCACGACACCGAGCGCGACATGGACCGGCGCGTGGCCGAGAAGGCGGCTGAGCTTTTCGGCGGGCGTTCGCGCCGGGGCGCGGACGGTGGTGTCGGCCAGCGGCGCGGTCATTGCGTCACCCGCTCGGCCGTGAAGCGCCGCACGTTGAAGATCATCACCGGGATGAGAATGATGAGCATGATCACCGCGATGGCCGCTCCATAGTCGAAGTTCCGGGCTGGAAGCGCTTCCTGGTACATGCTGAAGGCGATCACCCGGCTGGAGTTCGCCGGCCCACCCTGCGTCATGGTGTAGATCAGGTCGAACAGCTTGATGACGTTGATCACGAGCGTGACCGCCACCACCGAGATCGGCAGCGACAGCATCGGGACGATGATGCGTCGGAAGACCTGGCCCTCGGTTGCGCCATCGACCCGGGCAGCCTCGAGGATCTCGGTGCTGATCCCCTTCAACGCGGCCGAGAGAATGACCGTCACGAAGCCGACGGATCCCCAGATGCCGGCGATGATCAGCGCCGTGTTGACCCAGGTCTGGCTGCCGAGCCACGAGACGGGACCGACGTTGGCCACGCCGAGCACCGCGTTGAGGAGGCCCGTGTTCTCCTCGGGGGCATAGACAAATCGCCAGATGACGCCGAGCGCGACCGCGGCGATGGCCTGTGGGATGAAGACGATGGCCTTGATGTGAGCCTCGTAGCGAACCCTGGTGGCCATGACGGCCACGAGGAGCCCGATCACGATGGTCCCGCTGACGTAGAAGACGACCCACAGCAGGTTGTTGAAGAGCGCGCCCCTCGGCGGAAACGTGCCGAGGTCAAGGAACTTGGGATCCGCGGTCAGCAGCCGCACGTAGTTGTCGATCCCAGGCTCGAAGCTCAGGATGATCGTGCTGACCACCGGGTAGAGCATGAACACGACCAGGAGGAAGATCGCCGGCACCACGAAGAGGCTCGCGGCGATGCTCCAGCCACCGAACATGCCCGGCCCACGGCGCTCAACGCGCTCCGCGCCTGCCGTCGCTGCGGTCATCGACTCCTACTCCCACTGCAAGAGTTGACCGGAGCGGCTCCCCCGGGGAGGAGCCGCTCCGTAGATTTCGGGGCTTAGCTTCCCGCCTCCGCCCACGCGGCATCCGCCTCGGCCTGGAACGTTTCCAGCTGTGAGTCCAGGATGCTCGGATCGTCGAAGATCGCCTGGAGCGAGGCACCGAGATCGGTCCCTGCAGCCAGGAGGTCCGCGCCGTCGTAGCGGGCAATCCCCGCGCCGTAGACGTGCTCGGCCTCCGCCTGCGCTCGCTCGTCCGGATAGTCACCGGCCTCGACACCAGCGAACGGAGTGATGATCGTTCCACCGGCGACCCAGGCGGCCGCCCCCTCGGGGCTGGCGAGGAACTGCATGAACTCCGCCACGCCCGGCTCGTTGGTGAAGGCGCCCATCACGTCGCCGCCGATGGTGATCGCATCCTCGTCACCGTCGCCGACCGACGGGAACGGGAAGAATCCGATCGTCTCGTTCCACACGAGGTCGGGGTTGACGTCGCCGACGGCGATGCCGCCCACGAATCCGCCCTCGTAGTACATCTGCGCCTCGGCGTCGGGGCTGAAGACCAGGCCGATGCCATCGGTGAAGGTCGTCGCGAGCGCGCCCTCCTTGCCACCGGCGATGTTCTCGTCGGTCAGCAGCTCGAGCATGGTGTTGATGGCCTCACTGACCGAGGGATCGGTCCAGTTGCCCTCCGGGCTGAACAGGGCGTCGTACGCTTCGACGCCGGCCTGCCGGATGTAGATGCTCTCGAACCAGTCCGTCAGGGTCCAGCTGTCGCCGGCGCCGAGCGCCAGGGCCGTGCCTCCGTCCGCGGTGATCTGCTCGGCCAGGGCGATGAAGTCGTCGTAGGTCTCCGGCGGCTCGTAGCCGCCTTCCGCGAACAGGTCAGGGCGATACCAGACGGTGCTCTTCGAGTTGAGCTTGACCATGAGCGCGTACGCCGTGCCGTCCACCGCGCCGGTGGCCAGGCCGGTTTCGGCCAGGTTCTCGGCATAGGCCTCCTGGAGGAAGGCGTCGTCGATTCCGAGATCCGCGAGCGGGATGATCAGGTCGTCTGCCGCGAAGCTGCGCAGGAAGCCGACTCCCGGGATGATCGCGACGTCGGGCGGATCGCCCTGCGCGACGCGGTTATTGAGGACCGTGTTGTAATCCTGGCGGACCGAGGTGTACTCGACCTCGACGCCCGATGCCTCGGTGAACGCGTCGAGCACGGCCTGGAAGGCTTCAGCCTCGGCGCCGCCCCACAGCGAGGTCACCTCGATGCTGCCACCCTCGCCACCGCCGCCGCCACTGGCGCCGGGGCTGCTTCCACCGCCGCCATCGCCGTCACCGTCCCCGGTGTTGCCGGCGGGACATGCGGTCAGCACCAGCATGGCGACCATCAATGGTGCTACCAAACGAAACTTGGACATCCGTTTCCTCCACCTGTGTCAATGATGCGCGGCCGTGCCACGCACCTGAGCGTTCGATCGGGGACTGGCGGTCACAGTGCCGCCCGTTCCCCTCGGGACGAGATCCCTTCCTTTGCGTATTGGTACGGGCGGCGTTGCGCCCAGGTTCGAATGGGCGCCGTCAGCCCGCGAGGGTCTTCTCCGACTCCGGGTCGAAGATGTGCAGCTTGTCCATGGGCACCGCGAGCTGGACCTGGTCGCCGACGGCGACCTTGCGATCCGACGGCAGCAGGGCCACGATCTCGTTGCCCTCCGCCTGCGCGTGGATGAGCTCCTCGTTGCCGAGGTACTCGACGACGTCGACCTTGGCCGGGAAGCGCACGGCGCTGCTCTCCTGGCCGTTTGCGATCTCGATGTGCTCGGGCCGGAAGCCGATCAGCACGTCGGCGCCGTCCGGCCGCGTCTCGGCGGCCCGCGCGGGCTCGCCGCTGAGCTCCAGCTTGGCACTGCCGAGCATCAGGTCCTTGCCCTCCGCCTTCGCGGTGGCGAAGTTCATGGACGGCGAGCCGATGAAGCCGGCGACGAAGATGTTGACCGGATGGTCGTACAGGTCCTGGGGAGAGCCGACCTGCTGCAGCAGGCCGTCCTTCATGACCGCGATGCGATCACCCATCGTCATGGCCTCGACCTGGTCGTGCGTGACGTACACGGTCGTGGTCTCGAGGCGCTGGTGGAGCCGTGCGATCTCGGCTCGTGTCTGTACCCGCAGCTTCGCGTCGAGGTTGCTGAGTGGCTCGTCCATGAGGAAGACGGATGGCTCGCGCACGATCGCTCGCCCAAGCGCAACGCGCTGGCGCTGCCCACCCGAGAGTGCCTTTGGCTTGCGCTCGAGGAAGCGCTCGAGGCCCAGGATCGCCGCGCCCTCCTTGACCCGCCGATCGATCTCGTCCTTCTTGAGCTTGCGCAGCTTCAAGCCGAAGGCGAGGTTGTCGTAGACGGTCATGTGCGGGTACAGCGCATAGCTCTGGAAGACCATCGCGATGTCGCGATCCTTCGGCGCCACGTTGTTGACCACCCGGTCGCCGATGAGGAGGCGCCCGTCGCTGATGTCCTCGAGGCCGGCGACACAGCGCAGCGCCGTGGTCTTCCCGCAGCCCGAGGGTCCGACAAGGACGAGGAACTCGCCGTCCTTGATTTCGAGGTTCAGGTCATTGACGGCGATGACGTCCTCGCCGTACCGCTTGTACATGTGGTCGAACGTGACGGTCGCCATCGAACAATTCGCTCCTATCGATCAACGGCAGGCCGCGATCGGCCTGGTGGCCCCTGCTCGGGATAGGCATCATAGTACGGTGCGCAACCCACACCACACTCGACCATACCATCCATGCAACCAATACTCCGCGCGCTGCGCTGGCTGGCCGCCCGGCTCGCCGGCCTCTTCATCCTCATCACAGTCCTCCGCCGCGTGAGCGATGCCTGGCGGGAACGACGCCAGGAGGCACGGAGCGACCGCGGCGTGCTCCCCTCGCTGTACGACCGTTATCCCTCCGCCGGGTCGGCGCCGCGCCGTCGCGCCGGGCTTCAGGCCGTTGACCTCGACCGGATCGTCGGCACGATGCGTCACCCCTCCCAGAACACGGGCGACTTCCTGCCGCTTCCTCACCTGCGTGGTACGAACTGGCTCGGCCGCTGGCAGCGGATCACGCGTGCCATGGACCGTCTCGCCAGGCTCCCACCCATCGACCTCGTGCAGGTCGGGGACGAGTACTACGTCGCGGACGGGCACAATCGCGTGGCGGCGGCGCGGCAGGCGGGCGCGCTGGAGATCGACGCCGACGTCACCCAGCTCCTCGTGCCGGGCGTCAACCGGCAGGGCCAGGCGACGCTCGACGCGGGATCCCTGATCGGTGCCGCCGAGGTGCGGCAGGCCGCCGCGGGCCGGCAGTCGCGCACCGTCGAGCAGCCGAGCGCAACCGATACGTACTCGCGCCGCGACCTCCTCAGCGACATGCCGCACGACGAATGACCGATCGCCTGACGCTGCGCTGGCCCGACCCGGCTCCCTTCGTCGCGCGTGGCGGATGCCCGATCCGGATCCTCGCGGTCTCGGACGAGCCAGACCCGACCCTCGACTCGGCCGCCACCCGCCAGCGAATCGGAACGGTCGACCTCGTCATCGGTGCCGGTGACCTCGAGCCCGACTACCTCTCGTTCGTCACCGATGCCTTCGACGCGCCGCTGCGATACATCCGCGGCAACCACGACGTCGGATCCGCCTGGAGCACCACCCGCCGATCGCTCCTGCCCGAGCCGATGCACGACGGCCGCGTCGTCGAGGAGGCGGGGCTGCGCCTGCTCGGCTTCTCCGGCTCGCCGGTGTACAACGACCGGGGCATGCAGGTCTCTGCGCTCGGCATGTGGGCGAAGGTCCTTCGCAGCTCCAGTGCCGCGCAGCGCGCAATGCCGGTTCTCGTGGTGAGCCATGCTCCGCCGCGAGACATGAACGATGACGACGACCGCGCGCACCGCGGCTTCACGGCGTTCCGCTGGCTGGTCGGCCGCCTCGCGCCTCCCCTCTGGCTGCACGGCCACACCGCGCTCGTGCGGCGCGGCATCGACGATCGCTGTGCGAGGCACGACGGGACGCTCTTCTACAACTGCACCGGCGCGACCCTGATCGAGCTGCATCCCGTCGACGCGGATGGATGAGCCGGTCCCGCTCCGGCGCGCCGCCGTTGGCTGCCTGCTCGTGGCGCTCACCGTCGTCGCGCTGGCGCTCATCGTGCGGCCGGCGATCTTCAGCCTGGCACCGCCGCGGGACGACGGCGCCGTCATCGCCGCAACCGCAACGGAGGTGGCTGCCGGCCCCATCACCCGCGACCTCGTCCTCAGCCGCTCCCATGGCTGGTCGGGGGAGCGCGATGCCGGCGACGGGCGGGTGCAGGTCGTCGCCATCCTCGCTCCGTCGTCGTCCTTCGGCAGCGTCTCGGCCGTCAACGCCGCATCGCCAGGGCGGCTCGACTGCCCCGTCGAGGTCGTGGCGGATCGGCTCGCGGACTGCGACGGACGCGCGTGGACGTTCGATGGCTTCCCGATCGATCCCGCCGACCCTCCGCTCGAGCGCATCGCCGTCGAGGTCGTCTCCGGCTCGGTCGTCCTCGACATGACCGGCCCGGTCACGGAATGATGCACGCCCACCGGGCACACGGCATGCACGTTCGGCGCGAAGGGCCGTCAGCGGGGCCCATGAGAAGGAGGACCAATGCCTGAGCTCGGCATCTTCGGCTGGATCATCATCGGCCTCATCGCCGGCGCCATCGCGGGCGCGCTCGTCCCGGGACGGCAGCGCTATGGCTGTATCGGCACAATGCTGGTCGGCATCATCGGCGGCCTGCTGGGAGGCTTCCTGTGGGAGAACGTCCTCGGCATGGGGGAGGCATCCGGGTGGCTCGGTGCGATCGTGGTGGCGACGCTCGGGTCGCTGATCGTCATCTTTCTGCTTCGCAGCCTCGGCGGGAACCGCGACTGACTCCGGCGCGATCCGGTTGACCACGCGGTCCCCATCGGCGACGATACCGGCCCGTCCGGTCGTCCACGGACGGTTCGTGGTGGCCTTAGCTCAACTGGCAGAGCATCGGATTGTGGCTTCGCGCGGCGTACAACGCTGTGCTTCGAGCGTGGGACTGCGACCATTCTGGGCCGAATCCGAAGCTCTATCCGAGCTGACGAGCTAGGCGGTATCGCCTCTCATCGTGCGCCGTTTCTTGCGGCTGGCGCGGGCCCTGGCCGAGGCCATCGCTAGCCGGACAAAGTGCGCATGGCGCGCTTGCTCGGCTCGACGGAGCCGCTCGGCTTCAGGTAACCGTCGATAGGGATCGACCTGGTTGATGAAGCGTTCCGAGAATTTTCGCCGGGCGGCTTCGGTGAGGTACCGGGAGTCGTAACGGGAGTGGAGGACGGCGGCGCCCAGCCGGCCACGCAGGGCGCGCTGCTCAGGTGTCATGGCAGTGCTCAGCGCGCGGACCGCTTCTTACAGTCCGTGTAAGTCTTGTAAGTTGGCGACGACGCCGGATGAAGCTGCGGAACAGGGGCAGGGCGAAGTCGTACGTGGCGCGTCCGGTGCGGTAGACGAGGCCGCGCTCGATCAGGCGCCGGACAAGCAGGTCGACGCTCGCGACATCGCTGAGCTGTGGGCGGAGGCGGCGCAGCGTAACCTGGCCCGTGTCTCGCGCCATCGCCTCAAGCACCAACTGTTCAGTCTGTGGCGCACCCTCGAAGCGATCCTCGAAGAAGGCGAGATCGAGTTCGTGGAGCAGGGCCGACTCGACCCGCTGGTAGTCCGCGAGCTCGATGTGTTCAAGCCCGATGCGGCTGCAGGCGAAGGCAGCGAAGAACTGCAGGAAGTAGGGATACCCTGCCGTCTGCTCCACTATCTCGGTGATGAGCGACAGCCCGAAGCTGCGTCCGCTGGCGGCCAGCGGAATGGCCAGCGCCTCCTCAGCCGCATCCAGCTCGAGGTTGCCGACCACGGCATGGCGGAACATGCGCTCGGCATATGTGCGTGCGCGCTTGAGGTTGAGACTCAGGGTGGGCAGCCCACAGACGACGATCCGCACTCGGGGGGGCTGGCGCTGCACGGCCCCGAGAGCGGCCAGCAGACCCGACAGGGGGAAGCGGTCCCGGCCGCGGTCGTCAGCGAGGAGGTGCCCTTCGTCATAGAGCAGGATGGCACCGGGCCGCTCGCCGTGGCTGAGGATCGAGTCGAGCTGGGCGAGGGCCGTACGCATGAGGTCCGCCGGGGCGCGCGCCTGCGATGCATACGATGGGTCCACGCTGACCTCGCCGATGCTGATCCGGCGCGGGCGCAGCCAGCGCGCGCCGCTCTCGATCGCCTGTCCGACGGCGGCGAGCGCGTCGGCGCGGCCGATCAACGCGGCGCAGTCCTCGGCGATGGCTTCAGCCAGCCGGATGTCGTCGCGATGGCGATCGCCGAGCTCACGCTGCAGCGTCAGCCAGCCGGCCCGTTCGGCTCTCGTCGCGAACTCGCCGAGCAGCACCGTCTTGCCTGTGCCGCGCAGGCCGGTCAGCGCCCAGTTGGCGTGCAGCGGCGGCGCCTCGAGCAGCCAGTCCTCGAAATTAGCTAGCAGCCGGTCGCGACCCGCGAGATACGGCGGCGGAACACCGTTGCCGGGTCGGAACGGGTTTGGTAGTGGATTCGGTTGTCGCCCCAGCGCCGGACCGTTCATAGCATCGTTCTCTGCGGTGTTGAGTTGGATCGGCCGGGGAGCGCCGCATGGCGCCTCCCCGGCCAGCTCCTCACCCTGTGAGGTAACCGCCCTACGACGCGGGATTGACTCGACGGAACCACGAGCGCGATCTCATCGCGTTCGCGATCACGTCGAGGTACACCTCGGAGTAGGACACGCTGCCGCGCTCGAGCACCGCCCACAGGCAGTTGAGCATCGCGCTGGCGACCATCAGGTTGGTGACCACCAGCTGGGGTCGCTCCTCGGCCTGTCGCTCGCAACCGTTGCGGGCCGCGAATTCGGCCTCGGTGGCCCGCCCGATCTCCACGTGGATCTCGGCCAGGCTGCCGTCGACGAACTGACCACCCCGGCGGCGGACGAGCTGGACGTTGCCGTCCGTCTCGTCGTTGCCGCCGCTGATGAGGGTCACCTCCTGCAGGCCGGCGAGGTGCCGGTCGACCAGGAAGCGGCTCCAGTGGTTGTCGACCGCCAGCAGGACCACGTCGCCGTCACGGATCACCGTGGCGACGTTGGCGTCCGTCAGGTAGTCGGCCACCGCCTGGACCGTCAGCCCCCGATACGCCTCGGCCAAGGCCTCGGCCTTGTTCGAACCGATGGCGGACTCGGGAAAGACCT
>Ga0136633_1000226_pt1 | contig 42684 bp, 41 predicted proteins | sample AntDrymeUQ832206_2_FD_105494 | JGI IMG/M metagenome (GOLD analysis project Ga0136633, IMG submission 105494) | Polar desert sand microbial communities from Dry Valleys, Antarctica - metaG UQ83 (22.06) | ecosystem: Environmental > Terrestrial > Soil > Desert | place: Antarctica: Dry Valley... | reverse complement strand
GCGCCCGAGCAGCTCCGAAAGGCCGGCGCGCAGCCCCGCGACGTCGCTGCTGAGCTGCTCCGAAAGGTCAGCGCGCAGCCCCGCGACGTCGCTGCTGAGCTGCTCCGAAAGGTCAGCGCGCAGCCCCGCGACGTCGCTGCTGAGCTGCGCCGAAAGGTTGGCGCGCAGCCCCGCGACGTCGCCGCTGAGCTGCTCCAGATCGGGCCAATCGAGGTCGGCTCGACGCAGACCGGACACGTCGCCCCGGAGCTCATCCATGGATACGCGAAGCTGGCGCAGCTGGACCCGGTCTCCCACGTCGTCAACGGCCTGGCGCAGACTCCCGAGCTCAGATCGAACAGCCGCCAGGTCGGCGTCGACATCCTCACGCAACGCCCGGAGCCGCTCCAGCACGCGGCTGCCGAGGCGATCGTAGGCCTCGATCAGGCCTCGGCCCGCCCACGCTGGATCCGGTGCGGCGGACACGATCTCGGCCACGACCGGCGACGCCACGTCGCGGCTCTCATAGTCCGTCGTCGCCGGCTCTGCCTCAAGCGGATCAGGCCGCTCGTCGGCCAGCGGTGCGCTGGGCCACCGAAGGCGGACGGCGATGTCGTCGTCGATGGGGCTTGATCGGTCTGTCTCCATCGTTCCTCGGTTCGCCGTGACCTGGCCAACACCTGCCGTCGGTCCGTCCGCTGCTGAGCACTGTCGCGCTGGGGTAGACTAGATCGGCTCGTCCCCATGACCGGCACCCGCCCCCTTGGAACTCCACCGCTACCTGAACGTCCTTCGCAGCCGGCTGTGGCTGATCCTGGTGACGACGGCCCTCGCCATCGGCGTCGGCTATTCGGGCGCGGACACCACCGCCCTCTACAGCGCCCGGAGCACCCTGTACGTTGGCTCGACCACCTTTGATGTCACCAAAGGGGAGCTCTCGAACGATCGCTTCACGGCCCTCCAGAGCATCGCTCTGACCTTCTCTAAGATGATCGATAGCCAGCCGATCGCGCTCCGGACCGTGCAGCAGCTCGACCTCGACGTCACCGCCGGCTACGTCGTGAACGCGACGAACGCATCGCCGGAGCCAAACACCCAGCTGCTCTACATCGGCGTCACCGACCCCGACCCCGCGCTGGCCCAGGCGCTCGCCAACGGCCTCGCCGATGTCTTCGTCGAGACCGTCCAGGAATTTGAACCGACGGCAGCCGAGGGGGCAGTCCCCCGGCTGCCAGCGTACGTGTTCGAGCGGGCGCGGTTCCCCACGGTTCCCGCGTCCACCCAGCGGCTGAACGCCATGCTGCTCGCGGCCCTGTTCGGGCTGGTGGTGAGCGCGGGAGTGGCCTTTCTGCTCGACTACCTCGACCTCTCGGTCCGCTCCGCTGACGACGTTGAGCGCCGGCTCGAGCTGCCGGTTCTCGGCGTGATTCCGACCATGGGCGACAACGTCCCGCTCAACCAGTGGTCCGGACCTCGTCTCCGACACGAGCCAAGGCCCTGAGGATGGTGCGAGTCGGCCGCGCCCAGTCCGTGAGCTCACGTCTTGCCAGCCGGGCGGAGGCGTTCCGGGTGCTGCGGTCAAACCTCCTCGTAGCCATCGATGACCTGGCCAACCCGGTCGTGATCATCACCAGCGCTCGAGAGGGCGAAGGGAAGACTTCGACCTGTGTGGCCCTGGCTCGTTCACTTGCTTCGGCTGGCCCCCGGGTCGTGCTGGTCGACCTCGACTTGCGACGCCCGGACGCCCATCACCACCTGGGGGCCGACAACGTCCCAGGATGCTCCGAGGTACTACTCGATCAGCGTCCACTCGAGGAATGCCTCCAGTACCTGTCCCCCCCGAAGGACGCGAGCGCCGCGAACGGCCTGTACTTCCTACCGGCCGGCGTGGGGGCGGCGGACCCGACCGAGCTCCTCGCTTCGCCCCGTACCGCGCGCCTGCTCGAGGGGTTGGCCCGTCAGGCAGACATCGTCCTCATCGACACCCCGCCCGTGTTGCCCGTCGCCGACACGCTCGTCATCGGTCGACTTGCCGCCGGCGCCGTACTGGTGGTCGAGGCCCGTGGCACTCCGGTGGAGCTGCTCAACCGCACCAAGAGCGCTCTGACCCGCAACCAGACCCGCATCCTGGGCGTCGTTCTCAACAAGATGCACGCGGGCGACGCCGGCGGCTACGGCTACGGCTACGGCTACGGCGAGGCCGATCCGCCCTGACACTGGCGGATGAGCAGACGGATCGCTGGGTGTTGTATGGGCGGCCGCCCTCAAGTGGGTGCGCTCAACGGGCCAGCGCCAACAGCCGTTGCGACAGCTCATCGGCGATGCCGGACCACTCGAACCGGCCCTCGACGAGCTCCCGACCCGCACGGGCGAGGGCGGATGCGTGCTCGTCGTCAACGAGTAGCTCAATGATCGACTGCGCCATGATCGTCGGGTCGTCGACGATGTGGGCGTGCACCCGATTGACCAGACCGAGCCCGGAGAGACCGATCGTCGTTCCCACCACCGGTCTGCCTGCGGCCATCGACTCCAAGGCCTTGAGTCGCGTGCCCGTGCCGATTCGCAGCGGCACCACGCTGAGCCGAGCTTGCGCAAACCACGGCACCATCGATGGAACGTCAGGGTGCACGCTCACACCGTTGCGACCGGCGAGCTCCTTCACCTCCCAGCTCGGATCACGACCCACGAGCGAGAGCGTCGCGTCGGGGACTTCGCTCTGCACAAGCGGAAGCACCTCGTCACAGAACCACACCGCGCCGTCGACGTTCGGACCGTAGTTGAATGATCCGGCCATGACGATCATGTGGCCTCTTGGGAGAGGGCTACGCCCGTACTGGTCGGTGTCCACCCCATTCGGGGCGACAAGTAGACGGCCCGGAGGGGGCGATCCATCGAGCGCACGAAGGAGGACCGCGTCCTCGTCAGACACCGTGATGCAGGCGTCGTACGCCCGCAGGAGCCACCGTTCGAAGTGCTGAGCCTTGGCTTCCTCGCGAACAAGCAACCAACGCTGGCGACGGCCGGGCGCGAGCGCTTGCTCGTGAGCGGCCTTTGCGGAGCTCACGTGGTGGAGCTGGACGACCCAACGGGCGGTCCTGCGGGGAGGAAGTAGTGCTGCCATGCCAAGGTGGCTAGCGATGACCAGATCGAACCGCGGTTCGATCTGGGCCACGAGCTCCCGAAGCCGTCTACGCCGCCGTGCCGTGATCGCTACCTCGCGTGGGCCCTTGGCCCCCAGCGCTATCCAAAGGTCGAAGAGCCGCCGGGCGAACTTGCGTCGGGGTTCGGGGAGCTTCACCGCCGGCACCTCGATCAGCTCGGCCAGCGAGTCCCGCACCTGCTTGTCGCCGAGGTCGCCGACAACGAGGAGACAGACATCCGCCACCCGACCGAGGCCCAGTACAAGGTGGGCCTGGCGAATGTTGCCGCCCCCGAGGCCGCGATCGGGTGGTTCATCAGTGATCCACAGGGCCCGCGGTCGGTGGGCTCGCTCGACGTTCATCGCACTCAGACTACGATCGGGCTGATAACCCCGACGAGTGACACCATGAGGGACCGCCCGGCAGTTCGCAAACGTTCCGGGAGGCACCTCCAGTGGGGCTGGCTCACGCCGCCACTGGTCTGCGTACTCGTGTTCGTCGCGACGCCGTTTGGCTTGCTCGATCAGCTGCTGGGCCTGGCGTTCGGCGTGCCACTCATCGTCGTGTCGATGCGGCGACCGGGCGCGTCCCTCTTGGTCCTCGCCGTCTTCCTGCCCTTCCAAGCCTACTTGGTCGCTCTCGCCTACCACATCGGCGTTCCATTGCCGGTCGTTCGGGGGGCTGGGTGGCTCAAGGAAGCTCTGGTCGTCGGTATCGTCGCCGCCAGCGTTCACGCGGTCAGGACGACCCACAGGAGGCTCGACCTCCTCGATCGGATCGCGCTGCTCTGGTGCGGGGGGGTCGTCCTCTATGCGCTACTGCCTCAGGTGCTCTCCGCCGCGGGGGCACCGACGAGCATCGACATTCGCCTGCAGGGGATTCGAGCGAACGCCTTCTTCGTGCTGCTGTTCCTCGGCGCACGCCATGCTCCACTCCCGGCTCGGTTCTCCATCAGCCTGCGACGCACGATCATCGTGGTCGCAGCCGTCGTCGCCGGAGCCGGCCTCTACCAGTTCCTCAACCCGCAAGGCTGGATCGATTTCACGTTCAAGACAATCGACGTGCCGCGCTACCAAAGGGAGGTGCTGGGGCTTTCGCTCCAGCAAGTGAACAGCGGCTTCTTGTGGGCGTCTGAGAGCCCTGTGCGCGTGGGGTCGGTCTTCATCTCGCCGTTCGAGTACTCCGACTTTCTATTGCTTGGTCTTGCGCTGGCCAGCGACCGGGTGCTCCGCGGTCGGCCTCCCCCCATTCTCGTAGCCGCGACCGTAGTGCTCGGTCTCGGCATCGTCGTGTCGAACACGCGCATCGATCTCATCGGGGCCCTGCTCATCGTCGCGGTCGTGCTTCGTCGAGCCAGCGGCCGGCTTGTATCGGCGCGCGTGGCGGCCGGGGCCGTCTTCGCCATCAGCTTCATCTTGCTGGCGCCGTTCCTGGTCGGTACGCGGGTTACGGGTGCGGACGGAGGTTCCGAATCGTCGCGAGCCCACGTCCAAGAGTTCACGACCGGGGTCGAACATCTCATTCAGGATCCCCGAGGACGCGGCCTCGGCACCGCTCCGGGGGTGGGAAGTCGGTTTGAGTTGGAGCAGACGTTCACCAGTGACAACTCGATCCTGCAGGTCGGCAACGAGCTGGGCCTCCTCATGATGTTGCTGTTCGTCGCTCTCCTCGTGGCTCTACTGCGCGCACTCTTCGCGACGCAGCGCGACGGGGAAGCCAGCGGGCTCGCCGCCGCACTTGGAGCAGCCGGCGTGGGCCTCGTTCTGGTCGGGATGGTCCACCACGTGTGGCTGACCCTCTCGGTGGCGTGGCTCTTCTTTGGAGCGGCCGGGGTGGCACTCTCCGTTGATCGATCCGGCCACGCTGTCAGCGGAGCTCTGGAGCAACCTCCACTCACCCAGCTCGGCCCTCGCCAGCCAGCATCCTGATCGGCGCCCCGGAACGGTGATGCGTCCGCTCGACAGGGGTCACAGCATCAGGGTGCGATGTCGGATCGACCCGCGCACCATGGTAGAGATCTCGACCAGGTCGATCAGAAAGGCGCACGGGAGCAAGGCGAGGCGCTGCTCGCGGCCCTCGCCCAGCGGAGCACGCCGGAACCGATACTGCGCCCACGGGAGCGCGATCACCAACGCGCCTGGGCGACGGAGCACCGCCGTTGCGATCAGGCCGGCCGTGGCAACCAAGGCCAGGGCATGACTCTGCTTCCAGAAAATCCCGCCGTACAGCCTCGCCTTGGTTCGCTTCGGGTGCACCACCTTGACTCGGGGGATGTCGACGAAGGCGGTCGCTTCCCGCAGGGCGGCGACAAAGCTGCTCGCGCTGATGTCATGGAGGACATGCACGTCGGCGTCGAAGACCGCCTCCCGACCCAGGTCGCACAGGCGCCAACCCAGATCGGTGTCTTCGCCGCCCTTGGCCCGTATCGAACGAGCATCGAACCCCCCCACCTCCTCGAGGTCGCGGCGGAAGTAGAAGATGTTGCACGTCTGCATGAATGTGTTGTCGAGCACCTCCATGGTGCGGCTGAACGGGCCCCGGTGGGCAGCCTGCGCCGGGTTCGGCGTCGTGCGTCCGACCACGAACCTTCCCTCGACCTGCATCGCTCGCAACCCTGAGGACAACCAGTCAACGGTCGGAACACAATCGTCGTCCGTGAACGCGATGATTGGAGCGCTGGCGGCCCGCCACCCGGCGTTGCGCCCACCAGCTGGCCCTCCGTTCACCTCGAGTCGGATCGGGCGCAACTCGAACGGTGTGTCCACCGCAAGCTCCTGTAGCACCTCCCAGCTGCCATCGGTAGATCCGTCATCAACGATGAGGACCTCGAAGTCCTCCGCTGGAAGGGTTTGGTCCGAGAGCGCCGATACGAGCGCGCCCAGCTTCGCCGACCGCTGATAGGTGGAGACGACGACGGAGACGGCCGGGCGGCTCATCGTGTCAACGTCCTCACAGAACGAGCCTAGGTGCTGCGGGCCCTTGCGAAACCCAGGTACCTTCTCGCTGTGCCGTCCGCCGCCGGAAGGACATTCTCGCCATGACCGCCTCGGATGGGGGCGTACTCGAGGTCTCCGTTGTGGTGCCGGTGTACAACAGCGACGCCACGTTGCATGAGCTCGCGGATCGGGTGTTTCGCGCCCTGGCGGGCCATGACGTCGAGCTCATCCTCGTGAACGACGCCAGCCGAGATCAGAGCTGGTCCCGAATCGAGGAGCTCGCCCGAGCCGACGAGCGGGTGCACGGCATCGACCTCATGCGCAACTACGGCCAGCACAACGCCCTGCTCGCCGGCGTGCGGGTGGCCTCCAAGGCGGTGATCGTCACGATCGACGACGACCTCCAGAACCCTCCGGAGGAGATCCTCAAGCTCGTCTACGCCCTCGGCCACGACCACGACGTCGTCTACGGCACCAGCTCCCATACCAGCCACGGCCTGTGGCGGGGCCTTGCGGCACGCGTTACGAAGATGACCCTGCAAAGCGCCATGGGCTCGGAGACAGCGCGGAAGGTCAGCCCGTTCCGAGCGTTCCACACCCAGGTGCGCGAAGGCTTCTCTGGATACCACGGTCCCCTCGTGTCGATCGATGTCCTTCTGACGTGGGGTACGACCCGATTCGCGGCCGTCGAGGTGCGCCACGACCCCCGCAAGGTCGGCACCTCCAACTACACACTCCGGATGCTGGTCACGCACTCCCTCAACATGACCACGGGCTTCAGCGTCCGACCGCTGCAGCTGGCCAGTGTGACGGGCTTCGGGTTCGCGCTGTTCGGCCTCGCGGTGCTCGCCTACGTGATCGTCCGCTACGTCATCGCCGGAGGCTCCGTACCCGGCTTTCCCTTCCTGGCATCGATCATCGCGGTGTTCGCCGGCGCCCAGCTCTTCGCCCTAGGGATCATGGGGGAGTACCTCGCCAGGATGCACTTCCGCCTCATGCAGAAGCCGACCTTCGTCGAGAAGCGGCGAACGACCGCCCGGTCCGATCCGGAGTGACGCCCCGCATCCCCTTCAACCGAGCCTGCTTCGTCGGCACCGAGCAGCAGTACATCGCTGAGGCCGTCAGCAACGGACACATCTCCGGCGATGGCCGCTTTACGGCCCGCTGCGAGGAGTGGTTCGGCCAGCGCCTGGGCAGCCCCACGCTCCTCACCACGTCGTGCACACACGCTCTCGAGATGGCCGCTCTCCTCGCGGAGGTCGGCCCGGGCGATGAGGTGATCCTCCCATCGTTCACGTTCGTGTCGACCGCGAACGCGTTCGTGCTGCGCGGCGCCACGCCCCGCTTCGCCGACGTCACGCCCGACACGCTCAACCTCGACCCCGACTCCGTCGAACCACTTCTGAGCGACCGCACGAGGGCGATCGTCCCCGTGCACTACGGCGGTGTCGCTTGTGACCTCGGCCGGCTCGCGCAGCAGGCCGAAGGGGTGGGTGCGATGGTGATCGAGGACAACGCCCACGGTGCACTCGCCAAGCTGGGGGATCGACCCCTCGGCACGATCGGTAGTCTCGGCACCCTCAGCTTCCACGAGACGAAGAACATCACGTGCGGCGAAGGTGGCGCCCTCGTCATCAATGATCCCAGCCTCGTCGAACGGGCCGAGATCCTTCGCCAGAAGGGCACCAACCGGAAGCAATTCCTGCGCGGCGAGGTCGACAAGTACACGTGGGTGGACCTGGGCTCCAGCTACGTGATGTCCGACATCCTGGCGGCCGTGCTCTGGGCCCAGCTCGAAGGGGCCGACGAGATCCACCGACAACGGCGCCTGGTGTGGGAGCACTACCACGCCGAGCTGGCCGGGTGGGCGGTAGCCAACGACGTCCAACTGCCCACGATCCCGCCCGGCGTCGAGCAGGGCTACCACCTCTTCTACCTCCTGCTCCCCGACAGCCAGAGCCGTGATCGACTCATCGATCACCTCGGCGAGCGGGGGATCCTCGCGGTGTTCCACTACCAGCCGTTGCACCTCTCCGAGATGGGGCGCCGCTACGGCGGCGCCACCGGGGACTGCCCAGTGACCGAGTCGGTGTCCAGCCGCCTCGTTCGGCTCCCGTTCTTCCACGATCTCTCCAACGATGAGCTCGGCGACGTCGTCGCGACGGTGCGATCGTTCACTCCATGACGGCCGCTGCGAGGCCCGCTGTCCTGGTGACCGGGGTGGGGGGGAACGTCGGCCAGGGCGTCCTGCGGGCGATCACCTCCCTGCGCGACGAGATCAGACTGGTCGGGACCAACACCGTGGCTGTCACGGGAGGGAACCACCTCTGCGATCGGGTGCACCTCGTTCCCCCTGCGGAGGACGCTCGCTACCTGGAGCGACTCCGAGCCATCTGCGACGAGGAACGCGTGGGGCTGATCATCCCGGCGACCGACCACGAGACCGTGGTGCTGGCGGATGCCGAGGACCTTCCGACGGTCGCGGTCGGCGCCGCTGGGGGCGCCCGCGCCTGCTTCGACAAGTGGGAGACGGCCCAGCTGTTCCAAGAACGGGGCGTGCCCTTCGCTCGCTCGATGCTGCCGAGCTCGTCCGGTGTTGGGCCCGCCTTCGAGCGATGGGTGGTCAAGCCTCGCACCGGCCGCGGGTCGCGAGACGTCCACCTCGATGCGCCCGACCCACGAGCGTTCAGCGACGACTTCGTGGTGCAGGAACGGGCCTTCGGACGGGAGGTCACGGTGGCCGCCTACGTGCGGCGCTCGGGTTCGCTGCACGGATTCGTGGCGCTCGAGCGCACGCTCGAGCAGGGCACGACCGTCGCCTGCTCGGTGGTGACCGACCTCGACCACAAGCTCGGGCCGCTCGTGCTCGGTGTGGTCGAGGCGCTCGGCGCCCGCGGCTCGTGCAACGTACAGGTCATCGCCACGGACGACGGTGACGTCGTGCCGTTCGAGGTGAACTACCGGCTGTCCGGCACGACCTCCATCCGGCACCGGCTCGGCTTCCCCGACGCGGTGTGGACCGTGGAGGAGTGGCTCTTGGGCCGAACCCCCTCGGCCCCTTCGGTGCAGCGTGGCTGTGCCGTGCGGCTCTGGATGGACGTCGTGTACCCCGGGAGCACGTTCGCGGACGTTGCCGCGGGCGACCCTCCACACGTGGTGTTCTGAGGTGACCGAACCCCGCATCAGCGCGGTGCTCTTTGACGTGGCGGGAACGCTGCTCGTGATGGACGGCATCGGGGACGCATACGCACAGGCCCTGGCGGGCGTCGGGGTGTCCATCGACCCGCTCACCGTGCGCCGCCGGCACGCCCTCTTGAGCGAGGCCACCGCCTTTCCGGACCGACCCGACAGCGACTTCTACGCTGCCTTCAATGCGACGGTGCTGCGCTCGCTGGGTGTGCCCAGCACCCCCCGACTGGTCCGCGAGGTCGAAGAGCGGTGCCGGCAGCTCACGTGGCGGCCTGCCGACGGGCTGAGCGTGCTCCTAACCCTCCCGGTGCCGATCGGCGTCGTCTCCAACTGGGATCACACGCTCGAGGCGCGCCTCAAGCCTCTCGGGCTCCCGCTTCAGACGATCGTGGCCTCCGCGCTGGCCGGCGTGCGGAAGCCGGACCCCCGAATCTTCCTCGAGGCGCTCGGCCAGCTCGGCCTCGACGCTCGGGGGGTCGCGTACGTCGGAGATTCCCTCCGTCTCGACATCGAGCCTGCGGTGGAGCTCGGGCTCCTCCCTGTGCTCGTCGACCCGCTCGATCTGTACCCCAGCCACCCTGGGCTGCGAGCCCGTGGCCTTGCTGAGGTCCCCGAGCTCCTCGGTCTGGACCCGTAGGCCGAGCTCAGGCTGGCTCCGCCACCAACACGAGCAGGTCGCCGCGCGAGGACGAGTTGAGGTGGTACAGGAGATCAAGGACGCGGGCGACCAGCCGCGTCCCCCGCCCGTAGGACCCGGTGCCGACGGCGCTGCGGTTCTGCACTAGCCGTACGATCGGGGAGTAGAAGGGCCAACCCCAGTATCGGGTGGTCAGGACGCGAAACCCCGCCGCCTCCACCTTGGCCTCGAGTTCGCCGCGCTTGTAGTTGCGGACGTGCCCCATCCGCTCATCCCAGGCTCGATAGCGCTCGAAGTCGCCAGCGATCGTCGTCAGCACCAAGTGCTGGCCCACGGCTGGCCGCATGTTGCGGAGGGCTGCTTCGTCGTCCACGAGGTGCTCGAGGACGAGCGAGCAGAAGACGAGGTCCCAGGTGCCGGGCACCGCGGCCAGCTGGATGTCGCCCAGCGAGAAGTCGCCGCTGTAGGTGGCCCGCGCCCGGTCGAGCGCGTCCTGTGAGATGTCCATCCCACCAAAGCTCCCGAGAGTGCGGCCCTCAGCGATCAGGTCGTGGTTGTGGCCGGGCCCGCAACCCACCTCGAAGGCGCTCCGGTATGGAAGCCGCTGGAGCTCCTGGCGCAAGAGCCGGTGAAGGTGGCGGTGCACGGGACCGTGCGCCTGCATGTCCCCGTAGACCTCGGCCCAGATCTGGTCGTAGTCGTGGCTCGCCTCGTTTGGCTCCATCACGGTCGCTCTCGCTCGTCTCGGTGCCACCCACGGTCAGCGGCCACGGCAGTGATGGTCTCCTCGAGAGGGACCTCTGGGGTGTATCCGAGGAGGTTCGACGCCCGGGACACGTCGACCTCCCAGGCGACACCCTCCTCGGCGTCTGGTCGCCCGGTGAGCTCGACCCGCGAGCGAGACCCGAGCACGTCGATCACGGCCTCTGCCAGCTCGATGTTCGAGGTCGCTTCGCCACGGGCGACGTTGATCACCCCGGTGGCTTCCCGTGTGAGGGCCGCCTCCACCGCTCGGCCGACATCACGCACGTCGACGTAGTCCTGTCGACGCGATCCCTCGCCCGCGAGCTCGAGTGGGAGGTCCTCCATGGCCCGACGCACGAAGTGCGACAGGATGCGACCGTCGGGCATCCCCGGGCCCACCGGTGCGGTGAGCCTGAGCGAGCAGGACGGGAACTGGCCGGTTGACGCGATCCGGGTGAGGTGCTCCCCGAAGAGCTTCGACGCGTGGTAGGCGGTGCTGGGCACCGCAGGGTGGTCCTCGTCGATCGGAAGACGCTGCGGCGGACCAATCACCGGCACGCCAGAGATGTACACGAACATATGGGCAGCGCGCGCCACGGCAAGGTCAAGCACCCAACGGGTTCCCTCCGTGTTGACGGCCAAGACCTCCTGGTCAAGGGGATCCTTGGCCAGACACGCGGCGGCGTGGACGACCGCGTCGAACGGGGCGATCCTCTCGGCGGACGCTGGGGGACCCGCGAGATCAAGGACCGTGTCCACCACCCCGGGGATCCCACTCGGTCGGCGCGACAGGCCGACCACCTCGTGGCCGAAACCGAGCAGTGCCCGCGCGATGGCGCCGCCGACGTGCCCGCTGGCACCGGTCACGAGCACGCGCATGTTCAGAACCTCCTCACGAAGGGAGCTGCGGAGTCGGAGACCCAAGGAAGGCCCACGGTGAGCCGCCTCACAACGATCTCAACGACCAGCACGGTAGAGCTGCTCGAGGCGGGGCACCACCGCTCCGCGCCAATCGTGGTGGTCCACCGCCAGTGCGCGGCACGCATCCGAGGTGGCCGGCTCCGCGGCGAGGTGGACCGCGCGCCTCAAGGCTGCGGCGAGATCGGTCGCCGTTGGCGGCGTGGTCAGACCGGTGCCCGGGCCGATCAGCTCCGCCGGTGCGGTGTCCTCAAGAGCCACGACCGGCGTCCCGCACGCCAGCGACTCCACAGCCACGAGCCCGAACGCCTCGGCTTCGTACGGGGTGACGGTCACCCACGCCGATCCATACAACGCCACAAGGTCACTCGGGCTGGCAGTCGGGACATGGCGGACGGCGGCACGGGCTGCCTCCGGTGCGGTGGCGACGAGGGCCGTCGGGTCGTCGGGCGTCGCCAGCCAGAGCTCGACTGGAGTCGTCCGAACGAGCTGGGCGACCGCCTCGAACAGCAGCGCGAGGTTCTTCCGAGGTTCGCTGGCCGCACCCGCGAACAGAAGCGACGGCACCCGGCTGCGCGACGGCGCCGGCACGAACCGCGACGTGTCGACACCCCCACCGACCACAACCGGCTCGCGGCCGTAGCCGGATCGCAAGTGCTCTCCCGTCGCCACCGACAGGCATACGTACGTGTCCACGTGACGTACGACGAACTCGTGCAGGCGGCGATCGGACCGGGCCTCGCGCGACGCGCGAGCGGGGAAGCCGAGGTCCGTGTACACCGACGTCATCGTGCGGCGCGCCCCAGCCAGCAACGCCGACGCGGCGGCGTCGGACGTGCCCAAGGCATGCCAGACATCGAGGGACACGGCGCCAAGCCGCCCGAGCGCCTGAACGCCAAACGCCACCTCCCCACTGAGGTCACCGAATCGGCCCGGCGCCAGGTGCCGCCGCGGGACAGCGATGACCTCCACGCCAAGCTCCCGCCAGCGACCCGGATGCGGGCTGGACGTGAGGATTCGGACGTCGTGCCCCACACCCGCCAGCGCGGCGGCGAGCTCATGAAGGTACCGCTCACCTCCTCGCCGGACCTCCGGCCAAGCGTAGACATGCGTCAATGCAACCCGGAGGGCGTCCGAGCGGAGGGTGGCCCGGGGCACCTGGCTACTCTACGGAGCCCGGTCCCGTAGACCCCAGGCCACCGGTGAGGAAGCCCGACCGTCTTGCACCGTCCCACCGTCCTGCACATCCTCCATACCTGGGGGATCCCGAGCGAGGGCTTCGTTCGGGATCTTGTCGCCACCACGACGGCCACGCAGTCGGTCATCGCCACGATGACCGTGACAGGGCCCCCTGCTGAGGTCCGCACGGTGTCGATCGGTCGTGACTGGCATCGCCGCGTGCTCCCCCACCCCCTCCGTCCGCACTCCATCGCGATCGGCGCGGCGGTTGTCGCCACCGTCCACCGAGCTGCCCTCGTACACAGTCACTTCGGGCACATGATCGGGACGGCAGCCGCCGTCGCTCGCTGGCGACGAACGCCCTGGATCGCGTCGTTGCACGGCCACGACCTCCTCGTCGAAGCCCCTATGGCACCGTGGGCGCCCGCGCTCGCCCAGGCCGATCTCATCGCCGTGCCCTCGCGGTTCCTCGCCCAGCATGCAGAGGCCCGAGGCCTGGACTCCGATCGGATCCGGGTCCTCCCCAGCGGCGTGGATCTGGCCCGTCACCCCTTCATGGAGCGGCGGCCGGAGCCCGACGGCGCGGTGAACATCACGTTCGTCGGACGGTTCGTCGAGAAGAAGGGCGCGCTTGATGCCCTCGTCGCGATTGCAGCGGTCAGCCAGTCGCGCCCGTGGGTCCGGGCGAGGTTTGTCGGCTACGGCCCCCAGATGGCGGAGCTGGTCGAACACGCTCGCCGGGCCCGAGTGGCGATCGAGGTGGTGGATGGCCGCGAACCAGGGGCGGTCGACGAGGCACTGGCGCGGACCCAGCTCGTGATCGCGCCGAGCCGCACCGCAGCATCGGGCGACGCCGAGACGCTGTGCCTCGTAGCCCTAGAGGCCCAGGCCCGCGGGATCCCCGTACTCACGACCGACCACGGCGGATTGCCCGAGGCGGTCGGACCTGGAGCGGGCGTCCTGGTTCCCGAGGGCGACCAACACGCCCTCGGCTCGGCCCTTGCCTCCCTCGTCGATGACAGCTACCGATGGCCGGCCATGGGTCGGGCCGGACGCGCCTTCGTCGCCAACCGATACGAGCTCGGCGCGTGCGTGGCCGCGATCCAGGAAGCCCAGCTCGCCCTCATCGATGGCCGCCCCGCGTCAACCGACCACCCGTGGGCGCCAACGCAACCGCTACGTGTCTCGGTCGTGATCCCGGCCTTCAATCGGGCCCCGTTGTTGGACCGGACGCTCGACGCGCTGGAGTCCCAGACCTATCCCTCAGCACTGACGGAGGTGATCGTCATCGACAACGGATCGACCGACGACACCGCGGCGCGGCTCAGCGCGCGCCGACCGCAGTGGGCGCTTCACGTGCTGCACAACCGCGAGAACCAGACGGCCGCCGGTGCCCGCAACCAGGGGGTGGCGGTGGCGACCGGCGACGTCATCGCATTCACGGACTCGGATTGCCGGCCTACACCAACCTGGCTCGAGGCACTGCTCGCTGGCTTCGAGGACGACATCGACATCGTGCAGGGCCGGACAGCCCCGGATCCGACGCAGCCGTACGAACCGCTCTCGCGCTCGCAATCCGTCCCGTGCGAGTACGGCCTATACGAGACATGCAACATCGGCTACCGCCGCGCCGTCCTCGCCTCGATCGACGGGCCGTTCTCCCGCGACATGCCGAACGCCATGGATCGGCTCGTCGGCACCCACATCGGGGAGCAGGCTTTTGGGGAGGACGTCGACCTGGCCTGGTCGGCCAAGCGCGCCGGCGCGCGGTCACGGTTCGCCGCAACAGCCATCGTGCACCACCACGTGTTCCCACCCGACGTCACGTACCTGTTCCGGCGTTCGGCACTGGTCGCTGGGTTCCCGCTTCTGCTGCGTCGCCATCCGCCTCTACGGCGAGCCTTCCTCTGGAAGGGGCTCTTCGTCGGCCCCCACCGGCTCGACACCTGGTTGTTGCTCGCTGGCGTCTCAGTCGCCGGGCGATGGCCGCGCCAGTCGGTGCTGCTCGCGCTGCCGTGGGCATGGCACCGCGTCCAGCCGCATCGCCCGGGTGCCCGCGCCCGGGTGCACGCCCTCCCGATCCTTCTCAGTCGTGACGTCGTTGAATCAGCGGCATTGGTCTACGGTTCGCTGCGAACCCACCGAGTCGTCCTCTGAATCCGGGCCTGGGTCGGCACTGTAGGGTCGCTGATCTTCGCGCACCCGCAGGAGAGGCTGTGAGATGACCACCAGCTGGGCACCCGACGCCGCGTTCTGGCGATCACGGCCAACGCTGATCACGGGAGCAACCGGCTTCCTCGGGTCTCACGTCACCGAGGTCCTGGTAGCGGCAGGTGCCGAGGTTGTCGCTGTGATCCGCGACCAAGTGCCTCTGACACCCATCGCCGCACAGTGGCTGGCGCGGGTGACGACCGTGACCGGCGACCTCACCGATGGCGCGTTCGTCGACCGCGTCGTCACTGAGTACGAGCCTCAGACCGTGGTCCACCTCGCCGCCCAGAGCCAGGTCGGTGTGGCGAACACCAACCCCGTCTCCACGTTCGAAGCCAACATCAGGGGCACCTGGCACCTCCTCGATGCGCTGCGACGCGTCGGTACAGCCACCTCCATCGTCGGGGCCAGCACCGACAAGGCCTACGGGAGTCAGCCGGTGCTCCCCTATGACGAGGACATGCCGCTGCTCGCCCAGCACCCGTACGATGCCTCGAAGGCCTGTGCCGACATCCTGGCCCGGACCTATGCCCACAGCTACGAGCTACCGATCGTGACGACTCGGTGCGGGAACCTGTATGGCCCCGGTGACCTCAACTGGAAGCGGTTGATCCCCGGCACCATCCGATCGGTGCTGCGCGGGGAGCGGCCGATCATCCGAAGCGATGGACTCATGGTTCGCGACTACCTGTACGTCACGGACGCTGCAGAGGCATACCTTCGCCTCGCGGAGGCCGTCGAGGGCGACGCCGATCTGCGGGGCGAAGCTTTCAACCTGGCCACCGGCGAGCCGCTGACCGTCCTGGAGGTCGTCGCTCTGATCCAGCAAGCGGCAGGAACGTCCCTGGCACCAGACGTCCTCGGGATCGCGACGAACGAGATCCCTGCCCAGTACCTCTCCTCGCGCAAGGCCCAACGGCGCCTCGGCTGGACGGCCGAGCACTCTGCGGAGGCCGGGCTCGCGGCGACCGTCGCCTGGTACGCCGACCTCCCAAGCTGACCGGTGCCGCCCCACGCCGCGATCGTGATCCCAGCGCGGGACTGTGCCTCGATCCTGGAGGATTGCCTCGCCACGATCTCGGAGCAAGCCCGATCGCTGAACGTCTCGGTGATCGTGGTCGACGACGGCTCGACCGACGACACGTCGGTGGTGGCCGCATCGCATGGTGCCCAGGTCATCTCGAAGGGGCACCCCGTCGGCCCCTACGTAGCCCGGAACCTCGGGTGGTCCGCCAGCGATGCCGAGGTCATCGTGTTCACCGATGCACGGAGCAGAGCCGACGAGGGATGGCTCGCATCCCTGCTGGACGCGTTCGAGGATGAGGAGGTCACCGTCGCAGGAGGTCCGATCCGGATCCCGGCCGGAGGCACCGTCGCGCAACGTGCGGCTCACCTGCAACAGCCCCTGGACCCGGGGACGGCCGATCCGTTCCTCCCATGGTTCCCGGGCGCCAACCTCGCCGTTCGCCGCACCGCCCTCGAGCAGCTCAATGGGTTCGAGCCGTCGAGAGGGGGGGGTGATGTCGACCTGTGCTGGCGAGCACAGGTGGCCGGAGGACGCGCCCGTTACGTTGCCAAAGCCAGCATGTGGTCGGCCCCGCGACGGCGTCTGCGCGAGCTCCTCGCGCAGCACCACCGGTACGGGGCGAACGCGGCCCGGCTGGATCTGCGCTTCGCCGCCCACGGACGCTCGGCTCGCCCGCCAACCTCGCTGTCTCGGGCGATCCTCGGTGAAGCCCGTCAGGGACTGTCGCAGCTCCGCTCAGGACAGCGAGACATCCCAGCCGTCGTGGCCGCCACGCTGGCACGCACCTGGTACCTACGTGGCTACGCCAACGAGGTCCGCCGCTGACGCTCGCCCGCCGCTGGCACGAAGAAGCCGTTCTCCACCTCGTCACGCATGCTGACCTCGAGGCGTCGGTAGCCGTGGCGGGCCAGCTCCGCCACGACCTCAGCGGCGCTGGTTCCGCAGAACGCGAGGGTGTACTCGTTGAGCTCGACCACCAACCCCGAGAAGGCCTGGGCCTGAAGCGAGGCCTCCATACCCAGCAGGATCTTGCGTTCGAACCCTTCCGCATCGATCTTGGCCACCCACCTCGGCGAAGTCGGCAGGGGAATGCCCTGATGTGCACACCAGCGGTCGAACGTCTCCACCTGCACGAGTTGCCCAGTCGCGGGCAGATGTGGGTGATCTCCCAAGGTGGCGTGGGCGGGATCGCCACCTAGGTGCAGCGGCGCGGTGCCAGCGGCATCGGCCAACGCTGTCTGCTCGACGAGAAACCGACTGAGGGCATGCTCCTGCTTGACCTGACGCATCCGCTCGACCAGCTCAGGGTTGGGTTCGAATGCGACCACACCCAGGTGCGGTGCTCGAGACAGTGCCAGGTAGGAGTACCAGCCGTAGTTCGCCCCGATGTCGAAGAATCGGTCGGCCGAGGCCAGCCAGCCGAGGAGGATGGACGCCGTCGGGGCCTCGTACCGGATGCCCTGCCACCAGGTGGTTATCTCGACAACACGGGCCGGATAGATAGGCACGACCAGGCCGGGCTGAAGCTCCGTCAAATGCGGCGATGGCAGACGCCCGACGATGAATCGGAACGGTCGAACGCCGAGGCGAGGAAAGCGATGGCCCCAGAGCCTGCGCAGGTGTTCGGCCAACCACACGACCGCCCGAGAGCCCGTGGTCCGCTTCGTCGGCGTATGAGCAAGCGGGCGGTGAGGGCGGGGCATCTGGGTCTTGAGTGGACGCATCTGAAGGCTTGCGAAGCGTACCGTCTCCTTCGCAAACCTCTGGGCCAGAGGCGGGTCAGTCGACCCGGTGTGCGCGTCCGTAGATGTCCGAGATGCTGGCGGCGGCCAACTTCACCCCCGCTCGGGCGGTGAGCACAGGGCCGAGCCACACCTTCCACCAGGGGTGACGCTTCACAAAGTAGCGGTACATGCCTCGGTGCGAGCGGACGATCCACCGGAATGGCACCTGGCGGATGCTCGTACCGCCGATGTGGACGACCTCCGCCGCCGGCGTGAACCAGATCTCCCACCCGGCGCCCCGCATCCGGGCGGTCCAGTCGATGCCCTCCCAGTCGAGGAAGAACCGCTCGTCTTGGAGACCGACCTCGTCGATGGCGGCGCGCCTGATCAGGTACGAGGCCTCGTGCCCACGTCCTACCTGCCGCTCCTCGTCGTGGGCCCAACCATCCCACCAGTAGCCCCGGACGGCGTCGTCGTTGGTGGCCCGCCGCTGCGCCCGCCGGCCGAGGAGGGCCTCGTACAGGGTGGGTAGGTCGCCGGCACTCGTCTGGAGCTCACCGTCCTCGTAGAGCAGCCGAGGGATGACGAACGCTGCACCGGCGTGGCGCCCGAGCGCGGTGACGAGCCCGTCGATGGCTCCGGGACGGTAGATGACATCGGGGTTGCTCACCAGCACCATCTGGCCCTTCGCCTCCTCGATGCCCTGGTTGTTGCCAGCGGCCAAGCCAACGTTCTTGGTGTTGGCGATCAGCCGGATGTCGGGATGGGCGCGGCATACCGCCTCATGGCTGCCATCGGTCGAGGCGTTGTCGACGAGGATGACCTCCCAGGCGACACCAGGCTCGTTCGCGTAGATCGACCGCAGGCACGCCGCGAGATCGCGGCCGGCGTTCCAGTTGACGATCACGATGCTCAGCGCAAGGTCGTCGACCACTTGTCCCTCACCCTGTCTGTCGGAGCGACCACGCTCGGTCGTACGCAGCGATGGTCGTCGTCGCAGTGTCATCCCATGTGGCGAAGCGGCTCGCGCGTTCGAGCGAGGCGGAGCGAAGTCGATCGAGGGCCTCCGGGTGCTCAAGCAGATCAGCGAGGACGCCCGCGAGGCGCTCCAAGTCGAGCCCATCGCTCCATGCCGCCGAGTCGCCGAGCACCTCTGGAAGGGAACCGACCCGAGCACAGACGACCGGCGTCCCGCTCGCCATCGCCTCCGCCGCCGGGAGGCCGAAGCCTTCGTGCGAGGTCGGATAGATGAAGGCGGTTGCTCCGGCCAGCACCGTCGCCCAGTCGGCGTCGTCCAGGAAGCCGAGCACCGCCAGCCCGGGCTCAGCCGGGGGATGCTCGGAGCCGACGACGACCATGTCGACGTCGGCTCCCCTGTCGCGGACGCGTCGCCAGGCATCGATCGCCATGGGGAGATTGCGACGCTTGGCCCCGCCCAGCGCCACGACGTACCGAGGTCCGAACCCGTGTGAGGCGGCGAACGCCGCCGCACCCTTCGCTCGGACCGACTCGAAGATCGGATCCGGGGCGATCATCGCGACGAACACCGATTCAGGGTCGACCCCGTACACGTCGACGATCGCCTGCTTGCTGAAGTCGGACAAGGTGAGGAGCGCGCCAGACACGGAGGCGCTGTGGCGGCCGTACAGCTGCCAGATCCGTCGCTTGACCTTGCCCTGGTCAACTCCGAGCGTCTCCCAGGCGACATCGTGGAGCGACGTGACACATGGCCCGTTGTGGCGAAGGGGCACGGCGTACGCGGCTCCGTGGAAGAGCCCGTCGAACCCGCGAAGCCATGACGTCACCGCCACCTCAAGCCAACCCAGTCGGGACACGCCCCTGGGAGCCTTGAGGGCAACGAACTCGACCGCGATGTCAGGCTGAGGCCGCCTGGCGTCGATGAGCGCCACCACATCGCGGCGCTCTGCGACTCGGGGGAGGAGGTTGGCGAGGTATCGGCCCACGCCGGTCGTGCCCAGCTGGAGCCATGAGGCATCGACGGCGATGGGCGGCCGCGTACCCAGATGCTCCTTCACGACGCGGTCAACTCTAGCCATAGCACCCCATCGCCTGGGCACCCCTTGTGCGCCTCATCCAGCAAGACCGATGGCTTCGGCGCTACCCGAACGATGCGAACCGGGCGATCGCTGACTCATAGACGCTGACGGTCTCGCGCGCGCACCGATCCCAAGTGTACGCGGCGCCGATCTGGCGACGACGCGACGACAACGTGGCGAGGGCTGCGGGCTCATCGGCGGCTCGTTGGAGCATGAGAGCCCACGCGCCGACGTCGCCCGGCGCGGCATACCACGCCGCATCGGCCCCTGTCTCCCGGAGAACTGCGATGTCGCTCAGCAGAAGGGGCGCGTCCGCCGCGCACGCTTCGACGACGGTGAGCCCGAAGCCCTCGTCCCAGCTCGGGAGACAGACCGCGAGGCAATCGCGGTACAGGCCGGCGAGCGTCGCGTCGTTGACGGCACCGAGCAGCACGATGCGATCGCACGCGCTGCTTCGTCGAGCAGCGGCGCGGATGCGATCAGCACCGAAGCCGTCCAAGCCGGCAATGACGAGCTTCAGGTCATGGAGACGAGCGGCTGAGAACGCCTCGAACAGCACCTCCCAGCCCTTCCGGGCGGCGAGCGCTCCGACTCCAAGGATGTAGGTGCCGCTCTTGAAGGGAGGATCGCTGGGCGTCGGGAGGCGAGTGGCCCCGTAGGCGACGACGGTGACGCGGTCTGGATCGACGCCTCGACGCGCTAGCGCGGCCGCGGTCGCCCGGGACCCGGCGATGACCGCGTTGCTGCGCTGTGCCGCCGCGACTTGCGCTCGCTGGAGCTTGACCGCTCGAGGTGGGTGCAGCTTGGGGTGATCGAGGGCAGCAAGATCGTGGACCGTCAACACCACTGGGGCAGCCGCAGGCGGTGGCACCAGATCCGTGGCGTGGACCACATCTACGGCGCCGGTCAGGCGTTCCACGGAAGGCCATCCGAGCGCAGCCCATCCGCGGTGCACGATTCGCATCGGCACGAGAAGCCTCTTGGTGTCGGCTGGCGGTGGATGAATGCTCCGGCCGATCGCGAAACGATGGACGTCGAGACCGAGGCGGACCAGCCCTGCGTCGAGCTCACGCACGTAGCGAGCGACGCCGGTTTGGCCGCTCAAGCATGGGGTGACGTCGAGGGCGACGGATTGCGGGCGTCCAGCGATGACCTCGTCCACGTCGCCCAAAACTGTAGTAGGCCCCGCTATCCGAGAGGTCCGCGACACCGGACGTCAGCCAGCTACTGCCCGAAACACGCCAGCGTGTGCTGTGGCGGTGGTCGCCCAGTCGAATTCCGCCGCCCGGACGAGAGCCGAGCGCGATGCGACGGCTCTCGCCGCAGGATCGTCGAGCCACGGTCGCACCGCGGCGATCATCGCAGATATATCACCGTCTGGCACCAGGGTGCCGCCCGTGCCCACCACCTCAACGAGGGCGCTGTTGGCGAACGAGACGACCGGCGTGCCGCAGGCCATGGCCTCAACAGCCGGGAGGCCGAAACCCTCTTGACGGCTGGTCACGATCAAAGCCTCGGCCTGCTGGTAGCGCGCCACCAGGTCATCGACGTGACCGAGGAGCCTCACCCGGTCGGGACGCTTGGACCGACCGAGACGCTCGGCGATCTGCTCCTCGTACCACGGCGCGATCCGTCCGACGATCTGCAGGTAGTGCGGGTAGCCGAGGTCGGCGAGTCCTGCGATGACGGCGAAGGCCTCGTCGAAGCCCTTGTGGGGGCCGAACTCGCCCACGTAGAGCACGTACGGCTCGTGCGGTTCTCGCACGAGTGGGGGTTGGTAGCTCGAGTCGACTCCAAGGTGGATCACATGGACCCTCGCGGCATCGAGACCGAGCAGCTCGATGCCATTGCGGGCGGCGTCGTGCGAATCGGCGATGACGGCCGCGGCCTCGCGGAAGCGAGGGGCGAGGCGCGCCAGCCGCTTGCGCTCGCCGGCGAGCCCTGGATCGTCGATGATGAGTGCGGTCGTGTCGTGCAACGTCTGGACCCACGGCGATGAGCAACGGCGGGGCGGATCCTGTGCTGGGCTGTGGAACACGTCGTAGCGACAACGGCGCAAGTCGAGCGGCAGCCTCAGCTCGTGCTCGCGGGTGGCAAACCTTCCGGGAGCGCGTCGCGAGATCATCACCGGCTCAACTCCCGCCGGCAGGGCCGCCGCATTGGTGGTGAGGGCCCGCACATCTACGTCGTCGCTGGCGGCCAGCGACGCCAGCAAGTTGCGCAGATAGGTGCCGATGCCCCGATACGCGGAGGAACCCGAGAGGTGCCAGGCATCGACGAGCACAACGGTCACGCCACATTCTGCTCCAAGCAGTCCACGCGGAGACCGGAGTACTCTCGGCACGGTGCCGACGAACTGGACGCTCCGAGGCTCCGAGGCTCCGCGAGCCACAGTGTGTGTGGCCTCGAAGAACACACGGTCGTTCACCGAACTATGTATTCGCTCGGCATTGGCGACGGGGGGGGGCAGCCGTTCCGTCTCGTCGTCGGCGACTGCGCCTCCACTGATGGCTCCGCTCAAATGCTCAAGCGGTTCGCGACACGCGGTTGGCTGACGGTCGATGATGGTCCTGCCGAACGTCGCCACGGCCAGTGGATCGACCTGTGGCGCGCTCAATGTGACACGCCCTACCTGGTTGTCCTCGACTCGGACGTGATGTGCATGCAACACGGGTGGCTCGAGCGGCTCATCGACGCGACGGACGGCGTCGGCCTCGCCGCGTACGGCCATTGCGAACCGCGGCACTACGTCGAACAGCGCAACACTGGCATGCAAGGCGTCGACCAACTGGTCCTGGGGCGACCCGACCCATGCGTATTCGTCCTCGACCAAGCCCGTACCGCACACGTCGAGGTGTCATTCGCCTGGCAACCCGCCGGCGACGTCGACGCGCGCCCATTTCTGGCCCATGACACTGCCGGAGCGTTCGCAGCCCGTCTCGTTGAGGAAGGAATTGGATGGCGAACGATTCCGACCGAACACCGCGCGGACTTCCGTCACTTTGGTGGTCGTTCTTACAATTCTCCGAGGCTCGGCCGCCACGAAGCCAGGATCCGGCTCGTTGTACTCGCGAATTTGGTTCGGCTACGGCTATCGCCCGCGGCCTAGTCGCCGGGCTGGTAGCCGCCCCGCGCAGCCCGAGCCGGGACCGAAGTCGCACCGCTGACCGCAGGTGGTAGACCAACGGGCGCAGCGAACCCGGTGGCAGGCAATCTTCGAGCGACGTATTCCAAGGCTGCGAGCGTCGTGAGATCATCACCGGCTCAACTCCCGCCGGCAGCGCCGCCGCATCGGTTGTCTGGGCGCGCACATCTACGTCGCCGCTGGCGGCCCCTGCTGGCTACTTGGTGCGGTTTGGCTCAGCGCACCCGTCGACTCCAGATGAGCGCAGAGCGCGCACGCCGGTAAGGACCTCGAGCCGGGCCAACTCGGGATCAAGGAGCTCCAGGATCCGGGCGCGGAGTTCCGGCAGTACCTCGGGCCGGCTCACAGGCCGACCGAACCGGGCGGTGGCGGTGTGGGCCACGCGCGACTTCCACGTAGGCGTCTCACGGTGCCAACCGCCTCGCGCCCCGAGCAGCGCCCGGACGGCCCAAGGGGGACGGAGCCGGCCAGCTGACTGATTCTCGCGCCGCGCTTCGATGCCCAGCATGGGTGACATGTTGAGGTGCTCGGACACTCGCGCCAGAGCGTCCAGCGGGTTGGCGATGAGGTCCTCCTGACAGAGGACGAGCAGCTGCTCGACGCGGAAGTGCTCAAGGTAACGTTCGACCTGCGTGGCATAGCGGGTACGTGCGACATACGCGGAGGTCGCAAAGCCTGCTGATCGCACCAGCTCAGCGAACGGGCGGGTCTCGGTGCCCTTCGTCCAAGCGTGCAGCCACGCAGAGACGATCCGTTCGACAGGGTCCCGTACGAGGTACACGAGCCGGACGTCGGGGATGGTCGCATGGATCCGTTCGGGGACGTCGGGCCATCCCGCGGCATCCTGGGGGCAGGAGTCCCCCCGGACCGGCTTGTTCTCGAAGTGGTCCGCGTACCAGTCGACACCGCGCTCCCAGTGCCAGCAGAAGAAGTTCAGCTCCTTCGGCTGGCTCATCGACACCGACTCGTGCTGCGCCAGCATCGCGTGCAGTGCGGTCGTGCCCGCCTTCTGCGCCCCGATGATCAGCAGGTTGGGTAGCGGCATGCGTCCCGATCATGTCACCTGGGCCTCGTGCCCGCGTCCACGAGACCGCGCGCGCTAGTCGCGTCTGGGCAGACCGAGACGCGAACGGAGACGGGGCGCTCTCCGAATTCGGTGGACGGCAGCTCGAACGGTCGCCATGGACCCCTGGCGATCGGTTGAGCTGTTCCACGGCTGGGCGCGCCAACGTCCTTCTGACCCGTGGATCTCGAGGTCGAGCCTGCGGTACGCCTGCGCGCCGTCGAGATCGACCACCCGATCCCATCGACCGGCTTCGGCCGCGAGGAAGTCGGCCAGCTCGCCACAGGCCCGTATCGACACATCGTCGATGACACAGACACCTCCCACTCGCAGGAGGGGAGCTGCGTAGAACCAGTCGATGGCTGGGATGGGAAAGCAGTGGTCTCCGTCGATGAGCACGACGTCGAGTTCGGGCCGCCCTGGCGGCAGACCGGGGAGGTAGCGCTCGGATGGTGCCTCCTCGAACCGGAGGTGGCCGGTGCGGATGTCGTGTGCCCCGCACCACTCGAGGATCCGCTCGTGCTCCTCGGCGCTGGGTGAGATCACGGTGTGCTCATCGCTCAGCGCCGCGAACACGATCGTCGAGTAGCCGCACCCGGTCTCGAGTGTGCGCCCACCGGGCGGAACTGCTGCAACAAGCCATCGGAGGAGCTCGTCACCCAAGGACCAGTTGACCTCACGCCCCGTCCCCCCGTGCAGTAGGGGTCGCTCGGCCAGCAGCAGGTCGAGCACCTCGGCGGCGTGGCGTCGCCCGGTCATACCGTCCCCGACGGACCGTCGGCAGTCACCCATCGGACTGTCGGCGTGCAGCTCACCCGGCAGAGACCGGCCAGGGCGGAGGCCCCGGCACGCAGAGCGCTCCCAGCTCGAGGGCGTCCTTGTAGGTGTCGAGCGACCGCCAGAACCCGTCATGTCGGTAGGCGTAGAGCTCGCCGGCCGCACCGAGTGCCGGCAAGACGTCGCGCTCGAGGTCTTCTCCTGCCCACCAGTCGAAGGCCCGCTGGTCCACCACGAAGAACCCCGCGTTGATGCAGTGGTCGATCAGCCTCGGCTTCTCTGCGAAGGCGGCGACGCGACCCGAGTCACCTATCTCGATCGTGCCGTACTGGGACGGCAGCGGCACGGTGGTGAGGGTGGCGCACCCCGGATGTCGGAGGTGGAACTCGAGCAACCTCGGGAGATCCACGTCGCCCAGGCCGTCCGCGTAGGTCAGAAAGAACGTGTCCGCGAGGAGGCCACGGCAGCGCGCGACGCGTCCACCCGTGTTGGTGTCCTCCCCAGTGTCGACGACCTCGACCTTCCAACTCGCCGGGAGCCCCGCCGCAAATGACCCGAGGAGCTCCTGCTTGTAGCCCGCCGCGAGCACGAAGTCCGTGAAGCCGTGCGCGGCATAGATCCCCATGAGGTGGCGGAGCACGGGCTCACCGGCGACCTCGAGGAGAGGCTTCGGCACCTCGAGCGTGTGCGGATAGGCACGCGTCCCCTTGCCGCCGCACAAGATCACGGTCTGCATGCGATTCAGACACCCACTCGGATGGCTCGGTGCGGCACGCCGGTGCCCCCAGCCATGCGGCGTTCGAGGACCTCACGGGCAGACGTCCGCCAACCGGTGGGCAACTTCGGATGGGTAGGACCGAAGGGGACGACGTAGCGGTCGGACGTGGCTTCGATGCGGAAGCCGACCGACTCGAGTAGTTGCTCATGACCGAGCTGGTTGGCAACGAACCACTGCCGGAACCGTGCCGTACCCATGAACTTGAACACGGCCCGACGCGGGTGCAGCAGGGTCATCTTGAGGTCGATCGCCTCGGCGGAGATGAAGGTGCCCTTGGTGACGGAGTGGATGGCGCGGAGGGCGCCGACGGGGTCGCTGAGGTGCAGCAGGAGGCTCCCGCAGAAGACGACATCGAACATGCCGATCCGCTCGGGCGACAGGTCGTAGACGTTCATCCACTCCCGACGCACCGCTGAGCCGAGCGCCTCCTTGGCAATGAGGAACCCGCTGCCCTTCTCACCCCACCGACGCATGCCCTCGAGGGAGGAGCTGCGCTCGGCGTCAGGGAGGTCCCACTCCTCGTGCTCCTTGAGGTCGGTGGCCACGACCTCAGCGGCACCCCTGCGCTCCATCTCAAAGGCGAAGAACCCGTCATAGGTGCCGATGTCGAGGCAGCGCTTGCCTGCGAGGTCAGGCCACGGAATCCTGTCGACGGTCGGCCGAAGGTCGTACTGCCCAGGTGTGCTGAGCCCCGGAGCGAGGTCGATGGTGTGGTACCAGCGGGGGTTTGCGGCCACGGCCTCCTTGGCGACCCGAAGGGCGTCTGGGCTGCGCTGATGCTCGGGCAAGCGGTTCCTCCTCAGGATGGCGCATGAGCGTACTGCCCCCATCGCCACGCAACGGACGGCTAGCTCTGATCGTGTGGCGGCCTCGGCTCGGCGATGAACGCCCTGAGGAGCACGCCGCGGGCTCCGGGCCGGCGGGCCACTGCCCCGGTAAGGAGCGATTGCTTGGCACCAGCGGGTGCACCGGGCCCGAGGGGCATGATGAAGCGGCGTCCCACGACTCGCACACGGAAGCCGGTGACATCTAGGAGGGTGGAGAGGCCGGCGCTGTTCACCCGCCACCACTGATCGTGCCACGGGCGGACGTGGGCAACGGGCCGCCGAGGCGAGGTGACCTCGAGGACCGCATCGATGGCCTCCACCGCGATGAGCACACCCGTGCAGACGCTGCGGATCCGTTCGAGGGCGAGGACAGGGTCGCGAAGGTGAGGGAGCAGCGCACCGCACAGCACGACATCGAACTCGCCCTCCACCTCCGGCGAGAGGTCGTACACGGAGCACGAGATGCGGCGGGCCATCGACCCCAACGCGGCGGCCGCCTGCACGAAGCCGGGGCCGCGCTCTGAGCGTCGGGCCCGGACCCCCGCGGGGCCCGAAACCTTGTGGTCGAACGCCCAATCGAGGGACTCGGGATCGTCGACATCCATGGCCACCACCTCACGTGCCCCTCGCCGCTCGAGCTCGAACGCCCAGAAGCCGTCAAAGGTCCCGACGTCCAGGCAGCGACCGTCGGCCACCTCCGCGGGCCACGGCACCTCAGCCGGGGCCGCCCGGGTGTCGAACTGTCCCGGGGTGCACCGGCCATCGGGCAGGTCGATCGTGTGATACCAGAGGTGGGAGAAGTCAACGACGTCATCCGCGCCGGGAGCGGTCATGCGCCTCATCCTGACATGAGGGCGGCGACGAACCGTTAGGAGAGGTCCTCACCGATGCGTTGGAATGCCGAGACCGTCACCGGTGCACCGTCGGCCTCGATGACTGCGTCCATGTCGACGATGCCGACCGATCGTTCACGCGATACCACGGAGAACGAGTGCCACCCGGACGCTCCGAGCGTCGCCGCGGCCATCGGGTCCAGCACCGCGGCCTGCACCGCGTACTCCCCGCGGAGCAGGCGGTTCTGGAGGGTCACCTGCACGCCAAGGGGTCGCCCCGGCCCGTGCCGGCCCCGGTAGTCGCCAGGGGTCGTGTGGCGGACGTACAGGAGCCCGCGCCCTGGTTGGTGCAGCGCTATCCCGAACACCGGGTCGTCGATCTCCTCGGCGAACTCGGCCCGGAACCGCACGGCGAAGGGGCGGCCGCTGGCCAGCACGCGCACCTCGTCGCCTGACTCATCGGCCAGTGATAGATGCACGGTGGCGCCACCGACCACCGGCCGGTCGCCGGTCACCTTGAAGGAGGAGCCGGGCTGCATTCGCCCGTCACCAGCGTGGAGGAGGTCGTGATACGCACCGATCACCTCCTCAGGCGTGCCCGTGCGGGCTATGGCACCTCGATCGAGGAGGACCGCCTGCGAGCACAGCCGATTCACGACGTCGAGGCTGTGGGTGACGACGACGATCGTGGCCCCTCGCGCCTGGAGTGCGTTCATGCGATCCAGGCACTTCTGCTGGAAGGCCAGGTCGCCCACGGCAAGGATCTCGTCAACGAGCAGCACGTCGGGATCGGCATGGATCGCCACTGCGAAGGCCAGCCGCAGGAACATCCCCGAGCTGTAGGTCTTCACGGGCACTTCGATGAAGTCGCCCAGCTCGGCGAAGTCGATGATGGCCTGGAAGCGTTCGGCTACCTCATGGGCGCGCATCCCGAGGACCTGACCGTTCACCAACACGTTCTCTCGCCCGGTGAGCTCGGGATCGAATCCCACTCCCACGCCGATGAGGGGGGCCGTCCGGCCGACGACGCACACCGAGCCAGCCGTTGGCGCCGTCACGCCGGCGAGGATCCTGAGCAGGGTCGTCTTCCCCGAACCGTTGCGCCCGATGATGCCCGTCGTTGACCCGAATGGGATCTCCAGGTCGATGTCACGCAGCGCGGTGACCTCATCCGCGGGCGACGAGCGCCGCAAGAGGCGCAATGCACCTCCCGCGATCGAGGCACCGTGGTCCCCCAGTCGAAACCGCTTGGTGACTCCCTGGAGCGTGATTGCCGCGCTCGGTGCGCTCAGGTCAGCGGGGTCGGGCGATCCCGACACAGGCCATCTCACAGCCTGTCCGCGAGGATCCGATCGGTCCTCGCGTAGATCGTCACCGTCAGCAGGGCCAGGACAACGATCCAGGCGCAGGAGGCAATGACACTGACCCCGAGGTGATCCGCGTGACCGAACACAACCCAACGGGACACCTGGATGGGGCCGGTCGGAGGGTTTGCCAGTACGAGGGGGATCAACCCGTCGGCGAGCGCCAGCGGATACAGCACTGGCGTTGCGTAGATGGAGACCATCAACACGGCCTGCACGAGGTAGCGCACGTCACGGAGGTACACGTGCATCGCGCTGGTGACCGCCACGGCCAACGCGGTCAGCACGACGACGAGGGCGCCTACAACCGGAAGGAGCAGCCATCGGGGCGACGCCGGCACGCCGCGGACCGCGGCAAACCCGGCGACGAGGGCCAGCGACACCGCCAGCGCCGGCACCGCGGCGAGGACAGGCACGGGACCGAGGAGGACGCGCGGAAAGTAGACCCGGGTCGTCATCGCGGCAGCGTCGGCCACCGCCGTCGATCCGGCGGACAGCCCGGCACTCCATGCGGTGTACACCACGACTCCTGAGTACACGTAGGTGGGGAAGTCGTCAGGTGACTCCACTCGCACGATGCGCGTGAAGATGAGGGCGAACACGAGGCCCTGGAGCATCGGAACCGCGACCGCCCACGCCAGTCCGAGACGGGCGCTGCGATACCGGGCGCGGAAGTCCCGCCGCGCCAGCGCGAGCAACAACGATCGGCGCCTCCATGCATCCCGAACGACGGCCGACGGCGGGGTCACCGAGCCATCGAGCCGGAGCACGGGAGGGATCTCGGGAGCAGTCGACACGGTGCCTGTGCGGTCCATTCAGGTCGGGCGGCTCATCCTATGCTTCCCGCTGTGCCGGACCAGATCGATGCAACCGAGCAATTGGCTCCCGTCGGGGAGACGCTCTACGAGATCACCGAACGGGCCCGTGATGCCAACAGACCGGACGGCACACCGTTCTCCCCGACCGCATCACCGACCTACCGCAAGGCCATCTTCGTCATCGGAGCACCGCGCAGCGGCACCACCTGGCTGCAGCAGATGATGGCCGTGCACCCCGACGTGGCGACCTCTGGTGAGTCCCACCTGTTCTGCGAGGGTTTCGACCGGCTCATCCAGAACCATGAGGAGCCAGACCCGTTCCTCCGGCCCTACCAGCACCTCGCCACGTGGGTGAGCCGTGCCAGGCTGGTCGAGCTCCTGCGGGGAGTCCATGACGAGCTGTTCGACTCCATGCGCCGGCTGGTGCGACCCAGCGCGTCGCGGGTCCTCGACAAGACGCCGAACCACCGCCAGCACGCATCATTGCTGCACGAGGTCTACCCGGACGCGGCCTACGTCCACATCATCCGTGACGCCCGTGACGTGGCGGGATCGGCCCGGTCGCTGTGGTCGTTCAACCCCGAGTACCGGCACCTGGAAGACGGCGCGCGGGTCTGGCTCGACTCCGTCACCGACACGAGGCAACACCTGTCATCAGGCTGGTACCACGAGGTCCGCTACGAGGACCTCATGACCGACCCGACCGCCTCCCTGGCCGCGATCTGGACGGCGCTGGACCTGCCCGCGCCGCCCGATCTGGTGGAGGCCGCCGCCGCGTTCGCCCGCGCGCCCATCAACGTCCGGCCCTCCGACGATCGAGTGGGCATCCGCAAGTGGGCCGATCAGGGCTCTGCCGCCGAGCAACGGGTGATCGACGTGGCGGGCCCGTTGCTGGCCGATCTCGGCTACATCACCGCCTCCGAGGCAGCGCGGGGTCGAGGCCGCCCGAGTCGACTGCTCGATCAGGCTCGGCGGACGGCCGTCGACATCACGATCACATCGCGACGTCAACGCGAACGGCGTGGTGCACGTCGGCTGCGCGTCATCGGCCAGAGCCTCGCGACAGCACTCGAGCAGGGAGACGAGCCGCGCCTGGCTCAGCTCCTCAGCACCGACGTCGAGGCCGATGGTCTCCCGGCCGAGCCGACCGAGGCTGGCATCGCCCAACGCATGGCCGCGCTCGGGCGCGGCGCCGTGGTCGTTTCGATGGAGTCCGACCAGCTGGCCATAGCAACACAGCTTGTCCTCCCCGACGGCGCCCGAGTTCTCCTGCGCTGCTGGGTGCAGGGCGATCTCATCCGCCGCGTCGCGCTCTCACCGCGAAGGTCATGAGCCAACGCTGGCCGGTCGTGCAGGTCACAGCACGATGCGACGGTGACGGAGGGCCCCTCGCACGAGGGCCAACGTCACGCCGGCATCGAACGCGATCAATCGGCCGGAGCTGGCGAGCGCGGCCGGTCGCAGCCCACGCGGGCGGATCAGAGCCAGGTACGGCACGAGGAGGGCAACACCCAACCACGGTCGCTTCGGCACGGCCACGAGCCCGACGAGGCCAAGGGTGAACTGGGCCCTTCGGTAGGACAGGAACCAGCCCCCCAACGGGAGCTCGCGTCGGAGCTCGGGGCACCTGCGCAGGACCAGCGGCCAGTTGACGTAGTTCCGGGTCCAGCGCAGGTACCACCCCAGCCCGTGATCGAACACCTCGTGGTGCACCAGAGCGTCGTTGGCGAAGGCCGCGCTGCCACCCTGGCGGAGGACCGTCCACGCCGCCACGGTGTCCTCCCCGAAGTAGCCGATGTCCTCGTCGAAGCCGTCGACGGCCCGGAGATCCGCCGTCCGATAGAAGACGTTGCACGTCTCGAACAGTCCGTTGAGCTCGGTGATCCGCTGGGTGTAGCTCCAGGGTCCAACCTCGGCGGCGGGATCGGGCTCCGTGCGACCCTGCACCAGCCGGACCCCCGGCGTCAGGGCGGCCAACCCGGCCTCGAGCCACCGATCACCCGGCACACAATCCGAGTCGGTGAACGCGACGGTGGGCGCAGTTGCCGCGGCCAGGCCGGCGTTGCGGGCGCCGGCGGGCCCGCGGTTGTGTGGAAGTGACACAACGCGGAGAGCGAACGGGTCTGACCGACGGCCCAACCGCTCGGCGGTGTCATCGACGGACCCATTGTCCACGACGACCACCTCGAACCGATCCGACGCCAGCGTCTGGCGATCGAGTGCGTCCAGAGCTCTCGACACCAAGTCCGCTCGGTCGTAGGTAGGGATGACAACGGAGACGAGCAACTTGGCTGGGTCGGGCACGGAGCGAGAGCGTAGGGGCCTGCATCCCATAGTCTCCTGTGCTCATGACCAGAGCTGAGGTCGCGCCCCTCCTCGATCGCCTCCTCACGGAGCGCCCCTCCCTGCACGGTCACGCGTTGGCGACTCCCGTGAACTGGCAGCTCGGGGACGACTTGCTGCGTTGGCTGCTCCGGAACCTGCCGGACGACGCCACCACCCTGGAGACTGGGTGCGGCTATTCCACCATCGCGTTCGCGGCCATGAGCCGTTCGCACACGGTCGTGTCGCCCATCGAGGCCGAGCACGAACGGGTAAAGGAATGGTGCGCCGCTCACGGTGTAGCAACCGACCACGTTCGATTCATCGCCGCGGGGTCGCAGCGATGGCTTCCGGCGGCGGTCGAGGGCGGGCTCATCGAGCCACTCGACCTGGTCCTCATCGACGGAGACCACGCCTACCCAATTCCAGGCATCGACTGGTACTTCACGGCCGGTGCGCTGCGCGTCGGCGCCTTGATGGTCGTCGATGACGTCTCCATTCGTGCGTGTGGCGACCTGCGCCGCTTTCTCGAGGGTGAAGCAAGCCGATGGGAGGCGGTAGCGACGATCAACGATGCCACCGCATTCCGCAAGCTCACGGACGGTGTGGTCGACTACACCCCCTGGAACCAACAGCCTTGGAACCGACGCCGCCCGAGCGTTGCAGAGCGGGTCATGGTCATGCGATCGAAGGTCCGGCTGCGGACGAGGCTGCGCAACGCTCTCACGATACGCTGACGGCCTTGTTCGCGAGGGTCCAGGGCGGCACGAGATGCGCCCGAACGCTCACGCGGTGATCGAGCAACGAGGGGTCGAGGGTTTGGCGCTAGCTGAAGAGACAGTGTTGAACGCTATTCACGGCCTGCTCCGCCGCCGGAAGGCTGATCACATTGAGGTGGCGCCCCACTCGGACCTCTACGAGGACCTCCAGTTCGACTCGCTTGAGATCGCTGAGCTGTCGGTGATGCTCGAGGACGACCTGGGGCACGACCCCTACACGGCAGGTTTCATCCCTCGCACGGTTGGCGAGCTCGTCGGATTCTACGACTGACGCAATGCCTGCGCTCCCACAGGTCGAGGGGGCCGTCGCCACATGCTGATGGACCTCCTACGGGACGGCGCAGCCGCCACCCCAAGTCAGCCGGTGATGATCTCGCCGCGTGGGGAGCTCACCTACGCCTTGGCGCTAGCGGAGGCCGAGGCCATCGCCTCCGGGCTCCTGGAACACGGCGTGTCTCGCCTGGCCTGCGCCCTCGACGACGCCCAGGACGTGCTCGTGCTGGTGTGCGCTGCCGCTGCGATCGGGGCCGAGCCGTGCGTCTATCCCCGTGGCCTCGATGACCACGCCCTCGCCGACGCGGCCGCCGCCTATGGACACGACATCGTGGTGGTGTCGGCCCCGCGGCCCGAGGCGCAGGTGAAGACCCTAAGCATCGGCGCCCTACACAGCTCGCCCACCAGTCTGCCCACGGGTTCCGCTGACGGACCTGTCCTCATCCTCACCACTGGCACCACTGGACGCCCGAAGGGCACCCGCCACCTCTGGTCGCGACTCCTCGTCGCCATCCGACCTGATCCGAGGCCGGGGCAGCGGTGGTTGCTCGCCTACAACCTGAACCAGTTCGCCGGGTTGCAGGTCTTGCTGCATGTGCTCGCCAGCCGGGCGACCCTGGTCGTGCCGCGCTCAGGTCAGCCCCGCGATGCCATCGAGGCCATCCGCTCGCACCACGCGACGCACGCCAGCGCCACCCCCACGTTCTGGCGGTTCCTCACGCACCTGCTCGATGCGGAGGCCGCCAGCTCGCTTCCTCTGGAGCAGATCACGCTCGGGGGGGAGGCCGTGCCCGACGCCGTGCTCCGCGACCTGCAGCGTCTCTTCCCTTCGAGCAAGATCTCCCAGATCTACGCGTCGTCTGAGTTCGGGAGCAGCGTCTCGGTCCGCGATGGGCAGGCCGGTCTGCCTCTCTCCGTTCTCGACCGCTCTGAGGGATCCGGCGTGATGCTGCGGATCGTGGAAGGCGAGCTCCAGGTCCGATCATCAGTGGGCATGCTCGGCTACCTCGACGAGAAGGGTTCCCACGGCGCGTGGCGACCCTCCGGAGACTTGGTCGAGGTGCGCGATGGCCGGATCCAGTTCGTTGGCCGGGCCAGTGACACGATCAACGTCGGTGGGGTCAAGGTGCACCCTCTCCCCGTCGAAGAGGCCGTCTGCGCCGTCGCCGGCGTGCGGGCTGCCCGCGCCTATGGGCGAGCCAACCCGGTGTCCGGACAGATCGTGGCCGTCGACGTCGCGTCCATGCCGAAGGAAGACGAGGTGGACCTGCGAGAGCGCATCCAGGCAGCCTGCGAGTCGCTGCCCCCCGCGGCACGGCCCAGACGGATTCGGTTCGTGGAGGATGTGGCCACGCATGAGCACAAGATCGTCAGGCAGGCGCCGGGAGGTGAGCAGTGACTGAAGGGCCTCGAACAGTGCTCGTGACGGGTGGCAGCCGAGGGCTGGGCGCCGCGCTCGTGCAATCCTTCCTCGATGCAGGCGACCGAGTTGCCACGTGCAGCCGCACTCCGACCCCAACCACCGACGCGTGGTCCCAAGATCCCCTCATGGGCGAGCGATTCCTCTACGGCTCGATCGACCTCACCGATGAGGGTGCGTGTGCCACATTCGTGCGTGCGACCGTTGACCGCTTCGGATCGCTCGACGTCCTCGTGAACAACGCCGGCCAAGCCCACGACGGGGTCCTCGGGCTGATGCCCTCAGACGCCATCGACGCCACCATCGACCTCAACCTCCGGTCGACGATCCACACGACCAAGGCGGCCACCAGGCGGATGCTCGTCCAGGGATCGGGTCGCATCATCAACATCTCATCGGTGGTCGGCCTGTCGGGCTATCGGGGCCTAGCCGTCTACAGCGCCACCAAGGCGGCGCTGGACGGGTTCACCCGCGCTCTCGCGCGGGAGCTCGGGCCGCGTGGCATCACGGTGAACTCCGTGGCTCCGGGGTACATGGCCACCGAGATGTCGCATGGGTTGAGTGAGGCCGAGCTCGGCCAAATCGTTCGGCGCACCCCGGCTGGCCGCCTCGGCCAGCCGGCCGATGTCGCCGCCGCGGTTCGATTCCTCACTTCCGCCGAAGCGTCCTTCATCACCGGTCATGTCCTCGTGATCGACGGCGGACTGTCCGCCTAGGCCTGGGCTGCGGCGCCCTACCCCGGCTTGTCGGCGGCGAGGAGGCCATAGCCGAGGGTGCCGTCCTCCCAGAAGCCCTCGAGCACGGGGAGCGCGTCGACGAAGCCCTGCCACTCAACCTCGCCGATCCGCTCGATCACGGCGTCGCGGTGCCCCTCGGCGTTCGTCCGCCAGCGATCGAAGGTGGGAGAGGTGGCCGCCGTGAGGTCGAGCTCGGCATCCACGGTCAAGCCGTGCTCCTGGGCGAGACGTGCGTACTCCGACGGAAGCTCCATGCGAGCATCGCCGAAGGCCGCCCGAAGCAGCGCGAGGGGCTTGTGCAGCCGCCGCACCTCCTCGAAGGGCATCGGACGCTGCAGCATGATGTCGCACAGCACGAGACGCCCACCCGGCTTCAGTACCCTGGTGCACTCCCCGATCAGTCGCCCCCGGTCACGCATGAGGTGCGAGGACTCCAACACCCACACGCGGTCAAAGCTCTCGGCTGGAAGGCCACTGTCCGTGCCATCGCGCTTCTCGAAGGACACGCGGCCGGCCACCTGCTCGCGGGCTGCCCGTTCGGTGGCCCGAGCGATCCCGAGGGCGCTCGTAGTGATCCCCGTGACGCGGACTCCGTAGTTCGCCGCCAGCTGGCAGGCCGCCGTGCCGGTTCCGCATCCGACGTCGAGAACGGACCCGCCGTCCTCCAACCGCGCCTGCTCCACCATGAGCTGGGTGAGCGCACAGGTCGCGTCAGCGAGTGCCTCCGTCCCCGTCTCGAAGACGCCGTAGTGCAGATCGTCTCCGAGGAGGAGCGCCCAGCCATCAGTGACTCTGTCGTAGTGGCTGGCGGCGTCATGGGGACGATCATTCATCGGCCGGAGCACACGGGAGCCGTCTGACGGCGCGTGCCGGCACGCCGAAGAGGACACATCCCGGTGCATGGTCTCCGCTGGGGACGATCGCATTGGCGGCCACCACCGCATTCCGACCGATCGTCACGCCATGGAGCACAACGGCTCCGCTCAGCACGAGCACGTTGCGTCCGATGTGGACGGGCCCCGAGCCCACGGGCTGCTCCATCGTCCAGACATCGCTGCCATCGACGTCGTGGAACGAGTCGACGACCGTGACCCGCTCTCCCAAGGTGGCGTAGTCCTCGATCGACACCTGATCGCGACAGTGCACCGTCGCGCCCCGACCAACCTTCACGTGGTGACCGAGCCGGAGCTGCGCAGTCGGCATCGACACCTTGAGCACCGCGCTGTCCCGCACTTCGCTCGCGTCCCCGATCTGGAGCCGACCGCCGAGGATCTGCAGGCGGATGGCGTTCTCGAACACACATGCGGATCCGATCTCCAACGATGCATCAGCGCCGGAGGTCAGGTCGAGCAGCATGCCCGAGCCGAGATCCGTTCCTGGCCCCACCTGCATCGTGGTGCGCCCTCCCGGGCCGTCCGATCGGATACGAACCCGAGGCAGGCTCGACACCCGAACCGGGGGCACGACGGTCAGCCGAAACGCAGCACCATGGCCCCGCATGCGGACATTGACCCAGACCCCCCAGAGTCGAAGCCTGAGGAGGCGCAACCGTGCTGCTGATGTCCTGTAGATCCAGCGGAGCACGCTTCGCAGCATGGCATACACAAAACCCGTGCCGACGAGCCGGGCCAGACGACCGTCGCCTCATCGCTAGCGATCCTGAATCCGGGCGGGGGGTTTGCCCCTCCGACGAGGAGGATGTGTGGCTTCAGCGGCTTATGGCCCGACGGAGCGGCCGAGCGGCCCGCCTAACCAGCCGACGCCAGGCGGGGCGGGTCGATCCTCGGCGGGCTGTCGAAGTCCGGGCCGCGACGAGGGTGTGCTCCGGGGACTCCACCTCACGCAGGTAGCGGTCTAGGTCGTCGGCCTCGAAGAACTGGCGCTCCTCCACCTCGAAGCTGCCCTCCCACCAGAGCTGCACGACCCGGTCGAGCGGTTCCAGCTGGTCGGCGTGGCCGGCTGGGAAGTGGCCACGTTCCTGCAGCGCGCCGGGCTTCATGGCAAACCGCAGGCGACCGTCGACAACGTCCACCAGCCAGCGGTGGTGACTCCAACCGACCCATGGGCCATGGACTCCCCAGCTCTGTTCCTCGGCGCGCGACGGCGTCTCGATGTAGCCGGCCCGAGCGACCCGCTGGAGCTCCCGGCACACCCAGAGCGGATCGCGGATGTCTTCCAGCGTGTGCGAGCAGACAGCGAAGTCGAACTGGTCGTCGTCGAAGGGCCACGGCTCGTGGTCGCAAATGTCAGCCTGGACCCAGGTGTCGGAGGAGAACCGCTCCCGGGCCGAGGTCCGGTCGTAGCCGTACAGGCCGCGCGTCTCGAAGGGCATGAGGTCGAGCACCCAATCGGCCCGCTCGAACGGCGATCCCCAGCCACCCACATCGAGGACGAGCTCGTCAGCCGACAGGCGCTCGACGATCGACCTTGCGCTGGCCTCAAGCACCCGCTGCCTTGGGGTGTTTGCGGTGCCACTCGATCATGCGGGCCACTATCTCACGCAGCGCGCACCGCCTCGCCGCAGCACGGGTTCGGGCCGTCCCGATGTCGTCTCATCACGCGTGTACCGTCGCGCCATCTTGTTCAGCCGCCGTCGGTCCTTCCCGCCCAGGCCCCGCGCGTTGCCACGGATCCCCGCATCGGAGCAGCAATGACGTTCGGGTCGTATCTCCTCGGCGTCTGCCCGCTCGTGGTGATCGCCGCATCATCGCTGGTCGGAGCCCACCGAGTCGTGGGACGCGTTGCTCCGACGTGGCGTGGGTCCGTCGCGCTCCTCGGTCAGCTCGTCGTGGCCATCGCGACGATCACCCTCACGGGGTGTCTCCTGGGTGCCGTTGGCCTCTTCTCGACGCGGTGGGTGACCGGTGGGGTTCTCCTGGCGGGAGCGGCGATGGTGGCGTGGGGGCGGCCCTCAGGCGAGCCCCCCGGACCGAGGCCTTCTGGTCGCTTCCCACCGCTCGAGTCGGTCGCCGCGATGGGTGCAGTCGCGGTTGTCGTCGGTCAATGGGCAACCAGGGTGGCCGCGTCCTATGACCGCGGGATCACCTCAGCGGACAGCCTCGGATACCACCTTCCGTGGGCGGCGCGCTTCGTGCAGACCGGCGATGTCTGGCCAGTGCACTACGCGCTGCAAGGGCTGCCGACCAACTTTGACCCGGCCAATGCTCAGGTGCTCACCGCCATCACGATGCTGCCGTTTGGTAACGACGTGCTCGCCCCGCTGCTCAACCTCGGCTGGCTCGCGCTCGCTCTCCTCGCGGCGTGGTGCGCTGGACAGCGCTGGGGCGCGGGCGCCGTCGCGCTGGTGGGACTCGCGCTCGTCGCGGCAACGCCGATACTCGCGTTGAGCCAACCCGGACAGAGTCTCAACGATCTCGCCGCCATCGCCTTGCTCTTGGCAGCGGTTGCGCTGCTCGCTCACGCCGAGGGCTTGCCCGGCCCAACCGCGATCGCAGGGTTGGCAGCCGGGCTGGCGCTCGGTACGAAGCTCAACGTGGCCGTCCCCATCGCGGTGCTGACGATCAGCCTCGCGGCGGTCGCGATCCGGGCTCGACGGTGGCGGCCATTCGCCCTGTGGGCGGCCTGTCTGGGCCTCGGGGGCGGCTTCTGGCTCGTGCGAAATCTTGTGGCCGTCGGCTCACCGTTGCCACAGCTCGCCCTTCCCTTCTTCAGTCAGCCGCGGTTTTCGTTGAGCGAACTGGCCGGCCACACGACAGCGGAATATCTGACGAACGGGCGGATCTGGCAAGAGACCTTCCGGCCCGGTCTCCGGGATGCGTTTGGCCTGGCATGGCCTGTGCTGGGCATCGTTCTGATCGGTGGGGGGGTCGCATCGCTTCGCCTCCCCAGGGGGACCGCTCGGGCCGTCGGCGCGGCTGCCCTCGCCGCGGCCGCTGGCTATATCATCACGCCCGGGACGGCGTTCGGTCTGGCCGGTCACCCTGTGTTCTTCCGTGAGAACCTGCGCATCGCGGTTCCCGCCCTCGCTCTCGGGGCTGTCGCACTCGCAGCCGTCAGTGGAACACGGCGAGGTCGCGCCACGACAGCTGTCCTCAGCGGAATCTTCCTGGTCACCGAGCTCAGCGGCGGCGTGTGGCCGGCGTGGCCGTTGGCGTTTTGGGGGGTTGGGTTGGCGGCTGCCATCACCGTGGCAGGGGCGGCCCTCGCGTGGTGGTGGGCCGCTCGCGCGGAAGCGCACCGACGCCGTCTCGCGTATGGCGCCGCCGCGGTGGTCCTCCTGATCGGAGCGGCTGCCGGACATCGGGTGCAGCAGCGCTATCTAGACCGCCGCTACGCGGTGGGGGGGACTGCGGTTCCGGAGGTCGACGCATGGGCGCGATCAGTCCACGGCGCCCGAATCGCCGCCGCGGGCTACTTCCAGCAGTACCCGCTATATGGCCTGGACCTGAGCAACCACGTGCAATGGATCGGGACCATCGGCACCGACGGGTCGTTCGAGCGGACCCAGTCCTGCGCAGAGTTCCGCCGAGAGGTCGCCAACGGCGGTTACGACTACGTCGTGGTCGCCGATCCCCGTTCGACCGACGCCCCCATCGAGGCCGTCTGGATCAGTACGGACTCAGGAGCACGCGAGGTGTTGCACACCGCGCATGCGGCCGTGTTCCGCATCGTGAGGCCCCCAAACCCTCAGCGTTGTGCGTGAGCTCCGCGACCTGTGAGGCCTCCGAGCGGAGGGCTCAGCACTCGGTGCGTCTTGCGACGGCCAGGATTGAGGTGCCCGGCCACCGTTGCACACGCTGGGCGGCCACCGCGTCGCGCTGCCGTCGCAGCAGGCGATATGCAGGTCGGTTGACGAGCGATGGCACTGCGAACTCCTCCATTGCCGCCACGGCCACCGGAAGACTGGTCCGACGCCGGACGCGTCGGGACAGCCAGGCGACCGGGTACAGGGGAGCCATGAGCTCGGTCAGGTAGATCACCTCCAGCCCCGCTGATGAGAGAAGCCGATGCAGCGTTGCGCTCTCGTAGCGACGGTGGTGGCCGGCGCCGACATCGACGACGCTCCACAGAGAGGCGCGGGCCGGGACGGTGACGAGCAGCGTCGCGCCGCCGCGCATCGAGGAGACGAGGGCGGCGACGGCGGCCTCATCGTCGTCGATGTGCTCGAGCACATCGCAAGCGAGGACGAGATCCCACACACGAGGGAACGGAAGGTCCATCAGATCGGCTTGTACCAGAGGGCTGCGGCCGCGCCGGGCCACGGCCATGGCCTCGGGGAACGGGTCGAGGCCCACCGCTAGGGCATCGTCGAAGACCTCCTGGACGGCCCGGAGCACGACGCCCGTACCGCACCCGACCTCCAGCACTTGGGGTCGCTGGGGCAGTGTCGCCCGCAGCCAGGACAGCGCCGCGACAATGATCTCGTTGCGGGCCTGGAACCAGAAGTGGCGATCTTCGATCTCGGCGATGTCCGCAAAGAACTCCGCCTCGTACGAATGGCTCATGGCCGCGGGTCGCACTCCGACACGACCATCCAGATGAGGATGTTGGAGAGGTGGGCACCGGGCATCCCTGCCACTCTCCCACGCAGGCGCGACCGTCCGGCCCCGCTCGAACCGTGCATGGCGGGAGGCCTTGATTCGAATGGGATGCGGTAAACCTTCCGCGTGCCGACCGCCAGAACGCCGATGATCCAGCGCGGTGATGGCTAACGCGGCGGCGCAGGGCGACGGGCTACGGGTCCTGCACGTGTTGGAGGCGATCGAAGGCGGCACCTCCCGCTACCTGACAGACCTCGTGGTCCACGCGCGCAGGATCGACCACCACGTGGCCATCCCATCGACGCGGCGCGGAGGCGGCACCGACCTACTCCTTCACCAGTCCCTCCTGGAGGCCGAAGCGACATTGCACATCGTGGAGATGGCGCGGGCTCCCGCACGGCCCGTGAATGCTCAAGCTGTGGTGGCCCTGCGGCGCCTCATGCGGCAACTACGCCCGAGCGTGGTGCACGCGCACAGCGCGGTGGGGGGAGCCCTCGGCCGTCTGGCCGCCCTCGGGTCGGGGACCCCCGTCGTGTACACCCCGCAAGGGATCGCACTCGGCCGAGCCTCCCGCTCCATCGAGCGGTTGTTGGGCCATGCCACGACCCGCCTCGTCGCGGTATCCGCCAGCGAGGCTGAGCTCGCGCGACACCTGCGGCTGGTTCCACCCGAGCACATCGTCACCATCTACAACGGGATCGACGTGGAGGCGCCCGAGCCTGGGCCAAACCTCCGGGATCGGTTGGGCGTCCCGCGCGACACCCCCATCGTGGGCACCATCGCCCGCCTGGTGCCCCAGAAGGCTCCCGAGATCTTCGTGGCGGCCTGCGCCCACATCGCCAGGCGGGTGCCAAGGGCTCACTTCGTTCTCATCGGCTCGGGAGCCTTGCAACCATTGCTTGACGAGGAGATCGCTCGGCACGACATCGCGAAACGATTTCACCAGATCAAGGTTGAGCCGAACGCGGCGCGCCTCCTCGCTCAGCTCGACGTCTTCGCGCTCTCCTCTCGATTTGAGGGGGCCCCGTATGCACCGATGGAAGCGATGCGGGCCGCCACCCCAGTGGTGCTCACCGATGTCGTGGGGAGCAGGGAGACGATCGAGCAAGGGACATCCGGGCTCCTCGTCCCGCCCGAGGACCCCGTGGCGCTCGGCGACGCGGTGGCGTCCTTGCTGCTCGATCCCGACCTGGCCCGGCGGCTCGGACGCTCGGGACGCGAACGCGTCCACGCGATCTTCGACGTCCGGGCCATGGGCGAAGCCCACCGCTCGCTGTACGGCGCCGTCCGCGGTGACACGCGTCACAACGTGTCCTAGAGTGTATAGACCGTCAGACATCGGACGCGGCGCGTGGTGTGGGCAGGATTTCATCCGGGTGACACCGAAACCTACGATCAGCAGGTTCAACGGGTGACAGGAGGGTTTGTGGCTGAGGCCGGCGGGATCAAGGGGAGTCGTCAGATCGGCACCGCCCGTCGGGTGGTCGATGTCGCGATCAGCAGCGTCGCCATCGTGATCACGGCGCCCCTCATCCTGATGGCGGTCGTCGGCAGCGCGGTGACGCTGCAGGCATGGCCCCTCTTCACCCAGGATCGGATCGGCCTCGACGGTAGGACGTTCCGGTTCCTGAAGGTGCGGACCTTGCCGATCGACGTGCCCAGCTACATCGACAAGCACCAGCTCGACCACGGCCGGACCCCTGCCTTCTGTCGACTGCTCCGGCGGCTGCACGTCGATGAGCTGCCACAGCTCCTGCTCGTCGTGCGCGGCCACATGAGCCTCATCGGCCCTCGGCCCGAGATGGCCCACCTCCACCACCACCTGGCGGCTGACTTCCGAGCCCTGCGCACATCGGTTCGTCCGGGCTGCACCGGCCTCTGGCAGATCAGCGAGGCTTGCACCGAGCTGATCGGCGTCGCGCCGCAGTACGACGAGTTCTACCTCGCACAGCGGAGCATCCGACTCGACGTGTGGATCCTCGTCCGCACCGTCGCCAAGATGCTCGGGTCGCGTCGTTGCATCGAGCTGACCGACGTCCCGGCCTGGGCTATGACCCAGGTGCCCCAAGGGACCGCCGCTACGCACGCCACGAACGAGTCCGGGCTCAGCCTCCCGGCCACCTCCGGCCGCTGAGCGCCCCTTCGTCCCGGCGAACCCACCATCATGACGAGCGAGAGAGGCCTGTCGTGGAGGATCGCGGATGCCCTCCGGCACGTACCACCGGTGTACTGGGCCGCCAGGCGGGCGTTCACGACAGCCAATCGACTCCTTCCCCCGGTGGTCATCGAGGGAGTTCCCGGGCCCG
>Ga0136633_1000225_pt1 | contig 42780 bp, 41 predicted proteins | sample AntDrymeUQ832206_2_FD_105494 | JGI IMG/M metagenome (GOLD analysis project Ga0136633, IMG submission 105494) | Polar desert sand microbial communities from Dry Valleys, Antarctica - metaG UQ83 (22.06) | ecosystem: Environmental > Terrestrial > Soil > Desert | place: Antarctica: Dry Valley... | reverse complement strand
GGTCCCCGCCGGCGAGCGCGGCGACTCCCGCACCAAGGGCCGTGCCGCCAAGCCGGCCAAGGCCCCGCCCAAGCGACGTGGCAGCCCGACCCACGTCCTCGTCGTCGAGGGTGCCAACGCCGGCGAGCGCGCCGAGCTCGACCAGGCCCCGGTCCTGATCGGTCGCGGCACCGACGCGGCGATCCGGCTCGACGACGACTACGTCTCGACCCGCCATGCCCGCATCGCCTCCTCGGCCGACCAGTGGTTCGTCGAGGACCTCGGCTCGACCAACGGCACCTACGTCGGCACCGCACGGATCACCGCGCCGACCACACTCACGCTCGGGACCCAGGTCCGCATCGGCAAGACCATCCTCGAGCTGAGGAAGTAGGCCCATGCGTCTCGAGTACGCCGCAATCTCCGACGTCGGTCGCGTCCGCAAGGACAACCAGGACTCCGGCTACGCCGGCCCCCATGTCCTCGCCGTGTGCGACGGCGTCGGCGGCGCGGCCCGCGGCGACATCGCCTCCAGCACGGCCATCGGCCAGTTGCGGCGCCTCGATGACGGGCCGACGCCCGGCGACGAGGGCGAGACCGACCTGCTCGGCCAGGTGTCCGGCGCTCTCCACCGCGCCCACGACCGGATCGGCGAGCTGGTCGACGAGAACCCTGCGCTCTCCGGCACCAGCACCACGGCCACGGTTGCCCTGTTCGACGGGACCAAGCTGGCGCTGGGCCACATCGGCGACAGCCGTGCCTACCTGTTGCGCAAGGGCGCGTTCTCCCAGCTGACCATGGACCACACCTTCGTCCAGACCCTGATCGACGACGGCCAGATCACCGAGGAGGAGGCGCGCCACCACCCCCACCGCAACCTCATCCTCAAGGCGGTCGACGGCATCCACGACCTCGAGCCCGACCTGTTCCAGGTCGACCTCGAAGTCGGTGACCGGCTGCTCTTCTGCAGCGACGGCGCCTGCGGTGTCCTGGATCCCGAGCGACTTGGCGCGATCCTCGGCGAGGGCAACGCTGACTACGCGGCCGTCGAGCTGGTGCGAGCCAGCCTGGCAGCCGGCAGCACCGACAACGTGACCTGCCTGGTCGCCGACGTTGCCGACGGTGACATCGATGTCTCGGTCGAAGCCATGCTGGTGGGTGCCGCCGCCGAACTGCCCCGCCGCGGTCGGGGCGTCAGCGGTCTCTTCCGCGGGCACCGGGCCGGAGACACCGGTGAGCTCGAGCCGGTGCAGGCCGAGATCCCCGACGACCTGCCGTTCGCGATCCCCTCCGACCCGCTCGACCCCGAGGCCGCCCGCTACGCCCCGCAGCCACCCCGCCGCTTCGCCTGGGTCCGGCGGATCCTCGCCATCGCGGTGGTCGTCGGCCTGCTGTGGGTCGCCGGCGCCGCTGCCTTCTCGTGGACGCAGCAGCAGTACTACATCGGCGAGTACGACGGGAAGGTCACCATTTTCCGCGGCGTGAACGCCGACCTGCCGGGCGTCGACCTGTCCTCGCCGTACGAGGTCTCCGACCTGGAGATGTCGAAGCTCAGCGAGTACGACCGCGGCCAGGTCGAGGAGGGCATCGGCTCCGGTGACCTGGGGTCGGCACGCACCACCGTGGAGAATCTCGCCGCCAGCCAGGGTGACGGGGCGGCGGGCACCTGATGCCCCAGACCGGAGCATTCCTCGGGTTCGTGCACCGCCGACGTCGGGGCGCGGAGCTGTTCTTGCTGGTCCTCGCCCTGGCCGTTGGCGCGGGCGCCTACGCCGCAGTCGGGCTCGGCGTCGAAGGCACGATCCCGGCCAACATGATCGGGTACACCGGCTGGTTGGCGGCGCTGGTCATCGCTGCCCACGTCGTCATCCGCATCGCTGCGCCGTACGCCGATCCGGTGCTGCTCCCGGTCGTCGCCGCGCTCAACGGCCTGGGCCTGGCCGTCATCCACCGGCTCGACCTGGCCGACGACACCGAGTTCGCACGACAGCAGCTGATCTGGATGACCCTCGGCGTGGCTCTCTTCGTGGGCACGCTGCTCTTCCTGCGCGACCACCGGGTCCTCCAGCGGTTCACCTACACCCTCGGCCTGTCGTCGATCGTGCTGCTCCTGCTGCCGCTGGTGCCCGGCCTCGGCGCCACCATCAACGGCGCGCGGATCTGGATCCGGCTGGCCGGCTTCAGCTTCCAGCCCGGCGAGGTCGCCAAGGTGCTGCTGGTGATCGCGTTCGCCGGCTACCTCGTCCTTCACCGCGACGCCCTCGCGCTCGCAGGCCGCCGGGTGCTGTTCGTCGACCTGCCCCGTGGCCGCGACCTGGGCCCGATCCTGGCGATGTGGCTGGTCAGCCTCGGCATCCTCGTCTTCCAGCGCGACCTCGGCTCCAGCCTGCTCTTCTTCGGGCTGTTCCTGGTGCTGCTCTACGTCGCCACGGAGCGGCCCGGCTGGCTGGTCGTCGGCGGCTCGCTATTCCTGAGCGGCGCGGGTCTCCTCTACTACATCTCCTCGACCACCGGGAAGCTCGGCCACGTCGCCGACCGCGTCGACATCTGGCTCAACCCGTTCGCCCACTACGGCGAGGGCACCGACGACCTCGCGTTCCAGCCGGTCGAGGCGATGTTCGGCATGGGCTGGGGCGGGCTGATCGGCCGCGGCTTCGGCGAGGGCAGCCCCGAGCGGGTCCCCTTCGCCGAGTCCGACTTCATCATCTCCTCGATCGGTGAGGAGCTCGGCCTCACCGGCGTCATCGCCGTGATCTTGCTCTACGGCTTCATCGTGGAGCGCGCGCTCCGAGCGGCGCTGGTGTGCCGCGACGGCTTCGGCAAGCTGATGTGCGTCGGCTTGGCCGGCGTCATCGCGCTGCAGGTCTTCGTGGTCATCGGCGGCGTCACCCGGCTGATCCCGCTCACCGGCCTGACCACGCCCTTCTTGTCGTACGGCGGATCCAGCCTGGTCGCCAACTGGGTGATCATCGCGCTGCTGCTGCGCGTCTCCGACCAGGCCAGACGGCCCGCTCCACAGCTGAGCGTGGAATCCGACTCCGACTCCGAGTCGACCCAGGTCGTCAAGGCGGTGCGCGCATGAACAAGCCGATCCGCACCATCTCGACGTTCTGCCTGCTGCTGTTCCTGGCGCTGATGCTCAACGCCACCTACCTCCAGTACTGGCGAGCCAGCAGCCTCGATGAGAACCCGCTGAACCGCCGGGTGCTCGAGGAGGCGTTCGCCAGCGAGCGCGGCGCGATCCTGGTTGGCAGGACTCCAGTCGCGGAGAGCAAGCCGAGCAGTGACCGCTACGAGTTCCAGCGCACCTACCCGCAGCCGTTCAAGTACGCGCCGATCACCGGCTGGTTCTCCTACTACAGCCAGACCGGCGTCGAGAGTTCGCAGAACTCCGTGCTCTCAGGCGACGACAGCCGGCTGTTCGTGACCCGGCTGGTCGACCTGCTGTCCAACTCCGCGGCCAAGGGCGGCAGCGTCCAGCTGACGATCGACCCGGCCGCCCAGACCGCCGCGTACGAGGGCCTCGCCGCCCTCGGCGACGACGTCGAGGGTGCGGTGGTGGCCATCGAGCCGAGCACCGGAAAGATCCTCGCGATGGTGTCGCTGCCGACCTACGACCCGAACGAGCTGGCCGGACACGACTTCGGTGAGGTGGGGGACCGCTACCGCGCGCTGCAGAAGCAGGAGAACGAGCCGATGCTCAACCGCGCGATCCAGACCCGGCTCCCGCCCGGTTCCACCTTCAAGCTGGTGACGGCCGCCGCCGCGATCGAGAAGCTCGGCTACGACACCGACTCGCAGGTTCCGGGCGGAGCGACCTATCAGCTGCCGCTCACCAGCGACGACTCCGGTCTCATCGACAACGAGGGCCGCGACTGCGGGACCGACAAGATCCCGTTCACCCAGGCGATGGGCCAGTCGTGCAACACGACCTTCGCCCGGCTGGCCGTCGATGTCGGCGCAGACGCGATGCTCGACCAGGCCGAGGCGTTCGGGTTCAACACCGACTACCTCGACGACCTCGCACCGCAGGCCACGTCGAACTTCCCCGAGGGCATGGACGAACCGGAGACCGGCCAGTCCGGCATCGGTCAGTTCGAGGTGCAGGCGACGCCGCTGCAGATGGCGATGGTGGCCGCCGGCATCGCCAACGCCGGCACCGTGATGCGCCCCTACCTCGTCGACGCCGTCCTCACTCCCGAGCTCGAGGTGCTCCCCAAGACCGACCCCGAGGAGCTCTCGCAGGCCATCGATGCCAACACCGCCGACGTGCTGACCGACCTGATGGTCTCCACGGTCGACGAGGGCACCGCGTTCGCTGCGCAGATCCCCGGCGTCGCCGTCGCCGGCAAGACCGGGACCGCGCAGAGCGGTCAGGACGACGTCGCGCCGTACGCCTGGTTCACCTCCTTCGCCCCCGCCGAGGATCCCGAGATCGCCGTCGCGGTGATGATCCAGAGCGCACCGGGCACCGAACGCGGCGAGATCGCCGGCGGCGCGCTCGGCGGCGGCGCGCTCGGCGGACCGATCGCCAAGGCCGTCATGCAGGCGGTGATCGGGTCGTGACCGAAGGACAGGCCGCACGGTTCGCCGACGACGCCCACCGCTATCGCATCGATTCCCGCATCGCGACCGGTGGGATGGGCGAGGTCTGGCGCGCCACCGACACCACCCTGGGCCGCACGGTCGCGGTCAAGCTGCTCAAACATGAGTACGCCGACGACGAGCTGTTCCGCACCCGGTTCGCCTCCGAGGCCCAGCACGCCGCCGCCCTGCACCACCCGGGAGTCGCGGCGGTCTACGACTTCGGGGAGGCAACTGCCGTCGACGACGGCGGACCGCGGCCCTACTTGGTGATGGAGCTGGTCGACGGGCAACCGCTCTCGGCGCTGATCCGCCCCGGACAGCCGCTCGACCCCGACGTGGCCCGCGACCTCATGGCGCAGGCGGCCGACGCGATCGGCGCCGCCCACGCCGCAGGCATCGTCCACCGCGACGTGAAGCCGGCCAACCTGCTCGTCACCCCCGACCGTCGGGTCAAGATCACCGACTTCGGGATCGCCCGGGCCACCGAGGGAATGGCACTCACTCAGACCGGCCAGGTCATGGGGACCCCGCAGTACCTCTCGCCCGAGCAGGCGCAGGGGGGCACCGCGACGCCTGCGTCCGACGTCTACTCGCTCGGCGTGGTCACGTTCGAGTGCCTCACCTCGCGGCGCCCGTTCGTGGGGGAGACGCCGATCGCGACCGCCCTGGCCCACCTGCGCGAGCCGGTGCCACCGCTGCCCGCGAGCATCCCGTCCGACCTGGCCGCGGTCGTCACCCGGTCGCTGTCCAAGGAACCCGGCGAGCGGTTCGCCGACGGCACCGCCTTCGCCGCTGCGCTGCGCAACCCGTCCGGCGTCGCGCCGGCCACCGTCGTCGCGCCGGCCGCGGCCGAGGCGACCCAGGTGATGTCGGGGGTCGCTCCCGTCCCTTCCAGCACCATGGCCACCCCGGTCGCCCCGCCGCAGGACACGAAGCGCGGCGTGCCGTGGCTCTGGGTCGTGCTGGCCGTGATCCTCCTGGTCGGCATCATCGCGCTGATAGCGGTCGCTGCGACGAACAACGGCGACGACGACCCGGCGGTGGACGAGCCGCGGCGCACCCGCAGCTCGCAGACCCAGCAGTCGCCGTCCGAGCCGACCACGACCGAGACGACTCCCGAGGAGACCCCGACCGAGACCGAGCCCGAGACGTTCTCGATCAACCCCGACGACTACGTCGGGCGTGACGTCAAGGAGGTCGAGGCCGACCTCAAGGCGCTGGGCCTCAAGCCCGCCAAGGAGGAGCTCGACAACGACGGCACCCAGGAGGAGAACACCGTCGAGTCGGTCAGCCCGACCGACAACCTCCAGGAGGGCGACACCGTCACCGTCCAGTACTGGGACAAGCCAGCGCCCGTCGCTCCCCCGGACCCGACCGACACCAGCACCGGCGCCAGCAGCGAGTCACCGGCGGCCGTGGAGACCGGCTCGCGCGCACCGACCGGAACCGAGGAGGGGGCGGAGTGAGCGGGGGGCTGATCGGCGGACGCTACGAGCTGGGTGAGCTGCTCGGCCGGGGTGGGATGGCGGAGGTCCGCAAGGGCACCGACTCCCGGTTGGGCCGAGTCGTAGCCATCAAGCGGCTGCGCACCGACCTCGCGAGCGACGCCACCTTCCAGGCCCGGTTCCGCCGCGAAGCGCAGTCGGCGGCGTCCCTCAACCATCCGTCGATCGCTGCTGTCTACGACACGGGTGAGGAGGTGAACACCAACGGCCCTGGTCAGGAGGACGTCGACCAGCCCTACATCGTCATGGAGTACGTCGCCGGCCGGACGCTGCGCGAGATCGTCCGCGAAGGCCGCAAGATCCTGCCTGAACGCGCCCTGGAGATCACCAGCGGCGTACTGGCGGCCCTCGACTACTCCCACCGGGCCGGGATCATCCACCGCGACATCAAGCCGGGCAACGTGATGTTGACCCCGTCGGGCGACGTCAAGGTCATGGACTTCGGCATCGCTCGCGCCATCTCCGACGCGTCCTCGACGATGACCCAGACCGCGGCCGTGGTCGGCACCGCCCAGTACCTCTCGCCCGAGCAGGCCCGCGGCGAGACCGTCGACTCCCGCTCGGACGTCTACTCCACCGGCTGCCTGCTCTACGAGCTGCTCACCGGTCGGCCGCCGTTCGTCGGCGACAGCCCGGTCGCGGTGGCCTACCAGCACGTCCGCGAACCCGCGCTCCCCCCCTCCGACCACGACACCGACCTCCCGCCGGCCATCGACGCGATCGTGATGAAGGCGCTGGCCAAGCGCGTCGAGGACCGCTACCAGTCGGCCGCTGCGATGCGCAGCGACGTCGAGCGCTACCTGGCCGGCCGGCCGGTGCACGCCGAACCACCGCCGCCGATGCCCGACGACGACCGCACCATGGTCGCGGCGGCTCCCGTGCCCGCAGCTGCCGCGCCCACCGCGGCCCACGACGACGATGACCGGCGCGGATCCCGGGCCGGACTGTGGTTTCTGCTCGGGCTCCTGCTGGTGCTGCTCATCGGCGGCGCCGCCTACCTGCTACCCCGGATGTTCGAGTCCGCGCCCGAGCAGGACCGGGTCCCGGACGTGATCGGGATGCGCGAGGATGACGCCCGTGCTCAGCTCGGGGCGGCCGGGTTCACGGTGTCGGTCGACTACCGCACCGACTCCAACGGCCGCGAAGGCCGGGTGCTCGAGCAGGACCCGAACGCCGACCAGTACGTCGAGCCCGGAAGCTCGGTGACGATCGTGGTGTCCGAGGGGAAGCCGCTGACCACGGTGCCGAGCGTGGTCAACCAGCCACGGGCCGACGCGCGGGCGGTGCTGGAGAGCCAGGGCTTCGACGTGGTCCTGACCGAACGGAACTCCGACGTGGACGAGGGCATCGTGGTCGCCACCGATCCCAGCGCGGGGACCAGCGTGCCTGAGGGCAGCACGGTGACCGTCTTCTACTCCGACGGTCCCGAGGAGGTCCCGGACGTCGTGGGCGACCCACAGAAGGTGGCGGAGAAGACGCTCACCGAGGCGGGGTTCGAGGTGGACGTCGTCGAGACGACCGACACCACCGAGAAGAAGGGCACCGTCATCCGGCAGAGCCCCGAGGGCGGTGAACGCGCCGACGAGGGTTCGACCGTGACCATCGTGGTGTCGGCGTTCGAGGAGCCGACCGAGGAGCCCTCGCCGACCGAGGAGCCCTCGCCGACGGAGACCCCGGGGCTGCCGACGGAGAGCCCGGCCGCGTTGACCGACCCGAACCGTCCGGGTCGGCACAGCAGTCAGCGGATGGGCTCGGCGTAGGTCAGGTTCGTGAGCCCGTCGTACGCCGGCATGTCCAGCTGTCCGAGGGCGTCCATCTCGAAGCCGACCGACACGTCCGGCAGGGACGCGTCGTACCGGTAGATCTCGAGGTAGTCGTCCTGGAGCACGGCCGCCTCGAGCGCGGCCGGGTTGCCGATGGCCGAGATCGTGTAGGGCTGTGGGTAGGCGCGACCCTGGATCAGCACCGCGTTGCCCTCGCACTTGATGCCGGTGGTCGTCACCACGCGCTTGCCCTGGATCGTCACTGCCTCGGCGCCTCCCTTCCACATCGCGTTGACCACGGCCTGGATGTCTTGCTGGTGCACCACCAGCAGGTTGATCGGCTGCGTCGAGGAGTTGATGACGTCGGCAGGGGCGTCGGAGAGGGTGACCGTGAGTCCGGCTCCGGAGACGGGCGTGAGCCCCGCGGGAGCCTTCATGGCCTCGATGCCCTCCTGGAGCTGCTTCACCCCCGAGTCGCCGACCTGCCCGGTGAGCCGCTCGACGTCGGCGGTCACGGCCAGGACCCGAGCCTCGAGCTGCTCGTACTCCCGGTTCTCGGCGGCCACGAGTGAGCCGAGGTCGGTGTAGCGTCCCGGCCGCAGGTCGGTGCCCTCGCTGTTGGCCGAACTGGTGACGAACAGCACGCCGCAGCCGATCACGACCAGCGGCGTGGCGAATCGCCACGGACCACGGGGCGCGCCGACCCCGTCATCGGGGCTCGCGTGGGACGGGCGGGGCATGGCGACTACGCTAACCCCCGCAACCAGCGGGACCTAGTCCGACCGGACGGTCCCGACGCACAACCGAGGAGTTCTGGTGTCCAAGCCCAAGGCCAAGCAGGAGTACGACGAGCTGGCGGGAGCCCCCGTGTTCACGCCACGGACCCTGGTCTCGATCGTGCTGGGTGTGCTCGGTATCGCCTGGCTCATCTACTACTACCTCGCCGTGCGGGTCGACCCGGCCGTGCTCCCGGCTCCCGAGGCCGGCGGTCCGGCGTTCATGGGCGACCTGGGCGAGTGGAACTACGCGATCGGGTTCGGCCTGCTGTTCCTCGGCCTGGCGATCTCGGCCCACCCGAGCACGCCGCTGGGCCGCGGCCGCGGCGTCGTCGTCGGCATGCTCGCCTGCTTCCTCATCGGTCTGCTGTGGATCTGCACCTACTACGTGTTCAGCGACGACCCGTCGGCCATCCCGGTCATGAACGACCTCGGGCAGTACAACCTGATCGTCGGCATCTCCTTCATGGCCGTCGGCTTCTCCTTCGCCACCCGCTGGGAGTGAGTCCCGGCCTGTGAGTGTCTGGGCGCTGGCGCGGTGGCCGGGACACCTGCTGGTCCTGGTCCTCCTCGGCACCGCCCTCTGGCTCGGCTCCTGGCAGTACGGCGCCGGCCAGGGCGAGCGGGAGGCCGCCGCGCGTGACCCCACCCGTGCCGATCCCGTCCCGCTCGCCGACGTGCTCGGTCCCGACGACGCGTTCCCGGCCCCCTCGATCGGGCAGCCGGTGACGGTCAGCGGCGACTGGGTCCCCGACGCAACCGTCTTCGTCGAGCGCGACACCGGCTACTGGGTCGTCACCCTGCTGGCCGTCGGAGGTGTGGCCGTCGGGGGAGCCGACGCACCGGCGCTCCCCGTCGTACGCGGCGTGAGCGACGTACCGGCTGCAGACCCGGTCACCGGCCCGGCCCAGGTGACCGGCTGGCTGCAGCCAGCTGAGGGCACCGGAGCCGTGGACGACGATCCGACCGACGACGTGCTGCCCCAGTTGCGGGCAGCCGACCTGGTGCAGCGGGTCGACCAGGACCTCTACAGCGCCTACGCCGTGGCGATGGAACCGACCGCGGGGCTGGCCGCGGCCAGTCTCGAGGAGCTCCCCGACGCCGGTCGGCTCACCGGTCTCCGCAACTTCCTCTATGCCCTCGAGTGGTGGGTCTTCGGCGGGTTCGCCGTCTTCGTGTGGGTCCGGTATCTGCTCGACTCCCGCCGCGAGCCGCCCCGTAGGGTCGAGTCGTGAGAAACCTGTTCACCGGCTATCGCTGGCTCGCCCTCATCGTCGGCGTACTCCTCGCCTTCGGCTCGCTGGTCGCCGCTCCCCTCAAGTACCTCGCCACCGAGGGGTCCTCGCTCCAGGAGTTCGGCGAGGCCGCGAGCCTGGTGTGGCTGGTGCATGGCTGGATCTTCATGATCTACGTCGTGGTCGCGTTCCTGATCGCCCGCCGATCCGGCTGGAGTGCGCAGTTCACCGGGCTGATGCTGGTCGCCGGGTTGGTGCCGCTGCTGATCTTCTGGGTGGAGCGCCGGGTCGTCGAGCGGCTCCGCGCCGAACACCCCGAGCTCGCCGCGACCCGGTCCTGAGCCGGAGCCTGCGATGACGACGGCGTTCGTGCTGGGCGGCGGCGGCGTCCTCGGCGCGGTCGAGGTCGGCATGCTGCGGGCCCTGTTCGAGCGCGGCATCACCCCCGACCTGGTGCTCGGCACCAGCGTCGGCGCCCTCAATGGCGCGATGGTGGCCCGCGACCCGAGTCCTACGGTCATCGACCGGCTCACCGAGCTCTGGATCAATGTCGGGGCGGCGGGCTCGGGGTACGGCGACCGGCCGCTGCGCACCGTCCGCCGGGCGGTGTCGACCGGCACCCACATCTACTCCTCGAAGCCGATGCGGCAGCGGCTGCAGGAGGAGTTCGGCGACCAGCTGATCGAGGACCTCCCGGTGAGGTTCCAGGCCTGCGCCGCCCACATCGAACGTGCAGCGGAGCACTGGTTCGACTCCGGGCCGCTGGTGGACGCGGTCGTGGCGAGTGCCGCCGTCCCCGGGCTGCTGCCGCCGGCGGTGGTCGACGGGGAGCACTACCTCGACGGCGGCATCGTGAACTCCATCCCCGTCGCGCGTGCCGTGCAACTCGGCGCCACCCGGCTCTTTGTGCTGCAGGTGGGCCGGATCGACCGGCCGCTGGCGGTGCCGCGACGACCCTGGGAGGTTGCCCGGGTCTCCTTCGAGATCGCCCGCCGCCACCGGTTCCAGCGTGAGATGGCCGAACTCCCGGCTCACGTCGAGGCGCACGTGCTGCCTGCGCGAGGCACGTCGCCGCGAGACGACACCCTGCTCGGCCACCGCGACTTCAGCGGCGTCCAGGCCCGCATCGACGCGACGTACGACGCGAGCCTGGCCTACCTGGCGGACGTGTGACCAAGCGCGGGGTGTGGGCGCTCCGCCGCCTGGTCATCACACCTGCTGTCATCGTCCTCACGGTGGTCGTCTGGATCACGCTCCCGGCCTGGTTGATCGTGGCCGCAGTGGTCTCCCCGGTACTACCCGGCCGCTGGCGAGCGCTGCGGCTGCTGTGGGTGCTGATGCTCTACCTGACCTGCGAGACGTTGCTGCTGCTGGTGATGCTCGGCCTCTGGTTCTCCTCCGGCTTGGGCCGGTGGGTCCGCACGCCGTACTTCGAGGGCATCCACTACGACCTGGTGCAGGGCGTGACGTGGGTGTTCTTCGGTGAAGCGCGACGGGTGCTGGCGCTGCGGATCGAGACCGACGGTCCGACGCCGGACGCCCATCCCGGCGTCCCGATCCTGGTCGCCTGCCGGCACGCGGGGCCAGGCGACTCGCTCACCCTCATCCACGCGCTCATGCACTGGTACGCCCGCGAGCCCCGGGTCGTGCTCAAGGACACGCTGGCCTGGGATCCGGTCGTCGACGTCCTGCTCAACCGGATCCCGGCCCGGTTCATCGACCCCGGCGGCGACGACGTCGAGCGCCACATCACCGAGCTCGCCCGCGGCCTCGACGGGGACGACGCGTTCGTGATCTTCCCGGAGGGCGGAAACTTCACGCCCGGACGCCGACAGCGGGGCATCGACCGCCTCCGGCGACTCGGCATGGAGGGAATGGCGCGGCGGGCCGAGGCGATGACACACGTGCTGGCGCCGCGCCCCGGTGGCTTCATCGCCGCGCTGGACGGAGCGCCGGACGCGGACGTCGTCCTCGTCGCCCACACCGGCCTCGACCACATGCTCACCATGCGTGACGTGTGGCGCGAGCTGCCCATGGACAAGGTGCTCGTGATGCGCTGGTGGCAGGTGCCACGCGAGGAGATCCCGGACGGCCGCGAGGAGCGGATCGAGTGGCTCTTCGGCTGGTGGGAGCGGATCGATGAGTGGGTGGAAGCGAACCGCCCCGAGGGCTGAGCCGGAGGGCGAGGTGCGAGGCCGCCAGCGCGCCAGACCACCCCGACCTCCCGCTGACGGAGGTCGGGGTGGGAGGTGCGAAATCAGCTCTTGGCGTCGTCCGGCTCGTCGAGCACGACCTCGTCGGCCGGGTCGTCCGGCGTCGAGACGGCGTGGGCGCTGTCGGCGGAGTCGGCCATCGCCTCGTCCGGCGAGGAACCAGCGTTGTCGTCAGCATGGGCTCCCGACGTGGGAGCCGGAGTGGGCGGACGCGGCGCAGGCGGCGGGGTCGGGGTGTAGGAGGACTGCCAGTTCTGGCTCTCCTGGCCACCCTTGAGCTTCTTGGCCACGAACGCGGCGGCAGCGGCCACCCCGCCGAACAGCACGATCTTCTTGAACTTGCCGCGCTTCTTCGGGGTCTCACCCTTGAGTTCGGCGACCTTGGCCGCGGCCAGGTCGCGGCTCTCGTTTGCCTTCGCCGAGGCGACCTCAGAGAAGGCGGCAGCCTTCTCGGCAGCCAGGGCGGCGCCGTCCGCGATCAGCGGCTTGGCACGGTCACGCGCATCGGAGATGACGGGCCCGGCCTTGTCGCGGGCGTCCTGGAGGAGGGGCACAGCGCGTTCGCGGGCGGTGTCGACCGCCTGCTCGACGTGGGGGCGCACCTGGACGACGGCCTGCTCGACGTAATCGACGGCCTGCTCCATGAGGGACTTCTTCTTGCGGATACCCATGAGGGAATCTTCCTCTCGCTCGCGTATCCCCCGATCGTTTCACGTCTACCCAAGCCGGGCCAGCCACCCGAACAGGTGATTGGACGGATCTGCGAGGATCGTGACGCACGAACCCCGAGACAACAGCCCCGACGAGAGAGCAGGACATGGCCGACCAGCAGGCGATCCTGAAGACCAACCACGGCGACATCACGATCACCCTCTTCCCCGACCACGCCCCGGCGACGGTGGCCAACTTCACCGGCCTCGCCACCGGCACCAAGGAGTACGACGCCGGCAACGGCTCCTCCGGACCCTTCTACGACGGGCTCAACTTCCACCGCGTCATCCCCGGTTTCATGATCCAGGGCGGCTGCCCGCTCGGAACCGGCACCGGCGGCCCGGGCTACACCTTCAAGGACGAGCCGCACCCCGAGCTGGTCTTCGACAAGCCCTACCTGCTGGCCATGGCCAACGCCGGGCCGGGCACCAACGGCTCGCAGTTCTTCGTCACCGTGGGCCCGACGCCGCACCTGAACCGCAAGCACACCATCTTCGGCGAGGTGGCCGACCAGTCTTCGCGTGACGTGGTCGACGCCATCGCCGGAGTCCGCACCGGTGGCGGCGACCGTCCCGTCGAGCCCGTCGTCATCGAGTCCGTCGAGGTCGTCGGCTCCTGAGCACCGAGCCCACACCCCAGACGCCTCCCGAACCGGAGGTGCCGACCTGTTATCGGCACCCCGGCCGGGAGTCGTACATCCGCTGCCAGCGGTGTGACCGGACGATCTGTCCGGACTGCATGCGGGACGCGGCGGTCGGGTTCCACTGCCCGTCGTGCATCGCCGAGGGCGCGAAGACGACCCGCCAGGCTCGCGCCCCGTACGGCGGCGTCCGCTCCGGCAACCCCGCCCTCACCTCGATGGTGCTGATCGGCGCCAACGTGCTGGTGTTCCTCGGGCTCCTCGCCGGAGGCGGCGCCTCCGGAAGGCTCTTCGACCGGATCGCACTGATGCTCGGCAGCCGCTGCGAGCCCATCGGTCAGGCTGGCTTCTACCCTCAGGTGCGCACCGAGGGCAGCTGCGTGGCCGACGTCGGCGGGTTCTGGGTCAGCGGCGTCGGCGACGGTGCCTACTGGCAGCTGGTCACCTCGATGTTCACCCACGTCGAGATCTGGCACATCGGCTTCAACATGCTCGCGCTGTGGTTCCTGGGCCCCCAGTTGGAGATGGCGATCGGCCGACTCCGGTTCCTGGCCCTCTACTTCCTCTCCGGGCTGGGCGGGTCGGCGATGGTGCTGTGGCTGACCGACTCCCAGGTGCAGACCCTCGGCGCCTCGGGCGCGATCTTCGGGCTGATGGGCGGCCTGCTCGTCCTGGCGGTCAAGATCGGCGGCAACGTGTCGCAGATCGGCGGCTGGCTGCTGATCAACGCCGTCCTCACCCTCACCATCCCCAACATCTCCTGGCAGGGTCACCTCGGCGGCTTCCTCGGCGGCGTGCTGATTGCCGCGGTGGTCGTCTACTCCCCCCGGCAACGACGGGGCACCTGGCAGCTGGTCGGCCTGGCGTCGATCGCGCTGCTGCTGCTCGCGGCCGTCGCCGCGCGCGTCGCCACCTTCGCCTGATCGCTGATTCCACAGTTGTGCACTCACCTGTGGGGAGTTACACGCCTGTAGTTCTCCACAGGTTCCTCCCCAGCAGTGGAAAACTTTCACACCCCAGTATCGGCTGGTGGTCATACCACTTGACCAATACCGACGGTCTGCCTACGGTCACGACATGGCGCTGCAACCTGTGAACCGCCGCTCGGTGCCCGACGAGGTCTTCGACCAGGTCCTGGCCGAAGTCGTCGAGGGCGGCCTCGGCCCCGGGGAGGCGCTTCCGAGCGAACGGCGGCTGGCCGAGGTGCTCGGCGTCTCCCGGCCCGCCGTCCGCGAAGCGCTGCAGCGGATGGCGCAGACCCGGCTGGTGGAGGTCCGCCACGGCGGCGCGACCACCGTCCGCGACTTCCAACGGTCGGCCGGGCTCGACCTGCTGCCTCGATTACTCGTACGCCGAGGCTCCCTCGACCTCGCCGTCGCCCGCAGCGTGCTCGAGGCCCGGCTCGCGGTCGGCCCGGCGGTCGCCGCCCTCGCCGCGCGGCGGGGGGGTCCCGCGCTGGCGGCACAGCTCACCGAGACCCTCGACGCGCTCGCCGCCACCGACGACGACGTGGACCGCCAGCAGCACGCGCTCACCTTCTGGGACCAGATCGTCGACGCGGCCGACTCCCTGGTGTTCCGGCTCATGTTCAACAGCCTGCGCGCGGCGTACGAGCCGGCGCTCTCGGCGCTCGCCCCGCTGATGGCCGCCGAGGTCGGGCAGATCGGTGCCTACCGGATGCTGGCCGCCGCGCTCGGCGAGAGTGATCCCGACACCGCCCGCGCCGCCGCGGAACGGGTGCTGCGCCCGGCGACCGAGAGCCTGCTGGCCGCTCTCCGGCAGGCCGAGGAGGAGCAGCGATGACCAAGACGTCCCCGGAGGTCGGGGCCCTCGCCGCTCAGCGGCTGGCCGCCGACGAGTCCCGGATCACCGGCCAACGCGCGCGGCGTACGTCGCTGTCGCTGGCCGCCGCGTGGAGGACTTTTTGGCGCGCCCCGTCGCCGTGGCTGATCGGCGGCTTCCTGCTCGGCTCCGTCGTGGGTCGCGTGGTCGCCGGCGGTGGCGGCTGGTGGGAGCTGGCGATCCCCGCGGTGCTGGTCGCCGCGTTCCCACTGATCGAGTGGGTCGTCCACGTCGCCGTGCTCCACTGGCGACCCCGCGACCTTGGGCCGATCCACGTCGACTCGCTGCTCGCGCGCAAGCACCGCGCCCATCACGCCGATCCCCGTGACCTGCCGCTGGTGTTCATCCCGACGCCGGTTCTGGCCTGGCTGCTGCCGGCGTACGTGCTCCTCGCCTGGCTGGCGATGCCGACCGCATCGAGCGCGCTCACGCTGCTGGTGAGCGTCTACACGATCAAGCTCGGCTACGAGTGGGTCCACTACCTCGTGCACAGCGACTACCGGCCCCGCAGCCGGTGGTTCCGGCACGTCTGGCGCAACCACCGGCTCCACCACTACAAGAACGAGCACTTCTGGTTCGGCGTGGCCACCGCCGGCACCGCCGACCGGGTGCTGCGCACCTACCCGGTGCCTGCCGAGATCGCCACGTCGCCGACGGTGCGGGCGCTGCACGCTCGCGAGCAGCTCTGACCGGGACTGGACGCGGTCACTAGATTGCGGAGGGTGATCCACCACCTGAACTGCGCCACGCTCCGCCCCATCGGCTCCTTCGGCGGCCGGGTCGGCCCACCGCGGATTGTCGCCCACTGCCTACTCGTCGAGCGGTCCAAGGGGCTCACCCTGGTCGACTCCGGCTTCGGCCGCGACGACATCGCCCGACCGGCCCGGCTCGGGCGTCCGTTCGTGGCGGCGCTGCGGCCGACGCTGGTCGAGGCGGAGACCGCGGCCGCGCAGGTCGTCGCGCTGGGCCACCGGGTCGACGAGGTCACCGACATCGTGCTCACCCACCTCGACCTCGACCACGCCGGTGGCATCGCAGACTTCCCGCACGCCAGGATCCACGTCTACGGCGCGGAGCTGGACGCCGCGCTGAACCCGGCGCTGCGCGAGCGGGCCCGGTACGTGCAGGGCCAGTGGGCGCACGGACCGCAGTGGGTACGACACGAGGTGGCCGGTGACGACTGGCTGGGTTTCGAGGCGGTGACGGCGCTCACCGACGACGTGTTGCTGGTGCCGCTGCACGGCCACACCCGTGGCCACTGCGGCGTCGCCGTACGCCGGCCCGAGGGCGGCTGGCTGCTCCACGCCGGTGACGCCTACTTCGACGCGGGTGAGAAGGAGACGCCTCCCCACGCCGTCCCCGGGCTGCGGCTCTTCCAGCGGTTGATGGCGGTCGACGACGGGCAGCGGGTCGCCAACCAGGCGCGGCTGCGCGAGCTGCACGCCGCCCGCTCGGCCGAGGTCACCATCTTCAGCGCCCACGACGCCACGGAGTACGACGCCCTCGCGGCTAGTCGCCGGGCATGACGATCACGGTCGACCAGGCCGCCCGGTTCGCCGAGGCGTTCACCGCCATGGCCGACAACATGGGCCGCGCGGTGCTGGGCAAGGACCACGTCGTGCGCCTGGCCCTCACCTGTCTGCTCTCCGAGGGTCACCTGCTGCTCGAGGACCTGCCCGGGACCGGCAAGACGATGCTGGCCAGGGCGTTGGCCAACACCGTCGAGGGCACCCACGCCCGGATCCAGTTCACCCCCGACCTGCTCCCCGCCGACGTCACCGGCGTGACGGTCTACGACCAGCACAAGGGGGTCTTCGAGTTCCACCCCGGGCCGATCTTCCACGACATCGTGTTGGCCGACGAGATCAACCGCGCCTCGCCCAAGACGCAGGCCGCACTGCTCGAGGTGATGGAGGAGGGGCATGTCACCGTCGACGGCGTCGCGCACGACGTGCCGCGGCCGTTCATGGTGATCGCGACCCAGAACCCGATCGAGCAGGCCGGCACCTACCGGCTGCCCGAGGCGCAGCTCGACCGGTTCCTGATGAAGACGTCGGTGGGGCACCCCGACGCCGAGTCGACCGAGATGATGTTGCTCGAAGCCGGCGTCCGCGACCGGGCCCGGCTCGCCGAGCCGATCGCCAGCAAGGCGCTGGTGGACGAGCTGGTGAAGCTGGCCGGCGAGGTGCACGTCGACCGCGCGATCGTGCGCTACGTCCGCGAGCTGGCCGAGGCGTCGCGCGAGCTCGACCATCTCCAGCTCGGCCTCTCCGCGCGGGGCTGCCTGGCACTGATCCGCACCGCCAAGACCTGGGCCGGCGCCCACGGTCGCACCGTCGTCGTCCCCGCGGACATCACCTCGCTCGCGGCGCCGGTGCTCTGCCACCGGCTGTTGCTCGACCCCCAGGCACAGTTCTCCGGCATCACCGTCGACGGCGTCATCGAGGACCTGCTCGCGGCGGTCCCGCCACCCACCGACCGGGCCTGACATGAGGCGCGCGCTCGGCGTCGCCAGGGTGGTCGGCCCGGCCGGGCGCGCCGTGCTGGCGCTGCTCGTGGCGTCGTACGCCGCCGTCCGCTGGGCCGGTCTGGCCGAGTTCGCCGTGATCGGCGTGCTCTGCGTGGTGCTGCTGGTGGTGGCGCTGCCGTTCGTGCTGCTGCCGACCCGGGTACGCGCCCGGATCGTGCTGCGCCCCACCCACACGGTGGCCGGCGAGACCGGGGCGGCACGACTCCACGTGCGCAACCGGGCACCCCTGCCGCTGCTCCACCCGGCGGTCCGGCTGCCGATCGGTCGCGACGAGGTGTGGCGGCGGCTGCCCACGCTGCGCCCCGGGGTCGAGACGGTCCACGAGCTCACGGTGCCCACGACGCGTCGCGGCGTGATCCGGGTCGGCCCGGTGCGCGCTCGACGGACCGACCCGCTCGGGCTGCTGCGGCGCGAGGCGACGTGGGGCCGGGCCGCGGAGCTCTACGTGCGGCCGCGGATGATCACCCTCGACGCGCTCGGCAGCGGCTTCCTGCGTGACCAGGATGGCGCCCCGCTCGACGAGATCTCGATGGACGACCTGGCGTTCCACGCGTTGCGTGAGTACGTCCGTGGCGACGACCTGCGCCACGTCCACTGGCGCTCCTCGGCGCGCGCCGGCCAGCTGCTGGTGCGTCAGTACCACCAGACCCGTCGCAACCACGTCACGGTGCTCCTCGACGACGCCGGGTCGGCGTACGACGGGGAGGAGGACTTCGAGCTCGCGGTCTCGGTGGCCGCCTCGCTGGCGCTGCGGGCCTCCCTGGACCAGTGCGAGCTGACCTTCGTGTGCGGCCCCGAGGTGGTGAGCGGTCGCGACGCCTCCGACGTGCTCGACGCGTGCTGCCGGGTGGCCCTGGACAACGACGGCAGCCTGGCCGCGGCGGCCCACCGGGCGGTGCGGCTCGCACCGGACACCAGCCTGCTGCTGGTCACCGGCGAGCGGACCTCGCGCGACGCGGTCGGCGGCGCCCGGCTCTCCTGGCCGGGCGAGGTGCGGACGCTGTTGTTCCGTGCCGGCGCGTCGACCGAGAGCCAGGTGCGTGACGAGGCCGGCGTCCGGGCGATCCGGGTCGGGCGACTCGGTGACCTTCCCCGGCTGCTCGGCGGACTGACTGCGGTGACCCGGTGAGCCGGGTCCGCGAGTCGAACCCGGTCCACACCGTGAGCGACCTCGCTCTCGCCATGACGCTCAGCGTGGTCGCGCTGCTCGGCTGGGCCACGACCTACGACGGCGACCGCTGGCTCGTCGTGGGAGTGATCGGCTGCGCGGTCGGCGCGGGGGTCGCGGCGGCGGTGGCCGGGCGCGGCTTCGGCGTCGACGTGGTGCTGCTGGTGTTGATCCCGGTCTACCTGCTCTCCGCGGGGCCGGTCGCGTCGTCGGCGCGGCTCGACGGCCAGATCTTCGTGGAGGTCATCGGCGGCACCTTCACCTCGTGGCCGCTGCTCGCGGGCACCCACCCGCTCATCGATCCCACCGGGGTGCTGCTGCTCCCGCCGTACCTGGTCGGAGTGCTGGTCACCGGCCTCGCCGCCGGACTCGCGATGACCTCTCGCTCACCAGGCCTCCCGCTGCTGCCCCCGCTGGCCGGGTTCGCCACCGTGCTGGTGATGGGGCGCGGGGAGCCGGACTCCGTGATCGGACACGCGCTGCTCTTCGGCGGGATCGGCGTGCTGTGGGTGGTGGTGCGCGCGATCCGGATCGAGGTGCGGGCCGGGCCGGCGGCGCTGGCGACCCGCTCCGCACTGGCGGTCGTGATGGTCGGCGCTGCCGTCGCCGTGGCCGGACCGATCGCTTCCCGCATCGACGTCGACACCCCGCGGTTGGTGGTGCGCGAGCGCATCCCGACGTACGCCGTCTCGAAGGTGCCCGGTCCGCTGACGGGCTTCCGGAACTTCACCGAGCAGCCTGCCGGGCTGGTGTCGAACGTGCACGACTACGACCTGGTCACGGTGCGCGGGCTGCCGAAGGGGGCCCGGATCCGGTTCGCGACTCTGGACGTGTGGGACCAGACGGCGTTCTCGACCGACAACGGAACCGTGCCGGGTCGTGGGGATGACCGGTTCCTGCGGGTCTCCCGATCCCTCGCCAACCCCGCTCGGGGCAAGGAGGTCGTGGTCGACGCCCAGATCCACCCGAACTACGACAGTCAGTGGGTGCCGATCACGGGGGCGTTGCAGTGGTTCGACTTCGAGGGCAGCGACGCGCGGCGACGGATGAGCGGCTTCCGGTTCAATCCGGCGACGGCCACAGCCGTGATGACCACCGAACTCACCGGTGAGGACCTCTACCGGTTCCGCACCGTGCTCACCGATGACCGTCTCAGCCGCGAGATGGCGCCGTGGCCAGAGCTCGACGCCGAACTCTTCACGCAGGCGAAGTTCGTCGACATCCCGGCCCACGCCTGGTCTCAGGGGGCCACCGGTCCGATGGACGCCGTGTTCCGCGCGGCGGAGACGCTGCGCTCGAGCGGTCGCTACAGCGACGGTGCGTTCGGCGCCGAGACCAAGTACCTCCCTGGTCACGACCGGGCCCGGATCGGCCCGCAGTTCATCCACGGCAGCCTCACCGGCAACGACGAGCAGTACGCCGCCGTGATGGCACTGGTCGCCACCCGGCTCGGCGTCCCGGCTCGGGTCGTGGTCGGCGCCGTCGTACCGCAGGACGGCGTGGTGCAGGGCCGCGACGTCGAGGCATGGGTGGAGCTGCGCGTCGATGACGGCAGCTGGCGCACGCTGCCCACCGAGCAGTTCATGAGCCTGACGCCACCGGAGGTCGACCGCTTCGACCAGAACCCCGACCCGAACATCAAGCTGCCGAGCCTGCCGCCGCAGCAGGTGCCGGAGCAGCCCCAGGTCGTCGACGACGAGCCGTCCTCAGACCAGGACGGCTCCGGGATCGCGGAGGCGGCGTGGTGGCCCTGGCTGCTGGCCGCTCTGGTGGTGCTCATCGGCTCAGTTCCGGCGCTGAAGCTGCTCCGGCGCCGCCGGCGGCTCGGCCACGACCGCACCACCCGTCGTTACGCCGGCGCGTGGGCCGAGCTGGTCGACACCGCCCGCGACCTGGGGACGCCGGTGGCGTCGGGCGTGACCCGGCAGGCGCAGGCCTCCTGGCTCGGCGACGACCCGCGCCTCGACGCACTGGCGTGGGAGGCCGACCTGGTGATCTTCGGGATCTCTGAGCCCACCGTCGAGGCTGCCGCCGACTTCTGGTCACAGGTCGACGCCCTGCGTCGGGAACGGCTCGCCGCTGTCCCGCGGTGGCGGCGCTGGCTGGCGCCGTTCCACCCGGGCTCGCTGCGGCCGAGCCGCTACAACCCCGTCGGCTCCTCGAACGGCACGACCTCGGAGCAGATGCCGAACGGCAGCTCGCCGAGCAGCGCCAGGCCGGCAGCCGCAGTCGGATCGGCGAGGGTGTAGCCGACCCGACCCGTCGAGGGATCGGCGGCGCCGTTCACGTAGGTATCGGTGAAGCCCGGCACCGGCCAGTCCTCCCCGATGCGCAGCCGCTCGAACAGGTCGTCGCGCCCGGGCTCCACCCAGACTGTCGCGGTGTGGCCGCCGTACGCCACGGCGAAGCCGGGGAGCTCGTCCAGCGTCGTCAACGAGTGCTCGGCGAGCAGGGCCTCCTGCTCCTCGGCGCCGGCGTCGGGACCGAGTGCCTCGTGGAGCGGGATGCAGCCGCGGTGCAGGTACGTCGCGGTCGCCGGCTCGTCGACCAGCGCCTCCCACTGTTCCTCGTTGCCCCACACGTCGACGTCGGAGGTGCCACTCACGAGGAGGTGGTCCTCCGCAACGAGCTCGGCGTCCGCCAGGGGCGAGACGCCGTCCTCGATCGCGCGGCGGACGCCGGTGAGGTCGAGGTCGGGGCGCAGCGCAAGCACGTAGCCGGGTCCGTCTTCCCCGGTCCACCGCGCCTCCCAGTCGACGTCGTCCTGGGTGAAGCCGTAGTCGAGGTCGAGGGTCGACGCCTCGTCACGCAGCAGTCCGTCGGTCAGCAACGCGGCCTCGGTCCGCGCCCGCTCCCAGAACGCGAACCGGTCGGTCATCAGGTCCTCGCTGGTCAGGTCGGGCTGACCGAGCTGGACCCGCACCTGGTCCCAGTCCATGACCGTGACCGTGTCCGCGGTCTGTGGCACCAGCGAGAGAACTGCAGCGGCCGGCTCGGCCTTCGCGTCGTACGCCGGCGCCGGCTCGGGCTCGACGGAAGCGAGGGTCCGCGGTGGGTCGGGGTCAGGCTCGGACTGACAGGCCGAGAGTCCCGTCCCCGTCATCACGAGGGCGAGAAGCAACGGGCGCACGCCGACGATTATCCGCGGTGACTCACTCGCAGTTGTTGCAGGGCCCCTCGGCCGGCATCACCATGAAGCAACGCGGGCAGCTCTCGACCGGACGCGCGGCCAGGGTCGCCTTGCGCACCCGGGAGCGGCTGGCCGACAGCTTCGGGGTGAGGACGGCGACGCCGCCGTCGGCAGGCAGGCCCGGCGCCTCGAAGTAGGCGTAGCAGGCCAGGCGCTCGATCGCCGCGTGGGCATCCGGGTCGTCCAGGGTCTCGCCGGTGGCGGCGGCCACCGTGGCGGAGTACCCGTCTCCGACGCTGCCCTCCGCGTTGACGCAGAGCGCGGTCAGGTTCGGCTCACCGCGCTTGGCGCAGTCGGCGGCCACCAGCGCGAGCACGTCGCCGATCCAGTAGTGGGTCCGCTGGGTGGCGGTGATCTCGGTACGCGCCTGAGCGCCGGCAGCGAGGTCCTTGGTGGTCATCACGTGGTGGTAGCGACGCGCGGTGCCCATCAGCAGGTCGCGAGCGGCTTCGGCCCACGCGGCGTGCGCTTCCTCGGTGCTGACGTCGTCAGTGAGCACGGGTTCGATCACGCCGGAGCCTGCAGGGCGCGCACGGTGGCGCAAGGGGTGACCATGAGGTCGACTCTACTCCGCATGCGGGGTCTGAGCCGAATGGGTGGATGGCCCCTTACGGGTTGAGTCGCCACAAAAACCGGTTGAGTCGCCACAAAATCGAATCGAGTCGCCACGTCGGCTCACATTTTCTGGCGACTCGACCAGCATTTGTGGCGATTCGACCTGGAAGGACCGGTGGAGCCTAGGGGACTCGAACCCCTAACCCCCTGCTTGCAAAGCAGGTGCGCTACCAATTGCGCCAAGGCCCCCGGGAGGAAGCGTCAGGAACGCGGGGCGGGATCGACCGGGTCGGTCGCCTCGGCCCAGAGAGCCTGCTCGGTGCGGCCGTCGTCGAGCTTCTTCTTCGCGAACGCGGCACCAGCGGCGGCCACCAGGACCAGCAGGATCTTCTTCATGTTGACTCCTAGGTCGCCTCGGAACGAGGGAGTGGGTGGGCCTAAGAGGACTTGAACCTCTGACCTCTTCCTTATCAGGGAAGCGCTCTAACCGTCTGAGCTATAGGCCCTCAGCGGTTGACGCTGTGCGTCTGCCGCCGGGCGAGACTACCCCACCGCGAGACCGCCCGACAAAATGGGATCAGTGGTCCTCGGCGAGGGTGACTTCGACGCCGCCGAGCAGTGCAGCGGCCATGTTGTAGAGGAACGCACCGAGCGTCGCGACGGCCGTCAGCAGCACTACGTCGATCACCGCGACGAGCATGGTGAAGCCCATGACGCGCGAGGTCCCGATGTAGGCGGTGATGTCGAAGGTTCCGGCCGCCTCGTCGCCCAAGATGTCCTGCGCGGTGGCGTTGATGGAGTCCCAGACGCCGGCAGCGCCGAGCACGCTCCAGACGATGAAGACCGACACCACGGTCACGATCCCGAAGGCGACGGCAAGCAGGAACGCCGTCTTCATGACCGACCAGGGGTCGACCCGGGTCAGCCGCAGCCGGGCGCGGCGCGGCGACTTCTTGCCGAGTGTCGTCGCTCGCTGCGCGGCCGACTTCGACTCGGGCTGAGCGTTCGCGCGGTGTTCATCGGCCGCCTGTGACAGCTTCGCCGAGATCCGCTCGGTCAGCGGAGGGCGCGCAGCGGTGTCGTCGTCCCGGACCGCAGTCCGCGGGACGCGTCGCTCCGTCATCAGTCCTCCTGGGTGCCTGCAACATCAGGGTCATCCGGCGATTCGGACGCGCCGGACGCCTCGATTGTTGCACCCGGGGTCGACTCGGGCGATTCCACGACCGGGATGGCCCCGGCCTCGGCGGCCTCGTCCTCGACCTCTTCCTCGACCTTGGCCTCCACCGATCGGGCCACCACGGCCACCGAGTCCCCGGACTTCGGCGAGACGAACTTCACGCCCTGCGTGGAGCGACCCATCGGCCGGAAGTTCTCGTTGATCGGACTGCGGACGACCTGGCCGCCCGCGGTGATCGAGAGGACCTCATCGCCGTCCTCGACGATGAAGCCACCGACCAGAACACCGCGCTCCTCGTTGGCCAGGGTCATCGCCTTGACCCCCTTCGTGCCGCGGTTGGTCAGCCGGTAGTCGCTGATCCGCGTGCGCTTGGCGTAGCCGCCATCGGTCATGGTGAAGACGTACTGGACGTTCTCCTCCGACTGCTCCGCCTCGGCCTGCGCGGCGCGGATCACCGACATCGACAGCACCGAGTCGCCGGCGGCGCGCGCCATCCCGGTCACTCCGGACGTCGCGCGGCCCATCGGGCGCAGCTGACCGTCGTCGGCACGGAACCTCACGGCCTGACCCTTGCGGGAGACCAGCAGGATCTCGTCCTCCGCGAACACCAGCTCGGCGCCGATCAGCTCGTCGTCGTCGTCGCGGAAGTTGATCGCGATCACGCCGGCCTGGCGAGGGCTGTTGTAGTCGCCGAGCCGCGTCTTCTTGACCAGCCCGTTGCGGGTGGCGAGGACGAGGTACGGCGCCTGCTCGTAGTCGCGGATCGCCAGCACCTGGGCGATGGACTCATCAGGCAGGAACGACAACAGCCCCGCGACGTGTCCACCCTTCGCGTCGCGCGACGCCTCGGGCAGGTTGTAGGCCTTGGTCCGGTAGACCCGACCGGCGGTGGTGAAGAACAGCAGCCAGTGGTGGTTGGTCGTCGCGATGAAGTGCTCGACCACGTCGTCGCCGCGCAGCGACGCGCCGCGGACTCCCTTGCCGCCCCGCTTCTGCAGCCGGTACTGGTGACGCAGCGTCCGCTTGGCATAGCCGCCGCGGGTGATGGAGACGACCAGCTCCTCGTCGGGGATCAGGTCCTCCATCGACAGATCGCCGTCGGCCGCGATGATCTGGGAGCGACGCTCGGTGCCGTACTTGTCGACGATCTCGCCGAGCTCGGCGGAGATGATGGACCGCTGGCGGGTGATGTTGGCCAAGATGTCCTCGAGATCGGCGATGACCCGCTCGAACTCGGCGAGGTCGTCGATGATCTTCTGACGCTGCAACGCGGCCAGCGACCGCAGCTGCATGTCAAGGATCGCGGTGGCCTGGAGCTCGTCGATGTCGAGCATCTCCATCAGGCCGGTGCGGGCCTCGGCCACGTCGGGCGAACGCCGGATCAAGGCGATGACCTCGTCGAGCTGGTCGAGGGCCTTGACCAGACCGCGCAGGATGTGGGCACGCTCCTGGGCCTTGCGCAGGCGGTACTCGGTGCGCCGGCGGATGACCTCAAGCTGGTGGGTGACCCAGTTGGAGATGAACTGGTCGACCGAGAGGGTGCGGGGTACGCCGTCGACCAGGGCGAGCATGTTGGCCGAGAAGTTCGTCTGCAGCTCGGTGTGCTTGAGCAGGTTGTTGAGCACGACCCGGGCCACCGCGTCGCGCTTCAGCACCACGACGAGTCGCTGCCCGGTGCGGCCGGAGGAGTCGTCGCGCACGTCGGAGATGCCCTGGACCTTGCCGGAGTCGGCGAGCTCGGCGATCTTGAGCGCGAGGTTGTCGGGGTTGACCATGTAGGGCAGCTCGGTGATCGAGAGGCAGGTGCGTCCCCGGTTGTCCTCGTCGATCTCGATCACGGCGCGCTGGGTGACCGAGCCGCGACCGGTGCGGTAGGCCTGCTCGATGCCCTCGCGGCCCACGATCAGGGCGCCGTTGGGGAAGTCGGGGCCCTTGATCCGCTCGATGAGCGCGTCCTGCAGCTCCTGGCGGGTGGCGTCGGGGTGGTCGAGAGCCCACTGAGCGCCCTCGGCGACCTCACGGAGGTTGTGGGGCGGGATGCTGGTGGCCATGCCGACCGCGATGCCGGCGGAACCGTTGACCAGCAGGTTGGGGTAGCGCGCCGGAAGTACGGTCGGCTCCTCGGAGCGGCCGTCGTAGTTCGCCTGGAAGTCGACGGTCTCCTGCTCGATGTCGCGGACCATCTCCAGCGCCAACGGCGCCATCCGGCACTCGGTGTAACGCATCGCGGCGGCCGCGTCGTTGCCCGGCGAACCGAAGTTTCCCTGACCGTGGATCAGCGGCGCGCGCATCACCCAGGGCTGGGCGAGCCGGACCAGGGTGTCGTAGATCGCGGTGTCGCCGTGGGGGTGGTACTGCCCCATCACGTCGCCGACCACGCGGCTGCACTTGGAGAAGCCGCGATCGGGACGGTAGCCCCCGTCGTACATCGCGTAGAGCACTCGTCGGTGCACCGGCTTGAGACCGTCGCGCACGTCGGGCAGGGCCCGACCCACGATGACTGCCATCGCGTAGTCGATGTAGGCGCGCTGCATGGAGGTCTGCAGCTCGATCGGCTCGATCCGGCCGCCGCCCCCGCCGCCGATGAGGTTCTCGGTCTGGTCAGTCACGTGTCTTCGTCTCTCTGATCGGTTCTACTGGAATCTAGGATTCTGGTTAGAAACCTAGATATCCAGGAATCGCACGTCTTTGGCATTGCGCTGGATGAACGAGCGGCGCTGCTCGACGTCCTCGCCCATGAGGATCGAGAAGATCTCGTCGGCCCGAGCCGCGTCGTCGAGGGTCACCTGGAGCATCAGCCGCTGCTCGGGGTCCATGGTGGTGTCCCACAGTTCCTCGGCATTCATCTCACCCAGACCCTTGTAGCGCTGGACCGGGTTCTCCTTGGGGAGCTTCTTGCCCTGGTCGAGGCCGTCGCTCATGAGCAGGTCGCGCTCGGCGTCGGAGTAGACGAACTCGTGCTCGGCCGGCTTGTTCCAGCGCAGCCGGTAGAGCGGGGGCTGGGCCATGTATACGTAGCCGTGCTCGATGAGCGGCCGCATGAAGCGGAACAGCAGCGTCAGCAGCAGGGTGTTGATGTGGTGGCCGTCGACGTCGGCGTCGGCCATCAGCACGACCTTGTGGTAGCGCAGCTTGTCGAGGCTGAACTCCTCGTGGATGCCGGTGCCGAGCGCGGAGATGATCGCCTGGACCTCGGTGTTGGCCAACACCTTGTCCAGGCGCGCCTTCTCGACGTTCAAGATCTTGCCGCGGATCGGCAGGATCGCCTGGATCCGCGAGTCGCGACCCTGGCGGGCCGACCCTCCGGCGGAGTCGCCCTCGACGATGAAGACCTCGCACTCGGCAGGGTTGGTCGACTGGCAGTCCGACAGCTTGCCCGGCAGGCCGCCGCCGCCGAGAAGACCCTTGCGGGAGCGAGCCAGGTCACGCGCCTTGCGAGCCGCGATCCGGGCATTCGCCGCGGCCTGCGACTTGCGCACGATGTCACGGCCCTCGGCCGGGTTCTCCTCGAGCCAGGCGCCGAGCTGGTCGTTGACCAGTCGTTGCACGAAGCCCTTGGCCTCGGTGTTGCCGAGCTTGGTCTTGGTCTGGCCCTCGAACTGCGGCTCCTCCAGCTTGATCGAGAGGATCGCGGTGAGGCCCTCGCGGATGTCGTCGCCGGAGACCCGGTCCTCGCGCTTCTTGATCAGGCCCCACTCCTCGCCCCAGTGGTTGACCTGCGAGGTGAGCGAGGCCCGGAAGCCTTCCTCGTGGGTGCCGCCCTCGTGGGTGTTGATGGTGTTGGCGAAGGTGTGGACCGACTCGGTGAACGAGGTGTTCCACTGCATCGCGACCTCGAGGCTCATGTGGCCCACGGAGCCCGGCGGGGTCTCGGCCTCGAAGTTGATGATCGTCGGGTTGGCCTTGTCCTTGCGGCGGTTGAGGTGCTCGACGTAGTCGACGAGACCGCGGTCGTACTTGAAGACCTGCTCGATGCCACCCTGGGCGGCGCGCTTGATCGCGTCCTGCCCGGCCTGATCGACGGTGTCGGCCACCGTGTCGTCCTCGACGGCGTCCGCGACCAGGTCGGCCGAGGGGCGCTCGTCGCGGACGACGATCTCGAGCCCCTTGTTGAGGAAGGCGTATTCGCGGATCCGGGTGGTGATGGTCTCGAGGTTGTAGGTCGTGGTCTCGAAGATCGTCGTGCTGGCCCAGTAGGTCACCGTGGTGCCGGACTCCTCGCCGTCCTCGAGCGAGCGCACCTCCTCGAGGTCTGCGTCGGGGACGCCGAGCTGGAAGGTCTGGCGCCAGTGGTGGCCGCGGTTCTTCACGTCCACGATCAGGCGGCTGGACAGCGCGTTGACGACCGAGACACCCACACCGTGGAGACCGCCGGAGACCTTGTAGCCGCCACCGCCGAACTTCCCGCCGGCATGGAGCATGGTCAGCGCCATCGTCACGGCGGGCATGTCCTGCCCCGGGGCGGTGTCGGTGGGGATGCCGCGGCCGTTGTCCTCGACCCGGATCCCGCCGTCGCTCAGCAGTGTGAGCACGATCCGGTCGCAGTGGCCGGCCAGCGCCTCATCCACCGCGTTGTCGACGATCTCCCAGATCAGGTGGTGGAGTCCGCGCTCGCCGGTCGACCCGATGTACATGCCCGGCCGCTTGCGGACGGCCTCGAGCCCTTCGAGGACCTGGATCGCGGAGGCGTCGTACTCGCCGGAGGGGCGGTTCCTGTCGACGGGCTTGTCGGACTGCTCGGCGGTCACACGCACCTCTTGAAAGGTTGTCGGATCCCCAGGCACGTCGGCTCGAAGGCCGGCATGGAGAAGGCCGCCGATCCGCGCGGGGGCGAGGCGGGCGACCCAACCGCCATGATACCCCCCGGCGGTCCCCAGATCACGCAGCCCTCCACAGGAACAGGGGGGTTCCTTGATGAAAATGGCGCCTGAGCCGCCCGCAACCGCCGTTTCCCGGCGGTGGCAGGGTGCCCGCCGGGTCCCCCTACGTCGGCGAGGCCCTCAGATCGCCCACCGGATCAGCCGTAGGTGTCGCGGGGGCCTCGGCCGTCGCGCACGGAGCGCGGGCCCTTCTTCCAGCTCGGACCACGCGGGCCGAGCACCTCGATCACGGTCACCGTCCCGTGACCGAGCTCCTCGTTGAGGCGTCGGACCAGGCCGGGCGCGAGCAGCTTGAGCTGGGTGGCCCAGGCGGTCGCATCGGTGCGCACGACCAACGTGCCGTCGGCGAACGTCTCGGGCGTGCTGTGGGCGCCGATCTCCGCGCCGACCAACTCCGACCAGCGACCGAAGACGGCGTGGACGCGCAGGTCGACCTCCCAACCGTGGTCCTCGACCATCCGTCCGACGGTGACATCGAGCAGCTGCGGGTCGCGCTCGTCGGGAAAGGAACCCGACACCCGCGCCCGGGACGGCGGCATCGACCGCGCCCGCTTCTTGGCCCGCTTGGCCGGGGTCGTGCGCGCCGAGGCCCGCGTCAGTGCGCGTGCCAGGTCGAGGCCGTCGGGCGGCAGTTCTGTCGAGGGGTCCTCCGGGGTCTCCTCGTCAGGCATCACGCACCACCTCGCCGTCGCCGACGGTGAACCGGGAGCCGGCCAGCGCCTCGGGGACGTCGGCCGCGACCGCGGCGGTGACCAGCACCTGCTCGGCGTCGGCCACCAGGTCTGCGAGCTGATGGCGCCGTTCGGTGTCGAGCTCGGCGAAAACATCGTCGAGGATCAGGATCGGGTCGTCGCCCTCGGCACGGAGCAGGTCGTAGGACGCCAGTCGCAGCGCGAGCGCGAAGGACCACGACTCGCCGTGGGAGGCGTAACCGCGCACGGGCAGTCGTGCGTCCGGGTTGCCGAGCGTCAGCGTCAGCTCGTCACGATGAGGGCCGACCAGGCTGATGCCACGGTCGAGCTCGTCGCCGCGGCGACGCTCGAGCTCGGCCAGGATCGCGTCGGTCAGCTCGGCCCGGGCGGTGGCGCCCGCGAGGTTGAAGGAGGAGACGTAGTCCATCTCGGCGTCATCCCTGCTGGCACCCCGGGCCACGGTCTCGTAGGCCTTGCCGAGGTAGGGCCGCAGCTGGTCGACCAGGGCGAGCCGGGCCTCGAGCAGCTCGGCACCGGTGCGAGCCAGGTGGGCGTCCCACACCCCCAGCGTCGAGAGTGCTCCCTCCCGGGCGCTGCCTCGCGCGAAACCGGCGGTCTTGAGGAGCGAGTTGCGCTGCCGGAGCACCCGGTCGTAGTCGGCGCGGACCCCGGCCAGTCGAGGGGTACGCAGCACCAGCAGGTCGTCGAGGAACCGGCGCCGGTCCGACGGATCGCCCTTCACCAGGGTCAGGTCCTCGGGTGAGAACACCACGGTCCGGACCAGGCCGAGCAGGTCGCGCGCCTTGGGCAGGGGGGAGCGGTTGACCCGCGCCCGGTTCGAGCGGCCGGGGTTCAGCTCCACCTCGAGCACGGCGCTGCGCCCGTCACGGACCACCGCGGCGCGGATGATCGCCTGCTCGGCACCGGCCCGCACCAGTGGCGCGTCGGAGGAGACGCGGTGGGAACCGAGCCGCGAGAGGTAGTCGATCGCCTCGACCAGGTTGGTCTTGCCCTGCCCGTTGCGGCCGATGAAGGCGGTCGCGCCCGGACCGAGCTCGACCTCGAGATCGGCGTACGACCGGAAGTCGTGGAGGGTCAGACGGTCGACGTACACAGCAGACTCATCGTGGTCTCACCTGGCGTCGTCGGAGACGTCGCCACCCTTCGGCGCGGACGTCTGGGTCGCGTGCCCGCCGAACTGGTTGCGCATCGCGGCCACCGCCTTCATCGCCGGGGAGTCGTCCTGTCGGGAGACGAAGCGGGCATAGAGCGCGGCGGTGATCGCCGGGGTGGCGACGGCGTTCTCGATGCCGGCCTCGACGGTCCAGCGACCTTCGCCGGAGTCCTCGGCATAGCCGCGGATGCTGTCCAGGCCAGGGTCGTCGACGAGTGCGACGACGAGGAGGTCGAGCAGCCAGGAGCGGATCACGGTGCCCTCGCGCCAGGAGCGGAAGACCTCGGTGACGTTCTCGGTGACGTCGGCCTTCTCGAGCAGCTCCCAGCCCTCGGCGTAGGCCTGCATGATCGCGTACTCGATGCCGTTGTGGACCATCTTGGAGAAGTGGCCGGCACCGACCTTGCCGGCATGGACGGAGCCGAACTCACCCTCCGGCTTCAGTGCGTCGAAGGCCGGCTGGACCTTGGCAATGTCGGCGGCATCGCCGCCGTACATCAGGGCGTAGCCGTTCTCGAGCCCCCACACTCCGCCGGAGACGCCGCAGTCGACGAAGCCGACCCCCTGCTCGGCGAGGAGCTCGGCGTTGCGGAGGTCGTCGGTCCATCGCGAGTTGCCGCCGTCGACCACGACATCGCCCTCGTCGAGTAGATCACCCAGTGCACGCACGGTCTCGCGGGTCGGGTCTCCGGCAGGCACCATCACCCAGACCACCGTGGGACTGGGCAGTGCCGCGACCAGCGCCTCGAGGCTGTCGACGTCGGAGACCTCGGGATTGCGGTCGTAGCCGACCACCGTGTGGCCGGCGTTGCGGAGACGGGACGCCATGTTCCCGCCCATCTTGCCGAGCCCGATCAGACCAATGTCCATGCGTCCCAACCTACGGCAGTCAGGAGAGTAGGCGGCGGGGCATCAGCAGGTAGCGGAAGGACGGCTCCTCGCCGGACTCACCGGCGGATCCGCTCATGACCATCGGCTTGGAGGCCTGGGTGAACGCCAGCTCCACCACGTCCTGGTCGATGGCGGTCAGGCCGTCGAGTAGGAACTGGGGGTTGAAGCCGGTGGTGAGGGCGTCGCCGTCGATCTCCGCATGGAGCGACTCCGAGGCCTGGGCCTCATCACCAGATCCCGCATCGAGGGTGAGCTGGCCCTCGCCGAAGGCGAGCTGGACCGCGGTGTTGCGTTCGGCCACCAGGGCCACGCGCTTCACGGAGTCGACCAGATCGGCCTTGTCGACCTTGGCGGTGGTGAGGTGCTCGCTGGGGAACAGATTGCGGACCTTGGGAAACTCGCCGTCGAGCAGCCGGGTGGTGGTGCGGCGTGCCCCGCCCGGGCCGGCGCCCTCGAAGCCGATGATGCCCTCACCCGAGCCGGAGGCGGCCAGCGCGATCGTGACCTCGCCGCCCGCGGTCAGGGACTTGGCGGTGTCGCCGAGCACCTTCGCAGGCACCAGCGCCGCCATGGAGGCGTCGGGTGTGCGTGGACTCCACTCGAGCTCGACGTGGCTGAGGCGGAACCGGTCGGTCGCGAGCAGCGCGATGGTCGAGCCCTCGATCTCGATCCGGACACCGGTGAGCACCGGCAACATGTCGTCGCGACCGGCCGCGGTGACCGCCTGGGCGACCGCGTGGGCGAAATGCTCGCTGCGGACGGTTCCGGAAGCAGAGGGCATGTCGGGTAGTGAGGGGTAGTCCTCGACCGGCATCGTCTGCAGGCTGAAACGAGCCGAGCCGCAGGTCAGCGAGACGCGGGGACCTTCGAGCACCATCTCGACGGGCTTGGCCGGCAGGCTGCGACAGATGTCGGCCAGCAGCCGGCCACTGACCAGGGCCTGCCCCTCGTCGGAGACCTGGGCCTCGGTGAGCGTGGCTCGTGCCGACGTTTCGTAGTCGAACGTCGAGAGCACCAGACCTTCGTCGCTGGCTTGGATGAGGAGGCCGGCCAGGACCGGGACGCTGGGACGGACCGGGAGGCTGCGAGCAGCCCAGGCGACGGCATCGGCGAGCACGTCGCGTTCGACACGGAACTTCACGGGTGCTGGTCCTTCAGGTGGTCGGGGTGCTGTGGGGGTTGCATCCTGCCACGCGCTGAGCGGCTCGGGCAGGGGAGCAGGAGAGATTGCATCCGGGTTGTCCTCAGATCGCCCGGTCCGTGTAATTCCACGGAGGATCGATCTGAGTAGGTTCTCGTGGGAGTCGTAGCAGCGGTGGAAATTGTGGAGGAGCGTGGTTGTCGCAGGTCACGCCGCGTGTCGAGGGTGCACAGGGGGTGTGGACGACGGGTCGTGAAACTCGCGTCGGATGTGAACTACCGGTGTCTCAGCCACCCACACTCACCGGTTCTACACAGGCTGTGCAGACAGATGACACGCGAAACCACACCTTCTCCACACCGACAGTCAGCCTTGGCGTGCCTGCAGCTTGACCCGGTTGGTGAGCTCACTGACCTGGTTGAACACCGCGCGACGCTCGGCCAGCAGCGTGTTGATCTTCCGGTCGGCGTACATCACGGTCGTGTGGTCGCGATTGCCGAACTGGGCGCCGATCTTGGGCAGGGAGAGGGCGGTCAGCTCGCGGCACAGGTACATCGCTATCTGTCGGGCCATGACCAGGTGCCGGCCGCGGCTGGGCCCGGTCAGCTCATCGATGGTGAGACCGAAGTAGGCCGCGGTCTGGGCGATGATCAGTCCGGCGGTGATCTCCGGCTCGCCGCCCTCGGGGATCAGGTCCTTGAGCACGATCTCGGCCAGCGTCATGTCGACCTCCTGGCGGTTGAGGTTGGCGAACGCCGTCACCCGGATCAGGGCGCCCTCGAGCTCGCGGATGTTGGTCTGGATCTTGGAGGCGATGAACTCCAGCACGTCCGGCGGTGCAGTGAGCCGGTCCATCGCGGCCTTCTTGCGCAAGATCGCGATCCGGGTCTCGAGGTCGGGCGGTTGGACGTCGGTGATGAGGCCCCACTCGAACCGGTTGCGCAGCCGGTCCTCGAGTGCCTCGAGTCGCTTGGGCGGGCGGTCCGAGGTCAACACGATCTGCTTGTTGGCGTTGTGCAGCGTGTTGAAGGTGTGGAAGAACTCCTCCTGGGTCTGGGTCTTCCCCTCCAGGAACTGGATGTCATCGATCAAGAGCACGTCGACGTCGCGGTAGCGCCGCTTGAACCGGTCCTGCCGGTCGTCACGGATCGCGTTGATGAACTCGTTGGTGAACTCCTCACTCGACACGTAGCGGACCTTGGCCCCGGTGTAGAGGCTGCGCACGTAGTGGCCGATCGCGTGGAGCAGGTGGGTCTTGCCCAGCCCGGAATCGCCATAGACGAGCAGGGGGTTGTAGGCCTTGCCCGGCGCCTCGGCCACTGCCACCGCTGCGGCGTGGGGAAACCGGTTGGACGAACCGATGACGAACGTCTCGAAGGTGTACTTGGGGTTGAGCCGGGTCTCCAGCGAGGTCCCGCTCGGTGCGCCGGTCGCGGACGGCATGCCGTGCATGCCGTGCCGGCCGTGGCTCGGCTCGTCGTCCACGGACGGCACCGGCACCGGCTCCTGGTCGTGCGTCTTTGTCGACTTGTCGTCATGTCGCTGTGTGGATTCATCGATGGTGGGTTGCGCGGCGTTGCCCTCACCCGTTTCCAGGCTGCTGTCGACGGTGACCGCGATCCGGATCTCGCGGCCGAAAGCGACCGTCAAGGACTCCTCGAGCTCGGCGCGCAGGCGTCCCTCGAGCTGGCCACGGGTGAACTCGTTGGGAACCGCGATGATCGCGGTGTTCTCATGGAGGGTGACTGGCTGGCTGGTTCGCAGCCACGCCCGCTGGTAGCCCTGCAGCTCATCGAGCACGCCACGCCAGGCGGCGTGCAGATCTGTCGGGAGCCCCTCGGTGGCGGCGGCCGGGTCGCTGGGAGCCGGGGTCGGGGGGTCTGTCTGGGGGTAGTCCACGAGAACCCGCCTTCTTGATTGTGTCGAGAATTGATCCACAGTCTTGTCCACAGACTGTGCACCTGCCCGCATCCTTGTGGAGAGAGCGCTTCCGAAGCCCGGCGCGGGGACGTGGTGGTCACTGTTTCCGCAGGTCAGAGGCCATATTCGGCAGGCTGTGACGCCGCTCACACGGGCTGGTGATCACGATCTCCAGGGTCCGACTGGGATCCTCGGAGACTTGAACGTAACAAGTGCTGGAGCCGCTCGGCAAGGGGTTCTCCACAGGCAGTCATGAGGGCAGTCGTGAGGGTGCGGCCGAGGCCAGGGCTGCCAGCGGCAGCCGCCGGTTTGACCGTGCTGGAACTCCGCGCGTACCGTTGGCCGGTCACCGCAGGTCTGACGAGTGTCGACCGGTGCCGCATGTCCATGGACGTTTCACTTCCGTGGCCGGGCGGTGCCAGCCGAAGGGCAGGCCCGAACGTCCACCTGTGTGAGCCGTTCCCGTTCCACACGAAAGAGAACCTCGTGAGCAAGCGTACCTACCAGCCGAACAACCGGCGCCGCCACAAGACGCACGGCTTCCGCCTGCGCATGCGCACCCGCGCCGGGCGTTCGATCCTCTCCTCCCGCCGCCGCAAGGGCCGCAAGAGCCTGGCCGTCTGAGGTCACGTCCACCGCAGCCGTGCTGTCCACGGCGCACCGGCTGACCGACGCCGAGAGCTATCGCACCGTCATCCGCACCGGACGCCGGGCCGGTTCTGGCACCCTCGTCCTGCACCTGGTCGAGGAGACTGCGAGCCCCGGTCCACGGGTCGGTCTGGTCGTCAGCAAGGCGGTGGGCAACGCCGTGGTCCGTAATCGTGTGCAACGCCGACTCCGACACCTCGCCCGGGAGCAGCTCACGAGCCTCCCGGGCTCCGGCGCGCTCGTGATCCGCGCCCTGCCCCCCGCCGCGGACGCGGGCTACGCGGAACTCCGAGACGACCTGGTGCGTTGCCTGCAACGGGTGCTACCGGGGAGGTCCGCGTGAAGTACGTGCTCATCGGCCTCTTGAAGGCCTATCGTGCCGTGATCAGTCCGATCTATGGCCAGGTCTGTCGCTACCACCCGTCCTGCTCGGCCTACGCACTCGAGGCGGTGACCGTGCACGGCAGCCTGCGCGGCATCTGGCTCGGCGTACGCCGGCTTGCGCGGTGCCACCCGTGGGCGGCCGGCGGCTATGACCCCGTCCCGCCCGTCTCTGTGCCCAGCCGAGGAGCCTGAGTGTTCGACTTCATCATGAATCCGCTGTACTACGCGATCTCCTTCATCCTGAAGGGCTGGCACACCGGCTTGACCGCGCCCGCGATCGGTCTCGACGGGGACGGCGGTCTGTCGTGGGCACTCTCCATCATCGGTCTGACGCTGATCATCCGGGCGGCGCTGATCCCGTTGTTCGTCAAGCAGATCAAGTCCAGCCGGAACATGCAGCTGATCCAGCCGAAGGTGAAGGCGCTGCAGAAGAAGTACGGGCACGACAAGGAGAAGCTCGCCCAGGAGACGATGAAGCTGTACAAGGAGTCGGGCACCAACCCGTTCGCCTCGTGCCTGCCGATCCTGCTCCAGATGCCGATCTTCTTCGCGCTCTTCGGCGTGCTGCGCAGCGCGGCCAAGGAACAGCCCAAGGGCGTGCTGTCGAGCGAGGATGCGCGCCAGTTCGGCGAGGCCCAGCTGGGCAGCGTGCCGCTCTCGGGGACCCTGCTGGGTGCCAACGGCGAGCTGGCCACTGTCGCGCTGGCGGCGGCGCTGGTGCTGCTGATGACAGCCACCACCTTCCTCACCCAGCGCCAGCTGATGAGCAAGAACATGCCAGCCGACGCACTGAGCGGCCCCTACGCCCAGCAGCAGAAGCTGCTGCTCTACGTGTTGCCCCTGGTCTTCGCTGTCGGCGGTGTGGCGTTCCCGATCGGCGTTCTCCTGTACTGGTCGACCTCCAACGCCTGGACCATGGGCCAACAGTTCTACGTGATCCGCAACAACCCGGCGCCGGGCACGCCTGCGGCCGCCGCCAAGCAGCAGCGCGACGACGCGAAGGCGGCCCGCCATGGCGTGGTCCCCGAGGCGACGGAGACGACCATCGTCGAGGAGCCCGCGGTCGACCCCAAACCTGCCCCTCGGCAGCAGCCCAAGCGCCAGACCCGGCAGCAGCGCAAGAAGAAGAAGTGACCCAGAACTCCGTACGACCAACTCACGCGAGGACACACATGAGCGAGCAGACCGACCAGGTGGATGTCGACGCCACCGAGATGACGGAGCCGACCGAGGCTGACCGGGAGTCCGACACCGACACCGACGCCGACGCCGACGAGAACGTCGATGGGAGCCCCCGTGCCAGCCGTCACGACCGGCTGGAGAACGAGGGCGACATCGCCGCCGACTACCTCGAGGAGCTGCTCGACATCGCAGACCTCGACGGGGATCTCGACATGGATGTCGAAGGGGACCGCGCGTCGGTGTCGATCGTCGGCGCCGACCTGGCGCAGCTTGTCGGTCGCGACGGCGAGGTCCTGGACGCGCTCCAGGAGCTCACCCGGCTGGCCGTGTACCGCGAGACCGGTGAACGCTCCCGGCTGATGCTCGACATCTCCGAGCACCGGGCGCAGCAGCGTGTGCAGCTCGAAGCGCTGGCCCAGAAGACCGCGGCCCAGGTCAAGGAGACCGGCAATCCCGTCTCGCTCGACCCGATGACGCCGTTCGAGCGCAAGGTCGTGCACGACGCGATTGCTGCCGCCGGTCTGGTCTCGGAGTCCGAGGGCGTCGAGCCGAAGCGTTTCGTGGTGGTCCTGCCCGGTGACTGATCCGGCGACTCCGGTTTCACGTGAAACATCCGGTACGCCGGACGCACCCCCCGCACCCCCCGCGCCCTCGTCGGCTCGGGGGGTGTTCGGTTCGGGGCGATTGCCGATGGCGGAACGGTACGCGGCGCTGTTGGCCGGCGACGGCGTCATCCGGGGCCTGATCGGGCCCCGAGAGGTGCCCCGGTTGTGGGAGCGGCACCTGGTGAACTGCGCCGTCCTGGCGGAGCTGGTGCCCGAGGGCGCCACTGTCTGCGACCTCGGCACCGGGGCCGGGCTGCCCGGCATCGTGCTCGCGATCGCGCGACCGGACCTGCACGTCACCCTGGTCGAGCCGCTGCGGCGGCGAACCACCTTCCTGGAGGAGGTGGTGGCCGAGCTCGGGCTGGAGCGGTGCGAGGTGCGTCGGGCGCGGGCCGAGCAGTTGCACGGCACGGAGCGCTTCGACGTGGTGACGTCGCGAGCGGTCGCTCCCCTGCCGCGGCTGCTGGCGTGGTCCATGCCGCTGGTGTCCCCGTCGGGCGCGCTGCTGGCGATGAAGGGCTCCCGGGCGACGGCCGAGATCGCGGACGCCGGCGACGACCTGCGCCTGCTGGGGTGCGCCGATCCCGAGGTGCTGAGCCTCGGTGCCGGCGAGCCGGGCCGGCTCGATCCACCGACGACGGTGGTCAGGGTGGTCTGGCAGGGCCACGGTGTGAGAGGTTGACGTCGTGTCGCAGCAGTTCCCCCCCGTGTTCCACCCCGTGAGGACCCCGTGAAGCACTCTGATCAGGGCCCAGGGCAGGCGGCACCCCAGGTGGCACCGGGCCTTCTGGGCTGGCCCGTCACGGACGGGAATCCCAAGTTATCCACCGGTCTGGGATGGCCCGGTGAGCGCAGTTGTGCACAGGAAGAGCCGGTTCATCCACAGGCAGTCATCGCCGGTGGAACGACCCGATCAGAAGGCGATATCGTGGTTTCACGTGAAACACCCGCACCCTTCGGCGTGCGGACGGCCGCCGAGGTGGCGGCCTCGGACGGCACCTACAACGACGCCAGTACGCCACTGGCCCGAGCCGCGGAGCATTCGGTGCTGGCTCGCTTCGGCAGCCAGTTGCGGCCCTCGATGCCGCGACCCGATCACACCAGGGTGTTCGTGGTCGCCAACCAGAAGGGCGGCGTCGGCAAGACCACCTCCACCGTGAACATCGCCGCGGCACTGGCCCAGCTCGGACAGCGGGTGCTGGTGGTCGACCTGGACCCACAGGGCAACGCGTCGACAGCGCTGGGGGTCGAGCACCGTCGGGGTGTGCCGTCCACCTATGACGCGGTCGTGGACGGGACACCGCTGGCGGACGTCACCACCGAGTGCCCGGACATCCCCGGTCTCTGGGTGGTGCCGGCGACGATCGATCTGGCCGGCGCGGAGATCGAGCTGGTGAGCGTGGTGTCTCGGGAGAACCGACTCCACCGAGCGATCCAGGGACACCCGCTGGTCGGTACCGCTGCCGAGGCCGGCGAGGAGCGCTACGACTACGTGCTGGTGGACTGCCCCCCGTCACTGGGCCTGCTCACCCTGAACGCCCTGGTCGCCGGCGCGGAGATGATGATCCCGATCCAGGCGGAGTACTACGCGCTGGAGGGCCTGGGCCAGCTCCTCGAGACGGTGGGCATGGTGCAGGCCCACCTGAACCCGGCGCTGGTCGTCTCCACCATCTTGGTGACGATGTACGACGCCCGCACCCGGCTCGCCTCCGGCGTGGCCGAGGAGGTCCGCGAGCACTTCGGCGACCAGGTCCTCAAGACCACCATCCCGCGCTCGGTGCGGGTGTCGGAGGCGCCGTCGTACGGACAGACCGTGATGACCTACGATCCCGGTTCACCGGGGGCGTTGTGCTACCTGGAAGCCGCCCGTGAGATCGCCAGCAAGGGAGCACCTGCCCGATGACGCCCGCCAGCCCCCCTCCGCAGCGCCGAGGCCTGGGCCGTGGCCTGGGCTCCCTGATCCCCACCGCACCACGCGAGGCGGAGCGTGCCGCGGACGGGACCACGGACGGAACCACAGCGCCGCGGACCGACACCCCGGCCCCGCCGGAGCTGGTGGGCGGCGCCTACTTCACCGAGCTCCCGCCCGCCTCGATCACGCCCAACCCGGTCCAGCCGCGTCAGGTGTTCGACGAGGACGCGATGACCGAGCTGGTGACCTCGATCGGCGAGGTCGGGCTGCTGCAACCGATCGTGGTCCGTCCGCTCGGGAACGACCGGTTCGAGCTGGTCATGGGAGAGCGGCGGTGGCGTGCCTCGCAGCTGGCCGGTCTCGAGACCATCCCGGCCATCGTCCGGCAGACCGGCGACGACGACATGCTGCGCGACGCGTTGCTGGAGAACCTCCACCGCGCGCAGCTCAACCCCCTGGAGGAGGCGGCTGCCTACAGTCAGCTGCTCGAGGACTTCGGGTGCACGCACGAGGAGCTGGCCGGCAGGATCGGCCGGTCGCGACCGCAGATCAGCAACACGCTGCGGCTGCTCAAGCTCTCGCCGGCGGTGCAGCGACGGGTGGCGGCGGGCGTGCTGTCGGCCGGCCACGCGCGGTCGCTGTTGGCGATCGAGGACCCCGACCTGCAGGATCGACTGGCCGGTCGGGTCGTCAGCGAGGGCATCAGCGTCCGCGGCCTCGAGGAGATCGTGGCGGTGGGTGACGTCGGCGCAGCCTCGCGGCCCCGTCGCAACAAGCCGGTTGCTCCCGGGCTGGCCGACATCGCCGAGCGGCTCTCGGACCGGTTCGAGACCCGGGTGAAGGTTGACCTGGGCAAGTCCAAGGGCAAGATCACCGTGGAGTTCGGGTCACTGCAGGACTTGCAGCGCATCGTCGACGTGATGGATCCCCGCAACCGAATCGACAGGCCGATCTAACGATTCAGAGACAAGTCGCCTTGTCGACAAAGCGACGTGTGGTCATGACTCTTTGGCGCGACGACGGGCAATCCGCTCGGCCCGTTCCGCGGCGTCGAGCTCCGCGGCCTCCGCCAGCGTCGGGGCGCCACCGCCGTGACGGCGGGGGAGCCACCAGGATCCCGGTGGCTGTTCGTCGGCGGGATAGGCGGCGATCGTCTGGTCCAGGAGTGCGGACATCGCATCGTGCAGGTCGGCGGTCTCGGCCACCGGGTCGTCGCCGGTCGGGTGCATCGGCTCGCCGACCGTGATCGCCACCGTCTTGCCGCGGGAGAAGTCGCGCGGGTGGTCCTTGGTCATCAGCCGCTGGGGGCCCCACAGGATGACGGGGATCAACGGCACCCCGGCTGCCCCGGCGATCCGGACCGCACCGGACTTGAGCTCCTTGATCTCCATCGCGCGCGAGATGGTGGCCTCGGGGAAGATCCCGACGGCCTCACCGTCTGCCAGATACTGCTGGGCTATCTCCATCGAGCGGATCCCCGCGCCGCGGTCCACCTCGATGTGGTGGCAGCCGCGCATGATCGGAGCGGTCAGCTTGTGGTCGAAGAGCTCTCGCTTGACCATGAAGCGGACCAGTCGCTTGGAGGGCTGCGCGGCCAGGCCGCCGTACACGAAGTCGACGTAGCCGAGGTGGTTGAAGGCCAACAGCACACCGCCCGAGGTGGGGATGCGTTCGGTGCCGGTGATCTGGAACCGGTTTCCCAGCAACCGGAAGCCGGTCTTGGCTGCCATCACGATCGGCGGGTAGATGATGTCGCGCACCTGCTCACTCTAGGTGCAGGCTGGGGAGATCAGCGGCGGGTCGCCAGGAAGTCCGCGATCCGACCGATCGCCTCCTCGAGCATCGCCACGTCGGGAAGAGTCACCAGCCGGAAGTGATCGGGCTCGGGCCAGTTGAACCCGGTGCCGTGGGTGACCAGGATCTTCTTGGCCCGCAGCAGGTCGATCACGAACTGCTGGTCGTCCTCGATGGCGTAGACCTCAGGGTCCAGGCGGGGGAAGCAGTACAGCGCGCCGCGCGGCTTGAACGAGGAGACGCCGGGGATCTCGTTGAGGAGCCGGTGGGCCAGCATGCTCTGCTCATAGAAGCGACCGCCCGGCACGATCAGCTCCTCGATCGACTGGTAGCCGCCCAGCGCGGTCTGGATCGCGTGCTGGGCCGGCACGTTGGCACACATCCGCATGTTGGCGATGAGCGTGAGCCCCTCGAGGAAGTCGGTGGCGACCTCCTTGGGACCCGAGACCATCACCCAACCGGCCCGGTAGCCGCAGACTCGGTAGGCCTTGGACAGGCCGCTGAAGGTCAGGCACAGCACGTCGTGGCCGGCCGCCGCGGCAGCGTGGTGGTGGACGGCGTCGTCGAAGATGATCTTCTCGTAGATCTCATCGGCGAAGACGACCAACTCGTGGCGCCGGGCGATGTCGATGAGCCCGTCGACCGTCTGCTTGCTGTAGACCGCGCCCGTGGGGTTGTTGGGGTTGATGATGACCAGCGCCTGGGTGTTCTCGTTGATCTTGGCCTCGATGTCGGCCAGGTCCGGGCTCCAGTCGTTCACCTCGTCGCAGAGGTAGTGCACCGGCGTACCGCCCGACAGCGTGACCGCGGCCGTCCACAGCGGGTAGTCGGGGGCCGGGACCAGCACCTCGTTCCCGTCGTCGATGAACGCCTGCAGCACCATCGAGATCAGCTCGGAGACACCGTTGCCGATGAAGACGTCGTCGACGGTGACGTCCCGCAGCCCTCGCTGCTGGTAGTACTGCGCCACCGCCGTGCGGGCCGGGTAGATCCCCTGGGAGTCGCTGTAGCCCTGCGCGTCAGGCAGGTGGTGCACGACGTCGGCGACGATTGCCTCGGGCGCCTCGAAGCCGAACGGAGCCGGGTTGCCGATGTTGAGCTTCAGGATCCGGTGGCCCTCGGCCTCCAGACGCTGGGCCTCGACCAGGATCGGCCCACGCACGTCGTAGCGGACGTGGTGGAGCTTCCTGCTCTGACGGATCGGTCGCACGCCGCACATCCTCGCAGGTGAGATCATGTCCCGATGAGCCGTACCGCGGTCCGGCTGACGCTGGACAATCTGGACGCGATCCCCGCGCCCTGCCGATCGTGCCTGTTCTGGGAGTGCGACCCGGTACGCCGGGGACGACTCGACGACCCCGCCGCCGAGAAGCAGGCGTGGGTCTCGGAGGTGCTGCGCGAATGGGGGTCGTGCGGTCGGGTGGCGATCGTGGACGACCGGATCGTCGGCCACATCGTCTATGCCCCGGCGGGATTCGTGCCGGGGTCGGCCGGCTTCGCCACGTCACCGGTCTCGCCGGACGCGGTCCTGCTGACGACCGTGCATGTCGATCCGGCCGCGCGCGGCGGCGGGGTGGGGCGGATGCTGGTGCGGGCGATGGCCCGCGATCTCGTGGAGCGCGACATCCGGGCTGTGGAGGCCTTCGGGCACCCTGGCGGTCCTGGCGGTCCTGGCGGTCCTGGCGG
>Ga0136633_1000224_pt1 | contig 42839 bp, 42 predicted proteins | sample AntDrymeUQ832206_2_FD_105494 | JGI IMG/M metagenome (GOLD analysis project Ga0136633, IMG submission 105494) | Polar desert sand microbial communities from Dry Valleys, Antarctica - metaG UQ83 (22.06) | ecosystem: Environmental > Terrestrial > Soil > Desert | place: Antarctica: Dry Valley... | reverse complement strand
GCGAACTTGCGCGCCCCTGGCGCCGGCGTGTCGAGCAACTGGTGCTCGCGCTCCTCCTCGGACGTCGCGAAGGTGGGTGGGTTGACGCCCAGGACCATCGCGCGGGCGGCGACGTGTGCCGCCTCGCGCTCGGTCAACGACACGTCGTCGGCCAGCACGGAGTGATCGTTGGCGCTCAGGTGAGCGAGCGGATGGCCGGCGTGGTCGTGCGCCGCGGACGCGACCAGTCCGGCGCAGCCGAGCACCGCGAGCAGGCCGAGCGGGACGGTGAGTCGCTTCATGGCAGTTGCCTTCCTTCGGGCCCGGGTGGTGTGAAGAACTGCGACGCCTTCGGGCGCGCGCGGTTGAAGCGCAGGAAGCTCGTCCCGGCGCCGTAGCTGAGCTCGACCGGCCCGACCGGGCGCCCGGGGAGCTGCATGCCGTTGCCCTGGCCGAGGATCAGCACGAGCTCCTCGCCGGCTCCGACGACGGCCTCCAACGGCTCGATCTGGATGCGCGCGCGCTTCGCGACCCCCGGCACGACCTCCTCCGGTGTCTCGTCGCCGGTGTTCTCCCCGTCCGGGAAGCGTAGGTCGGTGGCACCCCAGCCGAGCCGGTGTAGGCCGTCGGCCGCGCGCCGGTACAGCGCAGCGGCGATGTGGCCCGACGGCGTCGTCGGCGTCACGTCCGCGAAGACCTCCGGCAACCCGGAGAGGCGCAGCTCCTTGGTCGCGCGCATCGAGAACGCGATGCACGTGACGCAGACGTCGTCGACCTCGCGCGGCGTCGGATCGTCCGCGTCGGTCGTCTCGGCCGGGAACGTGCTGCCGATCAGGTAGTGGCGCGAGCGCGAGTCCTGGGCCAGCACGGCCGTGGCGGTGCCGGCCGACTTCTCGGCCGCCAGAGACTTCTCCGCGGTCAAGTGCAGCGTCTGCCGGTTGCGCGGCGGCCAGGACTTCTCGCGGCGCCAGCGGCCGCTCGAGTCCTCGACCTCAACCAGCGCGCCGGTCGACGCCTTGTCGCCCTTGAGATAGCGGTCGAACCACGCGAGCGCCTGGTCGGCGAAGTCCCACCGCGTGTGCGTCCCCGCGACCGCCTCCCAATCCGGGAACGAGTGCGCCCACTGCCCGAGCAACTGCTCGACGTGGATGCCCTGCTTGCGCAGTGACACGGCCCACGGGATGGTGTGCGCCGGGCGCACGTTCCAGTCCTGCAAGCCCTGGATGAGCAGGACGCTGCCCTTGTAGTTGCGCTCGACCATCGGCCGCAGGCGCCGCTCGGCCCAGTAGCCGAAGGAGTCCGTCTCACCCGTCGCCGCGCTCTCCACGCTCGCCGCCTCGCCCTGCGCGACGTCGGGACAGGTGGTGGCGGCGTTCACTGTCCGCACCGAGTCGCGCCCCGAGAAGGCGGGGTTGTGGTAACCGGGGCCGTAGTAGTAGTAGTAGCCCGAGACGAAGAACCAGAAGCGCCAGTCGAGGGTGCCCGCCCCGAAGGACAGGTCGTAGATGTCGTTGACGCCGCTGGCGGGCAGGATCGTCTTGAGGTGCGGGTTGCCGGTCGCCGCCGCGGCCCAGGGCGTGGAGCCGTGGTAGGACAGGCCGTACATGGCGACGTTGCCGTTGCTCCAGTCCTGCGTCCCCAGGTAGGTGATCGCGTCATCGAGGTCGGAGCGCTCGACCTTGCCCCACAGGTTCGGGCAGCCGTCGGAGTTGCCAGTCCCGCGGGAGGGGACGAGCGCGACGGCGTAACCGTGCGCGACGAAGTTCTCGACCAGGAACGGCGAGCACGAGCGGATGTCGGCCTTCGCCAGGTCGGCGTAGTGGTACGTGCCCGCGTCGACGATCACGGGCGCCTTGACGCCCGGCGGCAGCTTGGGTCGCACGATCCCGATCTGCTGAGGGCGGCCGTCGAGCTTCGACGGGACCTCTACGACCTCCTGGGGCCCGATCTCGTAGGGCCCCTTCTCGGTCACGGCGCTGTCGCCGTGACCGTTGCAGTCGCCCGGCGTGACGTCCTGCGCCTGCGCGCCCGGAGCAGCGACCAGCAACACAGCCACCCCGCCCGCGGCGCACGTCCACCGGATCGATCGCATTCCCCGTCCCCCTCGCATCGAAGATCTCCCGCGACGAGCATGCCACCTGGCGCAGGCCCGCTCGTTCGTTCGATGCGACGAAAGGACGTGAGGCGCTTGGGTCAGGTGACCAAGTCGAGCACCCGGAGCTGGACCTCGGCCAGCAGGCGCTGGTCGGGATCGGCCAGATCGAGGCCGGCCAGCTCGGCGATCCGCTTGAGCCGGTAGCGCAAGGTGTTCGAGTGGATGCCGAGACGGCCGGCGGCGCCCTTGACGTCGCCGTGGCAGTCGAGCCAGGTTCGCAGCGTGCGCCGCTGCTCCGCGGTCAGGGTCGCCACGGGACCCTCGTGCAGGCCAGCGTGGCCGGCGGCGAGGTCGAGCAGGTCCATCAGCAGCGCGTGCGGGCGGACCTCGTCGATGTGGGCGACGCGCCGGTCTCCGCCCCGGCGGCGGAGCACCGCGAGCGCCTGCTCTGCCCCCTGGCGCGAGGCCGGCACCTCGGCGAGGCGGCCGACGGTGCCGCCGATGCCGGCGCGCAGGATCTCCCCGAGCACTCGCTCGGTGCGATCGACGACGCGCTGGGCGAGCTCCTCGAGCCGCTCCGGGCCGGTGCGCGCGGGCATCGGGACCAGCGCCCACAGCCGCTCGCCGACCTGCGCGCAGCGCGCGTCGCGGTGGACGTTCTCCGCGAACAGGGCGAGGATCGAGAGCACGCGGTCGGGATCGCCCTCCCACCCCTCCTCGGACGCGGGCTCGAAGGCGACGACCGCCCAGCCCGTCGAGGCGCCCAGCGCGCCGAAGCGCCCGCCCACCGCGCGGCCCTCGAGCGCCTCGCGGACCGCGACCCCGCGCGAGCGGCGCTCCACGTCCTCGAACGCGCGGTGGGCGACCATGTGGACGGCCGCGAGGCGGGCGGACTGGACGAGCTCCTCTTCGGCCGCCGCGTCCAGGCGCCCGGCGGTCCAGATCGACCCCAGCAGCTCGGTGCCCGCGCGGACCGGGACGGCGGTCCGGGGCTCGATGTCCTCGTGCTCGAAGCGCACGACGCCGTCCCCTGCGCGCATCCGCCGCATGACGCCGGCGGCCTCGATGCGCTCCTGCCACTCGGCCGGGGGCACGCGCCCGAGGATCGTCTGGCGGCGCGGCTCGTCGAGCGGCTGGCCGAGGTTCGAGTACGCCAGCACCCGCCACTGCGGATCCTCGACCGTGACCGGCGCGCCGACGGCCACCGCGACCGCGTCGGCGAGCGCGAACAGGTCGCCCACGGGGACGCCCGCCGCGCCGCGATCGGAGGCCGCGCCCGATGACGCACCGGTGAGCGCCGTGCGCAGCAGCGAGTAGAGCTGGCCCCACGGCATCTCGGCGGGCACGGTGAGGACGGTGACGCCGGCGCGGGCAGCGAGGTCGCACAGGCGCTGGGGGAGCTCGTCTCCGCGCAGGACGACGGCGCTCGCGCGGGCGCGTCCGGCACGGTCGACGAGCGCGAGCGCGTCGCCGGAGTCCGGCGCGGCGCCTACGCCGAGCACGACCGCCCCGCGCGGTGGCGGCCCGTCCTCGGTGCGGTCGAGGATGACGACGTCGAGCGCCGGCGCGTCGGGGTCGCCGGCGTGCGCCACGCGCAGGACGGGATCCCCCACGCTCGCGATCAGGTCACCGACGGTTGCCTGCCTGGCCATCGTTCCAGTGTGGCACTTGGTGCGTTCGGACAACGCCGATTGCTCCTCGTCGTCGTCTTGAACGAACGCGGCACGGGGCGCGGCGTGAGAGTCTGTGCTTTGGGTCGGTGCTGGATCGGTCCGGGGACTTAGGGAGACGGTCGTATGACGTTGATCAGCTCGAGGAGGCGCAGCCGCGGGGCCCTGGCCATCGCCTTCGCCGCCACCGCCCTGATGGCGGCCGCCGCCGGCGCCGGCGCCACCCCGGTTGCGCGCAACGACACCGAGCACCAGCTTTACGGCCGCGTGTTCCCGGAGCCCATCCGCTCCTACGACTACATCAACCACGGCACCAAGCTGGGCGGGCCGAGCGAGATCGCGGACGCGTTCCGCTACCTCGAGAAGCGCCACCCGGGGTACCTGGACTTCACGACGGTCGACAAGGAGCTCGGTGACCCGATGGCGTTCTCGGTCGGGCCCGACGGCAAGCCGCCGTGGGACGGTGCTGACAGCAAGGACGGCCTCCCGTTCTACGTCGCGAAGGTCACCGACGAGTCGGTCCCCGACAAGGGCAAGGCCTACGTGCTGATGCTCAACGCGCATCCGGCCGAAGCGTGTGGGCAGGAGGGCATGCCGCGCTTCCTCGAGGACCTGATGATCTGGCGCGAGACCGACCCTAAGCGCAAGATCGACGCGGGCCGCGGGCTCTACGACAAGCCGCAGGAGATGACCGTCGAGGAGCTGCTCAAGAAGGTGAAGATCTTCTTCGTGTCGACCTCGCCGGACGGCTGGTCGGCGGGCGAGGGGCCGGAGAACAGCGCCTCGAACTACTCCTACGCGGGCTTCAACGAGAACCGCGTGGCCTACCAGGACGGCTGGGTCTTCCCCGCGTTGAAGGACCTCTTCGACCGCGGCTACTCCGTGCTCACCCAGCCCGAGGGCGCGGCGACGACGCGCTACCTGCGTCAGGTGCGCGAGCGCGAGCTCGGCGGCAAGCCGTTCGCGGTCGCCAACGACCAGCACGGCCCGCTGCCCTCGTCGGGCGCGCTGCTGTTTCACGACCAGGGCAACGATCCCGCGAAGGTCGACCGCCTGCACGACTACGGCCGGCGGCTCGAGGAGAACATGGACGAGGTCTTCGCGAAGTACTTCACCGGGGCCGGCCTCGACGCTTCCCAGGCCGCGGCCCGTCAGGCCGGCGACCTGCGCGACTACCTGCTCAAGCAGTACACGACGGTGACCGGCCAGCCGTTCTCGGAGAAGGCCGCGTTCCTGACGCTCGAATGGGCCGAGTACGCGACGATCTGGGAGCACATCGACTACACGGTCACCGGGTCCTACGGGGGCTGGGCGGGCTCGAACGCCGGCCTGGCGGCGGACTCGATCTCCTTCGAGACGGCGTGCGAGGCGCTGTCGGGCGAGTACAACCCGGCGCTCTTCCAGCTCTTCGTCGACAACGTGCGCGCGGCGTCGCAGACCGGCGTGGTCTTCGCCGCCCAGCGCGCCGGCAAGGCGCAGGCCGACGCGGTCGCCTCCTACGACCTCGGCGGCACGGTCGGCTTCGTGGAGACCGGCACGCGGGTGACCGACCGCGACGGCAACCCGTCGCCGCCGCCCGCCGGGCACCCGAACACGCCGCTGTTTCGCCAGGTGCAGCAGACGCCCTACGACGTCGCCAACACGGACTACTTCCGCGACCTGCGGCGGATCGTCTCCTCGCGCATCAAGGAGGTCCCGGCAGGCAAGCTCGCCGCGTCGATCAAGAACGTGTCCTCGGTGGTCGTGCCCGATACGACGGAGGTCCCAGACGTCGCCGCGCTGAAGAAGTTCGCCGAGAACGGCGGGAACGTCGTCCTGACCGACGCGTCGCTCGGGCTGCTGCCCTCGCTCGTCGCTGGGATCGGCAAGGACGCGGTCCGCCGCAACACGGCCTATGTCGGCTACAGCGACCTCGACAAGACCCACCCGTGGACCGAGGGCCTCTACAAGCGCGCGCGCCAGACGTTCGACCCGATCGGCCTCGGCTACCCGCTGCTGATGGAGCGAGACCAATACTGGCCGTGCAATACCGTGACGGGGACCTGCGACGAGTCGCCGACCGCGAACTCCGCGCCGATCTGGTCGGTCGACCGGATCGCGTGGGAAAAGGCGGGCGGCGCGACGATCGGCACCGCCGATGCGCCGCTGGACTCCAAGTTCGGCGGCGAGCCGACGACGACGACGCGGACGACGATCGGCACGCTGCCGCTGGGCAAGGGCCGCATCGTGCTCTTCGGCGCGCTGCTCCCGATGCCCAACGAGGAGTACGACCACTGGTTCGGGCTGAACCCGTACACCGTGTCGATCCCGGGCCAGACGATGCTCCTGCGCGCCCTGCGCTGGGGCCAGGCCGGGCCGCCCGACGAGTCGACCAGCCCGATCCCCGGTCCGACCTGCAAGAGCCGGCGCTCGTTCTTGGTGCGGCTGCCTCGAAAGGTGCGCGGGTCGCGGGTCGTGCGCGGTCGCGTGACCGTGGCCGGCAAGCGGGTGAAGGTCCAAAAGGTGCGCGGGCGCCTGGTCGCGCTCGTGCGCTTGAAGGGCAAGCCGAAGTCGGTGGTGAAGGTGCGCGTGACGTCGATCACCCGGCGCGGCAAGCGGGTCACGCAGACGCGCAAGTTCAAGACCTGTGTGAAGCGGGCCTGAGGGGGCAGCGGGATCCGAGGGGCCGAAGCGGGGCCCCGGCTGTCAAAAGGCGACCGGGTAGAGGGTGGGTCCTTCCGGCCGGGGGCGGTCTCCCCCGGTCCTCGCCGGCGGTCGCTGCGATCCGGCGGTTGTGTCGTGTTCGCCGCCGTATCCGGCGGCGAGTACGACACGAACGGTCCGTACGGAATCATGAGGCGTCGCGCGACAATCCGCGGCGGCCGTGCGTGGCGTGTCGTGTCGTGCGTCACGGATGGCGCGGGACTCGGCACGGGCGTGGCGGGGTGCGGCGATTGACGCGCGACGCCTCATCCGCGCCGCGCCGGCAGCGACCATCCCCACCCGGCCGCCGATCTTGAACCGCGCCACCGCCCGCGGGTGGAGGTGCGCCGCTTGGGCGACGACTGTCCGCAAGTGGTCGCAACTCGGGGCAGCGGAGCCCGTTCTAGGGGTGTGCGCCTCTTCGCCCTCGCCCTCGCAGCCGTCATCCTCTCCCCCGCCGCCGTCTCCGCCGCCGAGCGTGAGATCGCCTCCCAGCCCCGCCCGACCGAGGTCCGCTCCTACGACGGCATCGCCCTGTTCTCGAGCTGGACCGGCAGCGCCTACCGGCTCTCGATCTCGCGCGGCGGCCGGGCGCCGGAGACGCTGCCGCTTCCCGAGCAGGCAAGCCCGTTCGACGCCGACATCGGACCGGACACCACGGGACGCCCGACGATCGTCGTGAGCCGTTGCGACGCCACGCGCTGCGGGCTGTTCACGCAGCGCATCGGCTCCTCGACCCTGCGCCCGGTGCCCGCGACCGGCCGGACATCGGTGCGGCCGTCGGTCTGGCGTGACGAGGTCGTGTGGGTCGAGCAGTCCAACAGCCGCGTGAAGCCGAGCGCGCGACTGCTGCGGCGCCGGCTGACCGACGGCGCGCGCGTCGCGTCGCGCTCGGTGCCGGGTGTCCCGCGCGGCGGGGCGGTCGAGGAAGTCGAGCTCCACGGGCGCCGCGTCGCACTGTCGACGACGATCGACAACGCGGGAATCTGCGGCACACGAGAGATCCGGCTGGTCGACATCCCGAAGGGCGACTTCAAGGTGATCGCGTCCCAGATCTGCGGCCTCAACGGGCAGAACTGGGTCGGGCCGTCGTTCGCCCGCGGCTCGCTGTACTTCGCGCGCTTCTGCGCCGCCAACGCCTCCGGGTGCGGGCGCGGCAGCTACGGCGCCTTCCGCTACCGGATATCCGACGGCGCCACCGCGCTCGCCCAATTCGGCCGCTTCCTCACCGGCTGGGCTTACGACGACGCCGGCCGCGCCTACGAGGCCCGCGACCCTGCCGGCGACTGCGCCTTCCCCGACCAGCCCCCGCCACCGTGCACGGTCGTCCGGGTGACCGGACTGCGCTTCGCCAAGGCCCGAGCCCCCCGCTGAGCGCAGGTTGGGGTCACACACTTTCCTGCAGCGCAGGAAAGTGTGTGACCCCGATCTGCGCGTACGCTGAAGCACATGTGCCGGAACATCCGTCAGCTCCACAACTTCGAGCCGCCCGCAACCGGAGACGAGGTGCGAGCCGCCGCGCTCCAGTACGTCCGCAAGATCAGCGGCTCGACGAAGCCCTCGCAGGCCAACGCAGCCGCTTTCGAGGCCGCCGTCGAGGAGGTCGCCGAGGTCTCGCGCCGCCTGCTGGACTCGCTGGTGACCGCGGCGCCGCCGAAGGATCGCGAGATCGAGGCGACCCGCGCTCGCGAGCGCGCGGCCAAGCGCTACGCGGCCTGATCGGCGATGGACGTCGACGCGTGGCTGAACTCGCTCGCCTCCCGTGCAGCGGCTTCCTACGACCCCGCCCTGCGCGAGTGGTTCGTGGCGGTCCTGCCGACAGCGCTCCACCACGCCCATGACGCCGCCGCGCTGCGCGCCGCCGTCGACGCCCCGCCGGGCGCGGGGACTGCGCTCAGCGCCTGGAACCACTCGGTCCGTTTGCCGGACGCGAGCCTGGCCGACGCCGACGCGCCCCAGGCGATCCTGACGCTCGACCCGCCCTTCGACGCCCGCCGCCTCGCCGCCCTGTGGCAGGTCGCACGGCCCATCGCCGTCTCCGGCGACGTGGAGCAGCGAAGGTGGGAGCTGCGGACCGGCGGCGCGGAGTTCGACGCCCCCGGCGGGCTGGCGCAGATCGAGGCGCACGGGCTGCGCTTCGGGCGCTGGAAGCTGCGCGCGCTGCTCTCCGGCCGGCCCGCAGGCGACCTTCCGGGCCTGCACGCCGGTCCCGCCCCGGCCTACGAGATCGGCGAGCGCGGCGGGGAGATCGTCGAGATCGCGATCCAGCCGGCCGATCCGGGCCGCTGACGGTCGTAACCGCCGACATCTCGGCCCAGTCGGGTTTTTCGGGGTGCCCCTCCGCTCGTACAAGCGGTCCTCGTCAGATCTTGTCCAGCGGGCGGATGGACCTCGGGCCCCGTTCGGTGAGTCTCCCGGTCGCTCCCCCGACCGAGAGGACCCCCACCCGTGGAACCAACGCTTGAAGACGCGCTCGCGAACATCGACACCCTGTGGGTCTTCGTGGCCGGCACGCTCGTCCTGTTCATGCAGGCCGGCTTCCTCCTGCTCGAGGTCGGCTTCTCCCGGATGAAGAACGCCGGGACGGTGGTGGCGAAAGTCCTGGCCAATCTCTCGATCGCGGCCCTCTGTTACTGGGCGGTCGGCTTCGCGCTGGCCTTCGGCGCCACCAAGGCTCCTGCTGCGGGTGAGACCGCGGGCTGGTTCGCCGGCAACGCCGGGTTCTTCCTCAACGACCTCGACAAGCTCCAGCTGCCGGCGATGTCGTTCTCGAAGGCCGACTCGGCTGCGAAGTTCTTCTTCCAGTTCGCGTTCTGCGCCGTCTCGCTGGCGATCGTCTGGGGGACCACGCTCGAGCGCATCAAGTTCGGCGCCTACCTCGCGTACGCCGTGCTGTTCAGCGCCGTCATCTACCCGATCATCTCGCACTGGATCTTCGGCGGCGGCTGGCTGCAGGTGAACTTCGGCATGCAGGACTTCGCCGGCTCGACCGTCATCCACCTGCTCGGCGCCACGGGCGCGCTCGCCGCGCTGCTGCACCTCGGGCCACGGCTCGGGAAGTACGGCCGCGACGGCAAGCCGAACGTGATCCCCGGGCACTCGATGCCGCTGGTCGGCCTCGGCGTGATCATCCTGCTGATCGGCTGGATGGGCTTCAACCCGGGCTCCACCCTGGGCGTGGCCGACGGGCGCTTCGCCGAGGTCGCGATCGTGACGATGATCGGCGCGGCCGCCGGTGGCCTGGCCGCGATGGCCACGATCTGGCGCGTCACGCGCTCGTTCGACATCGGCATGACCGGCAACGGCGTGATCGCGGGCCTCGTAGCCATCACCGCGCCCTCCGGCTACGTCGAGTTCTGGGCCGCGCTGCCCATCGGCGCGATCGCCGGCGTGATCGTCGTGGTCTGCGTGATCGCCATCGACCGCAAGATCGACGACCCGATCGGCGCGCTCTCCAGCCACGGCGCCGCCGGCATCTGGGGCACGCTCGCGTGCGGCATCTTCACCTCACCACGCCTGGCCGAGCTCAACGCCGTCGGTGACGGCGGCCTGCTCTACACGGGCTCCTTCGGGCAGCTCGGGGCGCAGGCCCTCGGCGTGGTCGCCGCGTTCGCCGCCGTGTTCAGCGTCTCCTACCTCGCCTTCTGGGCGATCAAGAAGACGATCGGACTGCGCGTCACCGAGGAAGAGGAGCACGACGGCCTGGACATCGTCGAGCACGGCATGTGGGGCTACCCCGAGCAGTTCATGCCGATCCCCGGCTCGGTCTACCAGCCGGCGGCGTCCGAGCGGGCCGCGCGCTCGGCCGAGAAGAGCCGGGCCGCCGCGGTGGCCCTGCGCAGCGCCACCCCGTCAACACAGGAGAACTGAAGTCATGCAGAAGATCGAGGCGATCATCCGCGCCGAGGCGCTGCAGGACGTCCAGGACGCGCTCGACGCGCTGGGCGTGTCGGGGCTGAGCGTGTCCGAGGTGATGGGCTGCGGGCGCCAGAAGGGCTACACGGAGAGCTACCGGGGGTCGCGCGCGAACATCTCGCTGCGGCCCAAGGTCAAGGTCGAGTCGGTGGTTCCCGACGAGGTGGTCGAGCGAGCCGTCGACGCGATCGCGTCGGCGGCCCACACCGGCCGCGCCGGCGACGGGCGCGTGTTCGTCCTGCCGGTCTCCCACGCCGTGCGCATCTCATCCGGGGAGCGCGGCGAGGACTCCGTGCGCCACGAGCAACCCGCAGGCTGGGGCCACTGACCGGAGGGTGCTAGCGCGGCAGTCGCACGATGCGGCTCGCCGCGCCGGCGCGCTCGGCGCTGCCGCGCACCACCGCGCGCAGGCGCGTGCCGCGAGGCAGCGTGCGCAGCGTCTTGAAGGCTCCTGACGCACGGGTGCGCACGCGGGCGACCGTCACCCAGCGCGACCCGGCGCGGCGCTCGATCAGGACGGTGACGCCGCCAACCGCCGGGACGAGCGCGCCGCGCAGTTCCACCCGCTTGCCGCGCCTGCGCGATCTCAGCGAGATCGCGAGCTTCGCCGGCGCCGCCTGGACCGGGGCGGGCGGCGGAGCCGCCGACGTGGCGCCGTCCGCGCCGGAGGAGCTCGGAGCCGGCGTGGGCTCGGGCCTGGGGGCGATCGGGGACCCCGGGTCCCCCGTGCCGCCGACGCCGCCCGGGACCGGCGCGGCGTCGGGCTCGGAGGGCAGGTCGGTGTCGCGCTCGATCGCGATCGCCGGGCCCGTCTTGGTCGTCGAATCGCGGAAGGAGACGACCGCGCGACCGTCGGGCAGCAGGGCGACCGTCTCGAAGTCGAACCGGAGGCTGCCGGTCACGCCGCTGCCACCGTTGACGTCGGCCAGTCCCACGGCATGACGGCGGGTCACGCGCGGCACCGCGCCCGAGATGTCGAACTTGTAGAGGAGGTCGAAATCCTTCGTGGTCTTCTCGTCGTGCAGGTGCAACGCCACGGCGGCGATGCCGATCGACGAGAGCGTCCGGAAGTCGATGTTCTCGATCGTGACGTTCTGGCCCAGCGCGACCGTCGTGGATTCCCAGGTCGCCCCGCCGTCGCCCGACACGCGATAGACGAACTTCCCGTCGCCTGGGTCGACGTCGTGCAGGCGACCGGCGCCGTCGGTCTGGATGACGCCTTCCGGCCCGCCGGATTCCGGGTCATAGGTCGACCACGTGAAGGTCGCCGGATCGAAGAGGTGGTAGCCGGACTTGAGGAAAGCGGGCCCGGCCACGAAGCGCCCTTCTCCGAGCGGGGTGAACGTGCTCTCCGTGTTCGGCTGGATCCAGTCGAACGACGGATCCGTGACCACCGGCAGCGACGGCCTCGGCGAGCGTGTGACGCCGGTCGTCGGCCCCTGCGTCTGGACGTAGGTCAGCCCGTCGGTCGACATCAGGAACAGGTCCTTGTTCGGGTAGGCGCCGCGGATGAAGGTCAGGTACGGGACGGTCTGGCCCGTGGGCAGGCGCACCGGGCCCGGGACGACGCCGATCCATTCGCGGTCGTAGAACGGCTGGTGCAGCGCGATGTCCTTGTAGCGCCACTTTCCCGTCGCCTTCTCGAACTTGAACGACTGCAGGCGGTCGCCGGTGTACGGGTCCCAGCCCACGCCGAGGATGTCGCCGTTGGGCGCGTTGACCACCGCGCCCTCACCGCCGAGGTAGGGCGCCAGCGGCGCGGCCTCGGACCAGGTCTCCCCGCGGTCGTCGGAGAACGTCGGGTAGTCGCCCCCGAAATCGACGATCCGCCCGGCCTGGGTGATCGTCAGGTAGTTCTCGCAGCAGTTGCCGGTCTCGGACACGACGCGCCAGTTCGTGGTCCCGGTGCGCCCGTCGGGGGTGGTCACCGGATACGAGCGGACGTCAGAGGCCTTGTTGACCGGGCGGACGGTCGCGTCGAGGGCGCCGAGGTCCTGAGCCTGGGCCGGCTGGGGGGCGGCGGCGGCGAACGCGAGCGCCGCGGCGAGGAGGAGGCGCTTCACCCGAGCGTCAACGCTGCGCGGCCAGAGAACTGGCGGGCCAGACCCGATCCTCGTAGTCGCGCAGCATGCGCGCGGCGCTGAACTCCGGGATCAGCGTGCGCATTGAGGCCTTCACGCGGCGCACCCACGCCTGCGGGACGCCGGCCTCGTCGCGGTCGTAGAACTCGGGCAGGACGTCCTGCTCGAGCAGCCGGTAGAGCTCAGAGGCGTCGCGGTGGTCCTGGGCGCCGTGATCGTGGTCGACGTCGCCGCTGAGCGCCCAGCCGTTGGCGCCGTCGTAGCCCTCGGCCCACCAGCCGTCGAGGACCGACAACTGCAGGCCGCCGTTGACGACCGACTTCATGCCGCTCGTCCCCGAGGCCTCGAGCGGGGGCCGCGGCACGTTGACCCACACGTCGCAGCCGCGGACCAGGCGCGCGGCGACGCCGAGGTCGTAGTCCTCGAGGTAGACCACCTTGCGCGAAACGGTCTCCTCGCCGCGGAAGGCGAACAGGTTCTGCACGAGCCGCTTGCCCTCGTCGTCCTTGGGATGGGCCTTGCCGGCGAGCAGGAACTGGATCGGGCGGTCGCCGCCCAGGACCGAGAGCGAGCGCGCGGGGTCCTGCAGCAGCAGGTGCAGCCGCTTGTAGGTGGCCAGGCGGCGGGCGAAGCCGATGGTCAGGGCGTCCTTGTCGAACGCGTTCGCCGCGGCCTCGGCGTAGTGGCGGGTCTCGCCGCGCGCCACGCGGTCCACGACGCTGCGGTCGCGCACGAAGTCCACGAGGCGCTCGCGCTGCTCGCAGCGCACGGCCCACAGCTCCTCGCCCGGGATGGCATCGATCGCGTCCGCCGCGCCCGGCTCCAGCAGGCGGCGCGCCCAGCCCTCGCCGAGGTGGCGGTCGAGCAGGAGGCGCATCGGGGTCCCCACCCAGCTCGGCATGTGGACGCCGTTGGTGACGTGGGTGATCGGGACGTCGTCCACGCCGCGGTCGGGCCACAGTCCCTGCCACATGTCGCGCGAGACGCCGCCGTGGCGCTCGGAGACGCCGTTGGCCGCACGGGAGTTGCGCAGCGCGAACTGGGTGACCCCGAACGGCTCGTGCTCGTCGTCTGGATGCGTGCGGCCGAGGCGCAGGAACGTGTCCGCGCCCGTGCCGCAGCCCTCGATCGTCCTTCTGAGGGCGGCGCTGATCTGGTCGGCTGGGTAGGTGTCGTTGCCGGCCGGGACGGGCGTGTGGGTGGTGAAGACGGTCCGCTCGCGCGCGGCGGCCAGCGCGTCGTCGAGCGACGCGCCGCCGGCGACCGCGACGCGCGTCATCTCCGCGGCGGTGAACGCCGCGTGGCCCTCGTTCATGTGCACCACGCCGGGCTCGATCCCCATGGCGGCGAGCGCCATCGTCCCGCCGACGCCGAGCATCACGTACTGCGCCAGCCGCGTGTCCGGGTCCCCGTCGTACAGGCGCGAGGTGATCCAGCGCGACATGCGGTCGTTCTCGGGGCGCTCGGTGTCGAGCAGGAACAGCGGCACGCGGCCCGCGTCGACCCGCCAGACCTGGGCGACGACGTCGAGGTCGCCGATCGGGACCGTGACGGTCAACGGCTCGCCGCCCTCGCCCGTCACGAGCACGGCCGGCGTGCGCTCGGGGTCGGTCGGGACCCAGTACTCCTGCTGCCAGCCGGAGCGGTCGATGCGCTGGCGGAAGTAGCCGCGGCGATACATCAGGCCGACGCCGACCAGCGGGTCGGCGCGGTCCGACGCCTCCTTGAGCACGTCGCCGGCGAGCGCACCGAGACCGCCCGAGTAGATCGGCAGCGACGAGTGGATGGCGAACTCCGCGCTGAAATAGGCGATCGGGTTGGCCTCCGTCGCCGCCCCGAGCTCCGCGGTGGGCCGGGCGAGGTCCTCGCGCACGGCCGCCTCGACCGCTTCGGCGCGGGCGATCAGGTCCGTGTCGGCGGCCGCGCGCAGCAGCGACTCGCCGGCCGCCTCCTGCAGCAGCCGGACGGGGTTGCCGCCGCACATGCGCCAGCGCCGCGGGTCAACCTCGCGGAAGACCGCCGGCCCGTCGTCGAGCCACGCCCAGCGGTAGTTGTAGGCCAGCCGCGCGAGCACGGCCAGCGGCCACGGCACGCGCGAGGCGAGGGCGCTCGCCGCCCGTTCGAGATCTTCGTGGCCCGCCTGCATCAGACGGGGATGGATATCAAGGGTGGCGCGCCTAGCGCGCGCCGCCCGCCATCGCGGGGAGGATCACGAGCGTGTCGCCCTCGCCGACCTTCGTGTCGAGGCCGTCGAGCACGCGGACGTCCTCGTCATTGAGATAGACGTTGACGTAGCGGTTGAGCTGCCCTTCGCCCGAGAACAGCTGGGTCTCGGTCGCCGGGTGCTCGCCGACGAGCGCCCGCAGGACGTCGCCGACGTCGTCGCCGGCGGCGCTGAGCTCCTTAACACCGCCGACGGAGGCGCGCAGGACCGGCGGGATCTTGATTGTGGCCATGTGGTTCGTTTCTCCTGGGTCTCAGCCGGATGCGGCGCAGAACGCCTCGTAGTCGGGGAACACGCCCATCTCCTCGTCGGTGATCGACGACGGGTCCTGGGAGCAGATCGGGCAGTCGGGGTCGCGGCGCACGCGCAGCTCGGTGAAGTCCGGGCCGAGCGCCTCGTAGAGCAGCAGGCGGCCGATCAGCGGCTCACCGGCGCCCGTGATCAGCTTGATGACCTCGGTCGCCTGCAGCAGGCCCATCGTCCCGGGAAGCACGCCGAGTACGCCGTTGGCGCCGCAGCTCGGAGCCATGTCGGCCGGCGGTGGGACGGGATAGAGGCAGCGGTAGCACGGCCCGACGCGCGGAGCGAAGACCGACAGCTGGCCGTCGAAGCCAAGGATCGACGCGCTGACGACCGGGATGCCGACGCGCACGGTGGCGTCGTTGAGCAGGTAGCGCGTGGGGAAGTTGTCGACGCCGTCGACGATCACGTCGTAGCCCTCGATGATCTCCATGATGTTCGAGGCGTCGATGCGCGTCTTGTACTTGACCACATGAACGTCCGGGTTGAGCGCCTTGATCGTCTGCTCGGCCGAGTCGACCTTCGCGACGCCGATCCGGTCGGTCGTGTGGATGACCTGGCGCTGCAGGTTCGAGAGGTCGACCTCGTCGTCGTCGACGATCCCGAGCGTGCCGACCCCTGCGGCGGCGAGATAGAGCGCGACCGGTGAGCCGAGACCGCCGGCGCCCAGACACAGGACCTTCGCGTCGAGCAGCTTCAGCTGACCCTCGAGGCCGATCTCCGGGACGAGCACGTGGCGCGAGTAGCGCTCGCGCTGGTCGCCGGTGAGCTTGCGCGGGGTGACGACCGCGAAGCCACGGTCCTTCCACAGCGTGATGCCGCCCGTCATCGACTCGACGCGCTCGTAGCCCATCAGCTCGATCATCGTGTGGGCGGCCAGCGCGCTGCGGTTGCCGGACGCGCAGTAGAGGACGACGCGGGCGGAGCGGTCGGGCGCGGCGGCCTCGATGCGGCTTTCCAGGAACCCTCTCGGGACATGAAGCGCATTCGGGATGTGGGCGGTCTCCCACTCCTCACCCTCGCGGACGTCGATCAAGACGATCTCGGCGTCCCCGTTGCGGTGCAGGTCCGCGTTGACCTCGGAGGGGTCGACTTCGGTGACCTGCTGCTTGATCTGGCGAAGGAGTTCGGGACCGCTCGGGGTCATATAGCTCAATTCGGGTCGGGATTAGACCTGAAACGTTCAGTGTAGCTACGTGCCGGAGTGGACCCATACTGGTCTCAGAGTCCCATGCGCCCTCGCACCCTCCTCACCCAGGTCCTCGCCGTCAACGCCCTGCTGGTCGCCGTCACGGCGCTCGTGGCGGCCGTGGTCGCGCGCGAGAACCTGGCCGACGCCGCGTCCGGCAAAGGGCTGCTGACCCTCGGGCTCGCGGTACTCGCCGTGATCCTGCTCAACTCGATCCTGTTGCGCCGCCGGCTGGAGCCCATCAACCGGTTGCTCGACACGATGGACCAGGTCGAGCTGGCGATGCCGGGCACGCGTGCGACCCCGCCACGTCACGCGGCGCGGGAGGTCCGCCGCCTCACCGAGGGGCTCAACGCGATGATCGACCGGCTCGAGCAGGAGCGCCGGGCGGCCGGGCGGGCGGTGCTACGGGCCCAGGAGGAGGAGCGCCGGCGGCTCGCGCAGGATCTTCACGACGAGGTCAACCAGGCGCTGGCGGCGATCAAGATTCGCCTCTCGGCGACGCTCCAGGACGCCCCACCGGGGCTGGCGGTCGAGCTGCGCGAGACCAAGGACCTCGTCGATTCCGCGATGGACGAGCTGCTCCATCTCGCTCGCGAGCTGCGCCCGACGGCGCTCGACGACCACGGTTTGATCCCCGCGCTGCGCTCGCAGGTCGAGGCCTACGGACTGCGCACGCACATCCAGTCCTCGTTCCGTACGCACGGGACGATGCCCGTACTCTCCGACGAGCAGCAGCTCGTGATCTACCGCGTGACCCAGGAGAGCCTGTCGAACATCGACAAGCATGCGGCGGCGCGCCACGTCGACGTCGTGCTCTCGTTCACGGGCAAGATCGTGTTGAAGATCCATGATGACGGTCGCGGGATCGCCCAGGCCAACGGCGTCCCGCGCGGGCGCCCCGGCGGACTCGGGCTCTCGGGCATGCGCGAGCGAGCGCTGCTGGTGGGAGGCAACCTGTCCATCTACTCCCGCCCGGGCGAGGGGACGACGGTGGAGCTGACGATGGGAGACCGATGAAGATCCTGATCGCCGACGACCACGGAATCGTGCGCGGCGGCCTGCGCCTGTTGATCGACCGCCAGCCCGACATGGAGGTCGTCGCCGAGGCCGAGGACGGCGTGGCCGCCTTCGAGCAGGCGCTGGCCGTGCGCCCGGACCTGTGCATCCTCGACGTCTCGATGCCGAAGCTGACGGGACTGCAGGCGGCGCGGCAGATCAAAGCCCATCTGCCGGCGACCCAGGTGCTGATGCTCTCGATGCACGACGACGAGCGCTACGTGTTCGACGCGCTCAAGGCCGGGGCGTCGGGCTACGTCCTCAAGCGTGAAGTGGACACCGACCTGCTGAACGCCATCCGCGCGGTCGGCCGGGGCGAGGCCTTCCTGACCAACGCGGTGGAGCGCTCGCTGATCCGCGAGTGGATGGCCGATTCCTCGACCGGCCCTGACGAGCCACTGTCGCCGCGCGAGCAGGAGGTCTTGAAGCTGATCGCCGAGGCTCATACGAACAAGCAGATCGCCGAGATCCTGCACCTCGCCGAGAAGACGGTGGAGTCCCATCGCGCGAACCTGCTGCGCAAGCTCGGCATGCGCGACCGCGTGGAGCTGGTGCGGTACGCGATCCGGCGTGGCCTGACCGAAGCCTGACGCAGTTCAAACGCGACTTGGCGCCCGCGCCGTCGGGATGTCAGGCCGTGACGGTGCTTTGATCCGTTTCCGGGCTGTGCACGCATGCACACGCATGGAAGAAATCACCCCGGACACACTCGTCCCCACAGCTGGTCAGGCCATCGACGACGTCTTTGCGTCGGAATCCGCCGCCACCCGCCGTCGTTTCGTCGCCGGCGCCGCAGGCGTCATCGGCGGCATGGGCTTCCTCGGTGCCACCGCACCGGGTGCCCTCGCGACCCACGGCAAGAACCACCAGGGTCCGAACACGGTGGAGAACATCCTCGCCATCGCCGCCACCGCCGAGGTCCTCGCGACCATCGTCAACACGGTCGGTCCCGAGAAGGTCAAGCTCGACGCGACGACCAAGCGCAACATCGAGGCCGCGGCCCGCCACGAGATCATCCACTACAACACGCTGACCTCCCTGGGTGGCAAGGAGCTCACGAAGAAGATCTGGATCCCGAACGAGGTCTTCTCCTCGCAGGAGAACCTCCTCGGGACGCTCGCCGTCGGCGATCAGATCTTCGTCAACGCCTACCTCATCGCCGTGACGGTCTTCGCCCGTCCGGGCGGCAACACGACCGCGCGCCTGTCGCGCATCGCGGCCGAGTTCATGGCCGTCGAATCCGTCCACCGCGCGCTCGCCCTGCAGTCGCTGGGCAAGCTCGGCAACGACCGCGTCTACGCGAAGTTCGCGCAGCGCGAGGCCGTCGCCGGCCTGGCCACCACCGGTGCGCCGGGCTTCTACGACATCACCGAGGCGCCCAAGATCCTCGCCGGCGCAGGCTTCGGCTTCGGCGCTGAGGGGTCCAAGCCCGGCCAGTTCTACGAGTTCGACGAGGTGTCCAAGCGCACCCCGGACCCGGCGGACGTCAACACCCGCTCGCCGCTGTAAGCGACCACGTCCTTCCGTGCGCAGCGGGGCCTCCCCGCCCCGCTGCGCTACGGTCGCTCTCGTGCCTGCCCGCCTGCGCCTGGTCCTGATCGGCGCGGCCGCCTGTCTCTCCGCCGTGCTCGCGGCGATCGCCCTCGCCGGACTCACCGAGGGCTCTCCTCCCGCCTCGTCGTCCGAGGGTCTGCAACTCGGCCCGACCGGCTTCGCCGGCTCCGTCCGCCCACCGGGCGCGCGCGCTCCGGCTCTCACCCGACTGCGCGACGAGCGTGGCCGCCCCGCCGGCTCCCTCCCCGCCGGCCCGGTCGTCTTCACGTTTCTCTACGCGACCTGCGACGACACCTGCCCGATCCAGGTGCAGCAGATCCGCGGAGCACTTGACGACCTAGGGCGCGACGTCCCGGTGATCGGCGTCTCGGTCGACCCGGCCAGCGACACCCCCGACCGCGCACGCCGGTTCATGACCGAGCAGGCGATGACCGGCCGGATGCGCTTCCTGCTCGGCAACGCCGCGGCGTTGGAGCCGGTCTGGCGCGCGTTCGGGATCGCGCCGCAGATCGAGGGGCACGACCACTCCGCCTACGTGGTGGTGGTCGACCGCCAGGGGCGCCAGCGCGTGGGGTTCCCGGCGTCGGCGCTCACGCCGGAAGCGCTGCGGCACGACCTGGAGAAGCTCGGGGCCTGAAAGGAAAAAGGCAGCATCAAGGGGTAGCCCGGTCGAGATTGCAGGTCCCACATCCGCGACCGACCCTCCCCCGCCTCACCCAGCCGCCGTTGTCAGCGGACGCGAGTCAGCCGAGGACGTGCGGACGGAGCGCCACAGACTCAGGCGACGGCGAGCGCGTCCTGGGCCGCGTCCTCGCGGTCCTGGGCGGCGCGGAACACGCAGTAGGCGAGCATGCCGCCCTGGATGCGCCAGTCCGAATAGGCCCCTTCGGCCTCCTCGTGCGCATCGCTCCAGGCGTCGTAGAGCTCGTTCCACTGGGCCCCATGATCGGCTGAGCGACGGAGGATCAGCTCGCGGGTGTCGGCGACCTGGTCCAGCAGTGCTCTCAGTTCGTGCACGCTCATGTAGTGGTAGTTCGCAGCCGGGGCGTTCATGGATCTCAACACGGGTGAAGTACCCGAGATGCGGCGGCCAAACCCCATGAGGAAGATCAGTCGCGCAAGGGCGCCACGGCGCCGCGGCCGGGGCGAACGCGCACCCGCGTGCCCACCGGGTAGAGCTCGACCGAAGGGCGCTGGACGAGCACGACGCCGCCGGTCTCGTGGCGCAGGCGGTAGAGCACGTCGTGGCCGCGGAACTCGCGGTCGTCGATCGTCGCGTTGCCGGCCTCGTCGGGTCGCAACTCGAGCTGCTCGGGCCGGATCGCGACGCGCACGACGCCCGGGCCGGCGGGCTCGGCGAGATCGAAGAACCCGATCTCCGTCGCGATGCCGACGGGGTCCGCCACACCTTGCACGAGGTTGACCTCACCGACGAACTGCGCGGTCCAGCGGTCGCGCGGTCGGTAGTAGATCTCCTGCGGAGTCCCGACCTGGACCACCGACCCCTCGTGCATGACCGCGATGCGGTCGGCGAGCGACAGCGCCTCCTCCTGGTCGTGGGTGACGAAGATCGCCGCCGTCTCGGCTTCGCGCAGGATCAGCTCCACTTCCCGGCGCAGCCCGGCGCGCAACGATGCGTCGAGCGAGGAGAACGGCTCGTCGAGCAGGACCACCTCGGGCTCGGGAGCGAGCGCCCGGGCCAGCGCGACACGCTGTCGCTCACCGCCGGAGAGCTCGTGCGGAAAGCGCTCGGCCTTGTGATGGAGGCCGACGAGCTCGAGCACCGACCGCGCCGCGCCGGTGAGCTCGGTCGACCGACGGCGCCACGGCATCCTCAACCGGCCCTCGCGTAGGCCGAAGCGCACGTTGTCGGCGACGCTGAGGTGCGGGAAGAGCGCGTAGTCCTGGAAGACCATCCCGATCCGCCGTCGCTCGGGCGGGACCCAGCAGCTCCCCCCGGCCATGTCGGCGCCGCCGACCCGGATCGTCCCGCCGTCGGGCACTTCGAACCCCGCGATCAGCCGCAGCATCGTCGTCTTGCCGCAGCCGCTCGGCCCAAGGATCGCGAACAGCTCGCCGCGCTCCACGCTGAGATCGGTAGGCCGGACCGCATGCACGGCTCCGAAGGACTTCTCGGCGCCCGCGAGCTCGATCGCGCTCATGCCAGCAGCGTCCCGCGACGGCTCAACAGGACCACGACGAGCGGGAGCGCCGAGAGCACCACGAGCGCCAGCGCCGCCGGCCCGGCCTCCGCGTAGAGGCCGTCACGAGCCGGCGTCCAGACCCGCACCGGCAACGTGTCGAACCCGATCGGGCGCAGGATCAGCGTCGCCGGCAACTCCTTCACGGCGGTCAGGAACACGACGATCCAGGCGGCCACCAGCGACGGCCGCAGCAACGGCAGGACGACCTGGGCGAACGCCCTGCGGCGGCTCGCCCCCAGCGAGCGCGCGGCGTCGACTAGGTTGCCGCCGATCTGTGCGAGCCCGGATTCCTCGGCCTGGACGGCCTGCGGCAGGAAGCGCACGACGAAGGCGATCACCAGCAGGGCGAGCGTGCCGTAGAGCGGGGAGAAGAAGCGCGTCGAGATCGCGACCGCGGCCAGCGCCACGATCACCCCTGGGAGCGCATAGCCGGACTGGGCGAGCGCCCCGAGTACCCGGCCGAACCGGCTGCCACGGGCGATCGCCATCGCGACCGGCAGGGCGACGGCCACGGCCACGGATGCCGACAGCCCCGAGACGAGCAGCGAGTTCGCCGCCCAGCCGCCAAAGTCTCCGATGGCCTGGTCGCCGAGCGACTCCACCGTCCAGCCCACGAGCACGACCAGCGGGACACCGAGGGTCGCCGCCAGCACGAGCACGACGAGCGTCAGGGCAGGCCACTTCGCCCGGCCCAGCGGGCGCACCGTGCGCCGCGCGTAGCCCGCTCCGGTCTGGGTGTAGCGGCCGCCACCGCGCAGGCGCAATCCACCCACGAGCACGGCCAGCGTGAGCACGACCAGCACGCTCGAAAGCGCCGCCGCAGCCGGCGGGTCGAAGCGACCGCCGAGCTCGGCGTAGATGACCGTCGTGAACGTGTCCAGGCGCATCAACGAGACCGCCCCGAAGTCCGACAGGACGTAGAGACCGACGAGCAGCGCGCCGCTGGCCAGTGCCGGCAGCAGCAGCCGAGCCGCGGTCCGCGCGGCCAGCAGCGGCCCGCCACCGAGCGCGCGGACGGCCTCGTCGTAATGCGGGTTCAGCCCGGCGAGACCGGCCGACGCGAGCAAGAAGACGTACGGATAAGTGAAGAGGATGAGCACGAACGCGGCGCCGTCGAAGCCGAAGATGCTCGGCAGGCGCTCGACTCCGAGGGGCTCGAGCACTCCTTGCAGCGCGCCGCGCGGTCCCAGCAGATCGGCGTAGATCACCGCTCCGACGTAGGGCGGGATGGCGAGCGGAAGCGCGCACAGGACGGCGAGCACGCGCCGCCCGGGCAGGTCCGTGCGCACCGTCAGCCAGGCCAGGCCCGCGCCCAGGACCAGCGTGGCCGAGCAGACGACGGCCGCCAGGCCGAGCGTGGTGGCGAGCAGGCCAGGCACGCGGCGATCGAGCAGCACCCCCCAGGTGTCCGCTCCCGCGCCGGCGGCGCGGACGATCACATAGAGCAGCGGCAGGCCCGCCACGAGCGCCACCACGGCGGCCGCGGCGGTGGCCGGGCCCGTCCCCGTGCGCTCGCCTGCGTGCCGCGCCGCGCTCATCAGGACTCCAGCCCGACCTCGCGCAGCAGGTCCAGTGTCTTGTCGACCTGCGGCCCGAGCCGGGCGAGCTCGATGCCCGTCCCGGTGATCGACTCCAGCGGAGCGAGCCCTTCGGTCGGCACTCCGGGGACGACCGGATACTCGAAGTTCAACCCGGCGAACTCCTCCTGCGCCTTCGTCGTGAGCAGGAAGTCCATCAACTTCTTTGCGTTTTCGGGATTGGGCCCACCCTTGACGATGCCGCCGCTGGACGCGTTCACGACGGCGCCGAATCCACCCGGTTCCTGATCGGTGACCACCTGGGCGACCGGCGAGCCCTCACGCTGCTCGAGCTCGTAGTAGTAGTGGTTGACGAGGCCTATCTGGAACTCGCCGCTGCCGACCGCGTTGCGCACGTCGGTGTGGGAGCCGAGGACCGCGAGACCGTTGGCCTTCATCCCCTCCAGCCACGCGCGCGTCTCGTCCTCGCCGCGCTTGAGTCGCATCTCCGAGATGAAGCCGATCCATGAGGCGTTCGTCGCGTTCGGCGCGGCCACCTTGCCCTTCCACTTCGGGTCGGTGAGCTCGAACAGGCTCTCTGGCCGCTCGGCTTCTGGAAGCTCCTCGGTGTTGATGATCAGCACGCGCACGCGCGCCGACAGGCCCGTCCAGGTGCCGTCCGCCGATCGCAACTCCGCGGGAACCTGGTCCAGCGCGGGACCGTCGTAGGGCGCCAGGCGGCCCTTTTCGCCGAGGCGGGCGAGCGCGCCCGCGTCTTGTCCGATGAACACGTCCGCGCGCGGCGAGCCGCCTTCTTCGAGCAGCGTGCCCGCGAGGTCGGTGGTGTCGGCAAAGCGGACCGAGACCTGCAGGCCGGATGCTTCGGCGAAGTCGTCGAGGATCGGCTTGAACAGCGCCTCGTTGCGGCCGGAGTAGACGACGAGATCGGCCGACGAACCCCCGCACGCCGACAATGCCGCCGGCGCGAGCAGCACGGCGACCAGGAGCAGCGCGCCCCGCCTCACGGAGCGGTCGCCGTAGGGGTGGACGTGGTGGACGTGGCGCCGGACGTGCTTGTGCCGGTCGTGCCGGTGGTCCCTGTGGTGCCGGTCGACGATCCGCCTTCGACTTCGACCCCACCGCGGTCCTCGCCGCACGACGCCATGCCGACGGCGGCGCCGATGCCGAGGACGCCGGCGCAGAGAAGGGTGAGCGGACGAGAGGATCTCATGGGCGAGTTAGGGTACCCTAATCCCTACCGTCACGGTCGGAAAGCCCGGTTCTGCGCTTCTCCTTGAAGTGAGCCCACGCAAGGGCCCCGAGGAAGCCGAGGACCGGCACCGCATACAGCAACTGGACCAGCCAGTGTCCCGAGTGCGCGAACGGCGTCATGCCTGGTTGGCCGCCGAGAGCTGCCACAGGCCGACGCAAGAGAAGACGATCATCACGACCACCATGGCGATCTGGGACTTTGCCGCGTCGCGCGCCGAACCGTGCACCGCCAGTGCGCGGTCGTGGGCGAGCACCAGCGCCGCGACGTGTCCGACGACCAGCGCCGTGACCTGCACCCACCAGATCGCATTCGTGCTCACGACGCCGTAGTCGATGTCCGGCCGGGCATCGAGCGGGTCGGCGAGCAGCGCGGGCAGCGCCTGCAGCCCGAACACGGCGAGCGAGAAGTAGTGGGCGACGACGTAGGCGGCGGCGATCGGGATCAGCGAGTGCGCCAGTGGCCGGCGCAGGCTTCGCGCACCGCTCACGTAGACGGCTGCCACGAACGCGACGGTCAGCGCGAGCCCGAGCAGGAAGGCGAGTTCGAGCCCGAGGCTCTTCGAGAACCCGGCATCGAACAGGGCGTCCTGCACGTTCGGGAACAGGCCGTCGAAGAGCACGCCCTCCTTCGCACCGTCGAACGTCGTCGAGCCGATCGCCGCCACCAGGAGCGCGACCGTTCCGGCACGCGCCGTGAGCCCGGCGGCCGCGCTGCCGGGCACCCGCACAACGAGCATCCCGTCCTCGCGGCGCCCGAAAGCCGACAGGCGGGCGAACAACGAGAAGTAGACGCCGAAGGCGTCACCGTTGCGCGACCAGGGCTCGACGCCGTAGAGCCCCATCCCGATCAACTGGACCACGGCGTAGGCGATCGCGAGCACGGCGAGCACCTGGGGGTCGTCACCTCGCGACCAGCACAGCTCCACGATCGCGAACGCCGCGATGCCGGCCGCGGCGGGCCACTGGCCGAGCCGGTCGGGATAGTCGAGCGCCTCCGTCGCATCCGCATCCGCGCGCCCGATCACCCAGCCGACGGCGCGGCCGGCCGCCCTCCAGGGGCTGACGAGCCGGAAGACGTCGCCGAACACGAGCGAGACCATCGGCACCCCGATCCACAGCGCCACGTAGACCACGGTCGGAAGCAGGTTGCTCGCCGCGATGTCGGTGCCGGCGAGCCCCGCGTAGACCGCGAGCAGGAACCCGAACACGCCGGCCAGGCCGCCGGCGATGTCCACCACCAGGGGGAGGCGGACCAGTGGACGTTCGCGCGGGTGCTCGAGCTTCGGCCGGATCCAGCCCGCGGCCAGCGCCGCGAACGAGACCGCCAGCACGACCGCCACCGCACCGACGAAGACGCCGAGCGCCAGAGGAAGGTCCGCGCGGCCCGACAGCCCGTGCGCGAGAACCAGCGGGATGCTCACCCCGAGACTTTGAGCGATCCGATCGGGACGTGCGCGCCCTCGAGCTCGATCTCGAACACCCCGCTTATGTCGGCCTCGAAGGAGAAGCGGGCGATCCCTCCGGCCGCGATCTGCTTCACGACGTCGTAGCCGTGCACGTGGATCTCGTCGGCGACGTCGGAGCGGACGGTGAACCGGGCGGTCTCCCCCTTCTCGAGCTCGATCTCGGCGTTGCCTCCCTCGACCTCGCCGTTGGCGAAGACGATCCGCTGCGGCTCGGGCGTGGACTCGGCCGTCGGCTCGGAGGTCTCCGCGGCTTCCGTGGCCGACGGCGCGGCCGCCGACGGCGTCGCCTCGACCGTCGTCGCGGCGATGGTCCCGCCTTCGGTGCTGTCGCCAGCTGGGCTCGACAGGACGACCACGGCCACGACCGCGATCAGTGCCGCGACGGCGGCGAAGGCGATGCGCTGGCGCTTGGGCATTCGGCCGAGTGTATGAAGAGCCCGTCGAAGAAAGGCGGCCCGACACGGCCTCATCCGGGCGTGCCGACTTCTTTGACGGGCTCTCAACGGCGACGACCCCGCCTGGGCGGGGTCGTCGCGTACGGCTGGTGCGGCGGTCGGGCGGCTACTTCTTGCAGGCCGACGTCGCGCCCGCCTGGCCCTGCCTGACCGCAGGCGGGTTCGGGTTGTCGACGTAGTCGATCCGGACCTCGTAGCGGTGCTTCTTGTCCGCCGGGCACGAGATCGTCGAGATGATCGAGTACTTGACCCTCTTGCGCCTGACGGTCTTCGTGACCTGGGCACCGATCGTGGTGTCGATGCCCGTGAGGTACACGAACGCACCGAGCTGCTTCTGCAGGTCCTGGGGGATGTCGATCGTGACCTTCGTCCCGTACGGCGTGCCGGCCGGGGTGATCAGGCCGCGGATCGCGCGCTTGATCGGCAGGCCGATGGCCTCGAGGTAGACGGTGAGCTCCTTCGCTGACGCCGCATACAGCGTCACCTTGAAGTTGATCTTCGAGAGGCTCGGACCGAATGCGGCCGTGGCCGTACCGGCACCGACCTTCGAGCCCTTCGGGCAGCCCTGCGTGCCCTCGGCCTGGATCTCGGTGGCCGGGCAGAACGGGAAGCCCTTCGCGCTGGCGACGACGCCCTTCGGCAGCAGCAGCGTGATGCGGCTGGCCGTCGTGCGCGACTCGGCGCTGTTGGTTGCCGTCAGGCGCAGCTTCGAGAACTTCGGCTTCTTCTTCTTCCCGACCTTCGTGGGCGTGATCGAGCCCTTGAGCGTGACGGTCGGGGTCGGATAGGTCTGGGCGATGGCAACCGCTGCCAGCGCGAGGCTCGCCAGCGCGACCAGCGCGGCGACATGGAGCTTCTTCAAGATGGGCCTCCTCGGGGGGGGTGTCGACGCGACCTTCGTGGGATCGCGACAGCTACAACAACGTCCTGGCGGGGAAGTTGTCCCGCCAGGAATCGTCCAAACGTCCAGGTCAGGCGGCGACGCGACCGTTGAGCCGCTCGACGCCGTCGAGCAGCCGCCAGTTGGCGGCCAGCACCTGCTCGGCTTCCACGAGCAGTCCGTCCACGTCGGCGCCGTCGAGCATCGGCTCGATCAGCGTCTTCTCGGTTTCCGCGTGCTCCTTGTCGAGCACGGCGTGCAGGGCGAAGTACGCCGTGGCCGGGCCCTCCGGATAGTCGTAGTGCTCCTTGAGCCCTTCGAGCTTGGTCGCGCTGATGGCCGGCTGGGCGGACTCGATCGCGTACATGGCCACGAGGCCCTGCAGGAGGTCGCGCTGCTCGCCGGCCCAGGCGACCACGCACTCGGCGGTCTCGGGCGCGGGGGTGCGTGTGCTCTCGCCGCCTGCGGCCTTCGTGAAGGCGTCCCACAGGTTCACGTGGGCGCGCTCCTCGCGGGCGTGCTGGGTCAGCACGGCGGCCTGCTCGCCGGTCGCCTGACCCGCGGCACGCTCGGACGCGTCGGCGAGCGCGACGACGGCGTGGCGGTACTCGCCGGCATAGACCGCGAGCTCGTCCTCGGTCAGCTCACCGCGGCTCCAGCGCGTGTAGAAGGGGTGCTCCAGCACGTTCCAGCGGGTGCGGATCTCGTCGAGTTGTTGCCAGAACTCCATGTGCGGTTCCTCCTCAGGGGTGATCGGGAATCGATCCTACAGTGGCGATCGGTGCGAACCCCGGCGAGTGAGATCCCCGCTCCGGCGTTCCCGCGCGAGCTCCCGTGGGTCAATGTCGCGTCGCTGCGGATGGACAAGCAGATCGGCCGGCCGGTGCTCGTCGAGTTCTGGGATTTCTGCCGCGTGAACTCGCTGCGCACGCTCCCGTACGTGCGCGCCTGGCACGAGCGCTACGAGGCCACCGGGCTGAGGGTGATCGGGGTGCACACGGGCGGTTTCGCGGTCTCGCGCGACGAGGCCGCCGTCCGGGACGCCGTCGCGCGGCTGGGCATCGAGTACCCGGTCGTGATCGACTCCGGCCTCGAGATCTGGGACTTCTACGGCAACCAGGGCTGGCCAGCGCGGTATTTGTGGGACGCCCGTGGTGGGCTGTTCTCCTACCACTACGGGGAGGGCGCGTACGCGGAGACCGAGCAGGAGATCCAGGAGCTGCTGGGGATCTCCGGCGACCTCGTCGAGCCCGTTCGTCCAGAAGACCATCCGGATGCGCTGGTGGCGGCGCAGACCGACGACGTCGCGGGGGTGTTCTCGGGTCCCTACGAGGCCGGTGCGGTCTGGGCCGTGTGCTCAGGCACCGGATGGGTCTCGGCGAACGGCCGCCGGGTGGCGGTGGGCGGACCCGGGGTCTACGCCCTGATCGACCACGGGGCGCACTCGTCCGGCGTGCTGGATCTCGTGGTCGGGGACGGCGTCGACTGCCACGCCACCTGCTTCACGCCGGGGGTGGTGCCAGCTGGGCATGTCCTCGATCGCCCAGCAGGCGCCTGAGCACCGGCGGGCCCTCGGGGCCGACCACGATGGCGGTGCCCGGCCAATACGGGCTCTCATTCGGGCCGCCGCTGAGGAAGTGGCGCTGGTAGGTCCACGAGCCCGTGTTGTGCAGCCGCGTCCCCTGCGGGGTCGTCCACTCGCTGCGGTCGTCGTCGGGAAACGGGCCGGCGCGGTGCGAGTGGCCCCAGATCACGTGCGGGACGTCGATGCCGAGGCGGCGGATCGCCTCGCGCATCCCGTGCAAGCCACCTTGGCGCAGCGCCTTGCCGGAGAGGTCACCCCGGATCGGGCCGAGGCCGATCTGATTGACGAGCGCGATGGCAGCGACGTAGGCCGCGCTCAGCCCGGCGTACTTGACGAAATTCGTGCGGCCGTCGCGCTTGGTCAGGGTCTCCCACGCGCGCGCCGAGAAGCCGGCGCCCGCCGAGATGATCGCCTTCTCGTCGCGCTGGGCGTGGGCCAGCATCCAGGCGTACAGCGGCGCCAGCACGGCCTCGTAGTCGTCGGGCGTGGCGCCGGCGTCCGGTACACGCGCGGCGAAGCGGTTCATCGCTCCGGCGGCCAGGCGCTCGAACGTCGGAACCGTCGTGTGAAGGTCGGAGTAGTGGCCGTGGATGGCGTAGACGTCCGGGCGCAGGTGGATGCCCGGGTAGGCCATGATCGTGCGGACGGGCCCGGCGGCCTCGGCCAGCCGCTGCGCCAGGGGCCCTGCCTCGGCCGGAGTGAAGCGCTGCTCGAGCCCGAGTCCCGGGCTCCCGTCCGGGTCGTAGAGGCGCGCGTCGAGCCAGGGCGCGACCAGGCCATGGTCGTGGTTGCCGCCGACCAGGACGAGCTCGCCGTCGGGACCAAGGGCGTTCCCGATGTCCTGGAGGGCCTCCTCCGCGTGGTCGGCCGCGCGCCGCACGGGCACCTCCCGCAACTCGAGGACGTCGCCGAGGATGACGAGCCGGTCGATGCCTTCGAGGGCCTCGATGAGCGGGGCGCGGAGCTCGGCCCGGCGGAGCAGGTCGCAGCCCGAGCTCGAGCCGAGGTGGAGGTCGGAGATGACGAGCGTCCGCACGGTCCGCGGACGTTAGCCTCGCGCCGATGCTCCCCCTCTCCGGTCTCGTGGTCGCCGACTTCTCCCGGGTGCTGGCCGGCCCGTACGCGTCGATGCTGCTCGGAGATCTCGGCGCGGACGTGATCAAGGTCGAGCGACCCGAGGGCGGCGACGACACGCGCGCGTGGGGACCGCCGTGGCGCGACGGGGAGGCGACGTATTACCTGGGACTGAACCGCAACAAGCGGTCGGTGGCGCTGGATCTCGGTCTTGCCGCCGATCTTGCCCTGGCGCGTGAACTGCTGGTGCGCTCTGACGTGATGCTCGAGAGCTTCCGGCCCGGGCTGATGGCCGGGTGGAGGTTGGATGGGGCGTCGCTGCGGGCTTCCTCGAATCCTGGGCTGGTGTCGTGCTCGGTGTCGGCGTTCGGGACGGGTCCGGCTGCGGCCGGGCTGCCGGGGTACGACCTGCTGCTGCAGGCGATGGGTGGGCTGATGTCCGTAACGGGGACGGCGGACGGACCGCCGTTGAAGGCGGGCGCTGCGTTGGTCGACCTGACCTGTGGGCTGCTGTGCGTGACCGGGATCCTGGCCGCGCTTCGGGCTCGGGACCTGTCCGGGGCGGGCTCGCATGTCGAGGTCTCGCTGATGGACTCGGTCCTCACGTCGTTGCTCAACCAGGGCTCGTCGTGGGTGATGGGCGGCGTGCTGCCGGCGCGGCGCGGAAACCGCCATCCGTCAATCGCGCCTTACTCGACCTTCATGGCGTCCGACCGGCCGTTCGCGCTGGCGGTGGGGAACGACCGGCTCTTCGTGCGCTGCTGTGATGCGGCGGGGGTCCCGGAACTGGCGTCCGACCCTCGCTTCGCGACCAACAGCAGCCGGGTGGAGCATGTCGATGAGCTGACGGCGGAGCTCGAGCGGGTGTTCGCGTCCCGGACCGCGGACGAGTGGGTGGCGGTGCTGCGTGCGGCGTCCGTGCCGGTCGGCCCGATCAACTCGGTCGCCGAGGCCTACGAGCTCGCGGCCTCGCTGGGGCTCGAGCCGGTCGACGCCGCCTCGGGCGTCCCGGCGGTGCCGTTGCGTCTCGACGGTGAGCGGCCCCCGGTGCGGCTCCCGCCGCCAGGGCTCGACGAGCACGGAGACTCGATCCGGGAGTGGCTGCTTTCGTGACGACGGTGTGACAAGTGCGCGCCGATTCGGCCGTGCGCGGCGATCCGGCGCGCGGCCCGGGTTGAATGAGGCGGATGCGTCCCGCGCCCGAGTCGACTGCCCGAGGGGGGGTCCCTGACGAACGTCGCCCATCAGGCGACGATCGTCAAGGTCCCCATCGCGACTAGGCGATCGCCGTGCTCGCTGCGCGGCAGCGACCTTGCTCGGCCTCCTGTCCGCGCGGCGCCGGCGCATCGACGTGACGGGGCCGACCCAGCGCCGGTCGAATTCCATCGTCTCGGCGCATCAGTCCGCGACGATCCCGCCCGATGACCTGCTGACCGTCGACGGCATCGCGACCACCTCCGTCCACCGCGTCCTGCTCGACCTCGCGCGGGCGGACCGGCAGCGCACCGTCGAGATCGCGATCAACGCCTCTATCCGCGACCGGACGTTCGACCTGCGCAAACTCGAGGACGTCATCGACCGCAACACAGGCCACCGCAGAATCCCCAGGCTGCTCGCGGCGCTCGACGCCGTCCGCGGCGGATCGTCCCTCACCGACTCCGAGCTCGAGGAGGCGTTTCTCGCGATCGCCCGCGCTGCCGGAAGGCCGCTCCCGCGCACGCAGTTCGGGATCGGGACGCAGCGGCTGGACTTCTACTGGCCGCAGTTCGGCTTTGCCGTCGAGGTCGACAGCTGGACCTACCACCGCGACCCGGAAGCCTTCCGGCGCGATCACGAGAAGGTCCTCGAGTGCCGCGAGCGCGGCATCGAGTTGCTCCCGATCTCCGACCATCTCATCGACAGCGACCCCGGGCGGGTCGCTCAGCTTCTGCTCACCAGTCGTGACCGACGAACACCGGCTCCGGGCTGAGCTGGACGCCGAAGCGATCGTGGACGCCGAGGGCGATCTCGCGCGCGAGGGCGACGAGCGCCGACGTCGTCCCGCGCCCGCGATTGGTGAGCGCAAGCGTGTGTTTGGTGGAGATCGCGATCGCCGCGGGATCGCCGTAGCCCTTCGTGAAGCCCGCGCGCTCGATCAGCCAGGCCGCGCTCGTCTTGACGTGCCCGTCGGCCTCGGGCCACGACGGGGGCGCCTCTCCGGCGCGCGAGACGAGCGCCGAGAACTCGTCAGCGGACAGGATCGGGTTCGTGAAGAACGACCCCGCGGAGACCGTGTCGGGGTCCTCCGGATCCAGGACCATGCCCTTCCCCGCGCGCAGCGACAGCACCGCCGCGCGTACGGCATCGAGCGGCGCGACGTCGCCCACCGAGACGCCCAGCGACCGGGCCAGTTCGGCGTAGGCGATCGGCGCGGACACCCCCGAAGCAGACAGCGAGAAATCCACCGAGAGCACCACCCATCGCCCCGGTGTCCGCTTGAACACGGAATCGCGATACCCGAAACCGCACGATCGGGGCTCCATCTCCTCGATGCGGCCGTCGACCCGGTCCCAGACCCGTACGAGAGACACCACCGACGCCACTTCCTGCCCGTAGGCCCCGACGTTCTGGATCGGCGTCGCACCCACCGATCCGGGGATCCCGCTCAGGCACTCGACCCCGCTCAGGCCCCCGGCCACGCACGACGCGACGAACGCGTCCCAGTCCTCGCCGGCTGCGACCCGAACCGCCGCGCCCGACCGCGCGACCCCGCGCGTGGCCACCCGCAGCACCGTCCCCGAAAAGCCCGCGTCCGCCACCACGACATTGGACCCGCCCGCCAGCACGAGCAACGGCGATCGCTCCCCGTCGCACTGGCGCGCGACCGCGATCATCTCCGACTCTGAGGTCGCCTCGAAGAACCGCCGCGCGGGGCCGCCGAGGCGCAAGGTCGTGAAGTCGGACAGGCGGCGCTCCATCGCCGCGAGAGGCTATGCGGCCGTGAAGGGCGTGGGCATCGCGCTCCACGAACACGCGAGGACCGCCCGCGCGGCGCCGGCGGCCGGCCGCGGCGGGATCGCCGTGAGTGCGCCGACGTTCGTGCGGGGCAGCAGCGCGAGCTTCACGACGCGCCCCGCGGCCCGGTCGGCACGCACGACGCGTCCCTGCGGGGTCACCGCGAACGCGTCGCCGGCGCGCACCGCGATCTCGAAGGGCCAGCCCTCGACCGTGGCGGTCGCCGTCAGGGTCGCCGAATCCAGGACCTGCAGCCGCCCGCCCTCGGAGAGCAGGATCTCGCCGTCGCTCGGCCACGCGACCCGCAGCGAGTCGAGCGCGCGGCTGGACTCCAGGACCCGCGGCGGCGCACCGCCGTCGAGGTCCACGCTCACCAGCCGCGATCCACCTCCCATCTCGCTGATGGCGATGAGCACCCGCCGCTCGTCGGGGCTCAGGGCCAACCCGTAGACGTAGCCGTCAGCCTCGTGAACCGTCCGTCGCTCGCCGGTGGCGTAGTCGATCGCCACGATCGAGGCGCGCTCGTAGGGCCCAGCAGCGACCACCGCACGGCGATCGCCCAGCGCCGCCTCGCCCTGGGCCTCGGCGATGCGGACGGTGCGGCGGCGGGACCCGTCGACGATCTCGAGACGCCGGTCGTCGAAGGCCACGAAGCGGGTCCCCTTGCGATCCAGGCAGCGCACCGTCCCACGAGCCCGGAGGCGGCGCATGACACGAAGATCGCGCACGCGATGGACGGCGACGTCGCGGCCGCTCGCGGCGAGGAACCGCTCACCGCCGGGGCAGGCGGCCACGGCGTAGGCCGCCGAGCGCCCGTAGCGCAACACGCGGCCGCGGGCGTCGAGCGCGGCCAGTCCGTCCTTGCCGAACGGCCCCGGGACGACGAACGCCGTCTCGCCCTCACCGCGCGGGGCCGGCAGCGGAGCGGCCAGGCGCCGCAGAGCGCTCGGCGAGATGACGCTGCACGAGAACAGCTCGGTCGCGCCGCGCGACTGCATGATCCCGAGCCGGTCGCCGGCCTTCGCCTGGAAGCCGCACGACGCACTCTGCGTGTTGGTCCGATAGTTCAGCCGGCCGCTCGCGCGGCCCTTGTAGACCCGCTCGACCTCGACGACCAGCCGCGCGCCGAAGTCGTCGACCTTCGTGCTCTCGATCACCTTGCCCACATAGGCCACCTCGGCGTCCTTGAACACCTGCTCGGGCGGGACGCACGAGCAGGCCCCGGCATCAGCGGCGACGATCACGGACAGGACGAGGGCGATCAGAAAGGCTCGGAGGATGATCATGCGGACACTACGTCCGTCTGCCGCCCGCGTCACGCGGGCGTGAACTTCCTCACTCCGCCGCGGCGAGGGCCTGCCGGATGGTCTTCGGCAGCATGAAGCGGACGTCCTCGCGCATGACCTCGAGCTCGGCCACCTCGGCCGTCCCGCGAGCGCGGAAGAACGCGACGAGGCGCTGGACGAGCTCCTCGGGAGCGCTGGCGCCGGAGGAGATCCCGACCACGCGCTTGCCTTCGAGCCACTCCTCGGCGACCTGCGATTCGTTGTCGATCAGGTGCGCGTCCGTCCCGCAATCGCGCGCGACATCCACCAGGCGCTGCGAGTTCGAGGAGTTCTGCGAGCCGATGACGAGCACGAGATCGCACTGCGAGGCCAGCTGCTTGACGGCCGTCTGGCGGTTGGTCGTCGCATAACAGATGTCGTCGGTACGAGGCCCGGTCATGTGCGGGAAGCGCTCACGCAGGCGGGCGATGATCGCCTTGGTCTCGTCGACCGACAGCGTCGTCTGGGAGATGTAGGCCAGGCGGGTCGGATCGGCGACCTCGAGCCGGTCCACGTCCTCCTCGGTCTCCACGAGCACGATGTGCTCGGGCGCCTCGCCCATCGTGCCCTCGACCTCCTCGTGGCCGGCGTGGCCGATCAGGATGATCGTGTAGCCCTCGGAAGCGAACTTGATCGCCTCGCGGTGGACCTTGGTCACGAGCGGGCACGTCGCGTCGATCGTCTGCAGGCCGCGGCGGGCCGCGTCGTCCTGCACTGCGGGCGAGACTCCGTGCGCGGAGAACACCGTGACGGCACCCTCGGGCACCGAGTCGTCGAGCTCGTCGATGAAGATCGCGCCACGCTCGCGCAACTGCTCCACGACGTGCTTGTTGTGGACGATCTCCTTGCGGACGTAGACCGGCGGGCCGTAGAGCTCGAGCGCGCGCTCGACCGTCTGGACGGCGCGATCCACGCCGGCGCAGTACCCGCGCGGGGCGGCCAGCAGGAGCTTCTCGGGGGTGGCAAGGGCGGTGGACATCGGTGACCCAGTCTAGGAGCCGGTGATCGGGATCAACGGGCCGCGGAGGGCCCCGCAGAGCAGCGCGGCGCGGATCATCGCCGCCGGCCGAGCCTGCGCACGAGCTCGAACACGCTCTCGCCGGACTTGTCGAGCGACGCGGCCGAGACGACCGAGAGGTCGTCGCAGGTCTGGTGCCAGCAGGGGAACTCGAAGTCGATCAGGTCGATCGCGGGGATCCCGGCGCGCGCGAACGGGGTGTGGTCGTCGAGCACCGTGCCCTGGGCGTCGGGCGGGAAGACCTCAAGCGCGCCGACGGCCTTTGCCGCCGAGCGCAGCTGCCGCCACAGACTCCGGTCCGAGCCCGGCTCGTAGCGGATGGCGAGGTCCTTCTGGGCGATGAAGTCGAGCACGATGACCTTGCCGAGATTGCGCTTGCCGTGGCGCTTGGCGTACGCGCGCGAGCCGCGCAGCCCGCAGGAGTAGAAGTCCGCGTCGTCGCCGTCGCACTCCTCGCCGTCGAAGAGCACGAAGCGGATCTCCGGTGCGTCGCGTGAGCGCTTCAGACGCCGCAAGCCACGAGCGAGCTCGACCACCGCGGCGGTCCCTCCCGCTCCGTCCTCGGCCCCGACGAAGCCGTCGATGACCTTGGTGTCGTAGTGGGCGGCGACGACGATCGCCGGGCGCGTGCCGGGCAGGTGGCCGACGACGTTGCGCAGGCCACCCGAGAGGTTCTCGAAGCGACCGCTGGGGAGCAGCGACTTGAGCTCGAGCGCGAGCGCCCTCGAGGCCTCGCTGCCCGCGGGCCGCTCGCCAAACCCGACCTGCTTCTCGAGCAGCGCGAACGCGCGACCTGCGTGGAAGCGGTCGCGCGGCAATCCGTTCGGGTCGCTGGGCCCGACCGTGGCGGCGGCGCTGGCGACCGGCGAGGCGCCCCCGCCCCCGCCCCCGGACGCCGTGCGGCGCGAGTCGGGCTCGCCCCCGCAGCCGCTCCACAGCGCGGCCAGCAGCAGCGTGAGGGCAGCGCGGCACACCACGTCAGTCATTCGCGGTGACGGTGTCGAGCAGGTCGGCGAAGCGCTCGCGGGCGGCCGCGCGGCGCGTCGGCAGGTGCTCTGCCGGGACCCCGTCCCCGGGCGCCGAGTACCCGCGCAGGACCTGCCGCGCGACGGACTGGCGGTGGACCTCGTCCGGGCCGTCGTAGATCCGCGCGGCGCGCGCGAAGCGGTACATCGCCTCGAGCGGGAGATCGGTCGAGTAGCCGAGCGAGCCGTGGGCCTGCAGCGCGCGATCGACGACGTCGTGCAGGACACGGGCGCCGAAGAACTTGATCATCGCGATGTCCGTGCGCGCGGCGGACGCGCCCTCTTGATCGATGCGCCACGCGGCATGCAGCGTCATCAGCCGGGCGGCCTGCATCTCGGCCGCCGAGTCCGCGATCCAGTTCTGGATCGTCTGCTTCTCGGCCAGCGGACCGCCGTGGGCGACGCGCGAGAGCGAGCGCTCGCAGAGCATGTCGAATGCGCGCCTGGAGACGCCGAGCCAGCGCATGCAGTGATGGATGCGCCCGGGGCCCAGGCGCTGCTGGGCCAGCAGGAAGCCCGCGCCGCGCGTGCCGAGCAGCGCCTCGCGCGGGAGGCGGACGTCCTCGTAGGCGATCTCGGCGTGGTTGCCCAGACGCCCGAAGGACGCGTGCGGATGCTCCATCGTCGGCACGTCGCGCAGGATCTCAACGCCCGGGGTGTCCGTCGGGACGATGAACATCGACGCCCGCTGGTACTTCTGCGCCTCCGGGTCACTGACCGCCATGACGATCAGGAAGTCGGCCACGGAGGCGTTCGTCGAGAACCACTTGCGCCCGTTGAGGACCCAGCCGTCGGCGGTCTCTTCGGCCCGCGTCTCGAGCAGCGTCGGGTCGCTGCCGGCGGTATGGGGTTCGGTCATCGAGAACGCCGAGCGAAGGTCACCGGCCAGCAGCGGGTGCAGCCACTGCTCCTTCTGGTCCTCGGTGCCCGCCATGGCGAGGATCTCCGAATTGCCCGAGTCAGGTGCCTGGTTGCCGAAGACGAACGGCGCGAACGGCGACGAACCAAGGATCTCGTGCATCAGCCCGAGCTTGACCTGCCCGAAGCCCTGCCCGCCGAGGTCGGGTGGCAGGTGCGCCGCCCACAGGCCGCGGGACTTGACCTCGTCCTTCAGGGGTCCCGCGGCACGATCGAACCCGTCCTGGCCGAGCTCGTCGTAGATGGACTCGAGCGGCCAGATCTCGTCGCGCACGAACGACGCCATCCAGTCGAGTTGCTGCTGGAATTTCGGCTCGGTCGAGAAATCCCACGCCACGGACGCCAGGGTACTTGCGAGAAGTAGGATCGCGACATGGCACAGGCGCACGGAGACCGGCTGAGTCCCATCGACGCGTCCTTCCTCGCACAGGAGGGCGCGCACTCCCACATGCATGTCGGCGCGGTGACGATCTTCGCCGGCCCGCCGCCCGAGTACGAGGATCTGCTGACCCACATCCGCAGCCGCCTGCACCTGGTCCCGCGCTACCGCCAGAAGCTGGCGGTTCCGCCGATCGAGACCGGCCGCCCGATGTGGGTCGACGACACGAGCTTCAACCTCGAGTACCACCTGCGTCACACCGCGCTGCCGTCACCGGGCTCCGAGGAGCAGCTGAGCGCACTGGTGGCCCGCATCTTCTCCCAGCAGCTCGACCGCTCCAAGCCGCTGTGGGAGATGTGGCTGGTCCAAGGGCTCGAGAACGGGCGCTTCGCGCTGATCTCGAAGACCCACCACGCCCTGGTCGACGGGGTCGCCGGCGTGGACCTCGCCACGGTCATCTTCGATCTCTCTCCCGTCCCGCAGCGGATCGAGCACGACGGCGCGCCCTGGCGCCCGCAGGCCGAGCCGTCGGCACTCGAGCTCGCCGCGCGCGGGGTCAAGGGACTGATCCGCACGCCGTTCGTCCTCGCCTCGCGGGCCGCGAGCGCCGCCGCCCGCCCGCAGGAGACCATCGACTCCTTGCGCGAGGCCGCCGAAGGCGTCGGCGAGATCGTCTGGGCCGGCCTGAATCCCGCGCCGCCGACCCCGCTCAACGTCCCGATCGGCCCGCACCGCCGGTTCGTGTTCGTGCGCAACGAGCTCGCGGATTTCAAGACGGTCAAGAACGCGTTCGGGGGCACGGTCAACGACGTCGTGCTGACGGTGGTCTCCGGCGCCCTGCGCACGTGGCTGCGCTCGCGCGGCGTGCGCACCGAAGGTCTCGAGTTGCGCGCGCTCGTGCCGGTGTCGATCCGCTCAAAGGAGGAACAGGGCCACCTCGGCAACCGCATCGCCGTCATGCGCGGGCCGCTGCCGGTCTACATCGAGGACCCGGTCGCGCGCCTGCGCGTCGTCAAGCAGGCGATGGACGGGCTCAAGGAGTCCAAGCAGGCCGTCGGCGCGGAGGTGCTCGCCTCCGTGCAGGAGTTCGCGCCGCCCACGATCCTGGCCCAGGCCTCGCGACTGAACTTCTCCACGCGCCTGTTCAACCTGATCGTGACCAACGTGCCCGGGCCGCAGTTCCCGCTCTACGTGCTCGGGCGGCGCCTCGAGGACCTGTTCCCGATCGCCTTCCTGCCGAGCGACCACTCGCTGGCGATCGCGATCATGTCCTACGACGGCGGGATGGACTTCGGGCTGCTCGGCGACTACGACGCCCTGCCCGACCTCGCCGAGCTCGGCGAGATGGTGCAGGCAGCGCTGGCCGAACTGGTCGACGCGTCGACGAAGCGCTCGGCGCCGCCGAAGAAGGCGGCGGCGGCGGCGCGGCGTAAGCCGGCGGCCAAGAAGCCGGCGCCACGGCGCACGGCGGCCGCCAAGAAGCCGGCGCCACGGCCCAAGCCGGCGGCCAAGAAGCCCGCCGCGAAATCCTCCTGATCAGTAGCCGAGCGCGAACTTCGCGTCTTCGGACATCTTGTCCGGCGACCACGGCGGCTGGAAGACCATGCTCGGGACGACCTCGTCGACGTCCTCGAGCTCACCGACGAACTCGATGATCTGCTCGGAGACCTGGGGGCCGATCGGACAGGCCGGAGTGGTGAGCGTGAACGTCACGTTCACACGGGTTCCAGCGACTTCGACGCCGTAGATGAGGCCGAGCTCGACGAAGTCGAGTCCCAGCTCCGGGTCGATGACGTTGGTGAGCGCCTCGGTGACTTCTTCCTCGGAAACCATGATGGTGGAGTCTAGAAGCGCCGATCGGGTGTAGGTTGGCGCGATCGTCTCGTTCGACGAACAGACGCACGTCCTCCACGTTGCGGGCGACGAAGACCGGGTGACCTCCGGCCGCCGTCGCCGACCCATGTCGGCGGCCCTCAAGTCGACGCGCGACGTCGTGGTGGACCTCAGCGAACTGCGGTTCGCCGACTCGTCGCTGATGGTCGACCTCGCGGTACTCGCCCAGCGGTTGCGCTCGGACGGCCGCAACCTCCTCCTGCGCGGCCCGCAGCCGCACATCCAGACGCTCATCGAGATCGTCGGCCTGCACCGCATGCCCGCGGTCGCGCTCGTCTGAGCGACAAGGCGGCCCGGTCGCCGGGCGGTAGCGTCTCTCGCATGCTGCCCTGGCTGCTGATCGCGTTCATCGTCGTGCCGATCGCCGAATTGGCGCTGATCATCCAGGTCGGTCAGGAGATCGGCGTGCTCTGGACGATCGTGCTCCTGCTCGCGGACTCGATCCTCGGATCGCTGCTGGTGCGCTCGCAGGGGCGGATCGCCTGGCGGCGCTTCACCGAGGCGATGCAGGCCGGCCGGCCGCCGGCGCAAGAGGTCCTCGACGGCGCCATGGTGCTCGCGGGCGGCGCGCTGCTGCTCACTCCAGGGTTCCTTTCGGACCTCTTCGGCATGGCGTTGCTGGCGCCGCCCACGCGCGCGGTGATACGCCGCATCGCCCTGCGGCGGGTGCTGGCCAGGATGGCCGCGTCGATGGCCGCGCGGGCGAGCGCGCCAGGCGGATCGGGGGCGGGCGGACGCCGCCCGCGCGGTGGCCCGAGGGCTCCGGGCGGCGACATCGAGGGCAGCGCGGTGGACGTCGAATGATCACCTCCGACCACGAGCGCGTGCGCCCGGATGGGGGCGAGGGCTTCGCCGACGCCGTGACCGTCTCGTTCGCGACACCCGACGGCGCCTGGAGCGGCCTGGTGCGCTGCGGGCTGACCGCCGGCGGGGCCAGTGTTCTCGCCGTCCTGTTCCGCGGCCGCGAGCCGGTCGCCGCGCTGGTCCGCGGCGACCTCGAGCGCCCGGCCGACGCCGACTGGTCGGAGTTCTCCAGCGCCGGCCTGCGCGTGACGATTGAAGCTCCGCTGGAGCGCTGGACGCTCGCGGGCGACATCGAGGGCACGGTCGTCGACCTGACGTTCGTGGCCGTCAGCGCTCCGGCCGAGCTCGGCGGGGAGGTGACCCGACTCGGCGGCATGGACGGCTACGAGCAGCTCTGCAGCGTGCACGGGACCATCGGCGGCGAGGCCGTCCAGGCACTCGGCCAGCGCGGCCATCAGTGGGGGATCGTCGACTGGGGTGAGATCGAGCTGGCCCGGACCGTCTCGTGCTGGGTCGGAATCGAGGAAGGGGGCGTCATGGTCACGAGCGTGCGCCCGGGTGGCGCGCGCGGGCACGACGAGGAGGCGTCGTGGGGCGCGCTCGTCGACCGCGGCGAGGTGCTGGAGGTCTTCGACCCGCGCCTGTCCACGACCTACGACTCCGACGGCCGCCAGAGGCGAGCCGGGCTCGAGCTGTGGGTCGGCGAGGACGACGGGTACCCGTACCGCGCCGCCGGCGAAGTGGCATGCGGCTCGACGCTGGAGCTCGGCCAGTTGCGGCTCGATCTCGCGTTCTTCCGCTGGCACGCCGAGGGCCGCGACGGCATCGGCCGCTACGACGTGCTGCGCCGCGCCTAGTTCTCGCAGCCCATGCGGTCCCAGACGTAGAGCTCGAGGCACTCGGCCATCAGCTCCTGCGCCCGGGCCTGCGAGAGCCACGGCAGCACGGTCTCGATCGCCTGGTCCTCGCCGACGCCCTGATTGAACGCCTCCTCACCGCGGAAGCCCGCGGCGATCTTCAGCGCTTCCCGCCGGGCCTCGCCGAGCGCCCCGAACGCGCCGACGAGGAACTCCTTGTTGGCGATCGGATGCCCGACGTCCATCGAGGCGTGCCAAGCGGCCAACATCGAGAGGTCGTGCTCGTCGAGGTCGCCGACCGCCTTCGTGTAGTGCGAGGAGAGCTCCTCCTCGGGGATCTCGTCGACCCAGGCCCGGACCAGCTCACCGAGCAACTGGCGGCGGGCCTCGCGGCCGATGGATTCAGCGATGACGCGGATGGCGTCGTGCGGTTCTATGAAGCAGAGTGGCATGTGAGCAACCTCGGCGGTCGTGGAACCGGCGAACTGGCGCGAACCGTAGGGCCGGGGTCGGACAGACCGCCGGCTCGTCAAGATGGGCCGATGCAGCGCGCCGTCCTCTGGGGACACGATCACGTCGAGCTCGGTGTCACCGCCTCCGAGGCGGCCGGTGACGGCGCCGGCGTGGCGATCTCCCGCGGAGGCTTCGCGAAGCTCTACTCCTACGTCGATCCCAACGAGGACGTGGCCGCCGCGGTGCAGGGCCGCGACGCCACGCTGCTCGTCGTCGCCGACGGCCACTACGGGATCACCGCGCCGCGCGTGGCCGTGGAGACCGTGCTCGCGCAGCTCGGAGAGGATCCGCCGCCTGCGCTCGCCGATCCGGAGTGGCTGGAGCTCTTCGACGAGGTCAACCGGCGCATCCTGGAGGCGACGGCCGCCGGTGAGCAGCGCCAGAGCGCGACCGTGCTCGTGTGCGCGCTGGTGCGGCCGGGCTCGGTCAGCTGGGCCGCGGCGGGCGACGGGGCCGTGCTGAAATGCGCCCCCGGTGCCGCGCGCGGGCGTCAGCTCAACCGTGAGGCCATGCGCTTCATGGGCCATCCGATGAAGCCGCGGGCGCTCAAGCAGGTCGTGGGCCGGGGCAACGTCGCGCTCGGAGCCGACGACTGGGTCGTGCTCGCGTCCGACGGCTTGAGCGAGTTCGTCATCCCGGAGCGACCGTCCGACGTCGTTCCGCGGCTGCTCTTCGACGCGCTCGGCCAGCCGGAAAGTGCCGCCCGCAAGATCGTCGACCACGCCTGCGCCCGCGGCGCAGGCGACAACGTCGCCGTCGCGCTGAGCGCGCCACGGGGGTGAGCGAAGCCGTGGCTCGGATGGCGGCACGCCCGCGCTTCCCACGGTTCGCGCTCGCCGCAGGCGGCTACGAGTCGTTCTACCTGCGCGCGGTCGACCCGCGCGCCCCGCGCGGAATCTGGCTGCGGTACACCGTCCACAAGGCGCCGGGAAAGCCGGCCGTCGGCTCGATCTGGATCGTCATGTTCGGCGAAGACGGCCCCGTCGCCTTCAAGCAGTCCACCACCGGCCCCACGGTCCCGGCCGGCGGCTACATCGCAATCGGCGACGCCAGCTTCGGACCGGCGCGAATCGAGGGGGCTGCCGGCGAGGCCTCGTGGTCGCTCACGCGCGAAGGCGACGCCGCCCCGCTGCACCACCTCCCCAGCCCGCTGCTCTACCGGCTGCCGCTGCCGCGCACGAAGCTCGAATCCCCCCACCCGGCTTCGACGTTCTCCGGGACGGTCACCGTGCGGGGGCGGACCTACGAGCTCGCCCGCTGGCCCGGGATGGTGGGCCACAACTGGGGCGCGCAGCACGCGGAACGCTGGATCTGGCTGCACGCCGGCTTCACCGACGGCTGGATGGACCTCGCGCTCGGCAAGATCACGGTGGCCGGTCGCACGACTCCCTGGATCGCCAACGGCATGCTCGAGCTCGGCGGCACGCGCCGGCGCCTGGGCGGCCTGGGAAGGCGGACGGTGGTGCATGAGTCCCCCACGTCGCTCCGTTTCGAGGTGGCCGGCGCCCGTGGCGAGGCCAGAAGCCCTCGCGAGCAGACCGTCGTATGGCGCTACGCCGACCCGGATGGCGGAGAGCACCACACCGCCAACTGCTCGGTCGCTTCCCTGACCCTGCACGAGCCCGAGCTGCGCACCACCGGTCACGGCGCGGCGTATGAGCTCGGGATGCGCGAGATCACGCACGGGCTCGATGTGCTGCAGTATCCGGACCCGTGAGCCGCTACGACCTCATCATCGTCGGCATGGGCTCGGGCGGCATGGTCGCCGCCGAGTTCGCCGCCTCGCTGGACCTCAATACCTGCGTCGTCGAGCGCTCGGAGCGCATCGGCGGCGACTGCCTGTGGACGGGCTGCGTCCCGTCGAAGGCCTTCATCGCCTCGGCCAAGGTCGCGCACGCGATGCGCACGGCGG
>Ga0136633_1000223_pt1 | contig 43108 bp, 42 predicted proteins | sample AntDrymeUQ832206_2_FD_105494 | JGI IMG/M metagenome (GOLD analysis project Ga0136633, IMG submission 105494) | Polar desert sand microbial communities from Dry Valleys, Antarctica - metaG UQ83 (22.06) | ecosystem: Environmental > Terrestrial > Soil > Desert | place: Antarctica: Dry Valley... | reverse complement strand
GCCGAGGTGGACTTCGTCATCGACAGGCCGGTGCAGACACCGGACTTCGGGAAGGTCTTTGGCCGTTTGATGGTGCAGTTCCCGCCATCCGGCGGACCAGACGGGCGGAGGGTCAGCACAACGGACCTTGTGGCGATGCTTGCTGACGCCCGTATCGTGATCGCTGAGGGACGTTCTGCTCAGCAGTCCCCTTGCGAGCCACCTGAGTGCGCCCCCGACCCCAGTCCGTCCTGACGGACCCTTCTGCAACCGACCGCTAGGTGCCGTTCGGTACCGTCAGGAAGTGCCGTTCCTCGCACCACGACCGGCCTTACCTGCCACGCGTGAAGTCGCCATGACGGCGGCGGTAGCCCGACATATTGACGCGCGCCGTTGAGGTCGCGGGGGTTGCTGGCGCGAACCGTGTACGCGAGGCTGCGGTTCCGACCAGACGGGAGAATTCAAGATGGCAGCCGCTGAGCCTCCGCCGCTCACCGTTGTGCAACCTGGAGAGGGACGCGCCGGCGCACTGGGCTCGATAGGAGTCCAGTTCAAGCTTTGGGGTGAGGATACGAACGGGGCCGTATCGGTCGTTGAACATCCGTTCCCAGTCGGAGCCTTCGTGCCCGCGCACCTGCATACACGGGAAGACGAGTACTCCATCGTGACCGAAGGTGAGATCGGTTTCCGGTCGGGGGATCGCGAGGCGGTGCTCGGCCCCGGCGGCTATATAACGAAGCCGCGGAACGAGATGCACGCGATGTGGAATGCGGGCAGCGTTCCCGCGCGGATGATCGAGATCATCAGCCCAGCCGGATTCGAGCACTTTTTCCGTGAGCTTGTCGAGCTTCTCGAGACAGGCCCGCCTGGCCCGACCGACGTTCCCGATCTCGCAGCGCGCTACGGCCTGCAGTTCGGCCAGCCGGACTGGCTGCCGGACGTGGCTCACCGCTACGGCCTCAGCTCACCCTGACCAAACTCAAAGAATCCAGTTAGGTACTGCTGGGGACCGTGGCTATGTGCCGATAGCGCCCGACGATCTGAGTCAGGCGCTCGTCCAGATCCGATTCGCTACACGTTCGGGCAAAATCGCGCGGAGCCGGGTGTCGGGATCGAACCGACGACATCCGCTTTACAAGAGCGGTGCTCTGCCAACTGAGCTAACCCGGCGAAGTGCCGATGGTAACCGGCGGGCGATGCCTCCTGGCCAGGGACTTCGAGGCACTCAAGCCCGGGCGGGTCGCGGCCGTCCCGTTGAACAAGGCGGAGTTCACCGTGGCCGTCACCCTGCGGCCTCGACCCAGACGATCGCGCAGATGTCGGTGCGCTGACATCTGCGCCGCCACTAGCCTAGGGCGAGCCCTTAAGCCAAGCCAAGGCGAGGGTGAAGACGGCCGCCGACACCGTGCTGTCGGCATGAATGCCGACCCCCCGCTCGATCCGAAACGCCGCGTCGTAGCTGCCCGGCTGCGTCACGGCGTACGACGAAGAGTGCGCAGTCGTCAGCGGGGCGCGTGTCGTTGGGACAATTCGGCCGTCGCAGTCGGCGGTGGCGGGCACCAGGCAGGTCGCGACGTGGTCGACGCCGGTGACGCCCGACGATGTCACCTGCTGCACTGCGGCGACGATCGACTTGCGACCCGGATGCACGCGGAGCCGCCGCTCCTCCGGCTCCTCGCCAGTCACCACGAACGACGTCGTCCGCAGCTCGGCCGGCGCCGCGTGGCGGGGGCGGACGTCGATGAGCGGCTCGTCGGGAATCGGGATGAACACCTCGGTCGGCCCGCGCTCGGCGATGAGGTAGAGCCGGTAGGTGCCGGGCGCGACCTGGAAGTCGGGGCCAAGCGAGACGAGCCGGCCGCCGGAGTCGCCGCCAGCACCGGCGCCCGGTACGGCGAGCGCGCCGATCGAGTGCCGGGTCGCGGTGTCGGGCACCAGGTAGAAGCCGGCGTAGCGGCCGCCGCCCTTGACCACGATGTCGCTCTCGCGGATGTCGACGAGGTTGTGCACGAAGACGTCGACGAAGCCGGTGCCGTCGCCCTTGAGGGAAATGCCCTCGCGGGTCTCGGCGTACGACGGGCCCATCAAGACCGATACGACTGCCAGGAGCGCCAGCCCCAGGCCGAGTCGACGAGGCGCGCGGATGAAGTCCTCCTCAAGCGATCCGGCTGGGCGGGGGGCGGAGCGGGGAGGAACTAAGAAACGTCCGCGACGTCGCGGGCGCGCAGGTGCATGTCGAGCTTGCGCTTGATGCGCTGGAGAGCGTTATCGATGGACTTGACGTGCCGGTTGAGCATCTCGGCGATCTCCTGGTAGCTCTTGCCCTCGACATAGAGCATGAGCACCTCGGCCTCGAGGTCGGAGAGCACCTCGTCGAAGTGGTGCTGCAGCGAGCGGATCCGCTCGCTGGAGATCACCAGGTCGGCCGGGTCGCAGATAGCCGAGCTCGGGATGACGTCGCCGAGCACCCGGTCGCCGTCATCATCAGAGACGACGGGACGGTTGAAGGAGACGTAGCTGTTGAGCGGGCCGTGCTTCTGCCGAGTCGCGGTCTTGATCGCAGTGATGATCTGGCGTGTCACGCAGAGCTCGGCGAAGGCCCGGAAGCTCGTCTGCATGTCAGGGTTGAAGTCACGGATCGACTTGTAGAGCCCGATCATGCCTTCTTGGATGATGTCCTCGCGGTCGGCGCCGACCAGGAAGTAGGAGCGCGCCTTGACCCGGGCGAAGTTGCGGTACTTGGTCAGCAACTCGGCCAGGGCGACGTCATCCCCGCTGCGCGCGGCCATGACCAGCTCGTCGTCCGAGCGCAGCGGCTCGTCGTCGTAGTGGTCGCGGTGGCGTCGCACTGATATGGCTCCTCGCGCTGGGACGAATCGTCACGAGCCGTACAAAGGTACCTACCGGATCGTAACCTGCTGTATGCCTTGCGGGCTAGACCTCACAGAGTCCCGACCCCCGACCGGTCGACCGTCTGTGCGCTGGTTAACGACAGGAGGCCAGGAGGGTTACGCAGGGGGTTCGGCCATTCGGAGCACAAAGTTCACCGTACGGCTGTACGGCGTCGCCGGGCCACCTCCGCCAGCGCAACCGATGCCGCCACGCCGGCATTGAGCGACTCGGTGGGCCCGGCCATGGGGATCGAGGCGATGAGGTCGCAGCGCTCACCGACGAGCCGGCCGAGACCGGCCCCCTCCGCGCCGACCACGAGGCACAGCGGATCGAGCGCCACCTCGAGGTCGTCCATCGTCACGTCGCCGTCCGCAGCGAGCCCGACCAGGGTGAGACCCGCATCGGCGTACGACGCCAGCGCTCGGGCCAGGTTGACCGCTCGGGCCACTGGAAGATGCGCCGCCGCTCCGGCGCTGGTCCGCCACGCCGCCGCCGTGACTCCGGCCGCACGTCGCTCGGGAAGCAGCACGCCGTGCGCACCGAACGCTGCCGCCGACCGCAGGATCGCGCCGAGGTTTCGCGGGTCGGTGATGCCGTCAAGAGCGACGAGCAGAGCCGGCTCGGGCCGCTCGAAGGCGCGACGCAGCAGATCGTCCGGGTGCGCGTAGTCGTACGGCGGCACCTGGAGCGCGAGCCCCTGGTGAATGGAGCCGTCGGCCAGCCGGTCGAGCTCGGCCTTCACGGCCTCGCGGGTCGGGATACCGAGGTCGGCGGCGAGCTCTAGCGCCTCGGTCACCCGCGGGTCGCGGTCGACCCCACGGCCGACGAGCAGCGCCCGGCCGGGGACGCCTGCCCGCAGCGCCTCGACGACCGGGTTGCGACCGACGACGACTTCCTCGAGCTCTTCGCCCGGTCGCTTCGATCGGGTGTGCGGGCGACGCGGGGTCCGCTCTTCGGTCCCGGACGATGCCCGGCGGGACGGCAGACCCACCGGCGTACGACGGGCACCACCCGCTCCGGTCCGGGGCCGTGCTTCTGCGCCACCTGCTGTGCCCCCGGGTGCGCCGCGCTTGGTCGCCGCGCTGGCCGCGCGTCGAGCCTTCGGGTGGCCCTTGCGCTCTTCGGCCGGCGGCGTCGGACCGCGACCCTTGAGCCGGTCCTTGCCCTGGCCGCCGGAGCCGACCGGAGCACCCTTGCGGGATGACCCGGCCTTCCCCGCGCGACCGCCCTGTCCGCCCCCGCCGATGCTCGGCTTGGGTGCGGGCTTGCGACCCTTGCTCGCCTTGGCTGGCTTACCGCCGCCTACAGACCGGCCAGGTGCCACCGTGCACCTCCCGCTGTGTCCTCGACGACGACGCCCGCACTCGCCAGGCGATCGCGGATCGCGTCGGCGACGGCGAAGTCCCGACTTGCCTTGGCGCGGGCCCGACTCTCCAGCGCGATCTGCACGACCGTGTCCAAGGTCTCGGCGATCCCGCCGCCGCCCGAGGTGGGCCACTGCGAGATCGGATCGATGCCGAGCACCTCGAGCATCCGCCGGGCTGACGCGAGGTGTCGCGCCACGGTGTCGAGGTCGGCGCCGTCGAGTGCGGTGTTGCCGGCGCTGATCGCACCGTGCACCGCCGCGAGGGCGCGCGAGACCGCGAGGTCGTCGTCCATCGCCGTGGCGAACGCATCCCATGCCGCGGTCGTCGTCGCGTCGTCGCCGAGCTCCATGCCGCGAGCTTCGGCCGGGCCCACTCCGCCGAGAGCGCCGACTGCATTTCGCACGAAGGTCTCGACTCGTCCGTACGACGCCGCGGCCTCGACGAGCGCGGCGGCGCTGTAGTCGATGCTCGACCGGTAGTGGGCGCCGCCGAGGAGATAGCGCAGGACGGGAGCGCGCACTCCCGACTCCAGGACCTCGGCGACGACGGAGGAGTTGCCGAGCGACTTGCTCATCTTCTCCCCGCCCGGACCTATGGTCACCATGCCGTGGTGCAGCCAGAAGTTGGCGAACGCGGCGCCTCCGGCGCAGACCGACTGCGCGGTCTCGTTCTCGTGGTGCGGGAAGATCAGGTCGATCCCGCCGCCGTGGATGTCGAACGGCTGGCCGAGGTACTTCACCGCCATCGCGGAGCACTCGAGGTGCCAACCCGGTCGACCCAGCCCCCATGGCGTCGGCCAGGTCGGCTCGCCTTCCTTGGCCGCTTTCCACAACGCGAAGTCGCGAGGATCCCGCTTGCCTCCGACCCCTTCGGCCGATGGCTGCATCGCATCCGGCCGCTGACCGGACAGCGCGCCGTAGTCGCCGTATGACCGCACGTCGAACCAGACGCTCCCCTCGGCGGCATAGGCGTGCCCTGCCGCGATGAGAGAGTCCATGATCTCGACCATCTCCGTCACGTGGCCGGTCGCGCGCGGCTCGACTGTCGGCGCGAGCACGCCCAGTGCGTCGTACGCCGCGTTGAACTCGCGAGTGTTGCGCTCAGCCAGCTCCCACACCGTAACGCCGTCGGCGTAGGCGTTGGTGATGATCTTGTCGTCGATGTCGGTGACGTTGCGCACGAGCGTGACGGCGTAGCCGCTGGCCATCAGCCAGCGTCGCAGGATGTCGAAGACGATCGCGCTTCGCGCATGGCCGACGTGCGGCGCGGACTGCACAGTCGGCCCGCAGACGTAGATGCCCGCGTGGCCGGTGCGCACCGGCTCGAACGGCCGCACCGTTCGGGACATCGTGTCGTGCAGGACAAGCGCCACAGCCAGAAGCCCTTCACAGTACGGCGGGACGGAACGACGATCGTAGCGGCGTACGGCATCCTCGTTGACGCGCCAGAGCTGGGGCGTCAGGGCCGGGCGATGACGATCGCCGTGGCGATCGCCGCAAGGCCTTCGCCGCGGCCGGTAAGGCCGAGGCCGTCGGTGGTGGTCGCGGCGAGCCCGACGACGGCACCGACAGTGTTGGACAACAGCGCCTCGGCCTCAGCTCGGCGCGCGCTCAGCGTGGGGCGGTTGCCGACGACGGTGATGGAGATGTTGCCAACGGCCCAGCCTGCTGCGGCACAGCGTCGTACGGCCTCGGCCAGCAGTGTCACTCCGGAGGCGCCCGCCCACTCCGGCTGGCTCACCCCGAAGTTGGCGCCGAGGTCACCGAGCCCTGAGGCGACGAAGATCGCATCACACGCGGCGTGGCAGACGACGTCGCCGTCGGAATGGCCAGCGAGCCCTGCCTCGCCCGGCCACTCGAGCCCGGCGAGCCACAGCGGACGGCCCGCTTCAAACGGGTGTACGTCGACTCCTGTGCCGACGCGAAAGCTCGGCAGCTCAGCGGTCACGGCGCTCGACCCGACGACTGAGCACCGTCTCCGCGTGCGCGAGGTCACCGGGTCGGGTCACCTTGAACGCGTCGTCATAACCCGGCAGCGTCAGCACCGGGATGCCCAGCCGCTCCACCAGGCTGGCGTCGTCGGTGCCTTCGAAACCGTCGACCACCGCCGCGTCATGCGCCTCGGCGAGCACCGCACGGGCGAAGCCCTGGGGAGTCTGCACGGTCACCAATTCCGAGCGCGCCAGGGTCTGCAGCACCCGCCCCTGAGCATCGACCCGCTTGATGGTGTCGGCGACGGGCATCACCGGGATCACTGCTGTGGTCCCGGTGATCAGCGCCTGGGCCACGTCGTCGGCGAGGTCGCTCGGAGCGAGCGGGCGGGCCGCGTCGTGCACCAAGACCGCCTCCACATCGGCGGGAAGCACGTCGAGGGCACGGCGTACCGACTCCTGGCGGGTATCGCCGCCGGAGACGACTCGCACCTCCGCTGCTACGTCGTGGGCGTCGAGCAGCGCGCGCACCTCTGCTTCGCCACCCGGGGGGCCGGCGACGACGACGAGGTCGACGAGCCGCGCACCCGACAGCGCGCGGACCGCGTGCACCAGCAGTGGCACCCCGCCGAGGAGCCGCAGAGCCTTCGGAGTGCCGGGGCCCAGCCGCTCGCCGCGGCCGGCTGCGGGCACGATGGCCGCGACCCTCATGGTGGGGTCGGGCGACGGCGACCTGGTGCGTTGTCCGAGCCGCCGACGGGGACGGCGAAGACCATCCGACCGTTGGCCGTCGTGAGGACGCTCGTAACGTGTACGACGGTCTCCGTGCCGACCTTCGCGCGGAGCTGCTCGGCGACGACCATCGTGCCGTCGTCGAGGTAGCCGACGGCCTGACCACGCTCCTTGCCGGGCTTGATCAGCAGCACGCTCACGTCGTCGCCGGCCTGCACGACGGGGCGCACCGCCAACGTGAGCGCATGCAGGTTGAGCACCTGCACCCCGGCCAGTGCCGCAGCCTTGGCGAGGTTGGTGTCCAGGGTCAGCAGGGCAGCGTGACGGTCAAGGCACAACCGCACGAGTTTGGCGTCAACCTCGGCCACTCCCGGCACGTCGTCGTCCCAGACCGCGAGCTCGACACCCGGCTCGCGCCGCAACGCCTCCAGCGTCTCGAGCCCGCGACGACCACGACCACGGCGTACGTCGTCCCCGGCATCGGCGAGACCCTGCAGCTCAGCCAGCACCGGGGCGCACACCACCATGGTGCCGTGCAGAAAGCCGCTGCGGACGACGTCAAGCACCCGTCCGTCGATGGCGACCGAGCTGTCGACGAGACGGGGTAGCAGCGACGCCGCGACCGGTCGCGGGGCCATCCCGGCGCGCGCTCCGAAGAGCCCGAGCATGCCGTCTCGCTTGGACTGCCCGACGCGGAACCCGAGCAGGCCGAGAACGACAATCAGCAGGGTGTACAGCGGTAGCGAGACGAACGGCTCGGGGATGAGGAACAGCGGAAGCCCGACAGCGGCGGCGCCGAGCACACCGACGGTGAGGCCGATGACTCCCGCGACCAGACTCTCGGCAGACACCTCACGCAGGCTCAGAGCAGTGCGGTCGACCGTGGTCACCGTCGTCCTGCCGAGAATCCCACCGAGGACGTAGCCCAACCCCGAGCCGACGATGATGCCGAGAGCTACCCCGTTGAGCGGACCGAGCACACTCTTGTCAGCGTTCTCCAGGCTCCGGGCGATCTCGTAGCCCATCCCAGCGAAGAACACGACGGCAAGCAGGCGGAGCAGCTCGACGACAGCGCTGGGAGACCGCCGGTCAGTCATGACGGGATCCTGTCACCGACGACACAACCCGCTGGTGCGTCGGTTCTCAGGCAGCGTGCGAAGCGAGAACCTCGTCGAGGACGGCTTCAGCCTTGTCCTCGTTGGTGCCCTCGGCGAGCGCCAGCTCGCTGACGAGGATCTGGCGGGCCTTGGACAGCATCCGCTTCTCGCCGGCGGACAGGCCGCGCTCCTTGTCCCGACGCCACAGGTCGCGGACGACCTCGGCCACCTTGTTCACATCACCCGAGGCGAGCTTCTCGAGGTTGGCCTTGTAGCGGCGCGACCAGTTGGTCGGCTCCTCGGTGTGCGGGGCACGCAGCACGTCGAAGACCTTCTCCAAGCCCTCCTGCCCGACAACATCGCGAACACCGACGATCTCGGCGTTGTCGGCGGGCACCCGAACTGTGAGGTCACCTTGCGCAACCTTCAGGACGAGGTAGAGGCGATCCTCGCCGGCGACAGTGCGCGTCTCCATTGCTTCGATGAGCGCCGCACCGTGGTGGGGATAGACAACCGTCTCGCCAACCTTGAACGACATATGCGTATCGGTCCCTTCGAGTGGACCCCTAGTCTACCAGCCCGGAGCAAGATCCATTGACCTGCGTTTGACGGAAAGCCGCAGGTCAGGGGCTTGACAGCGGCCGTGCGGCATGCAGGTCGGAGGGTCACGGGGGCCGCCGCGACGAGACCAGTGCAGGATCGCGGCGAAGGCAGCAAGTTCTGGCGAGACGGTTCGGTCACCATCCCGTTTTACTCCGTGATGGGCCATTTGGCCCCGTTCCTTTCCTCCCGGAGGCTCCTGTCGTGTCGTCCGCCCGCCGTACCGCCCTCGCGACCCTCACCGTGACCGCCCTCGCCGCAGCCGCCCTCGCCCTGACCGGCGGACCCGCTGGCGCGGCCAACGACCATGACAGCGGCGGCGGCCGCGGTCGCAGCAACGACTCGGCGGTGGAGGAAGGGAAGACCTACAACAGGTTCATCGTCCACTTCAGCCAGTCCGTCGACGCCTCGACGAGCGACGCTGCCGCAGCGGAGGAGATCAACGAGGTAGGCCGCAGCGCCGGCCATCGGCTGACGTTCGACCGCCGGCTGTCCACGGCCGGCGTGCTGCTCACGGTGGACGAGGACCTCGACGCCGCAAAGGCGAAGCGCCTGATGGCGAAGTTCGTCGAGCGCAGCGCGGTGAGCGACATCGAGCCCGACGTCGTGATGCAGCCGACCCTGGTGCCCAACGACACCAGCTACCTGAGTCAGTGGCACTACTACGAGGCGCTGGCGGGTATGAACCTGCCGACCGCCTGGGACACCGCCGACGGCACCGGCGTCACAGTGGCCGTACTGGACACCGGCATCACCAACCACTCCGACCTCAACGCCAACGTCGTCGGTGGCTACGACTTCGTGTCCAACGCGACCAATGCCCGCGACGGCAACGGTCGCGACTCCAACCCCGCCGACCAGGGCGACTGGTACGGCCTCGGGGAGTGCATCGGCGGGATCTCGAGCAACAGCTCGTGGCACGGCACGCACGTGGCCGGCACCATCGCTGCCGTCACCAACAACGCCAAGGGCGTGGGCGGGGTGGCCTTCAACGCCAAGATCCAGCCGGTGCGAGTCCTGGCCAAGTGCGGCGGCACACTCGCCGACATCGCCGACGCGATCACCTGGGCCTCCGGTGGCACCGTCACCGGCGTGCCGGCCAACCCCAACCCGGCCAAGGTCATCAACATGAGCCTCGGCGGCAGCGGCTCTTGCGCGGCGACGTACCAGAACGCCATCAACGCAGCGGTAGCCCGGGGTACGACGGTCGTCGTCGCGGCCGGCAACTCCAACGCCGACGCCGCCAACTCCCAGCCGTCGGGCTGCGCGAATGTCATCTCGGTCGCTGCCAGCGACCGCGAGGGCAACCGCGCGTCCTACTCCAACTACGGCGCCGTGGTCGACGTGGCCGCCCCAGGCGGCGAGACCAACGTCAGCGGCAACGGCGTGCTGTCCACCCTCAACTCCGGTACGACGACGCCCGCGGCCGAGTCCTACGCCTACTACCAGGGCACCAGCATGGCCGCACCGCACGTCGCCGGGCTGGCCGCGCTCGTGCTCGGTGAGTCGGCCCTGTCCCCGGCGCAGGTCGAGTCGACCATCAAGGCCGGGACCCGCCCGCTGCCGGGCACCTGCTCCGGCGGCTGCGGCACCGGCCTCGTCGACGCGACGAAGACCATCACCTCGCTCGGCCCGACAACACCACCGAGCCCGACCCCGTCGGCCACCCCGTCGGCGACAGCCAGCCCGAGCGCCTCGCCGAGCCCAACGGTCTCGCCCACGCCGTCGGCGACAGCCAGTCCTACCGCGTCGCCAAGCCCGAGCGCGACCGCGCAGCCCACCTTCTTCGAGAACACCGCTGACTACCCGATCAGCGACAAGCAGACGACGGACAGCCCGATCTCCGTCACCCGCACCGGCAACGCACCATCGACCCTGCAGGTCGGCGTCAACATCGTGCACACCTGGCGCGGTGATTTGCAGATCGACCTGGTGGCCCCGGACGGGTCGCTGTACCGGCTCAAGAGCACTGCCAGCAACGACTCGGCCGACAACGTCATCGCGACGTACACCGTCAACGCCTCGACCGAGCTGGCGAGCGGGACCTGGAAGCTGCGCGTCTACGACCGCTACAACGGCGACACTGGCTACATCAACTCGTGGAGCCTCCAGTTCTGACCTGACGGTTCCGTGCACAGGTTGGCGCGGCGCGCGCGACTTGTCGGCGCGCGCCGCTAGCCTCGAGGAATGGTGACGAAGAGCGCGACACGTCCCGCCTTCCGGTGCGGGGAGTGCGGCCAGGTCGCGGCCAAATGGGTGGGTCGCTGCCCCGAGTGCCAGGCCTGGGGATCCGTCACCGAAATCGGTGTCGTCGAGGCCCGAGCGGTCCGACCGTCAGCTGTCACGTCACCAGCCACTCCGATCGGGCAGGTCGACTTCGCAGCGGCGCAGGTCCGGCCGACCGGCGTCGCCGAGCTCGACCGGGTCTTGGGCGGCGGGCTAGTGCCCGGATCGGTGGTGCTGCTCGCTGGTGAGCCAGGTGCCGGGAAGTCCACCCTGCTCCTCGAAACTGCGCACCAGTCCGCGCGCCCCGACCAGCGGTCGCTGATCGTCTCCGGTGAAGAGTCCACCGCTCAGGTGCGGTTGCGGGCGGAGCGAACGGGCGCTCTGTCGCCGGATCTCTACATCGCGGCCGAGACCGATCTCGGTGCGGTGTTGCAGCACATCGACGAGGTCGGGCCGTCGCTGCTCGTCATCGACTCGATTCAGACGCTGACCCACCCCGATGTCGAGGGAGGTGCGGGCGGCGTCACCCAGGTGAGGGCCTGCGCCGCAGCGATCATCAAGGTGGCCAAGGAACGCGGCATCGCGACGCTCATCGTCGGCCACGTCACCAAGGACGGTTCGATCGCCGGGCCGCGGGTGCTCGAGCACCTCGTCGACGTTGTGCTGTCGTTCGAGGGCGACCGGCACGCCACCTTGCGGCTCGTCCGAGCAGTGAAGAACCGATTCGGCGCCGCCGATGAAGTCGGCTGCTTCGAGCTCACCGATGGAGGCATCGTCGGTCTCGACGACCCCTCCGGCCTGTTCCTGTCCCGACGTCGCGAGTCAGTCAGCGGCACCTGCGTCACGGTCACCATCGAGGGCCGCAGACCTCTCCTCGCCGAGGTGCAGGCGCTGGTCGCCCCGAGCGCGCTTCCCGCGCCCCGGCGGGCGAGCAGTGGCCTCGACAGCGCGCGCGTTGCGATGGTCCTCGCGGTGGTGGAACGCAGAGCGCGGGTGACCCTGTCGACCCGCGACGTCTACACAGCGACGGTCGGCGGGGTGCGGCTCGCTGAGCCGGCCACCGACCTCGCAGTGGCGCTCGCTGTTGCCAGTGCGGCGAGTGACACACCCCTGTCGAGCGGCATGGTGGCGCTGGGAGAGGTGGGGCTCGCCGGGGAGATCCGTCGGGTGACTGCCGTGGCTCGACGCCTCGCCGAGGCTGCCCGCCTGGGCTTCACCATCGGCCTCATCCCGGAAGGCTGCGGCGCCGACGCTCCGTCAGGCATGACGGTCATCGAGGTCCGGGACATCGCGAGCGCCATCCAGGCGAGCGCCCAGTCAGCTCGGTCGTGAGCCTGCGGCCGCGCTGAGCGACCCAGCATCACTCCTGCAGAACTCGTGATCGCGATGTGATGCAACCTCGCCCGCGAACTCGACGTCGAACCCCTCGATGAGCCCGCTAGCAGCACTAGACTCCGACATGACGCCACGCGTCCCGCTGACGGCGGTCCCGTCCGGTGATCGAGGAGCCCCGGTGCCACCCGAGCGCGAGCTGCTGCTCACGACGTTGGCTGCTGTCGCCCCCGGGACCGTGCTGCGAGACGGACTTGAGCGCATCCTCCGCGGCAGCACCGGTGGGCTGATCGTGCTGGGCTACGACAAGGTTGTCGAGTCGCTGTGCACCGGTGGCTTCGTTGTCGACGTCGACTTCTCTGCTACGCGGCTGCGAGAGCTGGCGAAGATGGATGGCGCGATCGTGGTGTCCGACGACTTGTCGAAGATCGTGCGCGCAGCCGTGCACCTGGTGCCCGACTCGTCCATCGCGACCGAGGAGTCCGGCACGCGCCACCGCACGGCCGAGCGGGTGGCCAAGCAGACCGGCTATCCGGTCATCTCGGTGAGCCAGTCGATGCAGATCATTGCGCTGTACGTCGACGGCCGACGCTACGTGCTCGACCAGGGGGCCGCCATCCTCAGCCGGGCCAACCAGGCGCTGGCAACGCTCGAGCGATACAAGCTCAGACTTGACGAGGTGGCGGGCACGCTCAGCGCCCTCGAGGTGGAGGACCTAGTCACCGTGCGCGACGTCGTCGCGGTGAGCCAACGCGTGGAGATGGTGCGTCGCATCGCCAGCGAGATCGAAGGCTACGTGGTCGAGCTCGGCACCGACGGTCGCCTGCTCAGCCTGCAGCTCGACGAGCTGATGGCCGGCGTCGAAATCGACCGCGAGCTGGTCTGTCACGACTACGTGCCGATGGGTAAGAAGTCACGAGCGGTGGAGGACGTCCTGATCGACCTCGGACTGCTCACGCCCGAGGAGTTGCTCGACCTCACGACGATCGCCAAGGTTCTGGGATTTCCCGCAGGCGCCGACGCGATGGAAGCGGCGCTGTCACCCCGCGGCTACCGGCTCCTCGCCAAGGTCCCGCGACTCCCGCGGCTCGTCGTCGATCGCCTCGTCGACCACTTCGGCGCGCTGCAGAAGCTGCTCACCGCCAGCATTGACGACCTCCAGGCAGTCGAAGGAGTCGGTGAGTCGCGGGCCAAGACCGTACGCGAGGGACTGTCCCGGCTGGCCGAGTCCTCAATCCTCGAACGCTACGTCTGATCCGCTCGAGCGCCGAGTCCGACCTCAGGCTGGCGTCAGCTCGGTGATGCCCTGCGCGGCGCGCATTGCGAGGTCGCCGGCCATCGCCTCGACATCGACGAGGAACACGGCACCCGACGGCCCACGCAGCACCTGCTCGATGTAGTCGGGCAGGATCCCTGCTCGAGGCCGGGGAGTCGCCGCGTCGCCGCCGCCACTGTCCTCAGACGCCAGGAGAGAAGCCTCGAGCACAGCCGTTACGCGGTCGCACACGAAGCCGACATCGGCACCGCCGGTATGGAGCACCAGCACATCGCCTGTGTCGGAGCTGCCCGACCGGATGTCGAGTACCGGCAGGGAATGGCCGCGCAGGTCAAGGATGCCGGCGAGCGGTGCTGACATGCCCGGCAGCCGCGTCAGCGCCGCGAGCCGGACGACCTCGCGCACCCGGTCTATCCGGGTGGCGTAGTCACATCCATCGAGAGTGAAGGTGACGTAGTCGCTCATCCTGTGCTCCTTCGGTTGCCCGACAGCTGCCAGCACAGGTCAACCAGCTCCTGCACGTCCCGTCCGCCGAGCTCAGCGGCAATGTGGTCGTCGTTGTGCCGGCCCAGTGTCTCCGCCGCAGCCTGGTAAGAGCGACTGGCAGCGCGCGCGTCACCGGACCGAGCGAGCGCTCCGGCCAGCAGGAAGTGCGCGAAACCCGCTTTCGGGTCGACGTACACCGCCTTGCGAAGATGGACGAGCGCCTCGCTGTCTCGTCCAAGATTGACGAGGGCGAGTCCGCATAGGTAGTGCGCGTCCACCCCGAGCGGGTCAGCGGCTGCAACGCCGCGCGCAATCTCCGCCGCCTCCTCATAGTGGCCCTCGGACAGGGCAGACCGGGCAGCGGCCAGCCCGGCTGCTCCGACTAGGGCAGAGCCGCCCACGTCATCGGTGTCCCGGTCTCGGCCGGACCGCGGGAGCGAGAGCGATCGGGGCTTCGTGAGGGCCTCCCAGCGCGCTGAGCGTCGATCGGCCTTGCCGGCCCGACGTTCACCGGCCGACAGACCGTCGTCTCCGGTTCGCCGGTCCGGCAGGATGGTGCGCCGGTCGCTCTGTCGCACTGGTCCCGCGGGATCCTCGCCGTCGCGACGGTAGACGAAGGCATCGCCCAGAGTGACGAGTCGGAAGCTGTCGTTGATCTGCCACAGCGTCTCGGAGTGGCCGAGGAACAGGTAGCCACCGTCGGAGAGCCGATGATGCAGCCGGGTCATCAGTGACCTCGTGGTGTCACGGCTGAAGTAGATCGTGACGTTGCGGCAGAGAATGAGGTCGATGGCCTCGTCGTCGAACGGAGCGGGGTCGCTGACGAGGTTGTGCCGGCGGAACTGCACGAGCTCCCGCACCTCGGGCCGTACGACGAAGTCAGACCCGTCGCGGATGAACCAGCGAGCCACATCCGTCGGATCCGCGACGCCCAGTGAGCGTGCGGAGTATCGGCCCGCGCGGGCCGCGTCGAGTGCCCGGGTCGAGATGTCGGTCGCCACGATCTGGATGTCCCAGCCATCGAGCAGAGGCAGTAGCTCGCGGACAAGCATGGCGATGGAGTAGGGCTCTTCGCCGGTCGAGCAGCCTGCGCTCCAGATGCGGAGCTTCCGGTGACCGGTCGCTGCGGCTCGCACCAGCGCCGGCAGGACGTGTTGACGCAAAGCGCGGAACTGTGGGGGGTTGCGGAAGAAATGTGTCTCTTGGATCGTGACCTCGTTGAGCAGCAGCTGCATCTCCTCGGCGGCGCGTGCGCCGTTCCGCAGAACCGTCATGTACTCCGCGACCGTGCTGCAGACGCAGGCAGTCATGCGCTCGCCCAGCGAGTAGCACAAGGAGTCACGCCGGCTCTCATCGAAGACAAGGCCTGCGGCGCGGTCTAGCACCGCCCGCACCTCGGTGAATTCCTCGTCGGTTAGAGCGACGCGCATGGCAGCACACCTCCCCGGACGACGGCGAGGAGGGCAGGCCCGATCTCGCCCACCGGAAGCTGATGCTGCACCGCACCGAGTGCGTAGCCCGCCTGTGGCATGCCGTACACCGCAGACGTGGCCTCGTCCTGACCGATCGTCACAGACCCGCAGTCGCGCATTGCCTTGAGTCCGACCGCACCGTCACGACCCATGCCGGTGAGGAGCACACCGACCGCACCTGCCCCGATCGCATCGGCGATGGACAAGAAAGACGCGTCGATCCCAGGCACGTGGAATTGCTTCTCCGGCGCCGGCTCGCAGACCACCCGGAGGTGGTCGTGCACGAGCAAGTTGAGGCCGCTGGGGGCCACCGTGATCGTTCCCGGCCGGAGCCGACGACCCGTCTCACCTTGGACCACCGGAAGCGGCAGCAGGCCGTCGAGCCAGCTCACCAGACCCGGGATGAAGCCCTCCGCCATGTGCTGGATCACGAGCACCGCCGGCCCGAAGCCCTCCGCCAGGTGGGTCAGGACAGTGGCCAATGCCTGCGGGCCGCCCGTCGAGGCGCCGATCGCGACGAGCTGGGTCGTCGCCGACGCCGGGGTGATCTCCTCGGCCGGCGCCCAACTCACCGCAGGAGCCGAGACCCGGCTCAGCGACTTGGCGGGAGCTGCGTCCGCCGGCGGGCGCAGCCTTCCCCGGGGGTGGGTGATCACCCGGATCCGAGCGGCCACTCGCAGGCGACGGCGCAGCTCGTCGGCGTACTCGTCGAGACGTCCGCCTTCTCCCCAGCTCGGCTTGGCGAAGACGTCGACAGCGCCAGCGGCCAGCGCCTCGATGGCGTTGGTGCTGTGCTCCTCGTCCACGAAGGCGGAGTAGACGACGATCGGCGTCGGCCGCGTGGCCATGATCCGCTCGATGGCCTCAATGCCGTTCATCACCGGCAGGTCGAGGTCCATGAGGACCGCGGCGGGACCGAGACGCTCGACCACCGCGACCGCTTCGCGGCCGTCACGAGCCTCGCCGACGACGACGAACTCCGGCGTCGCCTCCAGGGCGCTGCGGAGGAAGCGCCGCTGAACGCGCGAGTCATCGACGACGACGACGGGTATCCCGACGCTCGGCACGGCCGCGGCCTGGCGAGAGCCGGCGGGCAGGTCAGGCGACATCGTGGCCAGGTCCCGTCAGCCAAGGAGCGAGCAGCACCTCGAGCGTGGCCACGTGTTCAGCGGCGGCCCGCAGGTCTTCCGCAGGCAGCGGTCGCCCAGCATCCACCTGCTCCACGAGGAGCAGCTCGCACTTTCGGGCGTGTTGTGACGCGAGGTCCTCGCCGAGCACGGCTGCACTGGACGCCAGAGTGTGAGCGTGCCGAACGACCTCACGCGCCACCAGCGGATCGCCGGTCGACAAGATCGCGGCCAACCCCTCGCGGAGTGCCGGAAGCCTCGTCGCGACTTCCTCCGCGAACGCGGCCCGCAGTCCGTCGCGAAGGTCGTGCACCTGGGCACGGGGCACAGCAGGGATGACCCGCTCAGCCATGCCACCACCACCGTCCTCGCTCCGCTGCCCACTTGGGGGTCGACCGGTATCGCCCACCCCTTGAGCCTTGAGTACGTGCACCCAGTGCTGTCAGCGCAGCGTGAAGGTGGCCCCCGGGCGCTCGATCGAGCCGATGCGGCCAATTGCCCGATATGTGCCGGGCCCGGCCGCCGGCCGGTCGGTCGGACAGCCCGGCCGAGAGCGGGACCGCGACCAGGTCACCGGGAACGACCGGCTCGCAGCGGGCTGCAGCAGTACGACGTCAGCCGCACCCCCCGGTGAGCAGTCATCGCTGGACCACACCCGGTCGGCGCCGGACACGACGCGGATCTCCCGGGCTGTGCCACCGAGGTCGCGGGTGCACGCCACGGGCGCGCGGTTGGTCACGACCAGCGTGAGCCGGGGGCGTTGACCCGGCCCGAATGTCGTACCCCCGGCCGTCACGGTCACGGCGAGATCGGTATCTCGACACGGCTCCCCGTCCACCCGCTGCGGAGACGGCGACGGCGAGCTGCTCGGCGATGCCGCCGGAATTGCGCGAGCCGATGCCGCCGCGGGTGCCGACGGCGTCGCCGACGGACTCCGAGTCGGACTGGTCGGGTTGCCGGCGCGCAGGGTGTCACCATCGTCGCCACCGCATGCTCGCAGCAGCACGAAGACCGACGCCAACACCACCGCAATGGTGATGCTCCGCCGACGCCAGTAGACCCCAGGCGGCAGCGGGCCGCGCGGGTGCAGAAGGGCTTCGGCGTCCATCCCCGCAGATGCTACGGCGTGGCGAGGATGGGGATGGCTCGTAGCATCGCCGACGTGAGCGCAATAGCCGGGCTCGTGCTCCCCTGGTACGCCGACCACGCCCGTGACCTGCCGTGGCGTCGGCCTTCCGTCAGCTCGTGGGCTGTGCTCGTCAGCGAGGTGATGCTGCAACAGACGCCGGTGAGCCGGGTGATCCCGGCGTACACCGCATGGATGCAGCGGTGGCCCCGGCCGGCGGATCTGGCTACGGACGCTGCCGGAGCAGCCGTGCGTGAGTGGGGACGGCTGGGCTACCCGCGCCGCGCGCTGCGGCTGCACGCCGCCGCCCGGGCCATCGTCGACCGTCACGACGGCGAGGTGCCTGCCGACCTCGATGCCCTGCTGGCGCTGCCTGGGGTCGGCAGCTACACCGCGCGAGCCGTGGCGTCGTTCGCGTTCGGGCAGCGCCATGCCGTCGTCGATACCAACGTCCGTCGCGTCATCGCCCGGGCCGTCCACGGCGACGCTGCCCCAGGAGCGCCGTCACCGGCCCGGGACCTGCGCGACCTGGCGCCGTTGATTCCAGCAGACGCCGGCCCCGCCGCATCATTCGCCGTCGCGGTGATGGAGCTCGGTGCCCTCGTCTGCACCGCCCGCGCACCGAACTGCGAGGTATGTCCCATCGCCACCGTGTGCGCGTGGCGGCTGGCCGGGGCTCCGCCGTACGACGGACCGCCTCGTCGCGCTCAGGCCTGGTCAGGAACCGACCGCCAGGCGCGTGGTCGACTGATGGCCGTGCTGCGAGATGCCGACGGGCCCGTGTCCGCCCGGTGCCTCGAGCGAGCGTGGGCCGTCGCAGAGCAGCGCGAGCGGGCACTTGTCGGGCTGATCGCCGACGGACTGGTCGAGCAGCCCGCCGACGGCCTCTTCACCCTGCCTAGCTGAGCACTACTCGGCGGCAGCGCCTGGTGCCGGCGAGCCCGGCCCGGAGCCGGAGCCGGCCATGTCGGCCGGCGGTGCGTCCGGAACCTCAACCGGCTTGGGCTCACCGCGGAAGGTGAACTTGCCCTCGGCGAAGTTGGCCTCGTCATTGGCCGGGTCGACGTCAACGACGACGATCTGGCCGGGGCCGAGCTCCTTGTAGAGGATCTTCTCCGAGAGAGCATCCTCGAGCTCGCGCTGAATGGTGCGGCGCAGCGGACGAGCACCGAGCACCGGGTCGTAGCCCTTCTTTGCCAGCAGCGCCTTGGCGGCCGGAGTGACCTCCATCGCCATGTCCTTGTTCTTGAGCTGCTTCTCGACGCGGGCCAGCATCAGGTCGACGATCTGGACGATCTCCTCCTCCGAGAGCTGGTGGAAGACGATCGTGTCGTCGATGCGGTTGAGGAACTCGGGCCGGAAGTGCGCCTTGAGCTCCTCCTGGACCTTGGTCTTCATCCGCTCGTAGTCGACGGTCTTGTCGCCGCCCTTGGAGAACCCGAGGTTGAAGCCCTTGGAGATGTCTCGGGTGCCCAGGTTGCTGGTCATGATCAGCACGGTGTTCTTGAAGTCGACGACCCGACCCTGGCTGTCAGTGAGACGGCCGTCCTCGAGGATCTGCAACAGGGTGTTGAAGACATCGGGGTGCGCCTTCTCGACCTCGTCGAAGAGGACCACAGAGAACGGCTTGCGGCGCACCCGCTCGGTCAGCTGGCCGCCCTCGTCGTAGCCGACGTAGCCCGGGGGCGAGCCGACGAGTCGCGAGACAGTGTGCTTCTCCATGAACTCGCTCATGTCGAGCTGGATGAGCGAGTCCTCGTCACCGAAGAGGAACTCGGCGAGCGTCTTGGACAGCTCGGTCTTCCCGACGCCGGACGGGCCCAGGAAGATGAACGAGCCACCGGGACGCTTGGGATCTTTGAGTCCGGCGCGGGTACGACGGATCGCCTGGGAGACAGCCTTGATGGCTTGCTCTTGGCCGATGACGCGCTGGTGCAGCTCGGTCTCCATGTTGAGCAGGCGAGTGGTCTCCTCCTCAGTGAGCTTGAAGACCGGGATGCCGGTCCAGGTCGCGAGCACTTCCGCGATCTGCTCCTCGTCGACCTCGGCGACGACGTCCATGTCGCCCTGCTTCCACTCCTTCTCCCGCTGGGCCTTCTCGCCCAGCAGGGTCTTCTCCTTGTCGCGCAGCGACGCGGCCTTCTCGAAGTCCTGCGCGTCGATCGCGGACTCCTTGTCGCGGCGTACGCCGGCGATCCGCTCGTCGAACTCGCGCAGGTCCGGCGGCGCGGTCATCCGGCGGATGCGCATGCGCGAGCCGGCCTCGTCGATCAGGTCGATCGCCTTGTCCGGGAGGAAGCGGTCGGAGATGTAGCGGTCGGCCAACGTCGCCGCAGCCACCAACGCGGCGTCGGTGATGGAGACCCGGTGGTGCGCCTCGTAGCGGTCGCGCAGGCCCTTGAGGATCTCAATCGTGTGGACCAGCGAGGGCTCGCCGACCTTGATCGGCTGGAAGCGGCGCTCCAGCGCCGCATCCTTCTCCAGGTGCTTGCGGTATTCGTCGAGCGTGGTCGCGCCGATCGTCTGCAGCTCGCCGCGGGCGAGCATCGGCTTGAGGATGCTGGCCGCGTCGATGGCGCCTTCGGCGGCACCCGCTCCCACGAGGGTGTGCAGCTCGTCGATGAACAGGATGATGTCGCCGCGGGTCCGAATCTCCTTGAGGACCTTCTTCAGTCGCTCCTCGAAGTCACCGCGGTATCGGCTGCCGGCGACGAGTGCACCGAGGTCGAGGGTGTAGAGCTGCTTGTCCTTCAGCGTCTCGGGCACCTCGCCCTTGACGATGGCCTGGGCGAGGCCCTCCACGACGGCGGTCTTGCCCACGCCGGGCTCGCCAATGAGGACGGGGTTGTTCTTGGTACGGCGCGACAGCACCTGCATGACGCGCTCGATCTCCTTCTCGCGCCCGATGACCGGGTCGAGCTTGGACTCGCGCGCCGCCTGAGTGAGGTTGCGACCGAACTGGTCGAGCACGAGCGAGGTCGACGGCGTGCCCTCGGCCGGGCCGGCGGACGCCTCACCCTTGCCGCCCTGGTAGCCGGAGAGGAGCTGGATGACCTGCTGGCGGACCCGGTTGAGGTCGGCGCCAAGCTTGACGAGGACCTGGGCAGCGACGCCCTCGCCCTCGCGGATCAGGCCGAGCAGGATGTGCTCGGTGCCGATGTAGTTGTGACCGAGCTGCAGCGCCTCGCGCAGGGAAAGCTCGAGCACCTTCTTGGCACGGGGGGTGAAGGGGATGTGCCCGGACGGAGCCTGCTGTCCCTGGCCGATGATCTCCTCGACCTGCTGGCGCACGCCTTCGAGCGAGATGCCAAGAGACTCAAGAGCCTTGGCGGCGACGCCTTCGCCCTCGTGGATCAGGCCGAGCAGGATGTGCTCGGTCCCGATGTAGTTGTGATTGAGCATCCTGGCCTCTTCTTGGGCCAGGACGACGACGCGTCTCGCGCGGTCAGTGAATCTCTCGAACATGGTCGCTCCCTCACGGGACGTGACACGAGAGCCGTGGTGGCTCCCGGTCTCCCGCATGCTATCCCCGCGACGGACGCCGCATCAGTGTGTTCGCCGTACGACGGGGAAGTGGTTGGCTGTAGAAGTAGTCGGACAGTGCGACTAGTCCAACTAGCGGGAGTGAAGCAGTGTTCCCCCGCTAGTGAGCGGCCTGGTACTTGGCCAGGATGTCGGCCGAGATGCGACCTCGCTCGCTGACCTTCAAACCGTTGTCGCGAGCCCACTGACGAACGTGCTGAACCTGCGACCGGTCCAGCGAGGCACCACCCCGGCGACCGGCGGACTTGCGGGCCCCGCCGGCGCCGCTACCCCGACCCGCGCGGCGGGCCGACCCGACGTAGGTAGCGAAGGTGTCGCGCAGCCGCGCAGCGTTGGCGGCAGAAAGGTCTATCTCGTACGACGTGCCGTCGAGGGCGAAGGTGACCGTCTCGTCGGCATCCCCGCCGTCGATGTCGTCCACCAACGTCACATTGATCTTCTGCGCCATGACAGTGCCTTTCTCCGAACAAGAATGGGTCCCCGTGCCGATAAACAATATGCGGGGGAATTCGCAGCCGCAATTCCGCCGACGCAGATTGTGTGCAGTTACTCCGGTCGGACCAGCGGAAAGAGGATCACATCGCGAATGCTGGCTACTCCGGCAATGAGCATGACAAGTCGGTCGACGCCCATTCCCATGCCCCCTGCCGGGGGCATCGCGTGCTCCAGCGCGCGCAAGAAGTCCTCGTCCAGGGCCATCGCCTCCTGGTCGCCCTTCGCGGCGAGCGCGGCCTGCTCCACCAGTCGCCGGCGCTGCTCCACCGGGTCGACCAGCTCGCTGTACCCGGTGCCGAGCTCGCGACCGTTGACGATGAGGTCCCACGCTTCGGTGAGCCGCGGCTCGCTGCGGTGCTGACGGGTCAGCGGGCGGACCTCCACGGGGTAGTCGCACACGAATGTCGGCTCCCGCAGCGTGTGCTCGGCCAGCTTCTCGAACAGCTCGAGCACGATCGCGCCTGCCGTCCACGACGGGTCGAGTTCGACGCCGGTCCGCGCGGCGAGCTCGACCAGCTTCTCGCGCGGCGTGTCGACGGTCACCGCCTCGCCCAGCGCCGCCGAGACGGCGTCGTGGAGCGTGACCCGGGCCCACTCACCGCTGAGGTCGAGGGCGGTCTGGTCAGGCAGGGTCACCGAGAGGCCGCCGGTCGCCGTGACGCACGCCTCCTGAATGAGCCTTTGCGTCAATTCGCCAATGGTGTGGTAGTCGCCATACGCCTGATATGACTCGAGCATGGTGAACTCAGGGTTATGCGTGGAGTCGGCGCCTTCGTTGCGGAAGTTGCGGTTGATCTCGAACACCCGCTCGACACCGCCGACGAGCAGCCGCTTGAGGTAGAGCTCGGGCGCAATGCGAAGGTAGAGGTCAATGTCGAGTGCGTTCATGTGGGTGACGAAGGGCCGGGCTGCGGCGCCCCCGTGGATCACCTGAAGCATCGGCGTCTCGACTTCGAGGTAGCCCTGGGTCGTCAGGGTGTCGCGCAGGCTGCGCACTACCGCGCTCCGGACGGCCAGCACCCGCCGAGCCTCCGGATTGACGACGAGATCGACGTAGCGCTGACGAACCCGCGACTCGGTGTCCATGCCGTACCACTGGCTGGGCAGTGGGCGCAGCGCCTTGCTGGTGATCGCCCACGACTCGACCATGACCGACAGCTCGCCGCGGCGACTCGAGATGACTTCGCCTTCGACTCCCACGTGATCGCCGAGGTCGACGTCGTGCTGCCAGCGGTCGAGCGAGTCCTGTCCGAGCCGGTCGAGGGAGAGCATGACCTGCACTTCGCCAGTGCCGTCGCGCAGGACGCCGAAGCTGAGCTTGCCGTGACCTCTCCGCGACAGGACTCGGCCCGCCACCCCCACTCGCTCGCCCGTGGCCGTGTCTACGACGAGGTCGCTATAGGTGTCCCTGAGCTCCGCCAAGGTCGCAGTACGGGGATAGCCGACGGGATAGCAGTCGACGCCGTCCGCGGTGAGTCGGTCCCGCTTCTCCCGCCGGATCCGCATCTGCTCGGGCAGCGCAGCCTCGTCAGACGTCGGCTGGTTCGGCTCCTCAGTCACGATCGAGAACCTACCGGCGCCCGCAACACTGTTACCGATGCCCGGATCATGAGCTGGCGGACGACGGGGACGCAGGGCCGGAGTTCTTCTCGTAGACGAGGCGGAGCCCGACGAGGGTGAGCCACGGGTCGTGGACGTCGACGAGGCTCGACTCCGCGATGATCAGCGGTGCGAGGCCACCGGTGGCAATGACCTTCACCGACCCGCCGAGCTCCTTGATCATCCGCTCGAGGATGCCGTCGATCTGCCCGGCGAAGCCGTAGAGGATGCCGGACTGCAGGCACTCGACGGTGTTCTTGCCGATGACCGAGCGCGGGCGCACGATCTCGACCTTGCGCAGCTGCGCCCCGCGCGCGGCCAGCGCATCGATGCTGATCTCGACACCCGGTGCCAGCGCCCCGCCAAGGAACTCGCCCCGCTCACTGACGACGTCGAAGTTGGTGGATGTCCCGAAGTCGACGACAATCGCCGGCCCGCCGTAGAGGTGGAATGCCGCTAGCGCATTGGCGATCCGATCTGCACCGACCTCCTTGGGGTTGTCGGTGAGGATCGGCACGCCGGTGCGAACTCCTGGCTCCACAATGACCGGCGGGAAGTGGAAGTAGCGCTCGGTCATGTCGCGCAATGTGTGGGTGAGCGCGGGTACGACGGAGGCGACCACGACACCGGTGATCTGTCGCTCGAAGCTCATCCCTTGCAGCGCCAGGAACCCTTGGAATGTCAGGGCCAGCTCGTCCGCCGTACGTCGGGAGTCGGTGCCGATTCGCCAGTGGTCGACAAGCTCTTCGCCCCGGAACACGCCGATGACGGTCTGGGTGTTGCCGACGTCGATGGTGAGCAGCATCAGGACACCCCCGCTGATGACGACACGTCGGCTGAGAATGTCGGACGCAGGTCGAAGGCGAGGTCGAGCACGGGCGCCGAGTGAGTCAGCGCGCCCACCGAGAGGAAGTCGACGCCGGTCTCGGCGACGGCGCGCGCTCGATCGAGGGTGAGCCCTCCGCTCGCCTCCAGCTCGGCGCGTCCAGCCGTCACGCGAACTGCTTCGCGCATCTCGTCGAGGCCCATGTTGTCGAGCAGGATCAGGTCGGCCCCCGCAGCGATCACCTCGGCCACCTGCGCGACACTGTCACATTCGACCTCGACTCGGATATCCGGAAACTGCTCTCGCACTGCGCGGTATGCCGCGACAACACCGCCGGCGGCGAGGACGTGGTTGTCCTTCACCATGGCGGCATCGGAGAGTCCAAGCCGGTAGCCGGATCCGCCACCGCACCGCACCGCGTACTTCTCCAGGACTCGGAGTCCGGGCGTGGTCTTGCGGGTGTCGAGGATCCGGGCCTTGGTGCCCGACACTGCCTCGACCCACCGCCGGGTCTGCGTCGCGACACCGGAGAGATGGCAGGCGATGTTGAGCGCGCTGCGCTCCGCTGTCAGCAGCGCGCGGGTGCGGCCCGACACCGACATGACGACTACGCCGACGTCGACGCCGTCACCGTCGGCACAGCGCATCTCGATCTCGGCAGCGCCGTCCGACGTGACATAGAAGACAGCGGCAGCTACGGGCAGTCCGGCGAGGACACCCGGAGACCGCGCGACGATGTCCGCGACTCCGGTTTGGTCGTGCGGGATGGTCGCGACGCTGGTGACGTCCACCCCGCCGAGGAGGTCTTCGGCCACGGTGGCGCGGGCGAATCGCTCGATGTCGCCTGGGTCGAGTCCAGCGCCGGTGATGAGGTCGACGAGCCAGGGCGCGATCGTCATCGGCCAGCACCCGGCAAGAGAACGAAGTCGGCGTGGAGCGCGCCAGTGGCGGCGAGGCTCATCTCGATGTGGCCGAGCCACTCCGGTCGGGGGTCCGGGAAGTCCTCGCGCCAGTGCCCGCCGCGCGTCTCCTCCCGCAGCTGGGCGGCGTGCACCAGCGCCGTGGCCACGCAGAGCAGATTGGTCGCCTCCCAGGCGGCCGGCCCGATGACGATGTCGTGAGATGCCTCTGCGTCCACCGCAGCCAGCGCCTTGGCTGTGGCTGCGAGGGAGTCAGCGCTGCGCAGCACTCCCGCGCCCTGGGTCATGGTGCGTGAGATCTCGTCGCGTGACGCGGCCTCGACCAGCCCAGGAGGTCGCACGTCGTCTACCGGCTCCGCCCGCTCTGGCAGGTCGCGCAGCAACGACTCCCCGATCCGCTCGGCGAAGACCAGGCCCTCCAGCAGGCTGTTGCTCGCAAGTCGATTGGCACCGTGCACGCCGGTGCAGGCGACCTCGCCGCACGCGTAGAGGCCGGGGATCGACGTACGACCGTCGAGGTCGGTGCTGACTCCTCCGCTGGCGTAGTGGGCAGCGGGAGAGACGGGGATGAGGTCGCATACCGGGTCGATGCCGGCCTCGCGGCAGCGGGCGACGATTGTCGGGAAGTGGCGAAGCAGCTTCTCCTCGCCCAGACCGCGGGCGTCGAGGAAGAGGTGGTTGACCCCGAGCTGCGCCATCCGGTGGCTGGCGGCCTTGGCCACGATGTCGCGCGGGGCGAGGTCGCCCAACGGGTGTACGTCGGTCATGACCCGGGAGCCCTCAGTGTCGACCAAGAACGCTCCCTCTCCGCGCATGGCCTCGCTGATGAGCGGCTGCTGCCCACCCACCGCGTCGTCGAGGTGCAGGGCGGTGGGATGGAACTGGACGAACTCCAGGTCCTTCACGACGGCGCCCGCGCGCATCGCGAGGGCCAGTCCGTCGCCGGTAGACACCGGCGGGTTGGTCGTCGAGGCATAGACCTGGCCCATGCCACCGGTGGCGAGAACCACGGCTCGGGCGTGCGCCGCCCCCACGCCATCCTGACTACCCTCGCCCAGCACATGCAGAGTCAGGCCGGCAGCGGCTCCGTCGGCGCTGCGCAGCAGGTCGAGGACCAGCGCGTGCTCGATGAGCTCGATCTCCGGCGCGGCGCGTACAGCGTCGACGAGTGCCCGCTCGATCTCCGCACCCGTGGCGTCAGCCGCATGGATGACGCGGGACTTGTGATGGCCTCCCTCTCGCGTCATCGCCAGCTCGCCGTCGTGCATGTCGAACTTCGCGCCGAGCGCGATGAGCTCACGCACCCGACCCGGACCCTCGGTGACGAGCACCTCAACGGCCACGGGGTCGCAGAGCCCGGCGCCCGCGACGAGGGTGTCCTCGAGGTGCTCGCGCGGGGAGTCCAGCGGCGACAGCGCCGCAGCGATCCCGCCCTGTGCCCACGCCGTCGCTCCGTGATTGACCAACGACTTCGTGACGAGCAGCACCCGACCAGCCCGTCGCGCGGCCAACGCGGCGGTGAGCCCGGCGATGCCGGACCCGACGACAACCACATCCGCAGTGCGAACCCACCCCGGAGCCGGCGCGAGCAGCCGGGTGGGCAGAAGTGGGGTCTGCCGCACGGCAGGCAGGGTCACCGGGGACGGGATCACCGGAGCGCGTCGGCTCCCTGCACTGTGTCCCCGCGAGCCAGGTCCCCGCGAGCCAGGTCCCCGCGAGCCAGGTCCCCGCGAGCCAGGTCCCGGTCGGGAACTGCACGCAGCTCGTCGAGATCGCCGGGGAGCGCATCCGCCGGGTCGTGGCTTGTGCCAGCGATGCGGTTGGCCGAGTCGACGAACACCACGCGGGGGACTAGGTCGCGGGCCTCCGCATCGCTCACCTGGCAGTAGCTGATGATGATGACGAGGTCCCCCTCGTGCACGAGACGCGCAGCGGCGCCGTTGATGCCGATGATGCCGGACCCACGCGGGCCGGGAATCGTGTACGTCTCCAGCCGTGCACCGTTGGTGACGTCGACGATGGCGACCTTCTCCCCCGGCAGCAGGTCGGCCGCGTCGAGCAGGTCTGCGTCAACCGTCACCGAGCCGACGTAGTGCAAGTCGGCTTGCGTGACGGTCGCGCGATGAATCTTGGACTTGAGCATGGTGCGGTGCATAGCGGTCACGGCTCCTTGTGAGTACGTGCCTTCTCGGCGGGGCCGAGGGTGTCGACGGTGCTGCCGACGATTATCTCAACGTTGTCGATGAGTCTGGTAGTCCCAACCCACGCTGCAACAGCGAGCAGCGCCGGTCCAGGCCCCTCGACGGGTTCCAGGGTACGGGGGTCGACGAGCTCGGCATAGTCCAGGCGCACCGTCGGCCCCGTCGCGTCGAAGACCGCGACGACGGCCCGACGTACGGCGTCGAGACCGTCGGCGCCAGCCGACTCTCCTGCGGCCAGCGCACGGCGCAAGGCCAGCGCCTCCGTGCGCTCCGCGCCGGAGAGGAACGCGTTGCGGCTCGACAGGGCGAGACCGTCGGGCTCCCGTACGGTCGGCACCCCGACCACGTCGACGGCGAAGCTCAGATCGGAGACCATTCGCCGGATCACGGCGAGCTGTTGCGCGTCCTTCTCACCGAACACCGCGACGTCTGGTGCGACGAGGTGAAGCAGCTTGGCGACCACCGTGAGCACTCCGTCGAAGTGGCCCGGCCGGGACCGCCCGCAGAGTCGGAGGCCGAGGGCTCCCGCTGTGACGCTCACCTGGACCGGCTCGGGGTAGACGACCTCCGGCGACGGTGCGAAGACGGCGGTGACACCTTCCCGGGCACACACCTCGACATCGCGGACGAGCTGGCGCGGATATCGGTCAAGATCCTCGGTGGGCCCGAATTGCAGCGGGTTCACGAAGATCGTGACCACGACCGCGTCGGCACAGGTTCGGGCGACCCGGATGAGCTCGGCATGGCCGTCATGCAGCGCCCCCATGGTCATGACCACGGCGACGCTGGTGCCCGCGGCGCGGAGCGGCTCCATGGCGTCGTCGAGCTGCTCCACTGTCGTCGCGAGCACTGGCAGCACCGGAGCGGCAGTCATTGGTCCGTCGCCGATCGTGGGGTGGCTAACACGTCAAGCAGAGCCGCGGCGGAGTGCGGCTCGAGCCGGCCGGACTGCAATGCGCGGTCCGCGGTCAGCCGGGCCAAAGCGATATACGCAGGGATCACGTCGGGGGCGGCGGTGCGCAGCGCGCGGAGGTGCGCAGCCACGGTGCCGGCGTCACCGCGGGCGATCGGGCCGGTCAGGCCCGCGTCGCCGTACCGCAGGGCGTTGTCGAGGCTCGCACCGAGCAGCGGGGCGAGGATGCGCTCGGGTTGTTCGACGCCGGCTCCACGCAGCAGGTCAGCGGCGGCGCTGGTCAGACTGACGACATAGCTCGCCCCCCACGCCAGAGCCGCGTGGTAGACCGGCCGAGCCTCCTCGGGCACCCAGACAGGTTCTCCGCCGAGCTCGACGACGAGAACCTCGGCGGCCGGCCGAAGCTCGTCGGTGGTGGTGATGCCCCAGGACGCACCGACCAGCCGGTCCGGGTCCTCCGGAGCGCCGGTGAAAGACATGACGGGATGAAGGGCGAGCACGGCGGCGCCCACCCGGCTCGCTTCCGGGAGCGCATCGGCGCCGTGTCGACCACTCGTGTGGATGACGATCTGACCCGGGCGGAAGCAGCCCTGTGCACCGAGGGTTTCAGCCAAGTCGATGAGGGCGTCGTCGGGAACCGCGAGCACTACTGCTTCCGCCCGTCGTACGACGTCCTCGGCGGGCAGCACCGCTACCCCGGGCAGCAGGCGTTCGGCTCGACGGCGGGTGGGTTCGGAGACGCCGGACACGGCGACGATGGAGTGACCCGCGCGCTGCAAGCCGATCGCTAGCGCGGAGCCGACGCGCCCCAGCCCAACGATGCCGACAGCGAGTCGGCCAGGACGGGCCGAGGCGGGGGAAGCACCCATGCTGGTGTGGCCTTTCCGTTCCAGTCCACCGGGGTACCGGACGTCCGAGCGCCAGTGCGCTCAGATGCGCAGGGTACCTGGCGCAACGGCGGCCGACCCATGCTCGGCGAACGTCGTACCTGCGCTGCGCCGTCCACCTAGGCTGCGTCGTGTGGTCGACGAGGAGCACGAGTGGCTGCCGTGGCGTGCGGCGATGGACCGCGCGCTGTACGGCGACGGCGGCTTCTACCACCGCGTGGAAGGCGGCCCGGGTCACCACTTCCGCACGTCATCGACCGCCTCCGTGCACTTCGCCCGCGCCCTGCTGCGACTCGCGGCCCACGTCGACGCGGCACTCGACTTCCCGGACCCGTTCTGGCTGATCGAGGTGGCTGCCGCTCGTGGGGCGCTGCTGACGGCAATGCACGCTCACGTCGAGGCGGTGGCACCGCAGCTCGCTCCCCGGCTGCGCCTCGTCGGGGTCGAGGTCGCCGCGCGGCCGGTGGGCCTGGACCCGGCGATCGACTGGCTCAGCCGGCTCGAGGACGTCAGCCCTCGCCCGGTGGGGCTGATCATCGCGAACGAGTGGCTGGACAACATCACCGTGGACGTAGTCGAGCAGACCGAGCACGGGGCTGCGTTGGTCGAGGTTCGCACGGATGGCCAAGAGCGGGCGGGCGCCCCGGTCGACACCGACCAGCAGCGATGGCTCGACGAGTGGTGGCCGCTCTGCGACGAGGGTGAGCGAGCAGAGATCGGAAGCGCACGCGACAGTGCGTGGCTGCGCACCGTTGCCCACCTGAGCCGCGGGCTCGCCGTGTGCATCGACTACGCCCACACCCGACCGGAGCGCGAGGCTGGGCTCTGGGGCGCTGGAACCCTCACCGGCTATCGCGACGGTCGGCAGGTGACGCCGGAGCCCGATGGGTCATGCGACCTCACCGCGCATGTCGCGATCGATGCCGTGGCGGCGGCCGGCGTGCGCGGGGGCGCCGACTCCACGGTGCTCACCGACCAGCGCGCGGCTCTACGCGCCCTCGGTGTCCGAGGGGGCCGTCCTGATGTCGAGCTGGCCCGCACCGACCCGCACGCCTACCTCCAGGCGCTCGCGGACGCCGGACAGCAGGCCGAGCTAGTAGCCCGAGGGGGTCTCGGCGACTTCGCCTGGCTGGTCCAGGCAGTGGGCGTGGCGATACCGGCAGTGATCGCGCCCAACCACTGACCGATGGACCCGGACGCCCAGCGGCTGCTTTGGCCCCGTCGGTGGCAGTCGTGGGACGATGCACCGGACCGCCGTACGACGCCAGCGAACACGAGGGAACGATGGTCGACACCACCCTGCCGAGCACGCGACCGCTGACGACGACCGAGATCGGCATGGGCATCGGAGCCGGCGAGCTGGCGACGGCCGACATGGTCCTCAACATCGGCCCGCAGCACCCGTCCACTCACGGCGTGCTGCGGCTCGCGCTGACCATCGACGGTGAGCGGATCATCTCCGCCGAGCCGATCATCGGGTACATGCACCGCGGCGCCGAGAAGCTTTTCGAGGCCCGCGACTACCGGCAGATCATCGTCCTGGCCAACCGGCACGACTGGCTCTCCGCGTTCTCCAACGAGCTCGGCGTGGTCATGGCGGTCGAGCGGATGATGGGTCTGGAGACGCCCGAGCGAGCGCTGTGGATCCGCACGCTGATGGCGGAGCTCAACCGCGTCCTGTCCCACCTGATGTTCCTCGGCTCCTACCCGCTCGAGGTGGGCGCGATCACTCCGGTCTTCTACGCGTTTCGCGAGCGCGAGGCGATCCAGCGAGTGATGGAGGAGGTGTCCGGCGGGCGGCTGCACTACATGTTCAACCGCGTCGGCGGCATCAAGGAGGACCTGCCGGCCGGCTGGAAGGATCGCTGCCGGGAGTCCGTACACGGCGTCCGCAGCCGGATGAGCAAGATCGACGACTTGCTGCGCGGCAACGAGATCTTCCGCGAGCGCACCGAGGGCGTCGGCGTACTCTCTCCCGCTGCCATCCTCGACTACGGCGTGACCGGGCCGATCGCGCGCGCATCCGGGGTGGACTTCGACCTGCGGCGCGACGAGCCGTACCTGAAGTACGACGAGGTGGCCTTCGACGTCGTCACGCGTGATGCCGGTGACTGCTTCGCCAGGTTCGAGTGCCTCATCGACCAGGTCTACCAGTCACTCGATATCGCCGACCAGTGCCTCGACCGCATTCCCGGCGGCCCGGTCAACGTCAAGCTGCCCAAGGTCGTGAAGGCCCCTGAGGGTCACACCTACGCCTGGACCGAGAACCCGCTCGGCATCAACGGCTACTACCTGGTCTCGCGCGGCGAGAAGACCCCGTGGCGGATGAAGCTCCGGTCGGCGTCGTTCAACAACATCCACGCGCTGTCGCACCTGCTGCCCGGCACGCTGCTGCCGGACCTGGTGGCGATCATGGGCTCGATGTTCTTCGTCGTCGGCGACGTCGACAAGTAGCCCCCCCCCCGACCCGCCGCCCTCTTCAACTCCGCATTACGACGCCAGAAGCCGCCGAATCGGCGTCGTACCGCGGAGTTGAGACCTCCGGTCGGCTAGGCGCGGGCTCTGTTGGGGCAGTCAGGGGCGTCGGGGCGGTCGGGGGCGTCGGGGATGCGGCAGGCCCTCTCGAGGCGAAGTGCGGCGACGCCGAGCAGGATCGCCGTCAGGAGCGATGCGGCAGCCACGACGAGATCGGCCCGGGCCTGGCGGAGATCGGTATTGCGAAGCAGGTGTACGCCGGCGCCCAGCCACGCTCCGGTGGCGAGGGCGGCGAGCTGCGATGAGGCTTTCGCGAATGCGGCAATGCGGGCTACAGCGATCGGCATGATCGGCTTGGTGCGGGGCTGACCGGCGAGCCGTGCGGTCACGGACGGGGCGAGGAAGAGCTCAGCAGCAGCCAACAGGAACGTCGTGAACGCTGCCGTGTACGGCAGCGGCGGCAGGTCACCGTAGAAGCGCCGTACGAGCAACCAGGCAGCAAGAGCCGCGACAACCGCGGTGGTCGCCAGGTCCCCCGGTCGGGTCGGTCTCACGAGCGGCTCGGCGGAAGCGCAAGAGCGAGATCGTCGCGTCGGGTCAGCCCTACCGTGCCCAACGTGGCGACCAGGTCCGCCACGGACGCGCCGGCGATGTGCGCATCCGGATCGACGTCGAGCCACGGACGCAGCACGAAGGTCCGTTCGGACGCCCGTGGATGCGGCACCGTGATCGTCGGGTCGTCGCTGGAGAGGTCGCCGTAGCAGATGACGTCAATGTCGAGCACTCGCGGTCCCCAGCGCTCTCCACGCACCCGGCCGGCGAGATGCTCGACGTCGTGGCAACGGAGCATCAGCGCGAGGGGCGCGTCGTGCGTGTCGATCAGCACCACGGCGTTGAGGTAATCAGGCTGAACCGGCCCGCCGACCGGTGCCGTCTCGTAGACCGGCGACACAGCGACGACGGTGGCGAACGCCGCGAGTGAGTCGACCGCGGACTGGAGGTAAGAGCGACGATCGCCGAGGTTGGCGCCAAGGGAGAGCACCACTCGCACTGGCGTCGTCGGCGTGTTCATCGCCGCCGACGGCGTACCACGGTGACCGAGACGTCATCGAGAGACACCTCGACAGGCGCGTCTGGTTTGTGCACGGTCACCTCGGCTCCTTCGACCAACGGCTCTGCCAGACAGAGGTCGGCCAGTCGCTTGGCGAGGGTCTCGATGAGCTTGACCGGCTCGCCCGACACCACAGCCGCCAGCCGCGAGGACAGCGTCGAGTAGTCGACGGTATCCGTCAGCTCGTCGCTCACCCCGGCCTGCCGTGTGTCAACAGTGAGCACCACGTCGACGACGAAGTCCTGTCCCGCAGCTCGTTCGGACTCGAGCACGCCATGGAACCCGCGCACGCGCAGGCCACGCAGGGTGATGTGGTCAGCCATCGTCGGGCTCCTCGTTGAGCTGCCGGATCACCGGCGAACCGTGATGCAACGTCATCAACCACCGCTCGCCCTCCCGCCGGAAGACGTTGGTTGAGACGACCTTCGCGTCGCCCTTCGGCTCCCCTGGCGCTGTGAGGATGTTCTCAGCGCAGCTGACGACCGCGAGGTCTCCGTGGATGGCGACCGCGGTGTCACTGAGGAAGAACTGGATGTACGGCGTATTCGCGAAGATGAGTGCCCATGACCGCATGACCCGGCTCGTGCCGCGCAGGACGTCCCAGCCGGGGTGCACGCAGCAGACATCGTCGGTGTCCGACCACACCGCTCGCATGCGATCCAGATCCGCCACTTCGAACGCCGCGTAGAACTCGTCGTTGGCTGCCTCGACGTCCGCGGCCTCGTCCCTCATGAGCCAGCCCGAGAGATTGCCGCAACGATGCGTACGGCGTCGGCCGCCGGGCGAGCCTCGTGCACGCGCACCGCCCAGGCGCCGCCAGCCGCGGCGAGCGCCGTGACGGCTTGCGTCGCATCATCTCGATCGTCAACGGGGCGCTCCTCGAGTACAGCGCCGAGGAACGACTTCCGCGAGGCGCCGACCAGGAGCGGCCGGCCGAGCTCGACGAGGTTATCGAGCCCGGCGAGGAGGGCGAGGTTGTGACCAGCGCGTTTGGCGAAGCCCAAGCCAGGGTCGAGCACCACTGTGTCGATATCGACCCCGCCGTCGACCACGGCATCGAGCCGAGCCCGAAGTTCATCGCAGACGTCAGTGACAACGTCGTCGTACACCGCGTGGTCACTCATCCGAGAGGACGGCGCGCGCCAGTGCATCACGACGTACGGAATTCCTGCGGCGGCAACTACTTTCACCAGGTCCGGGTCTGCGAGACCGCCCGACACGTCGTTCACCATTGCCGCTCCCACCTCCAGCGCGGCCTGCGCCACCTGAGCACGCGTCGTGTCGACGGAGACCACGGCACCGGCAGCGGCGAGCTCCCGGACCACGGGAATCACCCGCCGAAGCTCTTCCCCGGCGTCGACCCGCGCCGCACCGGGACGCGTCGACTCGCCGCCCACGTCGATGAGGTCTGCACCGTCGCGCATCAGCTGTCGGCCGCGCTCGACGGCCCCCGACGTCGTCGCGAAGGAGCCGCCGTCCGAGAAGGAGTCAGGAGTCACGTTGACGACGCCCATCACCAGACATCGCCCGAAGGACGGCCCCGTCACGCCGGGGACCAGCGGCGCACTCATGCTGCGACCCTACCGAGCGACGCCGCGGCGGTCCCGTCCAGCCGCCACGGAGCTCTCTGATCACTACGCCGCGAGCGAGGCCTCTGTTGTGATCAGGGACTGTGTCGCCCAGCGGACGGCCTCGCAGGGGTAACCGTGCGCTCACTGGTCATCCGTGAGCCCGAGCGCATCGGCGAAGGCCGCTGTCCACTCGGCGTAGCCAACCTCGTTGGGGTGCAGCCCGTCCCGCGCGTACTTCCCCCGCCACGGCGGCCCGGTGCGGGTCCACACGTCAGCGACCCGAAGTCCTCGATCAGCCGCTCGACGCCGGATCAGGTCGTTGATGACTGCTGGCTTGCGACGGCCGAGGCCTTTGGACAGGGTGGCGACAACCGCACCTACCGGCAGGGCATCGAGCAGCTCCTCCATCTGCGCGGCGAGGCGGGGAGTCGCCGTCCGATGCAGCAGGTCATTGCCCCCGATAGCGCAGGTGACCAGGGCCACGTCGGGTATGGCGTGCAACTCGGGCAGCTGCGTCTCAAGCACATCGCGGGTGCGCGCGCCTGAGCGCGACAGATTCACCAGTCTCCACGGCTCCTCCGACGCCGACACTGAGGAGTCGAGCAGCGGGCGAAGCTGGCCGACCCAGCCGCCGTCCTTTGTCGACGCCCCTACCCCCTGGGCTGCACTGTCGCCGAGGGCGACCCACAGCCGGCCCTTCGAGGCGAGCGCCGTCCTGTTGTCCTGCTCCCAGGCGTCGGCGAAGACAGGCACCTGGGACCTACTCAACCGGATTCCTGGGACCACCCGCTCGAGCACGTGCGACCCGGCTGAGTAAACCCGTGAGCCCGGAGACACACCCGCCTCCTAGCGCCGGGCGAGGATGAGGCTCATCGCCTCGCTGCGCGTAGAGACCTGATCCCTAAAGAGTCCGCGGACCGCCGATGTAATTGTCTTGGCACCCGGCTTGCGCACCCCGCGCATGGACATGCAGAGGTGTTCGGCCTCAACCACCACGATGACCCCACGAGGTTGGAGCGTCCGCTCCAGCGCGTCAGCCACCTGTGTCGTCAGCCGCTCCTGCACCTGCGGGCGCTTGGCATAGAGATCGACGAGACGGGCCAGCTTGGACAGTCCCGTGATCTGTCCCGCCGCATTGGGGATGTAGCCGACGTGCGCGGCGCCGAACCACGGAACGAGGTGGTGCTCGCAGTGACTCCACAGCTCGATGTCGCGCACGAGCACCATCTCGTCGTGTCCCTCGTCGAACATCGACGTCAAGACCTCGCTCGGCTCGCGACCGAGCCCGGCGAACGCCTCGCGATAGGCGCGTGCCACGCGTTGGGGCGTGTCGCGCAGCCCATCGCGGTCAGGATCTTCACCCACCGCGAGCAGCAGCTCGCGGACGGCCGCTGCCGCTCGCTCCTCATCGAACGGCGGCGACGAGCTCTGCGTCGTCACCGCTCCGTGGTGCGCGGGGAGCGACGGGCTCGAGTGGTCTTGCTCGTCGCCGCCGCACCGGTACGACGGACTGCGCGGGCCGTGGACTTGCCGGCCGACGCCTTGCCGTTGCTGGCCGACGACCGGGCGTTGCCCGACTTCGTCGAGCCTCCGGTCTTGGACAGACCTGACGGCGGCGGCGTACGACGCCCGCGCGACCCACTTGCCGGGGACGCCTCGATCAGCGCGCGCTCGGCGGGGGTCAACACCGGCGGCCGGTTGGACGGCTTGCGCTTGCCTCCATTGCCCATCCAGATGCCACGGTTGGGGCGCTTGCGGACGGGGGCGAAGAGCGCAAGAACCTCGTCCTTGTTCAGCGTCTCCTTCTCCATCAGCTGCAGGACCATCTCGTCGAGGATGTCGCGGTACTGGACCAGGACCTCCCACGCCTCGTCGTGCGCTTCGTCGATGAGGTGGCGCACCTCGGAGTCAATGAGGGCGGCGACTTCCTCGGAGTAGTCGCGCTGGTGGCCCATGTCGCGGCCGAGGAATACCTCACCGTTGTTCTGGCCGAACTTCAGCGCACCGAGCTTGTCGCTCATGCCGTACTCGGTGACCATCGCGCGGCAGATCGACGTGGCCTTCTCGATGTCGTTGCTCGCGCCCGTCGTCGGCTCGTGGAAGACGAGCTCCTCCGCCGTACGGCCGCCGAGCAGCATCGCCAGCTGGTCGATCATCTCCGAGCGGGTGACGAGGAACTTGTCCTCGGTCGGCAGGGTCATCGTGTAGCCGAGCGCGCGACCGCGGGGCAGGATCGTCACCTTGTGCACCGGGTCGCTGTTGGGCAGTGCATGCCCCACGAGGGCGTGACCCGCCTCGTGGTAGGCGATGATCTTGCGCTCCTTGTCGCTCATCACCCGGCTCTTGCGCTCCGGTCCAGCCATCACCCGGTCGATGCTCTCCTCGAGGATCTCGTTGGTGATCTCCTTCTTGTCCAGCCGGGCCGTGAGCAGAGCAGCCTCGTTGATCGTGTTGGCCAAGTCGGCGCCGGTGAACCCGGGCGTGCGCCGCGCGATGATGTCCATGTCGACGTCCTTGGCCAAGGGCTTGCCCTTGGAGTGGACCCGCAGGATGCCCTTGCGACCTTCGAGGTCGGGCCGGTCGACCACGATCTGGCGATCGAAACGGCCGGGGCGCAGCAGGGCTGGGTCGAGGATGTCCGGCCGGTTGGTCGCAGCGATGAGGATCACGCCGCCCTTGACGTCGAAGCCGTCCATCTCGACGAGCAGCTGGTTGAGCGTCTGCTCACGCTCGTCGTGACCACCGCCGAGGCCCGCCCCGCGGTGCCGGCCGACAGCGTCGATCTCGTCGACGAAGATGATGGCAGGGGCATTGGCTTTGGCCTGCTCGAAGAGGTCGCGCACTCGCGATGCGCCGACGCCGACGAACATCTCGACGAAGTCGGAGCCGGAGATCGAGTAGAACGGCACGCCAGCCTCACCGGCGACGGCCCTGGCCAGCAGGGTCTTGCCAGTGCCGGGCGGGCCGTAGAGCAGGACGCCCTTCGGGATCTTCGCGCCGAGCGCCTGGAACTTGGCCGGGTTCTCCAAGAACTCCTTGATCTCCTGGAGCTCCTCGATGGCCTCGTCGGCTCCGGCTACGTCAGCGAAGGTGGTCTTCGGGGTGTCCTTGGTGACCAGCTTGGCCTTGGACTTGCCGAAATTCATGACTCGGGAGCCGCCGCCCTGCATCTGGTTCATCACGAAGAACAAGATGAAGACGATGACGGCGATGGGCAGCAGGCTGAAGAGGAGGCTGACCAAGACATTGTCGCCGCTGACCTTGACCCCAGAGCTGTCGGCGCCCGACTCCTTGATCGCCAGCTGAAGCTCGTCGGCCTGCTCGAAAGCGAAGTCGGCGCGGAACTTGTCGCCGTCCTTGGTCTCGATCTCGACCCGCTGCTCCTTGTCGAAGACCTTGCCGATCTTGACCTCTCGCGCGGCGATCTTGTCTTGGACGAAAGACAGCGGCCGGCTCTTCGCGCCGTCAGGCCGAGCAAAGCTGATGAACACGAGGACAAGGAGCAGCGTGACCACGATGAAGGGGAATGGCCCGCGCGCGTAGCGTCTGACGTTCACTCGTCGTCCGGGGTCCTAGAAGATATGGACCCCATCCTCCTGCCGCCTATGAGACCCCGACCTGCCGCCCGCGGGTCGGGGTACGGCGGTTTCGTGCGGTCCGTGGATGTATTCACGGTAACACCGCCTCGCCGACCCCCTCAATCTCACGGAGTCGACTCAGCGGTCGTCGTACACCGTGCTCAACGCAGCCTCAGCCCCCGTCGTTCCGCGCCAGGTTGAGCGTGGCGAGGTACGGCAGGTTGCGGTAGCGCTCGCGGTAGTCGAGCCCGTAGCCCACGACAAACACGGTGGGCAGGTCAAACCCCACGTAGCGGACCTTGACCTCGACCTCGGCCGCCTCGGGCTTGCGCAGCAGCGCGCAGACCTCCAACGACGCAGGCTGGCGACTCTTGAGGTTGCGGAGTAGCCAGTTCAGCGTGCGTCCTGAGTCGATGACGTCCTCCACGACGAGAACGTGCTTGCCGGAGATGTCGCCGTCGAGGTCTTTGAGGATGCGCACGACACCGCTCGTCGACGTAGCACCGCCGTACGACGAGACGGCCATGAAGTCGACGCTGGTCGGAGTCTGCAGCGCCCGAGCGAGGTCCCCCATGATGATGAAAGCGCCCTTGAGGACACCGACGAGCAGCAGCTCCCGGCCCTCGTAGTCAGCGTCGATCGCGGCTGCGAGCTCGGCGACCTTTCTCCTGATCTCCTCCTCGCTGACGAGGACGGGGCCGAGTTGATCGGGCACGGGGCGAGCCTCCACGCAGTCAGGGCTTCTCGACGACGAGCGTGTCATACCGGCGTACCGCGACCAAACCCCCGGGGATGCACACGGGACCTTGGCCGTGCCAGTCGGTGACGAGCCTGCTGACTGACTGCACGTGGCCAAGCGTGAGATCACCTGCCGGCGCACCGGAGTCGAGCAGCAGCCGACGTAGGACACGACCGCGGAGCGCGTCCGGTTCAGCAACCAGCGCGGATACATCAAGGACCGGCGCTCCCCCTGCGGGCCCGCGCTCGCACCGCACCCACGCTTCACGAGCAAGGACGTCGAGCAGGTCCGCATCCGCCCGCGCCAGCGACGCAGTGCGTGCCAGGGCGGCGACGATGCCGGGGCCGAGCTCTGCCTCGAGGACCGGCATGACCCGGTGGCGGACCCGGTTGCGGGTCATCGCCGGATCGTCATTGCTGGGATCGCTCCACGGCTCAAGGTGCTGTTGGCGACACGCCTCGACGAGCATGGCGTGAGTCAGGTGCAGCAGTGGCCGGCGGAGCTCCCCACGCGTCGCCGGCATGCCGGCCAGCGAGCGGGTGCCCGATCCGCGAGCCAGCCCGAGCAGCACCTGCTCCGCCTGGTCGTCGACGGTGTGCGCGAGATAGAGATGTCGGTAACCGGTGCGCCTCGCGGCGAGCGCGAAGGCGCTGTAGCGCGCGCGGCGTGCGGCACCCTCGGGTCCCTCACCCGTCCTAGACCGACCATCCGAGGAGATGACGTGGACGTCCGTGACGCCGAGCTGACGCGCTTGCGACTCGACCCGCTCTGCCTGATCCGCCGATCCCGGCACAAGCCCGTGGTCGACGTGGATCATGCCGGCTCGCCGTCCGTGGCGGGGCGCCTCAAAGGCGAGCGCTGCCAGGAGGGCGAGTGAGTCGGCGCCACCCGACACGGCGGCACACACCAGCTCACCATCGGCCGTGTCACGCAGAGCCTCGCGCACCGCCAGGCGTACGGCGGCAACCGAAGGATGCGGGTCAGGCACCGTCAGCGGCGTCCGGCAGGCCGCCGAGGACACGCCCAATCCACGCCTGGGGGTCGCGGATCTCGGCTTCTGTCGGCAGCGTCTCCGGGGAGGTCCACACGATGTTGAACCGGGCCATCCCCTCGGCATCGACGACGTGACGCACAAACGCCGCGCCCTCGGCGTACTGGCGCATCTTCAGGTCGAGGCCGAGCAGCGATCGGATGATCCGGTCGACCGGCCCGCTACCCTTGCGGCGTTCGTCGAAGCGACGTCGGATCTCGGCGATCGTCGGGACCACGTCGGGTCCGATCGCATCCATCACGACGTCGGCGTGCCCCTCGAGCAGGCTCATCAATGCCTGCACCTCCGAGAGCACAGCCCGCTGGGCCGGTGTCTGCACGGCTTCGATCATGCTGACACCGCCGCCGCCGGTCGCGGCGTCGCGCACCGCGCCCACGGCAGACTTCAGACGCGAGATCAACTCGGCAGCGTCGAGGTCGCTCGCCTCGACGAAGCGTTCGACCAGACCGCTGAAGTGCGGTCGCAGCCACGGCACCGCGGTGAACTGCGTGCGGTGGGTGACCTCGTGCAGCGTGACCCACAGCCGGAAGTCGTGCGGGTCGACGTCGAGCCGCCGCTCGGTCTCCACGATGTTGGGCGCGACCAGAGTGAGACGCCCGGGGCCGCCCGCGGCGAGGAACAGCTCGAACTGCCCGAGCACGCGCGAGGCGATGTACGCCATCAGCGTGCCGACCTGGACGCCGGTGACCTTCGGTCCGACCGCGTCCAGCAGCCCGGTCGATCGGTCGGAGCGCCGCGCCGTGATCTTGTCTACTAACGGAGTGAGGACGACCTGGAAACCCTCGACGTTGGCCTGAACCCAGCCCACGCGGTCGACGACCGCGACGGGAATGTCCAGGTCCGGGATCGTCAGGCCGGTGATGGCCGCGACATGTCCCTCGGCGATCGGCACCAGTCGGCGGAGCTCGTCGCCGGTCGCGCGCGCTTCCTCGGAAGTCGTCGGCGGTCCTGGCCGGACCAGGCGTCGCGCAGTGGATACGGCGACGTCCCAGTCGATCATGCCCGCTACTTCGAACCCCCGCGCTTGGCGTTGGCCTTGAATCCGCGGGCCTTCGCGACGTAGCCCACGGCAGTCGCGAGCAGTACGACGGCAGCCAGCGCGGCGAGCGCGGCCATCAGCTTGTACGTCCAGTTGTCCGCCGGCGCGAGGTCGTCGTTGGCTGGCGGGATGTCGACGACCTGGGCAATCGCGGCGTGCGGGGTGGTCAGCCCGACGAGCGCGATAGTGGCGACGACGAGACCGAGGGCGCGAAGACGAGATGCCATGCCGCGGATCGTACCCATTTCTCAGCCAGGGCAGCCGCAGCGGGCGAGCGCCGCGGCGGCCTGGTCGAGGACCTCGGCGCCAAGGCTGGCTGCCCGGCTCGGCAGCCGATCCGCAGAGAACGCGAAGACCAGCTGGCGACCGTCCGCGGTCTCGACCACGCCCGCGAGAGTGCTGACGTTGTTGAGCGATCCGGTCTTGGCGCGCACCCGCCCGGCGCCGCCCGCCGCCGGACCGTCGACGTACCTCTCGGAGAGAGTGCCGTCGAAGCCGCCGACCGGAAGTCCAGTGACCAGCGGCCGCAAGCCCGGACGGTCGGAGCCGAGGGCGAGGGCCAGCACCCGGGCCAGCCCGGCCGTCGTCACCCGGTTGAGCGGGGAGAGGCCGGAGCCGTCGACCAACCCCGCGCCGTCGCCGGGCGCGCCGAGCTCGGACAGGGCAGCAGCTACCGCCTCCGACGCCCCCGCGAAGGTCCCTGGGAGCCCGCGCTCGCGGGCGACGAGGTGGGCTAGCGACTCCGCGAGATTGTTGTCGCTGGCGACGAGCATCCGCTCGACGAGTGCGGCGACCGTGGGTGAGAACACCCGGCCGATCGGGGCCACACCTGGGGGGGCCGTCGCGCGAACGACGGTTTCCGGCACCGTCACGCCGCGGCGGCGCAGCAGGTCACGCAGCAGGCGACCGGCGGCGAGGTCGGGCTCGGCGTAGCGGTCGGACTCCCCGGGAGTGACCCGGCCACCGTCCACCATGAGCGAGGTGACGGGCGCCACCGAGCCTTCGGTCAGGTAGTTGGGCTTCCACGCCGGCCCGGTGCGTGGCAGACCGAACAGGCCGCTGTCCACGGCCACGGCCCCGGTGATCTCGGTGATGCCCGCAGCGCGTACGGCGTCGGCGAGCGCGTCGAGCCGGGCTGGTGCCGGGTAGCGGTTCCGGGTCGCGCCGGCCGGCGATGCCAGCGTGGAGTCACCGGCGCCCACCAAGAGCAGTCGCCCGTCCAATCGGGCCCCCACCAGGTTCCCGACGGGCACCACCGTGGTCTCCAGCCGGCGATCCGGCCCGAGCACATGCAGCGCCGCCACGGCGGTCATGACCTTCGCGGTCGACGCAGGCAGCACCGACAGAGCGGCGTTGCGCGAGTAGAGAACGGTGCCTGTCACCCCGTCGACGACGACCGCGCTCACCCGGGGACCGAGCCTGGGATCAGCGAAGGTCGGGTCGACGGCGGCGGCGATCGCCGTGCGGGAAGGCAGGGTCAGGCCCGCATCGTCGAGCGCCTGGCCCAGCGACGGCAGCGGGGAAGGCGTCCGGACGGGCGAGGCTGGGACCGAGCCAGCCGGAGATGACGTCGGCGAGGGAGCACCTGGCACTACGTCCGGCAGGCCGGTACGCCGTAGCTCCACCGCAGCACCGGCCGCTACGAGACCGAAGACGACGGCGGTGGCTACCCATACCGAGCTCGACATGGATCCACCGCGACGTCGATGGAGTCGCACGCTCGTGGATCCCTTCGTCGTGGCGGTCGCCGGACGTTCGTCGTACGGCACACTCCACTCTATGAACTTCGACGTGACGATCGAGATCCCCAAGGGCCAGCGCAACAAGTACGAGATGGACCACGCCACCGGTCGCATCCGTCTCGATCGCATGCTCTTTACCGCAACGCGCTACCCCGCGGACTACGGCTTCGTCGAGGGCACCCTCGGCGAGGACGGCGATCCGCTCGACGTCCTGGTCCTGCTGGACGAGCCGACGTTCCCAGGCTGCCTGATCCACTGTCGGGCACTCGGCATGTTCCGGATGACCGATGAGAAGGGGGGCGACGACAAGGTCCTCTGCGTGCCTGCGGACGACCCGCGAGTGCTCGCCCTCGAGCTCGACGACGTACCGCCGCACCTGCTGCTGGAGATCCAGCACTTCTTCGAGACCTACAAGGACCTCGAGCCGGGCAAATCGGTCGAGGGAGCGACGTGGGTCGGCCGCGCTGCGGCCGAGGCGGAGATCAACGCATCACGGCAGCGACTCGCTGACGCCGGTGGGCTACATCTCTAGGACTTCCCCGCGTCAGCATCACGATCACCCGAATCATGCGCTAACGCGCGACCTGCCATTGACATCCTCGGGGTCCGTACGTCTCGATTTTCGCGCGCTATATCCGTTGCGGCCCAACGGCTTCAGCCTGATTTCTGTCACACCTGGTCTGTACTTTCTTGTCATGGAGACCTTCGATGGATTGACGGATGAGCAGCTCGCTGACGGGATCGCGACGTGGGCCGGGCGGGTCGCGGCGGGTGAG